>Ga0315275_10002138_pt1 | contig 17716 bp, 15 predicted proteins | sample YL17G03_0_MG_FD_205557 | JGI IMG/M metagenome (GOLD analysis project Ga0315275, IMG submission 205557) | Sediment microbial communities from Yellowstone Lake, YNP, Wyoming, USA - YL17G03_0 | ecosystem: Environmental > Aquatic > Freshwater > Lake > Sediment | place: USA: Wyoming | collected...
ACCCTTGACGAGCGACAGCGCCTTGTCGAAGTCGCCGCGCGGCACCGTGAACGTCAGGTCGGTGGTCCCGTCGGCCGAGGCGTTCTGGATGATCATGTCCACCACGATACCCGCCGCGGCGATCGGACCAAAGAGCCGCGCGGCCAGCCCGGGCCGGTCCGGAACGCGCAGCAGCGTGATCTTGGCCTGATCGCGATCGTGTGCGATCCCCGAGACCAGGATGTCTTCCATGGGCTTGTCCTCCTCGACGACCAGCGTCCCCTCGACGTCGGCGAAGCTCGAGCGGACGTGGACGGGCACTTTGTATCGCTTGGCGAGCTCGACGGAACGGATGTGCAGCACCTTCGCCCCGAGGCTCGCCAGCTCGAGCATCTCGTCGAACGAGATCCGCTCGAGCTTGCGCGCGTGCGGTACGATGCGCGGGTCGCTCGTGTAGACGCCGTCGACGTCGGTGTAGATCTCGCAGAGGTCCGCCGAGAGCGCTGCGGCCAGGGCGACGCCGGTGGTATCCGAGCCGCCGCGGCCGAGAGTGGTGATGTTGTCGTCGCTGTCGACCCCCTGGAAACCGGCCACGACCGCGATCGTGCCTCGGTCGAGCGCGACGAGGAGCCGATCCTTGTTGATCGAGCGGATGCGCGCCCGGCCGAAGGCCGAGTCGGTGGAGATGCGCACCTGATGACCGAGAAACGACGATGCCTTCACACCGAGATCCTGGAGCGCGAGCGCGAGGAGCGCTGCCGAGACCTGCTCACCGCTCGCGACCAGCGCATCGCTCTCGCGCTCCGAGGGGTGGGTCGCCACCTGTCGGGCGAGCGCGAGGAGACGATTGGTTTCGCCCGCCATGGCGGAGACCACCACCACCAGGCGGTGCCCTTGTTGGTGATACGTGGCCACGCGCCTGGCGACCTCGCGGATCCGCTCGACGCTACCGACCGAGGTGCCGCCGTATTTCTGAACGATCAGTGCCATCGATGAGCTCTCTTCACCCTAACGGGGAGGGGGGAATCGCTTTCGTACCTCATCGAGAATCTCTTCGGCTCGTGCGCCTTCCCCCGCGAGGCGAATCGTCCGCAGATCTCCCTCTCCGGCCTCGATGTCGATCTCCAGCGTCCAGGCCTCCTTCGGCTTGTCGAGCTTGCGGTACCACTCAATCGCCGTGACCCCGCTCGGGGCGAGGTATTCCTCGAGGCCGATTTCTCTTTCTTCGTTGGGCTCCACATGCTCGCCGAAACGAAAGAGGTCGATGTGATTCAGGCGAAGCCGCCCCTCGTGCTCCGCGACGAGGGTGAACGAAGGACTATAGATGACATCCGTCTCGAGATCGAGGCCCCGGGCCACGCCGCGCACGAGCTGCGTCTTGCCCGCGCCGAGGTCTCCCGAGATTCCCACGACCTCACCGCCCCGCAGCAACCGCCCGAGCACCGTCCCGATCCGCAGGGTTTCGGCGGCCGAGCGGCTCTCAATATCGAGGCGCATCGGCGAAGAGCTCGTCCTGCAGGCCGCGAAGCGTCGGAGGCAGCTCGTCGATCACGTCCGAGGCCAAGAGCCCCGCCTCGCCAAGACGACTCGCCACCCGATCCGCCGCCGCCCCGTGCCAGAACACGCCGACTTCGGCCGCTTCGGTAGCCTCGAGACCCTGTGCGAGGAGTGACCCGATCATGCCTGCCAGGGCGTCTCCCATCCCGCCGCTCGCCATGCCCGGATTGCCGGTCGGATTGATCGCGACCACGCCGCCGGGATCGGCGATGACGGTGCGCGCGCCCTTGAGAACGACGGTGACGCCGTAATCCGCGGCAAGCCGACGAGCGGCATCGACTCGATCTCCCTGCACATCGCCAGTCGAGCAAGCCAATAGCCGCGCCATTTCCCCTGGATGGGGAGTCAGCACGATCGGGCAGCGGTGCCTTTTCAGCCAACCGATCTGCCCGGCGAGGCAGTTGAGACCATCCGCGTCGATGACCAGCGGAAGCGGCGATGAGGCGATCAGCCATTCGCTGAGCGCCCGGGTCGCGGGCGTGACGCCGATCCCCGGGCCGAACACCAGCGAATCCTTGCCGTCGAACAGACGCAGGAGTCGGGGCGCATCGCCGTTGGCGAACCGCCAGCCCCCCTCGTGATCCGGCAGCGGCTCGGTCATCAGCTCCGGGGTCTGTGCGAGATGCCCGCCGAGCGCCGGGGCCGGCGAGGCAATCGTCGCCAGGCCAGAGCCCGCCCGCAGCGCTGCCCGTCCGCAAAGCAAAGCTGCCCCACTCTTGCCAAGCGACCCGGCGAGCACCAGCACGTGGCCGTAGATTCCCTTGTGGCTGTCGGGAGAGCGTCGCGGCAGCGCCGAGCCGACGCGTGCGGAGGTGAGCACTCGCTGGCGCGGCGCGACCTCGCGGAGCGCCTCGGGCGGGATGCCGATGTCCGCCACGACGACTTCGCCGGCGAACTCGGCTCCCGGATGCACGATCAAGCCGACCTTCGGATACGCGAACGTGACCGTCACCGTCGCCTGCACGGCCGCACCGAGGGGCAGGCCTCGATCCGCATCGAGGCCGGAGGGGACGTCGACTGCCAGGATCGGCGCGGGCGCGGCGTTCAGCGCTTCGACGATTGCCTGCGAGCGCTCATCGAGCGTCCCACGGAGGCCCGTGCCGAAGAGCCCGTCGACGATGACCCCCGCCCGCGACGCTCGCTCGGCGAGCACGATCAGGCCCCCCTGCGCGATCTCCCGGATCGGACCGCGCATCCGCTTCCAGCGAAGCAGGTTCGCGCGCGCATCGCCCGCGACCTCCGACTCGCGCGCGACGAGAATGACCTCGACCGGGACGCGGCGGCGGCGGAGGTGGCGCGCGATCACGAACGCGTCGCCTCCGTTGTTTCCCTTGCCGGCGACCACGAGCACTCCCCGGCGAAGCTCACGCCGGAAGCGCCGCCGCAGGACATCTGCGGCGAGCTCGCCGGCGCGCTCCATCAGCGTCTCGCCCGCTGTGCCCCGCGCGATGGCGTCCGCGTCCATGCGCCGCATCTCGTCGCGGGTCACGACGAACAGTCGGCCCCGCTCGCCGAGCGGGGCCGATACCGCGGCGCGGCGATCGGCTCGCTTCAAGAGCGCCTTCGCGCCTGATCGAGGCTCGCGCGCATCTCGCGAACGGCCGCTTCCATGCCGATCAGGACGGCCCGGGAGACGATCCAGTGGCCGATGTTGAGCTCGTGCATCTCGGGGATGGCGGCGATCGGCTTCACGTTGCCGAGCCGGAGGCCGTGACCGGCGTTCACCGTCAGGCCGCAGTCGAATGCGTGACGAGCGCCGGCGCTGAGCCGAGCCAACTCTCCTTGCAGTCGATACGGATCACGCGCTTCGGCATATGCTCCGGTGTGGAGCTCCACGACATCCGCGCCGGTCTCCCTGGCGGCGTCGATCTGGCGCGGATCGGGATCGATGAACAGGCTCACGCGAATCTGCGCCGCTCGCAGCATCTGCACGACGTCACGAAGGGCGTCCTTCTGTGCCGAAACGTCGAGGCCACCCTCCGTGGTCAGCTCCGCACGGCGCTCGGGGACGATGCACACGTCCTGCGGCCGGAGCTCGAGTGCCTTGCTGCACATCTCCGCCGTCGCCGCCATTTCTAGATTTAGCTTCGTCGCGACGGTCGCCCGCAGCCGCTCGACGTCGTGATCGTTGATGTGGCGGCGGTCTTCCCGCAGGTGCGCGGTGATGCCGTCCGCGCCACCTCGCTCCGCGAATCGAGCCGCCTCGACCGGGTCCGGATAGGACGCGCGCCGCGCCTGCCGCACGGTCGCCACGTGATCGACGTTGACACCGAGCAGAACCCGGGCTGGCACCGCTAGTCCACCCCGATTTCCGATTGAAACGCCGAGACGATGTCCTCGGCGAGCCGCCGGATCTGGTCGGTGTTCTCGCCCTCGATCATCACGCGAGCGAGCGTCTCGGTACCGGAGTAACGGACGAGCACCCGTCCCCGGCGCTCGAGCGCGCTCTCCGCCGCACGGATCGCCTGACGGACGAGCGGGAGCTCGGCGATCTCCCGCTTCTCGCTCACCCGAACGTTGAGCAACACCTGCGGCGTGCGCTGCATTACGCGGCGAAGCTCCGAGAGCGTGCGGCCGCGCTCGACGACGAGCGCCAGCACGAAGAGCGCGGTGATGAGCCCGTCTCCCGTCGTCGTCTGATCGAGGAAGAGCACGTGCCCCGACTGTTCGCCGCCGAGATTGTATCGGCCGCGTAACATCTCTTCGACGACGTAGCGGTCGCCGACGGCCGTCCGGACCGTGCGGCCGCCGAGCGCTTCGATCGCGAGGTCGAGGCCGAGATTGCTCATCACGGTGGCCACCACCGTCTTCTTGGCGAGCGTTCCCTGCTTCAGCATCTCCGCCGCCGCCATCGTCAGCACTTCGTCGCCGTCGACGACGCTTCCCGTCTCGTCGACGAGAATCGCGCGGTCCGCGTCGCCATCGAGCGCGATGCCGAGGTGGCAGCGCGACTCCACCACCGTCCGCGCCAGCACCTCGGGGTGCAGCGCGCCGCAGTCACGATTGATGTTCTCGCCGTCGGGATCGACCGCCAGCGGCACGACCGAGGCCCCGAGCTCCGAGAGCACCTCGGGGGCGACGCGATACGCCGAGCCGTTGGCGCAGTCGACCGCCACGCGCAGGCCATCGAGCGTCAGGTGACGCGGAAACGTGTTCTTGACGAACACATTGTAGCGACCGACCGCGTCGTCGACGCGGAACGCCTTGCCGATCTCGGTCGCCGTCGGACGGAGCTGCGCGATCGAGTTGTCGGAGAGCAGCCGCTCGATCTCGAGCTCGACGTCGTCGGGCAGCTTGAACCCCGTGGCGGCGAAGAACTTGATGCCGTTGTCCTGGAAGGGATTGTGCGATCCCGAGATGACCACCCCTGCGTCGGCGCGGAGATTCCGCGTGAGAAAGGCGATGCCGGGGGTGGGTAGCGGCCCGACCAGCAGCACGTCGACGCCCATCGAGCAGATTCCCGAAGCCATGGCTTGCTCGAGCATGTAACCCGAAAGCCGGGTGTCCTTGCCGATCAGGATCTTGTGTCGACGTCGGCTTCGGCGAAAGACGTGCGCGACGGCGCGCCCGAGGCCGAGGGCAATCTCCGCCGTCATCGGGTCGACGTTGGCGACCCCGCGGATTCCGTCGGTTCCAAAGAGCCGTCGACCGCCGTTTCCGCTCATCGCGGCTGCACTTCCTTCGGCACGCGCCGCTTGCGTGCTGCGGCGGGCGCGGCCGCGACTTCCACGGTCGTCTCCGGCGGCCGCAGCTCGAGCACTTCGAGGCCTTGCGGCACCGTCGCCTCGATTCGCTTGGCGTGATACCCCGGCGCCATTCCGTCGAGGTCGACGTAGAAGTTCTCCGACGATGGGCGCAACTCCCGCAGCAGCCGCTGCGGACCGCGGATCGTCACATCCACGTTCCGTGGCCGCATGTGATACCCGAACGGAGGGTTTCGTGCACCAATCTCCACGTTGCGAAAGTCCTGAGTGATCACCAGCTCCTCGAGGAGGCCCCGCACGAGGACGCGATCGGGCGACAGCCGGATCACGTCCGCGGGGTGTTCGAGCGCGACCGTCTCGTCGAAATTGCCGCTTGTCGGGGCAAGATGCAACGGCCCGGTCGGGATGTTGCGCAGCGCCTCGACCTGGGCGGCGGGGCCGGTGACCGAGACCTCGGCGGGACGGATTTCGCTTTCGACCACGCGGTAGCCGGCGGGTACCACCGCCGTCAGGTTCGTGACGACGGGCAGCATGCGCTCGATGATTCGCTCGACTTCGAGCGTGACCTGCACGGGGCTCAGTCGCGTGACAGTCACGCCGCGCGGCAGGTTCAGCATGTCGGCATCGATCTTGAATGAGGTGTGTCCCGTCGCTACGTTGCCGAGTTCGATCGCAATTTGCTGCCGGTGCTCGTCGATCGTGCCGAGGATCGTTCGCGGTCCGCGTAGTCGCACGTCCACCGACTCCGGGATCGGGCTGGTGATCATCAGCTTCGGCGGCAGGTTGCGAAACTCGAGCGGCACGATGATGGATCGGTCGGCTTCGCGTGCGCCGAGGTTGACGAAGCCCCAAAGGCCGATCGCGAACGCGATCGAGCCGAGCTTCAGCAGCCAGTTGTGAACGACCTTGCGGGCGACGGTCCGCCCCAAGGCGCGCCAGTCGGGACTTTCCATCGGTTTCGGTCCGCTCCGGCTCAGATCGCGAACAACTGCTGCATGGTATTACGCAGCGTGCCGGCGTCGAGATCGCGAATGATCTTTCCCTCGCGCACGAGCGAAATCTTCCCCTCCTCCTCCGACACGACCACGACGACGGCATCGGTTTCCTCGGTGAGGCCGATGGCGGCGCGGTGCCGTGTGCCGAGTGTCCTCGAGACGTTCGGATTCCCGGTGAGCGGCAAGAAGCAGCCGGCGGCCGTGATTCGGCCCTGTTGAATGATCACCGCACCGTCGTGGATCGGCGACGTCGGCAGGAAGACCGACTGCAGGAGCTCGCGACTGACCCGCGCTTCCAGCCGTGTGCCCACCTCGATGTACTCGTTCAGGTTCACATCCCGCTCGAACACGATGAGGGCCCCGATCCTCTTGCTCGCCAGGAGCACGGCCGAGCGCACGATCTCCTCGAGCACCTGCCCCTGGGCGACTCGCTCCCCCGCCAAGAACGAGCGCCCCGCACCGACCTGAGTCAGTGCGCGGCGGATGTCGTTCTGAAAGATCACCACGACGACGAGGATGATCGAGGCGAGAAAGTTGGACAGCACCCAGTTCAGCGTGTTCAGCTCGAAGTACTGCGAGGCGAGGTAGGTCGCGAGGACGATCAGGAAGCCGATCAGCATCTGGGCCGTGCGCGTGCCGCGGATCAGGTTGATCACCTGGTACGCGATGAAGGCGATGATCGAGATGTCGACGACGTCCGAGATCCGCAGAGGAAACGTCATTGGCGATCACGTGCGGGCGAGCGCCCAGATCGCCTGGGCGACGCGAAGCGCGCGCGCCATCGGCGCGACGTCGTGAACCCGAACGAGACGGGCCCCGCCGGCCACGGCGAGCAGCGAGGCCGCCACCGTCCCCTCGAGCCGCTCTTCGGTCGGAGCGTTGAGGAGCCGCCCGAGGAACCGCTTGCGCGACACGCCGACGACCACCGGGAAGCCGAGCGCCACGATCTCGTCGATGCGGGCGAGGAGCGTGAGATTTTGCGTCGCGTTCTTGGCAAAGCCGAAGCCCGGGTCGACGGCGATCCTGTCGCGCGAGATTCCGGCGGCAAGCGCCGTCTCGACGCGCGCGGACAGGAATGCCTTCACCTCGCCGACGACGTCGCGGTAGCGGGCGAGCCGGTCCATGGTCTGCGGCGTACCCCTGCGATGCATGAGGATAATCGCCGCACCGCGCTCGGCGACGACCGAGAGCATCGCCGGATCCGCAGTGGCGCCACTGACGTCGTTCACCAGAACCGCCCCGGCCTCGATCGCGCGAGCCGCCACCGCGGCCTTCGTCGTATCGATCGAAATCGGCAGAAGGCCACGGATGCGCTCGATCACCGGCAGCACGCGCCGAAGCTCCTCCGCCGAGTCGACCGGCGAGGCCCCGGGACGCGTGGATTCACCGCCGATGTCGATGACGTCGGCGCCCTCCTCGGCCATCCTCCGTGCCTGCGCGACGGCCGCGTCCGCATCGAGGAAGCGGCTGCCGTCACTGAAGGAGTCGGGTGTGACGTTGAGGATGCCGAGGATCGCCGGGCGCTCGAGCGCGGCTAGCGGCGAGCGGCGGATCCTGCGACCGCGGCGAGATGGCGGAGCGGGTGGAGATCGCCGCGAGGTCGGAGTCTCGAGCGCCTCCACCGTGCCATCAGGAGGCCGCTGCAGCGACCGGCTCGGAAGCTTTGCCGTCTCCCGGGATGTCGAACTGCTTGATGATTTCGTCGATGTCGGGCCCGTCGAGCGATTCCTTCTCGAGTAGGACCTCGGCCATGCGGTGAAGCACTCGGAGATTCGTGGTCAGCAGGTCCTTGGCCCGGTCGTAGGCATCCTGGATGAGGCGCCGGACCTCCTTGTCGATCTCTTCCGCCGTCCCGTCCGAGTAGTCTTGCAGCTGCGTGAAGTCGCGGCCGAGAAAGATCTGCTCTTCCTTCTTGCCGAAGGTCATGGGTCCGAGCCGCTCGCTCATTCCCCATTCGCAGACCATCTTGCGCGCGAGCTCCGTGGCACGCTCGAGATCGTTTCCCGCCCCGGTCGTCATGTGCTGGAGGCAGAGCTCCTCCGCCACGCGCCCGCCGAACAGGATCACGAGATTGTTGGTAAGGAATTCGCGAGTGTAGGTATGACGGTCGTCGATCGGGACTTGCTGGGTGAGGCCGAGCGCCATCCCCCGCGGGATGATCGTCACTTTGTGCACCGGGTCGGTTCCCGGAATGAGCTTCGCCACCAGTGCGTGGCCTGCCTCGTGAAAGGCCGTGTTCCGCCTCTCCTCGAGCGACAGCACCATGCTCCGCCGCTCGCTGCCCATCAGAACTTTGTCCTTGGACAACTCGAAGTCGATCATCTCGACTCGGTCCTTGTTCTTGCGCGCGGCGAGCAGCGCCGCCTCGTTGACGAGATTCTCGAGATCGGCCCCGGTGAAGCCCGGCGTCTGACGGGCGAGCAGCGAGATGTTGACGTCCGCCGCCACCGGCACGCGGCGCATGTGAACCTTGAGAATGCCCTCGCGTCCCTTGACGTCGGGCCGCAGAACGATCACCCGCCGGTCGAAGCGCCCTGGCCGGAGCAGCGCCGGATCGAGCACGTCGGGGCGGTTGGTGGCGGCGATGAGGATCACGCCCTCGTTCGACTCGAAGCCGTCCATCTCGACGAGGAGCTGATTCAGCGTCTGCTCGCGCTCATCGTGTCCCCCGCCGAGACCCGCGCCGCGGTGACGACCCACCGCATCGATCTCGTCGATGAAAATGATGCAGGGGGCGTTCTTCTTTCCCTGCACGAAGAGGTCGCGCACCCGCGAGGCGCCGACGCCGACGAACATCTCGACGAAGTCGGATCCCGAGATCGAGAAGAACGGCACGCCCGCCTCGCCGGCAATCGCCCGAGCGAGCAGCGTCTTGCCCGTGCCGGGAGGACCGACGAGCAGCACCCCCTTGGGAATGCGGCCGCCGAGCTTGGTGAAGCGCTTGGGGTCCTTCAAGAACGAGATGATCTCTTCGAGCTCTTCCTTCGCCTCCTCGACACCGGCGACGTCCTGGAACGTCATCTTGTGCTGGTTCTCGGTGAGGAGCTTGGCGCGGCTCTTGCCGAAGGACATCGCCTTCCCACCGCCGACCTGCATCTGGCGCATGAAGAAGATCCACACGGCGATCAGCGCCAACATCGGCGCCCACTGGATCAAGAAGAGCATGTACCAGGGCTCGCCGTCCTCCGGCTTGGCCGCGATCTTCACACCCTTGTCACGCAGCAGCTTGACGAGATTCGGATCTTCCGGCGCGAAGGTCTTGAATCCTTTGCCGCCCTGGTAGTGACCGCGGATGTTCGGCCCCTGGATCGTAACCTCGGAGACCTCCCCCTTTTCGACCGAGGTGAGGAACTCGCTGAAGATGATCTCAGGGTCCCGGGCCTCCTGGCGGTTCAGCAGGTTGAAGAGCAACAGCACCATCAACCCGAGGACCAGCCAAAGCGCGACGTTTCTCGAAACCTGGTTCAAAGTCTCCTCCACCGAGAACCGTAACACATAGGATTTTCTGCGGCAACGCATGGCATCGCCCTGGATGTCACTCAGCGCACGCGGCGGGCCTCGACGACGAGAACGCGACGCGTCGCGGACGCAACGGGCGCGCGTTCGTCGCGTGCCAGACCGGGCACCCAGAGAACCGCGCCGCCGCTTTCCAGAACGAGCCACGAGCAGCGCTCCACCCGCGGCACCTTGGCATCGACGAAGACGTCCTGGAGCTTCTTCGATCCGCCGAGACCGAGCGGACGCAGCCGATCGCCCGGGCGCGGATTGCGCATCCGGATCCGCGCTCCGTCGAGCGCGGTGAGATCGAAGACCGCACGCCACGGTCCGGGACGCACCCGACGCGCCGACGTTCGCGTCTCGACCTGCCAGCCGGGGACGCTCAACGTACCCCCGCGCGGCAGCGTCCGCGCGAAGCCGCGCGCGCGCGTCGCGAGCAGGTTCCAATGCAACCGTCCTCCGCTGCGCGTCACCGATCCACCGGGGAGAGCGACGCTCTTGCCGTCTCCACGCTCCGCCGCGAGATCTCGCAGCCGCTCCACGTGATGGAGCCCGATTGCGCGGAGATCTCCGCGCGAAGACACGAGCCAGCTCCGGAGCATCCGACGCTGGAGCGCGGCCGGCGCGCGGCGCAGGAACGCGCACTCGAGACCAAGCGCCGGGTCACTGCGACTGCGTCGCTTCGCTGAATCCTCGAGCACGGCTTCGTCGTCTCGCGAGAGCTCGGCCAGCCGTGCGAGGGCGGCCCGGATGGCGGGATTGAAGTCGCGCTCGAGAAGCGGCAGCAGGCGATGGCGGATACGGTTGCGCGTGAAGCGACCCACCGCGTTCGAGCGGTCGACGCGGTAGCGAAGCTTCCGCTTCCGCAGGTAGGCCAGTACCTCGGCGCGCGAGACGTCGAGAAACGGCCGGATCACGCCGTCGGCACGCTTCGGCTGGATGCCACCGAGGCCGCCGACGCCCGCGCCGCGAATGAGACGATGAAGCACGGTCTCGGCCTGGTCGTCGAGCGTGTGGCCGGTGGCGATACGGCGGAATCGCTCGCGAGCGGCGACTGCGAGCAATGCCTGATACCGCACCTCGCGCGCCCGCTCTTCGAGATTCGCCCGTCCCGTGATTCTCGCGTCGACGGCGTGGAACTCGCAGCCGAGACCCGCGGCGAGGCGCGCGACGAAGGCTTGGTCGCGATCGGAATCGCGCCCGCGCAGGTGGTGATTGACGTGAGCGACGCCCACCCGCCGCGACCCGCCATTCAGCTCGGTCAGCGCGGCGAGGAGCGCGGCGGAGTCTGGCCCACCCGATACCGCCACCAGCACCGAGTCGTCCGCCTCGAGAAGCGAATGGCGCCGGATCGAGCGTGCGACCTTGCGGAGAACCGGGTCGTTCATGGGCATCTCCAGAGTCCTCTGGCGCGGCCGAGGAGGCAAGGATGGCGGCTTGCGGGATTCGCTGCGGGGCGGTATCTTCCCAGGATCGTGCGCGTGCTTTTGTTGTCGCTGCTGTTGAGCGTTTCGGTCGTCGCCGCGGAGACCCCGGAGCTCCCGGCCGGCCTTCCGCCGACGCGAAGCGCCGACGAGCGCCGCGCGGTGCTCGAGCTGATGAAGCAAAACCGTCAGAAGTACGGCGAGGATGCCGCTCTTCTGCAGGGCTTGCTGCTTACCCACGCGCTACAGGGTGAAGCCGTCCTGACCACGGAATCGACGATCGTCGGGTTCGAAGAGCACGAGGGCCACAAGTACGTCACGTTCCGCCTTGCCAGTGGCATCGTCCTCAACGACAAGTCGCTCGATCGCGAGCAACGGATCGAGCGCATCTGGCACCTCATCCTCGAACGAACCCTCCTCCGCTATCCGAAGTTCAGCGCGCCCGCCGACGGTGTGGCGATCGAGATCGAGTACAGCCATCGCCCGTACCAACAGCTCGCCGACCTCTACAACGAGGCCGACGATACCGGCACGGTCGAGCGCGCGAAGTTCTACATGCTCTCCTCCGACCTGACCGAGCTTCTCGCTCACCAGCTCGGAACGCAGGACTTCCTCGAGCGCTCGCGCGTCTTGGTCGACAATCAACCGGCAAAGCTCCGGCTCATGGAAGTGTCGCTGCCGCCGCGACCGCCGAGCGCCGAGCGCCGCTGATCGGGCGGCGCGACCGTCCGAGCGCACGACCCACCGCGCCTCGACTCTCGAAACATCCTCCCGTTCCGCCGCCGAGCGCCAGTCGTCCAAGAGCTACGGAGCGCTGCTCGAGTGCGCCTAGCCACTCGAGCCGGCAACCCTCTGGACAGACGCACGAGCGTCCGGTAGCCCACTGATTTCAAGCGCGGCGGCGTAGCTCAGGTGGCTAGAGCGAGGGTCTCATAATCCCTAGGTCCGTGGTTCGAGTCCACGCGCCGCCATTCACCCTTCTCCCGCAGCTCGACTGCTTCCGCATGGGCGCCAAGTTGCCACACCGTCGATGCGCGTGATCAGTTCGCCCCTATTGAAGCCGTCCCCGTGCGCGGCGCCCTCCGGGGCGAGCTCCGACGGGCGAACTATTGATCAGCGCCGCCTGCCCCAGCGGTTCCAGTACGTCACGTCGGCGGCGGGGAACCGCCGTGCCGGCCGGACATCCCCGCCCTTCAGCCACGCGACCGGGTCGCCCCGGATCCCTCTGAGGGACGCATTCCGTGATGCGAGACAGCTTGCATCGCCTTGCCGCCGCGATGTCGTTGACCGTGAGGCGAAGAAAGCCTTCGTGGAAGCAGATGGATTCGAAATCCCCGGGCACTCCGCGCCGTCACCCTGGGTCAAATCGCCTGCCGCGCGCGGATCCCGGCAATCTCGTCCCAGCCGTAGCCGAGCTCCAGGAGGATCTCCTCGGTGTGCTGGCCGTGCTCGGGCGGCGTCCCGGTGGGCTCGAGCGGCGTGTCCTCCATGGTGATCGGGTTCCCGGCGAGCGTCACCTCGCCCGCTTCCGGGTGGTGGATGGTCGTGAGATAGCCGTTGAGCCGCGCCTGCTCGCTCGCCAGGATGTCGAGGTAGCCTTCGACCCGCGCGGCCAGGATGTCCGCGCCGTTCAAGAGCTCGAGCCACTCCGCCGTGGTGCGGGTCGGGAAGATCCCGTCCAGGACCTTCTCGATCTTGTCACCGTAAAAGTTCCGGGTCACGTTGTCGCACTGCGGATCGTCCCGCAGATGCTCGATACCGAGGAGCTTGCAGAAGGTCGGCCAGCGCTTGTCGTCGCATCCCGCAAGGCAGAGCCAGCCGTCCTTGGTGCGGAACGCGCCCCAGACGCCGTGGAGAAGCTGGTGGCCGCGGCCGGCGCGCGGCGTCTCCCTGCCGGCGAACGACGCGTAGGCGAGCTCGAAGGCCTGCATGGCGATCACCGTCCCATAGATGCTCGCGCCAACCTTCTGGCCCTTCCCCGTGCGTTCGCGCGCGTAGAGCGCCGCGAGGACGCTGGCGGCGAGGGCCAGGGCGGCGTTCGTGTCCGCGACCGTGGCGCCGGCCGGTAGGGGCGGATTTTCCGCAAGGCCGGTCTTCCCCATCAGGCCGCCCGCCGCCTGCGCGAGCGTGTCGCGGCTCGGGCGGAGCTTCCACGGGCCCGTCAGTCCCCACGACGAGCCCTGCGCGTAGACGAGGCGCGGGTGGCGGACGGAAAGCTCTTCGTACGAAAAGCCCAGTCGATCGAGGACCCCCGGCCGGTAGTTCGTGAGGAGCACGTCGGCGCGCACGAGGAGCCGCCGCAGGATCTCCTTCCCCTCTTCCATCTTGAGGTCGAGCGTGATGCTCCGCTTGCCGCGATTCATGGCGAGAAAATACGGGCTCACGTGTCCCGCGCGCACGCCCGGGAAGAACGTATCGGCGCGAAGGAAGCGCGAGAGGTCGCCGGTCTCGCGGTTCTCGACCTTCACGACGTCGGCGCCCATGTCGGCGAGGTACAGCGCGGCGTACGGTCCCTGGATCTCCTGACCGATCTCGACGACTTGGATGCCCGCAAGCGGTCCCGGCATGGAGAGCTCCTTTCGCAGAACGCGCGTGAGCGCGCGCGGTCGAAATCTATGAGAATCTTCGCCTCGCGATCAACTATTCGGCTGTTGTATTTGGCATTCGTATCAGCACCGACCGCGGGGCGAAACGGCCGAAGCAAACGCCGCAGGGGGAGAGCTCATGAAGATCGGCATCCAGATGCTCTTTCAGAATCCCGGCACGATGACGGACGCCGAGCTCTACGTCCGCGAGCTGAAGGTCGCCGAGCTCGCCGAACCGCTCGGCTTCGACACGCTGTGGAGCGTCGAGCACCACTTCGACGACTACTCGATGTGCCCCGACAACATGCAGTTCCTCTCTTGGCTTGCCGGGCGCACTTCGCGAGTCGGTCTCGGCACGGCCGCCGTGATCCTTCCTTGGAACAACCCCCTTCGCGTGGTCGAAAAGATGATCCTGCTCGACCACCTCTCCCACGGCCGCGCGGTCTTCGGCATGGGCCGCGGGCTCGCCAAGATGGAATACCGCGGCATGATGGTCGACATGAACGAAGCCCGAGAGCGATTCGACGAGTCCGCGAAGATGATCCTCGCAGGTCTGGAGTCCGGGTACGTCGAGGGGAACGGCCGCTTCTACAAACAGACACGGACGGAGGTCCGACCGCGGCCGCTACGGAGCTTCGCGGGCAGAACCTACTGCGTCGCGATGTCCCCCGATTCGGTGCTCGTGGCCGCCGAGCTGAAATCGGTGATGATGGTATTCTCGCAGTTCAGCGCCGAGACCGTGAAGCCGACGTTCGACACCTATCGAGAGCACTTCGAGAAGTGTCACGGTGTGACGGCGCCGCCTCCGCTCTTCGTGGACTTCATGTACTGCGACGAGGACGCCGCGCGGGCCGCAGAGAAGAGCCGGAAGAACATCGCCGCGTACCTGAAGACGGTCTTCCAGCACTACGAGATGTTCGCCGAGCATTTCGGCAAGGCGCGTGGCTACGAGGCTTATGCCAAGAGCACCGAGATGATGAAGGCGGCAGGTCTCGAGAAAACGCTCGAGACCTACGTCGAGGCGCAGGCATGGGGAACTCCTCAGCAGATTCTCGATCGCTTGGGGAGGCGCCGCGCGATCCTCGGTGATTTCGAGATGAACATCTGCCCGAGCTTCTCGGCCCTGACGTTCGAAGAGATCGAGCGGAGCCTTGGTCTGTTCGCGCGGAAAGTCATGCCCGAGCTGCGGGACTGGGACGTGAGGAGCACGGCTCGACGCGACGAATCCGCGGCCGCAGCAGCGGCCAAGTAGCAGGCCCGGCCTTCGATCGACCGGGCCCGATTCCTCAGCGGGCCGCGAGCGCGCAGCGGAGGTGCGCCTCGGCCCCGAGGCCGTGCTCGGCGCGCACCTCTACGCGCACGTCGACGATCTCCTCGGCACCCTCGCGGCGACGCGCCTCGACCCGGGAGCGCGTGCGGATCGTATCGCCGATCGAGATCGGCGCGAGCATGCGCAGGCGGCGCTCGCGGATCATCCCCGCCGGCCCGGTCCAATCGGTCACCACACGGTCGACGAAGCCGTGAAAGAACATCGTGTTCAGAAACGCGTCCCGCACCCCCTGGGCGCGCGCGTAGTCGCGGTCGTGGTGGCCCGGAAAGTAGTCGCGCGTGGCCGCGGCATCGTGTACGCAGAGGCGGAGCGTAACGGGCAGGACGACCTCCGGCAGGAACTCGGCGCCCGAGCCGTGCTTCTCCTCTTCGGGCGCTCGAGCAGCGGGGCTCGGCACGCCATCGCCGGCGACCGTGTAACGGAAGAGCACGTTCGCGTGGCGGGCGACCATCTCGCCGCGCTGGTTTCGGTAGAGAACGTCGGTCGAGATGAAGTGGCCGTGTCCGAGAACGGTCCGCTTCTCGGGGCTCACGTCGCTCACGGCCTCCTCGACCGAAAGGCGGTCGCCGACCAGGATCGGTGCCAGGAACTCACTTTTGGTGGAGACGTTGATGATCGTGTTCCCGGGAAGCGGCACCTGCGTCGCCAGCGTCGGTGCATAGTCGATGCCGTCCGGGCGCCAGAGAGGCGGCATCGACCAGACGAACAGCATGCCCGGAGGAGCCGGAATCGCACCAAACCGCGCCCGCGCCAGGCCTTCGTCCCAGTAGAGCGGGTTCCGGTCGCGCACGAGCGCACAGAAATGCTTGATCGCCGGCCAGTTGACCTCGTCTTCGCAGGCACGCGGCTCGATCCGCCGGCCGATCCACGAGCGCGCCTCCTCGCCGCTTCCGTAGACCAGCGCGAGTCCCGTTTCGGTCTCGTCGAGCTCGCTCATCGGCTCTCCTCGTTGCTCGCGGCGATCGGCCGGAACTGTGGGACGCGAAAGCCGCCCGCCCGCTCCTCGAAGACGACCGTGACCCGAAGGTCGACCCGCACTCGCGCGGGCTCGATCCCGACGATGTTCGTCATCATCTGCGGGCCCTCGTCGAGGCGCACCACCGCGAGAACGTACGGCACATCGCCAGCGTAGGATTCGAATGGCGCCTGGTGGACGATCGTGAAGGTGACGACCCGGCCCTTCCCTTGCGACTCGACCCATTCGAGATCCGTCTTCCAGCAGCGCGGGCACCAGGCGCGCGGATAATGAACGAAGCTCGCGCAGGCCCGGCACCGTTGCAGAAGCAAGCGCCCCGCTCGCGCCCCGTCCCAGTATGGGCGGGTCGTCTCGTTCACCCGCGGAAGCGGCTTTGCGGCGCTCATGGCCTCCGCCCGAGAATCAGCGTGCAGTGCTCCGCCATCATGCCTCCGTAGGTATGGACGAGGACGACGTCGGCGTCGGCGACTTGGCGGTCGCCGGCGCGTCCCATCGTTTGCAGAGCGCCCTCGATGATCATCGACATGCCGGAGGCGTCTCCCGTGTGGCCGAACGAGAGCAGCCCGCCGTAGGTGTTGATCGGCAGAGCGCCCCCGGGTGCGCCCCGACCGTCGAGAAAGAAGCGGCCGCCCGCGCCCGCAGCGGCGAGGCCCGTCTCCTCGAGGAACATGATCGGGTTGATCGTAAACGCATCGTAAATCTCGGCGACGCGAACGTCGCTCGGCTCGAGCCCCGCGGAGGCATACGCCTGCCGGGCCGCCTCTCCCGCGCTCATCGTCGCAAAATCGCGCGATTGGCTGATCGGCCCGTGGTCGTGATACTCGCCGAAGCCGAGGACGTACGCCGGTTGCGAGACGATCGAGCGCGCGATGTCGCCGCGCGAAACGAGGAACGCCGCTCCTCCTTCGCACGGGACCGAGCAGTCGAGCATGTGAAACGGCTCGGCGATCGGCCGCGAGCCGAGAACGTCGCCGATCGTCAGGCGACCCTTCGAGCGCATGATGGCGTTGGGGTGGCGAAGCGCCCATTCGCGGCTCGAGACGGCCACTGCAGCGAGCGCCTCACGAGTGGTGCCGCGATCGTGCATGTGGCGCTGTGCCGCGAGCGCGTAAAGCGCCGGGATGAACGTGCCGTAGATGAACTCGAAGTCGGGATGGCTCACCATTCGCGCCATCGCCTCGGCGCCCCCCGCGCCGACTTTCGGAAACTTGCCGGCGGCCGCGCACAGCACGGCGTTCGCCCGCCCGCTGGCGATGGCGAGGGCGGCGCGAGCGGCCATCACGGCGTAGGTCGCGCCGCCGGCGTTCAGTGTCTCGGAGAAGATCGGGTGGAGGCCGAGCGAATCGCCGAGGTTCTCGTGAACGAAGAGGTCGGCGCCAGTGCCCGTCGCCATGCCCGCCGGCGCGACGAGGAGGCCGTCGACCAGCGATGGGTCGATTCGCCACTCGTCGAGGAACGCTCGAACTACGCGCTCATAGAGGTCCAGAACGTCGAGCTCGGGAAACCGCCCCGGGCGAATCTCGGTCGCCGCAGCAATGGCAGGCTCGCGATGCACTGGACGCTGTTCTTACACAGCTTCGCGATTCGCACGAGCCCGGTGGCCGATTCAGTGCCGACTCGTCGATCGAGCCGAGTCCTGCCCGGCTATGGGCAGGTCGCGGCGATGTG
>Ga0315275_10002140_pt1 | contig 17703 bp, 18 predicted proteins | sample YL17G03_0_MG_FD_205557 | JGI IMG/M metagenome (GOLD analysis project Ga0315275, IMG submission 205557) | Sediment microbial communities from Yellowstone Lake, YNP, Wyoming, USA - YL17G03_0 | ecosystem: Environmental > Aquatic > Freshwater > Lake > Sediment | place: USA: Wyoming | collected...
GCCGAGGCCCATGAAGGCGCCGAAGTCCACGGCCCCCCAGTTGGTCCGCTGGAAATCGCTGAAAACATAGACCATGCCGCGACCGTCGAGGAGTCGCTTGGCGAGCGCAAGGGCCGCAGCCGGGTCGCCGCGCTCGAGCGTCGCCTCGGCGCGCGTGAGTTCTTCGTGCAGGGTCGCCAGGTTCGTCGAGAGGGCGGGAAGGGCCGCGCGCGGCCTCGCGCCGATGAATACGACCGCCGCGGCGCTGCCGGGGTCGAGGCTCCTCAGGACATCGGCGGCCTGGGCCCGGGCCTTTGAGAAAAGCGTGATGCCGCCCTCCACCGCCCTCATGCTCATCGAGGCGTCCACCACGAGAACGACACGGCGGGCCTGGCCGGGCTCGAGGTCGGCGCCCGGCGCCTTCAGGAACGGCCGCGTGAACGCCAGGACGAGCGCCGCGACGGCCAGCGTCCGAAGCGCCAGAACGATCCACGTCCGCAGGCGGTCGAGTGCCTGCCGCCCGCTCCCCGCCTGGACCAGCAGGTGATAGGTCGGATAGCGGATGACTCGCGGCCTGGCCCGCGTCAGAAAATGGATGAGCACGGGCAGCCCGACGGCCGCCAGGCCCGCGAGAATCCACGGATTGATGATTCCAAACATGGTCCGCTCTTGAGGACCCTGTGCCCTTGAGGCGCGCAAGCGCCATCGGCTACCTGACCTCCCGCGCGAGGAAACAATGTTTCAGGAAGAGGTACGGGTCCGTGTCGGTCCGGGCGAGGTACCAGTCGCATCCGCGGGTCTTGCTGGCGGCCTCGACCTCGGCCAGCAGGCGCGCGAACCGCTCGCGGTACTGCGTCCGGACGACCTCCGGCTCGGTGATGAACGACCCGCTGCCGCCCTCGGTCTCGTGGAACCGCGCCATCGCGACGTCCGGCAGTTCGATCTCCTCGGGATGCACGACGTGAAAGAGAATCACGTCGAACTGAGACCGGCGGAAAAGATCAATGGATTTCCATACCTGCGGCGAAGGGTCGAGGAAATCGCTGAGGACCACCAGCACCCCCCGCCGCACGACCCGCCGATAGACCTCCATCAGGCACCCGCCGAGGTCGGTGCGCCCTCCAGCCTTGGTGCGGCCGAGCGTCTCGACGAGGGCCCCGAGGTGCGACCAACTGGCCCGCGTCGGCATGTGCTCGTGGACGCGGGCATCGGCCAGCGAGAGGCCCACTTCGTCGCCCTCGCTGACCACCAGGTACGCCAGGGCGGCGGCCAGGCGGCAGGCGTACTCCAGTTTCGGCTGCGTCTTCTGGACGGCGCCGGCGAATTCCATCGAGCCGCTCGTGTCCAGGACGAGGTACGCCAGGAGGTTCCGCTCGGCCTCGTATAGGCGGACGTAGAATCGGTCGCTGCGGGCATAGACCTTCCAGTCCACGAGTCGGACGTCGTCGCCCTCGACGTAGTTGCGGTAATCGGCGAACTCGACGGCCGTGCCGCGATAGTTCGACTTGTGCGGCCCGGCGAAGGTGCCTTCGGCGGCGCCGCGGGTCTTCAGGCGGACGCGCTTGAGCATCTCCATGCGCGCCAGGTCGAGATACGGATGGTTGAACTTCGGCATGGTCGGCGTCCCGAGTCAGTCTAACTTCGCGTGTTTGCGCGGCGGCTTTTTCCCCCTCTCCCCTCGTGGGAGAGGGGCGGGGGTGAGGGGGCGCACGCCGCTCAACCCCTCACCCTACCCTCTCCCACAAGGGGAGAGGGAACAACGCTAAACACCCACAAGAGAAAACACGACACCATCGCCGCCGGGGCCCTAAGCGGCAGCGGCCGGCTCGCGGACCGCCTGGACGAGGTGGTTGACGACGTCGCTGGAACTGAGGCCCTCGCCGAGGGCGTTGTAGTTCAGGATGATCCGGTGCCGCATGACCGGCAAGGCCATGTCGCGGACGTCGCGGATCTCCGGGGACGGCCGGCCGTCGAGGACCGCCGTCGCCTTCGCCGCCGACACCAAGTGCTGCGTGCACCGCGGACTGAGGCCCCACGCGACATAGTTGCGGACGTAGTCGTCGGCGTGCGGGCCTTTCGGGCGGCTGGCGATGACGAGCGCGACGGCGTAGTTCAGGACGTGCTCGGAGACGGGAACCTGATCGATCGCCTCGACGAAGGACTGGAACTCCTCGCAGGTTGCGGCGATTTCCATCTCGGGGATCTGAAGACGGGCCGGCCGGGCCGCAATCAGCCGCTCCTCCGCCACCGACGGATAGTCCAGGTACAGGCTCAGCATGAACCGGTCCAGTTGGGCCTCGGGGAGCGGATACGTGCCTTCCTGTTCGATCGGGTTCTGCGTGGCGGCCACGACGAACGGCGGATGCAGCCGGTAGGTCTTGCCGTTGACGGTGACGGCGTGTTCCTGCATGGCCTCGAGGAGCGCGGCCTGGGTCTTGGGGGGCGTGCGGTTGATCTCGTCGCCGAGGATGAGGTTGGCGAAGATCGGCCCCTTGTGGAACACCAGTTCCCTCCGGGCGCCAGTCTCGTCGCTCTGGAGGATCTCTGTGCCGGTGATGTCGGCCGGCATCAGGTCGGGCGTGAACTGGATCCGCGAGAACCGCCACCCCAGCGTCTCGGCCAGCGTCTTGATCATGAGGGTCTTGGCGAGGCCCGGCACGCCTTCCATGAGCATGTGCCCGCCGCACACAAGGCCCGTCGTCAGCAGGCGGATGACCTGGTCCTGGCCGACGATTGTCTTGGCGACGTTCTTCCGAATGGTCGCGTAGCAGGTGCGCAGCCGGGCTACCTTTTCCTGGGCATTGCGAAGGTCGTCCGAGGACATCCGTGGCCCCCCTTCTCCTAGAGTTAGTGACCGTGACGCAGCGAGCCGCCCTGCCTTTAGCGCATCCAGCCGGCGGCCCGCCGATTGAGTGATTGCGTGGTTCAGTAAACCTCCCGGCGGAAGGTTTTGCAAATCAATTACCAAATATGTTGGACGCAGCAGGGTCAAAAAAGTTCGAAGGAATCCTGCGGGGCACATCTATAGCGGTTCAAGCCCGAGGCGAGTCGCGCATCGCTCGAAGACGCCAGCGCAGATGCCCGCCAGGGCGAACACCGCAAGCCGGTCTTCGATCCCGAAACGCAAAGGCCCGATGGTCCATGCGACCACGAACTGCGGATGCCAATAGTCCGCGAGAAACCAATACTCGCTGATGAGGCCGGCCGGACTCAGGATCAGGCCCACGAAAACCATGCAGCGATGCTGCCGCCGCAAGAGAACGAAAAACGCCGTCCAGACGGCCGGCCAGAATATCGCCGCCGCGATGCAGGCGCAGCGGTACAACGAAGAGGCTTCCGGGACCATCTACGAGCATGACCAATTTCCCGTCCTCTTCGGTTCCGGGCCGCTGGTCATTTTGCCGGCGCGGCAGGCGGCGCCGGGGCGGCAGGCGACGGAGTAGCGGCTGTGCCGCCCGCCGGCGCCGGGGCGGCAGGCGACGCCTGCGAGGCAGCCGCCGGCGCCGCGGGACCCTTCGTCAAATCATAGCACGCCACGCCCTTCTCGTGCCGCACGTAGAGTTTTCCGTCCACGACGATCGGCGTCGTGCACGGGCCGACCGCGAGGCCCCCGGTGCGGGCGAGTTCCTCGTACTTGTCCGTTCCCGCCCGGATCATCTGGAAAAGGTTCTCCTGCGACGCGGCGAACATGCGGTCGCCAGCAACAATTGGAGAATTGTAGTAATCTCCTCCATTCGGACCTTCCCAGATGAGAGCGCCCGTCAGGAGGTCCGCGCAGACGTTCTTGCCGCCGGCCGTGGCGAAGACGCGGCCCTTGTAGAGGACGGGGCTGGCGCCGGCGGTCTTGAGGCCCGGCAGGCTCCAAATCGGTTCCGGCCCGCCGAGGCTGAGTTTGAAGGCTACGAGTCCGAACTTTTCTGTGGCGACCACGAGCGTGTCGCCCGAGACGGCGGGCGTGGACTCGCCGCCCCCGCCGCCGGCCGTCCAGAGGACCTTCCCACTTTTCAGGTCCACGCAGGCGATCTTTCCGGTCGCATTATTATTGTAGATAACATACTTCTTGCCGCCGCTTCGCCACAGGGCGGGCGAATTGTCGCCGCCCTTGACGGCAGGCTGCATCCAGGCGAAGACGCCCTGGACCGCGTCGAAGGCCGTCAACTCGTCCGTCATGACCACCACGAGGCCGTCCTCGACCAGCGGCGACCCGTTCCCGCCGGCGCACTTGACCTTCCACACTTCCTTGCCCGTCGCGGCGTCGAGGCAGTAGGCGGACCCGTCGCCCAGGCCGTAGCACCGGCCGCCGCTCACTGCGATCGTGCTCGATCCGTTCTCAGTATTGCTCGGCCCCTGGACCTTCCAGAGGGTCTTTCCGGTCGCCGCGTCGAGGCAGAGGACGACCTCCGACTTCTTGCCGTCCTTCTGCTCGGTCGCATAGAGATAGACCCGGCCGTCGGCCACGACGGGGCTCGCGCAGCCGCCGGGCGCGCCGCACTGGATGGGTTCGCTCTCCCAGACCTTGACCGGCCCTTCCTTGGGCCAACTCACGGCCAGGGCGGGGCCGCCCTCGATCGCGCCGGTGCGGTCCGGCCCGCGCCACTGCGGCCAGTCGGCGGCATGGGCGAGCGACGCAACGAGACTCGCTGCGACAACGGCCGCCAGGCACGATACCCGCTTCACGTTCAACTCTCCGCAAGGATGGCCCGGGTGGCCTGGTCACCCTGTTTTTGGGTGACCAGGTGATAACTTGGCGAGCGCATGGCCACGCAACAGCACGGCGTGGCCATGCCACCCGACATCGCTCTCACGGTCAGCCCCCCTGCTCCGCAAGGATGGCCCGGACGCGGTCGCAGTCGGCGGCCACCGCCGTCCGAAGCGCCTCCGGATTGGCGAACGCCTTCTGCGGCCGCAGGTGCTCGATGAACTCCAGGGCCACCTGGTCGCCGTAAAGTTCGCCGTCAAAATCCAGGAGGAACGCCTCGACGACGACCGGCTGGGCCTGGCGGAACGTCGGCGCGCGGCCGACGCTGATGGCGGCGGCGTGACGCCGGCCGCGGACCGTCGCCCATCCGGCGTACACGCCCTCGTCCGGCACGAGAAACCGCGGCGAATAAAGGTTCACCGTCGGGTACCCCAGCCGCGCGCCGCGGTGACGGCCCTCGACGACCGTGCCGAGATAACAGTAAGGCCGGCCGAGGCACCGGGCCGCCTCGGCGACGCTTCCGGCGGCGATGAGGCCCCTGATGCGCGTGCTCGAGACGCGCCGGCCGTCCACTTCGACGTCGGCGACGAACTCCGCCTCCAGGCCGCGCTCGCCGGCAAGATGCTCGAGGAGCCGCCGGTCGCCGCGGCCGAGCGCGCCGAAATGGAAATCGCCGCCCTCCACGAGCGCCAGGGCCGCCAGGACTCCGCACACGATCTTCTCGAAGAACATCTCGGGCGCCATCGCCAGGACCGACTTCATGTCGCGCGGCCAGACGACGGCCGCGATGCCCATCTCGCGCATCAGTTCCAGTTTCTGGCCGAAGGTCTGGATGAGCAGCGGCTCCTCCGCGGGCCGGAGGATGCCGAGCGGGTGCGGGTGGAACGTGAAGACCACCGCCTCGACCCCGAGGCCCCGCGCCCGCTCGACCGCGCGGCTGAGGACCTGCCGGTGGCCCACGTGGACGCCGTCGAAGACGCCGACCGAGAGGACGCCGCCGCGATGGCGCAGGGCGATTGATTCGAGATCACGCAAGAGTTCCATGCGTCACCCGCCATAACATTTTCGATTTTAGATTTTAGATTTTAGATTGAACGGAGAACGGCAACAAAGTCGCCCCTTGCGGGGGCCTTACAAAATCGAAAATCGAAAATCCCCGGTCAGGCGGTAGCCTTGGCCAGTTCGGCCAGTTTCGCTTCGGCTTCCTTGGCGAACGGCGGGACGGCCTCGTCGCCATAGAACTTACGGATGTTGGCGGCAGCGAGGGCCTGGATGCGGACGAGTTGCTTATCGCCGTCGGCCGCGCGGAACAGGTGCCGGAACCGGCCCTGCGGCTTCAGGTATTCCTCGACGGGTTTCCACTCCTTCGGCGCGCGGTGCGGCTTGGTCTCGCTGCGGACGATCTCGTAGAGCGGATAGAGGCCCGTCTCGAACGCCAGTTTGGCCATGTCAATGGTCTTGGCGGGGTCGCTCTTCCAACCCAGCGGGCAGACCGAGTGGACCTGGAGGAACTTCGGGCCGCGAATCTGGAGAATGCGCTTGACCATCGGCGCGATCTCGCGGTAATAGCCCATCGAGGCGACGCCGACGTACGGAATGCCGTGGGCCGCCATGATCATCGGCAGGTCCTTCTTCGGGCGGTCGTTGCCCCAGGAGACCTTGCCGGCGGGGCTGGTGGTCGTGTCGGCGTCGAGCGGCGTCAGGCCTGACCTCTGGACGCCTGTATTCATGTACGCTTCGTTATCCCAGCATACGTAGAGGATGTCGTCGCCGCGCTCGAAGGCGCCGCTGAGGCACTGAAGGCCGATGTCGGCCGTTCCGCCGTCGCCGCCCGAGCCGACCACCGTGACGCCCTCGAGTTTCCCCTGGTGCTTCAGGGCATAGTAGATACCCGAGGCGACGGCCGCCGAGTTCTCGAACAGGCTGTGAATCCACGGCACGTTCCACGAACTCGTCGGATAGCGCGATGTAAATATCTCGGAGCACCCCGTGGCGTTCGTGAAGATGCACTTCGGGCCGCAGGCCTGGGCCACCAGGCGCATCGCCAGCGCCTCGCCGCAACCCATGCACGACGTGTACCCCGGCTTCAGGACGCGATCGGTGTAATCGAAATTCACGCTTCAACCTCCTCTTTTGACTGCTACAACTTGCCAGGAAAGAGAAACAACGTAATTATGCCCATAATCGCGAGCACAATCACCACAATGCCCAAGAGCATCGTAATGACGCCAATGATGAGCCCGGCCTGCGCCAGCCCGCGCCCCTCGATGGCCCGATTCCTTTTCATTTCCGCGAGGGCGAGCGTGCCGAACACCATCGCCAACGCGCTCAGAATCACGCCCGTACACATGAAACCCGACGTGATGCTCAGAATCCCGAGCACGAGCGACGCCACGGCCTTGCCGCTCGTCCGCCGCCTGCCAAGGCTCACCTTCGCGTACCGCTTCAACCGCGTCGGGGCCGTCCGAGCCGATCGAGCAGGCGCAGCGGGTATCGCGAAGACCGCCGGCCGCGCCGTCAGCCGCTGATAACACGCTTCGCAGCACGTGCCACCGCCCTTGAGTTCGTACGTCTTCCGACCGGCCGGTATCGCGCCGTCGCAGACGTCGCAAAGCAGCATCGCACGCGGAGGCACGCCGCCTCCTGCCGCCAACGGCTGGTCCTGTGACATTTCCGTCCCCCCAGAAAGTTGCCCATGAACGCCATGGCGGTCGTCGCGGCGACCACCGTGACGTTCGCTGTCTTCTTTTTACACCCTGGCCACGAGAGACTCGGCCCAAGCCTTCACCTGCCGAGCACAGTTCAATGCCCACGCTCGATCTAACGCAGGTGAGGCCCCTGTCTCATCCGGCACAGCGCCGTATCGCAGGTCTGCGCCAAATTGCGTCAAGTGATGCAATCTCTCGGCATCGGGCGGCAGGGGAATGTTGTTGTCCTCAATAAGTTCCACCAAGCCTTCCAAATCGTGCGTCCGCGGATAGGCAATCTCGCGGGCGGCCAGCACCGCCTTCAGGCTTTTCTCGACGGCCTGCTGCGCGTGAAACCCAATGGCCGTTATCGGCGCCTCGGCATCGCCGGCCAGCCGCTGAAGCACATAGATGTCTTCGGCCGCCTTCGCCAAGAGCAGCCGCGCCAGTTCAGAGGACTTGCTCATATACTTTGCCTTCTCTGGCCGCCTCGTGAATCACCGTATTGGGCGTATCCTTCCAATCGCAAAACACCCTTTCGCTAACCACCAGAACGTCAGCAATCACCCTTGCAGGCCGCAGCGCCTCTCGTAGCCGAATCGTCTCCGCATGGCGATCTTCGAGCCGCGGCTCGACGACAAGGAAGTCCAAGTCGCTGTCCGGCCGGGCCTCCCCACGAGCATACGAACCGAAGAGAATCACCTTCGAGCCCTGCGGCGAGGCCCTAAGGAGCATGTTAACGGCTCGGGTTATGCGCTTTTCGTCAACCATAACCGCCCATAGTACCTCGAAATCCGCAATCCGAAATCCGAAATCCGCAATTCCTCAGGGCACGAGGTCCGGCAGCAACTCCTTTTTCAGGCGGAAATATTCGTACGCCTTCTGCTTCTCGCCCCTGGCGACGCGCTCGATGATCTCCGCGATGCCGTCGGCGGCGATCTCGCGGCCGCCAAGTTGCACGCAGAACCCGCTAACAGGAATCCGGAGGCCCGCGTCGTATAGAACTTCCTTTATCTCCGGCGTCATGATTCCGCCGGCGCCGAACGAGCCGCCCTTCTCGATCACGGCAATCTGCTTCGCGCCGCGGAGGGCCGCCAGGATCGCCGCGCGCGGCAGCGGTCGGAACGTCTTTATACGCACGAGGCCGACCTTCTTGCCTTTTTCGCGCATTTCGTCCACGACGTCCTTGATCGTTCCGCAGATGGAGCCCTTCGCCACGAGCACCGTCTCGGCGTCTTTGGATTTATATTCCTCGATGAGTCCACCGGAATCGCGGCCGAACGCTTTCGCAAAGTTGGCCGAGACCTCCTCGATGACGCCGAGGCTCCGCAGGGCCGCGTCGTGGATCATCCACCGGCCTTCCATGCACTTGTCGGGCTCGGTGAAGCAGCCGAATGACATCGGGTTATCCACATCAAGTTTGTAGAGTGCTTCATACTTTCCAAGGAACTTGTCCGTCAGGGCCTGGTCGGGCAGTTCCACCGGCTCGAAGACGTGCGTGAGGAGGAACCCGTCGAGGTTGACCATCACCGGGAGGAGCACCCGCCGGTCCTCGGCCACCTTGAAGGCGATGACGTGCTGGTCGCACGCTTCCTGTGCGTCCTCGGCGTAAATCTGGATGACGCCCGAGTCGCGGATGCTCTCGGCGTCCTGGTGATCGCACCAGATCGAGAGCGGGGCCGAGACCGAGCGGTTCGCGCAAGCCAGCACGACCGGCAGGCGCATGCCCGCCATGTTCCAGAGGACCTCAGCCATCAGCATAAGTCCCTGGCTAGATGTGGCGGTGTAGGCCCGGGCGCCGGCGGCCGAAGCGCCGAGGACGACGCTCGCGGCCCCGAACTCGCTCTCGACCTTGACGAACTCGGCCGCGAGCTCGCCGTCGGCCACGATCGTCGAGAGTTCCTCGCTGATGTGGGTCTGCGGCGTGATCGGATAGGCGGCGACGACCTCCGGCCGGCACCGGGCGACCGCGTGGGCCACCGCCATCGCGCCTTCGAGGATTTCCCTGGCCATCACTTCACCTCCGGGACCATGTCAATGTCGTCCACCGGGCACTCCGCGGCGCACATGCCGCAACCCTTGCAGAAGTCGGGGTCGAAATCGCGGTCGGCGATCTCGCGCTTCTTGCCGCCCTGCTCGATCGTGTGCTTCTTCTCGGGGTTTTCGAAGACGCAGCCTTCCGGGCACACGAGTTCGCACGCGCGGCAGCCGTTGCAGGCGACGTGCTTGAAGACGGGGCGCATGGTACGCCAGGCGCCGGTCTTATAGACGAGGCTCCCGCCGGGCAGCGCGACGCAACCGATTGAAAGTTTGTCCATACTTAATTTCGAACTCATTTCGACTCCTTCATCGCGTTGTACGCCTTCTCGACCGCCTCGGCGTTGAGGTCGCCGATCTTGCCGCCGAACCGCTCCTTGACCGCCGCCTTCAGGCTCGCGAGGCTGACGAGGCCCGTCATCCCGGCGAATGCGCCGATCATGACCATGTTCGGAATCGGACGCCCGATGACTTCCATGGCGATGCGGTTCCCGGGGACCGCCTTGAGGACCGCGCCGGCGGGGACCTTGACCTCCTCGGGCCGCTCGCTATTCAGGATCACGACGCCGCCCTTCTTCAGACCCTCGAAGACGTTCACCGTCTCCAGGAGCGACGGGTCCTGGACGATGCAGTAGTCGGGCGTGTGAATCTCAGACCGCGTGCGGATGGGTTTATCCGACACGCGGCAGAAGGCCCGAACCGGGGCGCCCATGCGCTCCGACCCGAACGCCGGGAACGCCTGGCTGGTGAGGCCGTCCTTGAATGCGGCCTTGGCGAGGACCTCTGCGGCGGTGACGCTCCCCTGCCCGCCGCGACCGTGAATCCGAATCTCCTTGATCATGCCGCGTCCGACCTCCCTTCGAGGGTTTCAACCATGCTTCGCCCGAGCGCCGACAAAAAGCCCGATGATTCTAAGTCGGGCGCGCGGCCGAATCAAGGCGAATTCGGCGGGGCGTAACCCCTCAGTTACGGGGGCATTACTGAAGGTCGCGTGCGGGGTGTCCTCACCCCGCACGCCTGAGCGATCGTGGCGGTCTGGATCGGGGTGCGGGGTGGGGACACCCCGCACCCGGCGGATAGTCGGAGACCCCCGTTCGGCGCGCTCGGGGCAGGCCGCGTTCCGCGCTCTGGGCGGTCTCGCCGTGGCCGTTGCCTTTTCGTTCCGCGTTCCGAGTTCCCCTCGACTACGCTCGGGGCAGGCCGCGTTCCGCGCTCTGGGCGGTCTCGCCGTGGCCGTGGCCTTTCATTTCGCACTTCGCATTTCACATTTCGCATTAAGCGGAATCTCGCCGTGGCCTTGGTCGTTGACGCCTGCAAAAACCCGTGGCATACTGATTTCCAGACCTGCCCCGCCCCGGCGGGCAGGCTGCCGGCAGGCAGGTTCGTCGCCTCGGCCTGCGGCCGGGTCCCAAAACCGTAGAGGGCGGAGAATTGCGTATGGCGTCCCCGGAACTCTCGGAACTCTTAGAATCGTTAGCATCGCTGGCGGTGGTCGTCAGCGAGCAGTCGTCTGGAAAATGTCAGATAAAGGGATGCAAAAATGCCAGAAGAACCTGAACCTGAACAAGACCCGGTTCTTGTTAATGGCCTACGCAACGAACTTGGCGCGATGTTAGATTGCTACTGCGACCACTGGCGGGATTACTGGTCTCAGAAAGCGCCAGCCGAGTTCGAATTGGCCCAGAATGTGGCCAAGGCTCTGATTGCATGCACAAGAGACCTTGCCACACCACAAGGCGCGCCATGGATAGCCGATAGACTAAAGGACGAAGTCCTGCCGGTAATGCGTAAGTACTGGCTCATAGAGGCGTTGACAACTCTCTTGAATCAGGGCATGTTGCGCGGGGTCAAAGAAGACCGCCTCATGAAGCTAATAGAGCAAAAGGCTGAAGAGATTGCCAACAACCGGCCTGCCCCTGCCGAGTTTCATGATTCAATGCAAGAGTTTTTCAGCCAATTGGATAATCCCAACATGAGGATCGCATGGGAGAGCTTTGTTATTGAACTTACCGACGATGCCATGGGTCGCATTGGATCGGGGGCCGTGCGAATGCTCGAATTATCACAACTGTTAGTGGATGCCAACCCCCCACAGCCAACGCTGAATTATCTGCGTCGCATCAGTGCGTGTTTCATCTGGGGCTTTGATCCCGAGTGCATTATCTTGTGTCGTAGTGCTCTTGACTCGGCATTTAGAGAGAAGATTTCAGACGAGATCTGCGAAAAAGTATTTGGCGCGGCCGAAGAAAGAGATTTCGGACTGCTGGCTCGAATAAGAGCGGCACACAGAACGCAAATGATAAGCGACGGCACAAGGGACACCGCCTGGCGCGTCAAATACAGGGGCGATAAAGCAGTTCACTACGACCCCGACGCAACCAGAGACGTGAAGGGAACTGTTCGCGATACTGTGGAGGTTCTCAAGGTCCTGTTTCCCGCCTGACATAGGCTGTGTTCGCGCCACCTGTACACCTGCTGCGGTGTTGCCGGGCGGGGTCGGGGTGAGCAGGAGGCTGTCAGAATCTTTGACTGCAAGACGGACACGTGCATGATGACAACAGCGGCCGCTAACAGCAACGCTTTTGAAGCCCTTTGCGATCTAGCATCGAAGGAAAATTGGTGCTGGAAAATCTCCTGCACCACTTGCGGCCACATGTATTTCCGGTACAGCTTCCGTGAGTTGGCGCATGGGAAACACCCACACTCTCTGGATTGGCGATCTGGCAAGGTGCATCACCATGACCTCCACCGTGATCTGGGGCCGATGCCTCCTGTTGGCGGTTGGCCTATCTCGGAACAGCGCGCCCTCGCAGTGGTGTTGGCGGGAGCATCCCTGAAAGATATAGCGTCCCATGTGCGTTTCCCTGACTGGCTCGGTTATTTGGGATTGGGTCTTCTCTATTCAGAGGGTTTTGAACGTCGAGAGAGTTTGGTAACAAAGGCGTGGATTCCACAACTGATCGAGATGCTGCCCGAACAAGCTCACTCGCGAGCCACACTCCAAGAGCTGCTCAATGATCCGGCGGGGGTACTCACGTGGCGCCACTTGGAAGGTGTCGAGTCTGGCCTGGAAGTTCGGGGGACGTGATACTTATCTCTGACGGAATTCTAGGGAGGAATTCTGGAAACATCCATCTATGAGCAAGTCTCCGTCAAGCGGAAAGGAGTTCCGGGGACGCCTTACCTTATTTCTAACGCGGCCAGCCGCCCGGTGCGGCATAGGGCCGATTCATTTTCCCTCTCCCCTTGTGGGAGAGGGTCAGGGTGAGGGGGCGTTCTATATCACCCTCACCCGGCCTTCGGCCACCCTCTCCCATCAAGGGAGAGGGGCTTAGGCGGATGCCTGGGTCGTTTCGCCCTTCTCGATCTGAAAAATGGCAATCCCGGCGCGCCAGTTCGCCAGGAGCCCGCTCAGGCGCTGGTACCGGGCCGAGAGGAAAATCTCTTCCCGCCCCAGTTTCTGCCGCTCGCAGAACTCCCGGAAATCCTTCACGGTGCAGAAATGGACGTTCGGCGTATTGTACCAGTGATATGGCAATAAGCGATTGTGCGGCATGCGTCCGCCCACGAGCAGTTGCACCCGGACGAGCCAGTGCCCGAAGTTCGGGAAACTGATGATCGCCCGCCGCCCGACGCGCAGCATCTCGTGGATGACCTTCGGCGGGTCCATCGTCTGCTGGAGCGTCTGGCTCAGGATGACTACGTCGAACTGGCCGTCGCGGTAAAAACTCATCCCCTCGAGCATGTCGCCGTGATAGACCGGCACGCCGCGCTGGATGCACTGGAGCGTGGCGTCCTCGTCAATCTCGATGCCGCGGCCCTGGCAGCCCTTCTGCTCGATGAGGTCGGCGAGGAGTTGTCCGTCGCCGCAGCCGAGGTCCAGCACCTTGGCCCCGTCGGCGACGAGCGACTCGATGAGTTCGTAGTCCAGCCTGAGTTTGGTCGGACGGTTTTTGCGCGTTTCATTCATATTTGCGCGCTCCCCGATCCGGCCCGCTGGCGGCCGCGCCTGAGGACGTTCGCCAGGAACCCGGCGATCGTCGCCGACAACCGCTCGTTCGGCAGGAAGAAGGCGTCGTGGCCGTAGGGCGAGTCGAGTTCCACGAACGTCGTCGGCACGCCGTTGGCCTTGAGGGCCTTGACGATCTCCTTGGACTGGTAGGTCGGAAAAAGCCAGTCGCTGGAGATCGAGACCACGAGGAACTCCCCGCGGACGTTCCCGAACGCCTCGACGAGCGACCCGTACCTGGCCGGCAGGTCGAAGTAGTCCATGGATTTCGTGATATAGAGATACGAGTTCGCGTCGAACCGGCGGACGAAACTGTCGCCCTGGTACCGCAGGTAACTCTCGACCTCGAACTCCGTGGCGAAGCCGTAGCCGAACCGCTTGCGGTCCTGGAGGCGGCGGCCGAACTTCGCGTGCATCTGCTCGTCCGACAGGTACGTGATGTGCCCGATCATCCGCGCGATCGCCAGGCCCGCCAGCGGACCGGCCTTCCCGTAATAATCGCCCCCCTGCCAGTTCGGATCGGCCATGATGGCCTGGCGCCCGACCTCGTTGAAGGCGATGCCCTGGGCGCTCAGGCGCGCCGCGGTGGCAATCGGGATGGCCGAGGCCACCCGCTCCGGGTACCGGACGGCCCATTCGAGGGCCTGGAACCCGCCCATGCTGCCGCCCGTCACGGTCAGCAGGCGCTCGACGCCCAGATGGTCGAGGAGGGCCGCCTCGGCCCGGACCATGTCGGAGATCGTCACGATCGGGAACTTGAGGCCCCAGGGCCGGCCGGTCGCCGGGTTCGCGCTCGACGGGCCGGTCGAACCTTTGCATCCGCCGATGATGTTCGAGCAGATAACGAAATACTTAGTTGTGTCAATGGCTTTGCCGGGACCGATGAAAAGGTCCCACCAGCCGGGCTTGCGGTCGTCGGGCGAGTGATACCCCGCCACGTGGGCGTCGCCCGAAAGGGCGTGGCAGATGAGGACGGCGTTGTCCCTCGCGGCCGAAAGTTCGCCGTAGGTCTCGTAGGCCAGCGTGATGGGCCCCAGTTTCTGGCCGCACTCCAGTTCCATCTCGCCGGGCGGCGCGGCGAACGTGAAGGACTGCGGCTTCACGAGGCCGACGCTCTCTCGGCCGCCAAGGCGGCTTTCGTCCGAAATTGGCACCGCATCGTCAATTGACACGTTTTGATACCTCGCAAAACACGCGCCCATCAGCCTACTCCGCCGAAGCAGCCGCTTCGGCTGCGAAGGCCGGAAGATGGGCGGTTAAGTGTAAAAAATTATGATTTTGCGAGCGCCTGGTCCAGGTCGGCCAGGATGTCGTCCAACGTCTCCAGCCCGACCGACAGGCGCACGAAGTCGGGCGTGACGCCCGCCTGGCGCTGCTCCGACTCCGAAAGTTGCTGGTGCGTCGTCGAGGCCGGATGGATCGCGAGGCTCCGCGCGTCGCCGATATTCGCAAGGTGGCTGAAGAGGCCGAGCGACTCGATGAACCGCCGCCCCGCCTTCATGCCGCCCTTGACGCCGAAGCCCACCAGTCCGCTCGCCCCGTCGGCCAGGTACCGCCGAGCCCGCTTATACGACGGATGGCTCCGGAGGGCCGGATAGAGGACCCACGTCACCTTCCGGTGCGCATCGAGGAACTTCGCCACCGCCAGCGCGCTGGCCGAGTGCCGCTCCATCCTCAACTTGAGCGTCTCGACGCCCTGGAGGATGAGGAACGCGTTGAACGGGCTGAGGCATCCGCCGATGTCGCGGAGCGTCTTCACGCGGGCCCGCGCTGCGAACGCCGCCGCTCCGAACGTCTCGTGGAACCGGAGGCCGTGATAACTCGCGTCCGGCTCGACGAACTCCGCGAACCGCCCGCTCGACCAGTCGAACCGCCCGCCGTCCACCAGGATGCCGCCGATCGAGTTCCCGTGGCCGCCCAGGTACTTCGTCAGGCTGTGGACCACGATGTCGCACCCGTGCTCGATCGGGCGGCAGAGCGCCGGCGACGGCGTCGTATTATCCACCAGGACCGGCACGCCGCGCGCGTGGGCCGCACGCGCGATCCCCGCCAGGTCCGGAACGGTCAGTTTCGGGTTCCCGATGGTCTCGAGGAACACCACCTTCGTGCGGTCCGTGATGGCGGCCGCAAAGTCGCGGGCCTCGTCGCTGTCAACGAACCGGACGCGCACCCCCATTCGCGGCAGCGTGGCCGTAAAGAGCGTGACCGTGCCGCCGTAGAGCCGCGTCGTGGAGACGATCTCGTCGCCCTCGCGGCAGAGCGTCAGGATGGCCGCCGAGGTGGCCGCCATGCCGCTCGCAAACGCGAGGCCCGCGAGGCCCCCTTCGAGCGCCGCCACGCGCTGCTCCAGGACGTCCGTCGTCGGGTTCATGATCCGCGTATAGATGTTGCCCGCTTCCTGGAGCGCAAAGAGGCGCGCGGCGTGGGCCGTGTCCTTGAAGACGTAACTCGTGGTCTGGTAGATGGGCACCGCGCGCGCGCCGGTCGTCGGGTCGGGCGCGTACCCGGCGTGGAGTGCGAGCGTGTCGAAGCCCTGAAACGTTTGCTTGGCCATGTGATTCCTTTCTTCGCGCCGAGCAAGCCCGGCGGCTAACCAAACACGCGCCCCACAAGTGGGGCGGCTAACCAGGCCTTTTCATTTCACATTTCGCATTTCCGACGTTTCCGTTCGCTCCGGGTTCCGCGTTCCGCGTTTCGAGTTCCGCGTCCCGCCAAATAAAAAAACCTCTTCTCGATAAGAAGAGGCTTGCGCGTCCGTCGCCGGCTCTCTCTTATCTTTCCCCTGACGGGGCGGGAGTTAGCACCTGCGTCCCTGCGGGACCGGTTGCTGTGGCTTCATCGGGCCCTTCCCTCAGCCACTCTCGATAAGGTTGCTTATTCAGTTGTCAGACGTAATATACGGCAGATGGGGGACCCCGTCAACACAAAATCCATCGGGGGAGTGTGTGTCCCACCGAGCGTATTTTCGCGTTTTTAACACCTCACGGCGCCTTCCAGATTTGCTTGCCGTTCTTGTCGAGCAGGTCCAGCGTCGGCCCATCCTTGAACGCAGTCAGCATGGCGCGGATCTTGCCGTCCTCGTCGGAAAGACCCAGCGTCGGCCCGTCCTTGGTTGCGATCAGCATTGCGCTACACTTGCCGTCCTCGTGGGAAAGAAGCAGCCCCGACCTGTCCTTTGCCACGTCCAGTATGGCGCGGGGCTTTTCGTTCTCGTCGGTAAGACCCAGCGTCGGCCCGTTCTCGTTCACGCTCAGCATGGCGCGGACCTTGCCGTTCTCGTCGTTTAGGCTCAGCCCCGTATCGTCCTTGAGTGCGCTCAGCCTGGCGCGGCCCTTGCCTTTCTCGGCGAACAGGTTCAGCACCGGTCCGTCCTTGGACGCGAACAGCATGGCGCCGCCTTTGCCGTTCTCGTCGTTTAGGTTCAGCGACGGCCCGTCCTTGTTCGTGCTCATTTTGGCGCGGACCTTGCCGTTCTCGTCGTACAGGTTCAGCGCCGGCCCGTCCTTGGACGCCATCAGAATGGCGCCGCCCTTGTCATTCTCATCACGTATGTACAGCCTCGGCCCGTCCTTGACCACGGCCAGTCCGGCGCGGGCCTTGCCGTTCTCGTCGATCAGAACCAGCGCCGGCTCACTCTTGCCCATGCTCAGCATGGCGCGGACCTTGCCGTTCTCGTCCTCAAGAATGAACCCATTGGCGCGGATGATGGTGGGGGCCTTGGCCGCATTCTCTGCCAAGACCTTCTCCGGCGTCCCGATCCAGGCGGCGGCCAGGATCACTGCCCCCGCCCCCAGCAGCACGGCGGCCAGGAGCCAACGGTTGCGGCGCTTGGCGCGAGCCAGTTCCTTTTCCAGGTTTTCAAGGCGTTCCTCGGTTGTCATGGTCTTTCTCCTTGCAGACGGGTTCATGCGGCCCAGCGTCCGACGCTTGCGCGTCGCCCGACGTTTCACTATGCGTGCCCGACGGCCGGAGTATACATCGTCCGGCGGAGGTTGCCAAGCGGATTGCGGCCACGGATTACGACCACGGCGAAACCGCAGATGCACACAGATGAACTCAGATAAAAAACCAAGCCAAAGTTTTCTATCTGTGCCCATCTGCGTCCATCTGCGGATGATCTTTTTGTTGCTGTAACTCGAATTGCAAAAATGCGACTTACATCAAAAAGGCATTTTTTTTATGGGGTCGTTTGCCTACCTTCATCATGCCGTTTAGGTACCTTTTGACCCCCCATATCCCCCCTCCAGACCCCTCCCATCATGGCAGTTGCCTAACAACCCATCTTAACATTC
>Ga0315275_10002141_pt1 | contig 17699 bp, 12 predicted proteins | sample YL17G03_0_MG_FD_205557 | JGI IMG/M metagenome (GOLD analysis project Ga0315275, IMG submission 205557) | Sediment microbial communities from Yellowstone Lake, YNP, Wyoming, USA - YL17G03_0 | ecosystem: Environmental > Aquatic > Freshwater > Lake > Sediment | place: USA: Wyoming | collected...
CGTCACGGACCCCTCGGTCCTGGGCGGAGGCGTCGGCGGCGAGCAACTTGCGGCCGCGCAGACCTCGGCCGGAGGTCTCTACGCCTTCGACTTCGAGCAGGCCACACTCGGGCCCGTCGAGTTCGACCTCGCAACTCTGCTGGCCCAGCCAGAGAGCGGCGCCAGCCCCGCCGGCTGGGCGCCCTTCCTGGAGCAGTACGCGGCCCTGGCCTCCGAGTCCGGCCTGCCGCTTCCGCCGAAGGAACAGCTGGAGCGGGGAGTCGCCTACGCGGCTCTGTGGAAATGCCTCGTCTACGCCGGGGCGGCGGCCAATTTCCTTGGCAAGTTCGGCGGCGAACACCATCTGCAACGCCTGCAGTACTACCTTGGGACGTGCCAGGCGATTACGCAGCAGTGGCCGCCTCTCCGCCCTCTATCCCAGATCCTCGCGCCGCGGTTCCGCGCAGCTCGCGCGATGACCGCGGTCGGGAGGGCCCAGCCTCCTGCTGCTGGTTGACGCCCGCTGTGTGGGAACACTATAATCGCCCTGCTGCGCGGCCGGGGCGTGGGCCTCTGGCAGGCAGGCGCTAAGCCCCTGGCAGAGAGCTCCCGCGCTACTCCGTCTCGGCGCGCGTGTCAAAGCGTCCAGGGAGGGCCTCTCTGTGCAGGAGTTCCCCGGCGTACTACTGATGGTCGCGCTGGTGCTCATCAGCGGCCTCATCGCCTACGTCGGCGACATAGTCGGCCGGCGCATGGGCCGCAAACGCGTCACCCTCTTTGGCCTTCGTCCTCGACACACTGCCATTGCTATCTCTGTTGTGGCCGGCATGGTCATCACGATCATCACCCTTGTGGCTGCCATGCTGGTGTCCAAGGACGTGAAGGACGGCTTCCTGAGGGTGGTCGAGATGCGCCAGCGGCAGGCGCAGCTCGAAGGGCGGGTGGCTGAGCTGGGCAAGTCAGCGGCCAGGCTTGAGCAGACTCGCGCCAGAGCCCAGCTCGAGCTAAAGCAGCGCCAGCAAGAGCTCGACACCGCCCGCACCGACCTGGAGAAGACCCACAAGGAGCTGGCGGGAGCCGAGGCAGCACTAAAGCGAACCGAAAGCGCCCGGCAGCGGGCGGAGACGGCCACCAAGAGCGCAGAGGCCGCCGCGGTCCGGAGTTATGCCTTCCAGCGAGGGCTCGAGCGGCGGATAGCTGCGCTCAGGCAAGACCTCCAGAACCTCACGGTTCAGGCGGCCGGCGGAATCACCATGGAGCGGTCAACTCCCGTGCTGTTCGGGGCCGGGCAGCCGCTCGACTGGCAGCTCATTGACGGCGACCGGCCTGTCAAGGCGATCCGCCAGGACCTGACCGCCTTCGTCGCGAAGCTCGAGACACAGGCGAAGCAGGCAGGGGCGGAGCCGCTGCCCGATGAGAAGAGTGCCATTATCATCCGGCGGCCGGTCCGGGACGCCAGCACCCAGAGCATTGTCTGGTTCGGCGAGGACCAAGTGCTGGAGGCGGTGGCCGATGGCGTACACGAGAACTCGGGCGGCGTCATCGTGCGAGCGTTCTCGGTGTTCAACACCCATCCCGGGGAGCCGGTCAGAGTGGACTTCGAACTCTTCCGGAACCGCCTCGTCTTCCGCCGGGGCGAGGCGCTTGCTCAGGCCGTCATGGACGGACGTCAGTCGCAGCCGGCCCTCATGGCGGGACTGCTGGGGCTTCTCCGCCAGGAGGTGAACGCCAAGGCCCGATCGCACAACATCATGCCCCGCCCCAACGCGGAAGGGTCCTCGGCGATCGGCATGACCCAGGAAACCGTTGGCGACATCGGCATTGATGAGCTTTTCTCGGCGGTCGAGCGGCTGCGCGAGCTCGGGGGCATGGCCCGCGTTTCCGCGGTCGCCTCGGCCGACACCTGGACGATCGGCCCGCTCGAGGTTGATCTCCTGCTTACGCCGGCTCCGTGAGACGCGAGCTCACCTTGGATTGCCCCGACGCCGTGCCCGACGTGGTGATCGCTGTTGACCCAGGCCGTGGGAAATGCGGTCTTGCGGCCGTGCGGCGCGACGGCGATGTCATTCATCAGTCGGTCGTCCCGTCAACGGAAGTGGCCGACGCAGTGGCGCGGTTGCTGGAGCTCTACCCGGGCGCGACGCTGCTGTTAGGGAACCGCACCGGGGCTCGGGACGTCGGTGCCGCGATCCGCGCGCGCAGCGCGGTTTCCCCCGTGCTGGTGGAAGAACACGGCTCCACGCTGCAGGGGCGTCGTAGGTACTTCCGCGACAACCCCAGGCGCGGCTGGAGGCGCCTGCTGCCATTGGGGCTGCAGACGCCTCCGCGTCCGTACGACGACTACGTCGCCATCATCCTCGCCGAGCGCTACCTGAAGTCGCTCGACCGCGGGTAGCCTATCCGCTCGCGCCCGGCCCTGCCGGCTTGGCGGCCTGCGTAAGTGCCTTGATGTAGGGCGTGAACAGATCAATGGGCACGGGGAAGATCGTGGTGGAGTTGTTCTCGGAGGCCACCTCCGAGAGAGTCTGGAGGAAGCGCAACTGCAGCGCGATCGGCTGCTGCGCGATGATGTCGGCAGCGTCCTTCAGCCGTTGAGCGGCCTGGAACTCGCCTTCGGCATTGATGATCTTCGCCCGGCGCTCCCGCTCGACCTCCGCCTGACGAGCCATCGCCCGCTTCATCGTGTCCGGCAGGATGACGTCACGAACCTCGACCATCGAGACCTTGATGCCCCACGGCTCGGTGTGCTCGTCAATGATCTCCTGAAGCCGCTGGTTGACCTTGTCGCGCTCAGAGAGAAGCTCGTCCAACTCCGACTGACCAAGCACGCTCCGCAGGGTCGTCTGCGCCAGCAAGTACGTGGCCTTGCGGAAGTTCATGACCTTCACCACCGCGTCGGCCGGGTTGAGCACGCGGTAGTAGACGACCGCGTCCACCGTCGCCGGGACGTTGTCCCTCGTCATCACTTCCTGCCGCTGGATGTCTATCGCCTCGATCCGGGTGCTGATCCGCTCCATCCGGTCAACCACCGGTATCAGGAAGATCAGCCCGGGGCCCTTGACCGGGATCAGGCGTCCCAGCCGGAAGACGACAGCTCGGTCATACTCCCGCAGTACCCGAATCGCCGAGGCCAGGATGATGACCGCGAACACGATGACGGCGATGGCAATCGGCAGACCGTACCCTCCGCTTTGCATGTGAAACCCCTTTCAGTGTTTGTCCGAGCAAGCAGTTCGCGGTGAACCGCCAGCAGTTCTAGCCAGCCTTGGCCGGCCCCGATGGGCGCCTGCGAACAGTCAGCACGAGCCCTTCCTGTTTCAGCACTTCGATCTCTTCCCCCTCTGCGATGTCGCCGTCCACCGCCCGGGCGCGCCATCGCTCCCCCTCAACGAGGATCGTCCCGCCCGGCGTCAGCGCGGTGAGCGCACGTCCCCTCTCCCCTAGCATTCCCTCCTGGCCCGTCTGGACCTTCCGCATATGCGCTCTCACCGCTGCGCCAATGACGAACAGGAAGAAGAGCACGAGCAGCAAGGCCATCACGACGATGACCTGCCACGAAACCCTAAGGGCAGGGGCCAAGGTGGTGTTCGTCAGCATCATCGCTCCGATAACGAATGAGATAACCCCGCCGACTGTCAGCACCCCGTGAGATGGCACCTTCACTTCCGCGAGGAAGAGCAGCATCGCGAACACGATCAGCGCAACCCCCGCATAGTTGACGGGCAGCGCAGCCATCGAGTAGAGCGACAGCAGCAGGCAGAGGCCGCCAATCACCCCCGGCAGGATCGCCCCCGGGTTCTGCAACTCGAACATGATACCGAGCCCGGCCAGGACCAGCAGCACCAGCAGGATGTTCGGGTCGGCGAGAACGTGCAGGAAGCTCTCCTTGGCGCTCGCCGGAATCTCGACCACCTGCGCTCCCCTGGTGTGCAGCACGGCGCTCTTCCCCCCGGGCAGCGACACCTTCCATCCATCCACCTTCGCCAGCAGATCGGGGACGTCGCTCGCCAGCAGGTTCACGACGCCGAGCTTCACTGCGTCTTTTGCGGAGGCGGTCACGCTTTCGCGGACGGCATTCTCGGCCCAGTCCGCGTTCCGTCCGCGCTCGGCGGCGATGACGCGCAACTGGAGTGCGAACGTGTTGACCAGCTTCTCCATCATCACATCGGAGGACGGGGGCTGCTCCGGTTTGCCGCCTTCGCTCTTGCCGCCCTTTTGCTCCGGCTGCGGTAGCTGGGGGGCCGTTCCGAACAGCTCGACCGGATGGGCGGCCCCTATCGTCGTCGCTGGATGCATCGCAGCGATATTCGCCGCGAGCGCAACAAAGGTTCCGGCCGAGATCGCGAACCCCCCGGCCGGGGCGACGTAGACGATGCTCGGCACCGGCGAGTTGAGGAGCGCCTCGGTCATGTCCTTCATCGGCTCGCCAAGGCCGCCTGGGGTGTTGAGGACGATCAGCAGACACTGCGCCTTCTGCACCTGCGCCTCTTGCAGGCCGCGGCTCAGGTACTCGGCGCTGGGGACGTCAATGGCCCCGTGAAGCCGGATCATAGCAACGGGCGCGGGCGAGCCGTCGGCGGCCAGCCATGCGCCAGCCCCCGCGAGGGAGACAAGCAACGCCAGTGCTACTATCCAGCCACGTGTCCGCATGGTTTCCCAGTAGCGCACCATCAGAACTCCGTGTGGCGCGGCCGCATCCAGGCCGTGCTCTGCCAGCAGATCAGCCCCTGCTCGGCATTCCCGAACTCGCCCGGAAGCTCGCGGCCCGAGATGCGCTTGAGAGATCTCACCAACAGCAGCCCGAGCACGAAGAGCGGGATCACCGCCCACTGCACCTCGCGCTCGAACATCTTCTGCGCGATCCCGTAGATCACCCACACCCCTCCCGCGGCCACGGCCGCCAGTGAGCGCCACATCTGACCGCTTCGCCGCCGCGCCCGCATCGCCCCGAACATCTTCTGCTCGCCTCGCTCGACGCAGTCCAGACACTGCCGGCTCATCGCACCCCAGTCGCCGGGCCGCGCCTCCCGCAGAAACCCCAGCTCGACCCTGGCGTCATCCCATTTGCTCTGCATGCGCAGGCTGCAGGCAAGCATCGAGCGAGCGGTCGCCCTCAATCCCTCCGACCCCGCCAGCCTCTTGAGCTGGTCCTCGGCGGCAGCGTAATCGCGAAGGTGGTAAGAGGAGATGGCCAGGGCAAGCTCCGGGCGGAAGCTTCCCGGCGCCTGGTCCACGGCCTCCGTCAGCGCCTCCCGCGCCGCCTTGTTGGCGCGCCCGAGGAGCCTAACCACGCCGAGATTGTACCAGACCTCGGGATGCTGTCGCTCCGCCCGAGCGGCGGCCTCGAGCGCGCTTCGCGCGCCCTTGTGCCTCCCAATGACCCAATGGGCGCGTCCGAGCGCCAGCAGCGCATCAGCCCCGTGCCCGTATTTGCCCACACCTGCCCGGTGCTCGGCCAGGTCCTCCAGGTCCACATCGGCGAACTCGCCCGCTATATGCGTATAGGGATCAATGATGGCGGCGGCAGAGCCCTGCTCTGTCTCTCTCGCCTGCTTCCAATAGGTCTCGAAGCGGGCGTCATGGGAGACCATCGGCCGCTCCCGCAGCAGCCCGAGCTCCCGAAGCTCCTGTCTCGTCTCCCATGCCTTCTGCCGATCAGGCGGTTCCTCGCCCTCCTTCGGCTCCTTCGGCTCCGGGCGCGACCACACATCGGTGACAAGTACCTCCCCGAACCCGGCCGGCCGCGGCTCAGTCGCAAGCAGGCGGGCCTGCGAGAGGTCGGGCTTCGGCGGCGCCGGCTCCTCGAACGAGTAGGGCTGCTCCTCCTCCGGGGCTTCCTTCTCCGGCCTGGGCGTCTCCCATTCCTCGGCCCGGCGTCGCAGCAGGTCTTCCCGGTCCCTAGGCCCTTCGGGCCGGGATGGCGGTTCACCTAGCCCCTTGGTCTCAACCTGGCTCACAACGTACCTCTCTCCATTGCCCTGGTGAGCGCGGCAACGGCCGCGGCATCGTACTTCGTCCCTGCATTAGCGGTTAGCTCAGCCAGCGCTTCCGCCTCGCTCTTAGCCGGCCGGTACGACCGCTCCGATATCATAGCAGACATGACATCGGCGACCGCCACTACCCGAGCGGCGAGCGGAATCTCGTCTCCCACCAGGCCCTCGGGGTAGCCGCTCCCATCAACTCGCTCGTGGTGATAGCGGACGGCCGGCTTGACTGCCCACGGGAACTCGATCGCGTCGAGAATCTGCGCCCCGATGAGGGGATGAGTGCGCATGATCTCCGTCTCGAGCTCCATGAGCGGCCCCGGCTTCAGCAGTATCATATCGCTGATGCTGACGCAGCCGATGTCGTGCAATCGCGACGCCACCCGGACCCCTTCCACTATTTCCTCGGCGCATCCCAGCTCCCGGGCGATTGCGGCCGCCAACCGCGATACCTGGTCGGCGTGACCGCGGACATACCGATTGCGACTCTCCACCGCCCGCATCAGCACGCGAACCACATTATACATCATTGTGCGGTCCGGGCTAGCCGAATCGAGGGCATCCGCCCTAGCGACTCCCTGGTCGCGCTGTCTCTCGCGCAGGAACCGTTCGACGAGACCGCTGACGGCACCCGCGCGCCCCTTGGCCAGGTAGGTGAATCCCTCCACCTCAGAGGCGGTCTTCCCATCGAGCGCGGCAAGAGCGGCCTGACGCTGGGGATCAGCCATCCGGCCCCACATGATGGTCAACACCGGTTCGACCTGTTCGTAGGCGCGGGATGCGACATAGAGGCGCTGGCCTTCGGTCAGCGCCTCGGGCCCCCGCTTGCAGTCGAACGCCTCAAAGGCGGCGACTTGGAGATGGAAGGGGAGGCCCCCGCCGAGGCCTGCTATGAGATCGCGGTCGGGCTCGAGGTCAACACCCGATTCGGCGGCGAGCGAGTGGACCCAGAGCCACGCTTCGCCGGGATCGAGCGGCTGCATACGGACGGTCGAAAACAGGTCGGCGAAGGGCGACCCGATCTCCCGACCTGCGACCTCGACCTCGTGCAGGCGGCAGTCGGTGGCGGTGACGAAGCACATCCCTGGCCGAGCGGCGATGTGACGTAGCGCCGAGAAGAAGTTCAGGTCAAATGCTCTGTTCTGCGAGGCCAGCTCCACCTCATCCAGCAGGAAGACCAGACGCTCTCCCGCCGCCTCGATCTGGTCGAGCACCTCCTTCAGTTCCAGGAAGCCGATCGCATCTCGAGCCTCGAACCGCGGCCAGACCATCGCCACTTTGCCCGATGACTGTCTCGCCGTCTCGCGAACCATAAGATGGAAGAACTGCTCCTGGGAGATCCTGCCCAGCCCCTCGAAGCTCAGGTACACAGCCGAATGTGGGCCCACGACCGGGCCGTATCCGGCCATCGCTCCCGGCCGTGTCAGGTGGAGCAGCAACGACGTCTTCCCGGACTTGATGGGTCCGACCAGCGAACAGTTCTGGGAACCGGTTACGAGACGCACCACCTCGCGCGTTTCCCGCGGCCGCGGGAAGTAGAACCGCGGCTCCCGGATTGGGCCCCGGTTGAAGAACGGATTGCGCATTACCTTGCTCCGCCTATCACCATTAGTGGCCAGTGCCCCGCGCGATGGGTGCTCACGCGCCCGCGCCGTGGCGCGCGAGGCGCAACCAGCGACCGAGGAGCCCCATCCTGAGCGAGACACGGTTCGCTCGCTGGCTCACGATCTCGAGCCCAACCAGACGCTCGACCACCTCATCGAGCTGGCCGGGATGAGCACCTGCCCACTCCCGCAGTTCGTCGAGGCTAAGTGACCGGTTCGCCTCTGCCAGCGACCTCACGATCGGCCGTCCTCCATCACCCACGCTGTCCCACAGATAGCGAAGGTGGGTATCGCCCTGGTCAACCACCTCGTCCGCAGCCTGCTCGATTGACCGGACCCACACGCCGCCCTCGCCGGATCGTGCACACCTCTCCACGATTCGGTAGCCGAGGAGCTGGAGGAAATACGGGTGTCCACCCGTCAGCCGGACCCCGAGCGCAACCGCTGCATCCTCACAGGCAATGCCAAGCCGGCCGAGCGGCTCGGCCAGCACCTGCTCTGCTTCTTCTCTGTTCAAGCAACCGACCCTTCGGTAGATGGCGAGATTCAGCAGGAAGGAGCACAACTCTCCCCCCAACTCCTCCAGCCGGTGAGTCCCTGACAGAACCAGGCTTACGTTCGGTTGGTGCTGAACAAGGTGCCGAAGGTAATCCAGCGCGCTCGCCTCCAGCGCCCCGCTTCGGGTCTTCCGCTCCAACTCATCGAATTCGTCGAGAAGGAGCACAACCCTCTGATCGGAGCCAGCGATGGCCTCTCGAACCATGTCGGCGCCGCTGCCTGGCAGGCCGGGGCCGCCGTCGCTCAGCAGTTCCCCCCGGGACAGCAGCGGACGCGCCAACTCGCGGAGGAAGCCATCGGTGTGTGAGGCGTGCACGCCCTGCATGTCAAGGAAGACCGGTCGGTGCGAACGCGCCAGCCGGGCTGCCACCTGCTGGAGCAGGCTGGTCTTGCCTGTCCGGCGAGGTCCTACCAGTACCACCACCGGCCCGTGGTCGGCCGAGACAGAGCGCTCGATAAACTCGATCTCAGCCGCCCGGCCGAAGAACATCGCCGTGTTGTCGCCCAACGGCTTGCCGACAACAAAGGGATTCGCCACCGGCCCGAGCCGGTTAGGGCGAAGCACCTTCACGGGGCCGCCGAAGTCTGTCTGGCGGCGATGTCCTTCCACCGACCACAGGGCACGGCCTTGCACCTGCGCCAGCCTGCCGTCCGCGACGTGACACGGCGCCTCCGCCTCTTGCGACTCGCCCGGCCAGAGGGCTGAGACCGCGGCCTGCGAATCTCCGTTGTCGAAGGCCAGCTCGACCCCGGTCACACACCGGTCGCTGGCGTTGTGGAGGTGGATCGTGACCGACGCGCCGGGAGTCAGCACGGAGCGCGAAAGCAGGGCGGCTATCAGCTCGGGCGTGTCGGCCCCCTCTGCCTGCTGGCCGAGGAGTTCGCGCAGCATGCTGGCCGCTCTATGCACACACAGCGCCTCGACGTCCTCCGGCTGCTGGTCGAGAGTGGCGCCGAGGACGGCTGTCGCACGCGCCAGCAGAAGCCCGCGGTCCTCTGCTCGGCGGGCCCGTGCCGCCCGTCGAGCGGTTTCCCAAGCATCAGCAAGCAACTGCGCCGGCCGGGAGTGGGGCCGCGCCGCCGGCAGCGGCACCTGCGCCATCTTGTCCAACGTCCTGCTCTGTGCGAGCGCGGACAACCACAAGAGTAGTTCGGCGATACCATCCTCGCCGGCCGCCGCGAAGACGAGGGCGGAGTCATCGGCCGCTTCCGCGAACTCGCACTCCGGGTCGAGCGCCAGCGTCAACGTCCGGGCGGTTTCGGCAATCCGCCAACTCGTAGCTGTCAGCGCGATTCGGGAGAGTACGGTCGGTGTCTCACTGCTGGCGGGCCATTTCCACAGGGCCATAGGCCCCGCCTCGGGGTCCCCGCCAAGTACGAGGGCGGCGGCTTCGGCCGCGGCGCTGGCGAGGGGCTGCTGTCGGCAGAGCGCGAGCAGGCGCTCCCAGCCGGGGCCGCTCGCCTTCTCGACATGAGCGCTCAGCGCCCGCGCCGCTGCCCGTGCTACTGCCAGGTCCCGGTCGCCGGCCAGCCGGACCAATGCCTCCAGGCTACCTACGGTCCCGGGCGTCAGCGCTCCAGCCGCTGCCGCCCGGACACTCGGGTGGGTGTCACGCGGGGAATTCTGCAGCGCGGACTCCTCGCCAGTGCCGGCCAATGCCCTCACCGCGGCCGCGCGTACCGCAGGTACGGGATCGCGTGCCAGCAACCCCAGGAGGCCGGCACAAGCGGGCGCTGAGGCCCGTCGAAGGCCCTCAGCAACAGCTGCCCGCACCGCGGACGAAGGGTCAGAGGCGAGCCGTTCGACAAGCCCACCGTTGTCGCCCGGGAGCGCGGCCAATCCCGCCGCCGCCGCTGCCCTGACCAGCGGGTCCGCATCGTCCGCCAGATGCGCCAGCGCGCGAAGAACCGCGGCGCTATCGGTCGCCCAGAGGGCGTAAGCTGCTGCCGCCAGCGCTCGCACTTCCGGGTCGCTGTCTGTTGCCAGGGACCGAGCCAGCGGCAATCCGGCCGACCGTCCGAGTCGCCGGCTCACCAGCGCGACCGCTCGTCTCGCCAGGGGAGACCGCTGAGCAGCCTCCCCCAGCAGCCGAGCCGCCTCTCGTTTCCGAACCGGCCAGAGTCCGGCGAGGCCGAACACGGCCCCAACCAGGGCTCGCTCGTCGCCCTCCCGGATCACGTCGCTGAAGGCCGCCGTCGCCCGCCGCACACAGGCAGCCCCGCGCGCCCGCCCCAGGCAGGAGGCGGCTGACCATCGGACCTGGCCGTCTCGATCGTGCATCATGCGGATTACCGCGTCGGTGGCCTCCACCGACCCAGTTGACGCTGCTGCGGTGAGCCCACCAAGTGCGGCCAGTCTGATCGCGGGTTCGGGGTTCCTGCAAGCAGCCAGGAGGACGCCATCGAAGTGCGCCCACCCCCGGCCAAGCGCCTCGGCAGCGACCGCGCTTCCATTGGCTGAGCCGCTCTCGAAGAGCCGCAGGACAGGTCCAGGTTCGGACTGCGCCCAGGCCAGCAGTGCGGGGGCGGCCCAGATAGGAGGGAAGACGGTCTTGCCATTCGAGAGAGCGAAGAGGAACCGTCGGAGGTAGGGGTCGGAGGCGGCATCGCGTCCGAGGCCAATCAGCAAGTCGGCAGGCGGACCATGGTCGTCCGGCCGCGCCGCTGCCTTCGTCGCCCCTGCCCCGCTAACCGGTGGCAAGGACGACTCCGCCCTCTCCTCGAGTCCGCGCGCGCTCGCCCACTGATAGAGCGCCGCGACTGCCGCTGCGCGCTTGATCCGCTCCTCAGTAAACACGGTTCCCGCCCTCGATGAATGCTGACCGGCCGATCCGTAGCAGCATACTGCCGCTTCCTTCAGTGCCCAGGAGACTCCTCCCTGTCACGTTGTAGGCGAGTCGTGGCGCAGGACCGCCGACGGCGCGCAGCGAATCGCCCGCGGCAGCCTTGGGCAGGGCGACGCACACATGGCAGAGCTACGCGAGTATCGTGATACTGACCTCCCTAAGCTGGTAGAGACATGGAACGCATGTTTCGTTGGATGCCCGAACTACGTCAGGGTAGGCGAAGGCGATCTTCGCAGGCGCGTGCTCGACCAGCCGGGATTCGACAGACGAGGTGTACTCATTGCTGGGAACGGGGTGCGCCTGCTGGGATTCGTGCACTTCGGGCCGCGCCTGGAGTGGCACGACAGCCTTGCATGGGGACCTCGGTCCCGAGACGAGGGCCATGTCTACGCCCTGGTGGCGCCCGAGACGGAGCGCTCGTTGATCGCCGAACTGCTGGCCGCCGCCGAGGAGCGTCTTGCAGCCGGCGGCGCCCGGCGGGTGCTGCTGGGGCCGAGCTGGGTCTACGGTGTCCAGCCCTTCTATAACGGCATCGCGGGAGCGTACGAGATCCCCGGGCTTAGCGTCACTCGTCGCGCGGTGGTCGAGCTCGCCGAGGCGAGCAGCTACCGCCTGGTCGCCGAGTACGGCACGCCGGAGCTTGGCCTATCCGGCCCCGACCCGCTGAGGCGGCTGGCTGAGGTCGCAGGCGGACTGCGCGCGCAGGCGCGCGAATGGGGTCTCCGAGCGCACAGGCGGTTGATCGAGGAGCGATACTTCCCCAATCGCATGCTAGTCGAGCTAGCGAGGGGCGGTGAGGTAGTGGCGACGACCGCCTACGGAGTGTGGCCGGAGTATCTCCGGCAGAACCGGAGGCGGCTCTACGGGCTGACCACTGTCCATGTCACGGCCGGGTGGCGCGGCAAGGGTCTCGGGAAGCTCATCATGGTCGAGGCGATGGAGGCCGCAGTTCGAGACGGGGCCGAGGCAGTCCACCTACATGTATGGCGCGGTAACGAGCCAGCGTGGGGCCTCTATCACCGAGCGCTGGGATTTCAACCGCGCCACAGCTGGGTGACGCTCGAGAAGGCGCTTGGTTAGCGGATCATCCACTCCCGGATGAAGCTGAGCTTGCGGCAGCCGCTGCACCACATGTGGCGTGATCTGGGGGTGCGCCTGAAGAGCAGGGGATGGGGGATGAAGCGGCGGTGGCAGCGGGCGCACTTGATGGTCGTCTCGCGCTGCACCCAGACGAGCGGACCGCCGCAGTTGCTGGCCTTGCAGTTCGGAGTATGGGTCTTGCCGCAGCGGGGACAGCGCCAGCCGTAGCGGATCTGCTGTGCCCCGTCGCGCAGCTCGGGCATGTGACTGGCCACCGACGAGGCCCACGTGACCCCCAACACGATCCACAGCACGGCCACCACAAGCACCAGCCCCAGGACCACATACACGAGGCCCGCTCCTCCCAGTCCGCCGCCACGCCACTGCGGCCCGCATTATAGCATGGCCTCGTTGGCCGGGTCCACTCTTCCCGCGAGAGCGCCGACTTCCGGAATCGAGCCGGCCGAGCGACGCCGTTTGTGGCAGGAGCACGCTTGCGCGCGTGGTATCATCAGCTAGGTTGTTGGCGCCCAGCGCTGGGCTGACAGAAGTGCCACAAGCTATGCTGGTGGCCGGCCCGCTGACAGCGGGCCGGGCGCGGCCTATGGCCGCGACCGAGTTGAGGGAGGCGCGGAGTTGGTCTGTCGGCTGTGCGGGGCGGCGAACGCGCCGCAGCACGCGAGTTGCGGTGCGTGCGGTTTGCCACTGGAACAGGCGCCGGTCACGCGGGGCGCGCGCAGGCATGCGGCGGCCCGCAGCGGCTGGTTGGTCTGGCTGGCAGTATGTCTCGTGCTGGGAGCGGCGCTCGGCTATGCACTCGTGCGGCTCGCCCTTCCCGCCGAGCCGGGCTCCGACCTACGCCGCGCTGGCATGATCCTGGGCGCCGTTGCCGGTGGCCTGCTGGGTCTGCTGCCTGGGCCTGCCTCCAAACACCTGCGCATCGCCAAGGCCAATGCGCTGGCCGCGTTCTATCGGTGGGCCTGCTCCCGGAAATGCGGCCGCCTCCGCAGGCACTGCGAAGGCGCGCTCGAATCTGGTTTCGTCGCCCCCGACCTAAGCGCTCGCCTGGCGGCGGTTCTTTGGCTTGAGGGGCATCGCGACCGCGCCGAGCAGATCGCCGGCCGCGCCGTCCAGGCGGGTGAGGACCACGCGGTGGCGCGCCACAACTACGCCGTGGCACAGGCCGTAGCCGGCCGCCATGCCAGAGCAATTGAGGAACTCGAGCTGGCAAAGCATGGGCTGAGCCGCTCGGCCACCTTGCACTGGAACCTCGGGCTCGCCCGCTGGGCCCAGGGCCAGCTAGCCGGCGCCGGCGATGCCTTCCGGGCTGCGGCCGACTGCGGCGGCGACTCCCTGCTGCCTGAGATGTCGCTGGCCCTTGTCCGAGCCCGGATGGGCGAACTGGCGGCGGCGCGGTCCGACCTCGAGCGCCTGCTATCCCGATCCCGACGCCATCCGGATGTGCTGTGTAACCTCGGAGTCATCCAGCACTCGTCCGGCATGCTCGACATCGCCGAGGGGTACTTCACCGCGGCCCTCCACTCGGATGCCACTCACGCGGCCGCCCGCTACAACCGCGGCGTCTGCGCCATCCTCGAAGGCCGCTACCACGCCGCGGTGGAGGACTTCCTCGCGCTGTCCCGGGTCGAGGACCACGCCTGGGCTACGATGCAGCGCGCCATCTGCCACTACCGGCTGGGGCAGCGGGAGCGCGCGCTGGAGGCGCTGAGGCGAGCGATGCGCCTCGGCCCGGGTGACTTCCAGATACGCTACAACGCTGGCACCGTGTTGCTGCGTGAGGGCGTGATCGAGCGGTCGGTGAGCGAACTCGAGAAAGCTTACGAGCTCGACCCCCGGAACATAGACATCATCCTCAACCTCGGCGTCGCCATGTACCTCTCCGGGCACCTGCGGCAGGCGGCCGACCACTTCCGGGTGGCCGTGCGGATGGGTCCCCAACACGCGCTCGCCCGCTACAACTGCGCGGTCGTCAACAGCATGTCGGATCGTCTCGAGGAAGCCGAGAAGGAAGTGGAGGAGCTGGTGCAGCTCTATCCGGACTTCCCGGACGCCTATAACGCGATCGGCGTCATCCGACTGCTCCAGAACCGTCTGGTCGAGGCAGCCGAGCAGTTCCGACGCGTCGCCGATATGATGCCCCGCAGCGCCATCGCTCGCTCAAATCTAGCGCTTACTTACTATATGGAGGGCGATCTATCAGCCGCCCGCGAGCAGGCCAGCTTCGCCCTCGGCGTTGACCCTGAGATGGCGGCCGCCCGCGACATCGCGGGACACGTTGCGCTGGAGCTCGATGACAAAGCAACTGCAATCGAGCACTTCCGCCTCCTTGCGAGACTGGAGCCCTCGAACCCGGACGTCCACTCGAACCTCGGGCTTGCCTACTACAAGGACGATCGCCTTGGGGACGCGATCGAGGCCTACAAGCGCGTGCTGATCTTCTCACCCAACTCGCCCGAAGGGCACAACGACCTCGGCCTTGCCTATGCCAAGGATAAGCGCCTACAGGAAGCTGCGACCCACCTCAAGCAGGTCATCCAGTGGCGGCCCGCCAACCCCGCCCTGCACAGCAACCTGGGGCTTGTTCTCTACTTCAAGAACGACACCGAGGACGCAGTGCACGAGTGGAGAGAGGTCACCCGGCTGTCGCCGCGGTACGCCCGGTTGCGCGAGGCGACGCGCTTCTCGGCCTACGACGACCAGGAGATGTACATCCGTCCCATGGCCCCCAAGGTGCGGGCCTCCCACCTGCCCCTCAAGATAGCCGCCTTCCGCCACAGCCTCCAGCTCGCCTTCGACGAGCGCGCCTACCGGCTGGAGATACCCTGGCCCGACATCGCCGCCTGTGCGCGGTGGCAGGAGAAGGCAAAGGCCGCGAAAAGGGCGACGCGGAGCCCGTAGACGCATGGTGGGGAAGAGGGGATTACGGGCGGGACGGGAAGGGGTAGCTGACGTTGAGCTAGACTGGCCAGACATACGTCACCGCCCCTAGGTGCCCAGTGGGAGACGAACCACTACTGTGTGAGTCGGCTCAGGAGGTGCTTGCCTCTCTTGACGATGTCGTCATAGGTCAGCACCTTGAGGCCGGGGATGTCCCGCCTGACGTCCTGGAGGTCATAGGAGTCGACGTCGACCGGGTCGCGTCCGATGATGACGGCGGTGCTCGGTCTATATGCAGATATGCCGTACCTGGACAACACGCGTTCCCTGTGTTGAGGACTATCGAAGTAGTCCTGGTACTGCCGAAGCTGCGCGGCGGCCCTGAGCACTGACTTCGCGAAGACCAGTCTGCCTCCGTTCCTTGTGACGACGCGCTCGCGCGGACGCTTCAAGTCAAGAACGTCGCAGAGAAGCGGAGCGGCAACAGGTTCCACCAGGAAGTCAGGGATCAGCGGACCTTCCTCGTCTCTGTGAAGCACCACTTGCGGGTGGAGCGTCCTATAGTCGGACCCGAGCAGGAACTGCGGATGCTTCTCGAAGAATGCTTGAAGCTCGGCCTCGGTGGTGGCTTCGCGGTTGACCAGCCATTCCAGTTCCTCCACCGCAGCCGTCACCCGGCTGACTGTCCCGCCAACCACGTAATGAAGGAACGCGTTTACGCGCTCCCCGCCCTCGGTGAGGGAGTAGGCGCCGTCGCCCAGCAGGGCCACAGCCTGCAGCCGTCCGGCGACCGCCGCCAGCGCGTAGCTAGCAGCGATCAACGCCGAGTCCCTCTCAAGCGGAGTGGCAGCGACGCGATGGCCTCGACTCGCGAGCAACCCTATCACGTCGGTCAGGTAGTACTGCGCTTGAGCGTTGTCGTTCTTCAGTTCGGGCAGCAACTCGAAGAGCAGTGGCGCCTCGAAGCAGTACACTCCGACGTTGATTTCCTCGATCGCCAATTGCTCTTCGCTGGCGTCGCGCGCCTCCACGATCCCGTAGACACTGCCATCCGGGCCTCGGGTAATCCTACCGAGCGTCGCGGGGTTGGGCAGCACCGCGGTGAGCATCGTCGCGTCGCTCTGTGACCGCAAGTGGTGGCTGACCAGCCGCGCCACGTCGTCTGCCGTCAGTAGCGGAATATCTCCATAGGCAACAATGACCGGGCCCCGGTAGCCGGCCAGCGCGGCCTGCGCGCAGTGCGTCGCGTGACCGGTGCCAAGTTGCTGATCCTGCACGACGTACTCGACCCCCGTGCCGATCGCTGCACGGAGATCGGACGCCCGGTGTCCCACCACTGCCAGGATCCGGGTAATCCCCGCGCCCCGCATCGCGTCGGCAACTCTCGCCACTATCGGGCGGGCCCCCACCCGAAACGCTTCCCTCGGCTCCTGGGCGCGCACGCGACGGCCTTCGCCAGCTGCGAGAATGACTGCGGGGACCGTGGTGAGGCTGTTACTGCTCCTCACGAACCACCCCTCTCAGCAAGAAGCGACTGCGTTCGGATACGGACAAGAGCAGGACAGTTGTGGATAGGGTGACGGGCAGGAAAGCTACGACGGATAGCGGTGATAGGCACGGCCACTTGTCGATCGCGCTCTCCTAACACGATCTCCCCGCACCGTCGGAGGGTCAGCGGCCCGTGCCGCCGCGTCCTAGCGCGCTGCGCCTGGCACAGCCCTAGAATACCCTTCACCTGTCGGCATTCTCTCCCTACAAGCATCGAATGCGTCCCGTAGGCGAGTGCCTATCCCTCGCATCCCTGCGGTTGCTTCATCGGTGGCTTGCCTATGTCTGCCAGCTTCTGGTCCAGCGCCGCTTTCCGCTCCGCACGCTTCTTGGGCTGGACGTAGCAGAAGTCAAACAGGTCTTGCAGAACGTCAGTATTCCATTCGGCCTCGCCGGGCTCAGTGTCGACGATTTCCCCGGAAGTCTGAGACTTCTTCGGGTGCGTCCCGAACAATCCAGTGTTCCTGACCGCATCGAGTTCCTGCGCCAACTCGAGAGGCAGTTTGCCGGCATCGAGTGCATCTTGGATCTGCTGTGCTAGGTCCTTGGCCGTCGTCCAGCCCACGTCCCAGAGCAAGGCTTGCAGGCAGCGACGAGAAAGCGCGGCTGAAGCGTTGGGGCTGATATACAGTACCTCACAGGCCTCGCGAAAGTCCTTGGCGATAGCCGCCGGTACTCCGGGCGGAACCGGCCGTGCGGCGCCTGGTGGCCAGACCAAGCGTTCAAACGTCTGCTCCCCTGTCGGGGAGGATGCGAAACCCGTGATCCCCACAATGGCTTCATTGCACAGGCTGCAAGTCGCTCCCCATACTGCGACCCTGCGACTGGCATGGACATTCAGCGAAGTCACTTCCCCTAGCGAAGTCGTGCGGGAGTAGGCGTGGCCTCCTAAGGCGAACAGCCGACTGTCCCTATTGCAGTGAGGGCATCTGGCGACCTGGCCATGCTGGTACGTGTCTCTCAGGCTTGGCATCTCGTCGCTGGCGGACATGGGCTCTCTCCTTGCGCAATACCCTGACCGCGCCTCACAGGACCCCTGTCGGCGGTCTGGGAGAACCTCCGGAGATAGGGACAGTGGGGCTGTTGAAAAAGGCCCTCTCAGCAGGACAGGTGTTCGATGAAGTGGTATTCGGATAGCAAGTAATCACTTGCTTGATGAGAGTGCGGCCATGTATCGGAAGCCGAACCCCCGACAGGCGACT
>Ga0315275_10002142_pt1 | contig 17698 bp, 15 predicted proteins | sample YL17G03_0_MG_FD_205557 | JGI IMG/M metagenome (GOLD analysis project Ga0315275, IMG submission 205557) | Sediment microbial communities from Yellowstone Lake, YNP, Wyoming, USA - YL17G03_0 | ecosystem: Environmental > Aquatic > Freshwater > Lake > Sediment | place: USA: Wyoming | collected...
GGGAAATTCTTCCTCCGCTTAATCAATTTAACAAGTTCCATAAACGCAATGTGCCAAACCAAAAAGTCCAAAAAGAACTGCAAAAATAAGTTTAATTATCCCAAAGATTATACCCCTGTTTTTTTGCAAAGACAACCCAGATTTTAACTGTTTTTTGTCGGGAATGTTTGAAGACGGAGAAAACCCCCACTGAAAGTGGGGGCTAAACTAACCGATGCCGTTTGTCCACATAAGGACCCCAGTTAGATAGCCTCAGAAGTTTCTCAATTAAGATAACTTCAAAGGCATCTAACGGGGCAAGAAAACCCCGCACCAAAACCCTCTGTGTTCTCTGTGAGCTCTGTGGCTAAAACCCTACTTTTCATATCCTCATTATGGCCTAAATTTTTTGAAAAACGCGCAACTTTTTGGGTAATACGGAGGGACATATATATTGAAAATTGAAGATTTAAGGATTTTTACAATGGTTAAATTCATTATTCCAACTCCGGTTTTCGTTCCCGCATTCATTGTCAGGTTCGGCGTATGGCTTTTACTTGTGTACAGAAAAAAACATTATGGCTTTGAATTTAGGCGTATAAAACTTGATAAAGGTAAACCTGTCGGGTCGAAGTCCCTTAGGGACGAAGACCGATACGCCATCGTTGACCCTGACGATTACCCCAAATTATGTCGGTATGACTGGCAGCTTAAAGAAGGCAAAAATACCTGCTATGCATGGCGAATGATGTTCGAAAAAGGCGGAAAATTAAATATCATATATATGCACAGAGAAATAATGCAGGCTGCACCGGGAGTTATCGTTGACCATAAAAACTGCGACGGTCTTAATAATACTAAGCGGAATTTGCGTTTCGCGTCGCGTTCGCAAAATAGGTGCAATACAAACCCAAACAATAGTAGCTCCAAATACAAAGGAATTCGTCATTATAAAAAAAGTAATAAATGGGCGGCACAGATAACTCATAATGGCAAAACTCAGTATTTAGGCTTTTTTGATAATGAAATCGATGCAGCAAAGGCTTATGATAAGGCCGCGAAAGAACTCTACAGGGAATTTGCGAAACTGAACTTTGAGGACGGGTAGCCACCAAGACACGAAGGCACGAATAAAAAAAATATATTTAAAAACTTTGTGTCTTAGTGCCTTTGTGGCTAATTAAGAAATGATTTCTTTTTCGATTTCTTCTGGCGTAAGCCATCCCATAGCGGACTTATCGGGCAGGTGTTTGCCGGTGAGGTGGATTATAACGCCGGGGATAGAAACTATAAGCCAGGTAACTCTTTGGGTAAGAGCCAGTATCAGGCCCTGTGTTTCAGTAACCTGTGCAACCTTGCCGAACAGGCCTTTCAGGCCGAGCTCCATTACACCTGTTCCGCCGACGCTTATGGGAATAACGCCTATTATCCAGGAAAGCGGGAAGAACATAAGATAGTACCTCAGATTGGCTTGGATACCGAGGTTTTTGCCGACGAGGTACAGGCCGAAAATGGGCATCGACTGGCAGATAAAAGTGAGAACAACCGCCAAAAGCAGGATAAGGGGCCTGCAGCAGTAAAGTTTTACGGCCTTGACGACTCTGGCGACCCATAATTTCCAGCTAAGGGAAAAAATAAAAGCATATTTTAAAAGAACGGGCCTTAGTTTTCTGCTGGAATACATTACGGCGATAACTATCGCGGCAAGTACCGCCAGGACGCCGATGCAGAGCAGAAGTTTGAGTGAAAGTGAAACAAAACTAAAATCTGCCCCCAGTGAAAATTGCGTTTCTCTGCCGCCTTTAGGCATCAGCCAATAGGTGAGGAAAATCATCGCCACGGTACAGGCAAGACCGATGGCGCGGTCAACGAAGACGCTCAGGGCGGCTTCAATCTTCTTTTCGGTGTGCATCGTAACGTACCAGGCCCTTAACAAATCGCCGCCGACCGAGCCAGGCAGGCAGTTATTGTAAAAAAGGCCGAGCAGATGCAGTTTAAGGACGGACCAGTAAGCCACGTGAACCGACTGGGTCCGCAGCAGGATGAGCCAGCGGAGGACGAAAATCAAATTGCCCGCGGCATATAGCGCAACTGCAGCGAGAAAAACAAGGATATTCAAACTGCTGAAAACTTTTATTATCTGCCTTACGCTCTCGCCTTTGAAGGCGAAATACAACGCCGCCGCGGCTACGACTATCCTGATAAGATGCGAAAGATGTTTGCCTTTTTTGCTCATTTAATCCTTTATAAAAAGCTTGAATCCGGACATAATAATGTGTAAAACATTTATCGGCAAGAATATAAATATGGAGTTAAAAAATTGAGTATAGAAAAACAAGTTGAGCTTGGGACTAATTTTGAGCCTAAATTCGACTCAAACGGGCTGATTACGGCCATATCGCAGGATGCAAAAACCGGCCAAATACTTATGACGGCATTTATGAATAAAGAGGCTCTTGATTTGACAATAAAAACGGGGCAGGCCGTCTTTTACAGCAGGAGCAGAAAAAAACTGTGGAAAAAAGGCGAGGAAAGCGGACACACCCAGAAAGTCAGGCAAATACTTGTCGATTGCGACCAGGACTGTTTGATTTTAAAAGTCGAGGTTGGCCAAGGCCAGTGCCACGTAGGTTATAATAGCTGTTTTTACAGGGCAGTGAAAAAAGACAACGCAGGCGAGCTTGAATTCGTCGCTGAAAAAGTTTACGACCCAGAAAAGACCTACAGGAAAAAATAATGTAAAGCTTCGAGGTTTAGCCCCGTCATCATTTATCCCGACTTATCAGGACTATGACGGGGTTTTGTTAGTTTTGGCGACTGAGCGACAAAAAATTCCTCCAGCTGCCGGTATGGTAAGGCTCAAGAGAAAGAATCTTCGTCCCAAAGCTTAATCAGCTAATGACGGAACTTGTTACGTAAGCGGCGATAGGTCTTGCGGCTACTGTGAGCCACATAATCCAAGAAAAACAAGGGTGCCACGAAGCCCAACTTCGCCATCTGCCGGTAAGTGAGAATACCGCCGTTGTGCACGGTCGTAAGTATCTTGGCCAATTGTCCTGGTCGATACAGAAAACGATTGCGAATCCGATTGCGAATCTGTTTTAGCCTCTTCCTGTCAAACTCGTGAGAATAGATGTTCCCCTTTTCGTTAATCCAGTAGCCAGGCATGCTTTCCACCAACTTTCGCAACGGGGTGAACTTGTCCACGCGAAGCTTGCTCAGGTTAATCATGTGTACTCCAAGCTCTCTGGCGAACTCAGGTATGGCCATCATTTCTTCCTCAGTCTCACCAACATTACCATAGATGAAGTAGGCATGGTAAAAGAAAGGGAACCGCCGAAATACCGTAAAAGCATCCCGAATCTGCTTTGTGTTAAAGCCCTTGTTGAGCTGTTCGAGGATCCTATCGCTTGCCGACTCGATACCCAGCAAAAGCATTCGAAACCCCGCGCGGTATGCTTTTTCCAGCATGTGCGGGTACCTGGCCGCCTCGATTCTTGCATTAGCGAAATACAGTTTATCGATGCCTCTCTCGATGATTAAATCGCATATACGCTCGATGCGGTCCGGGTTAACGAAGAAGTTGTCATCAGCAAAAATAATCATCTTCCCCTTACTGGCTTCGATCTCATCTACCACCGATTCCGGCGACCGAGCGACATAATCACGCTTCTGTCCCAGAGGATTCAGGCTGAACGTACAAAACTTGCATTTGTACGGACATCCCCGTGAACTAAGGATAGTGTCAAACTCCATCGGCAACAGACGTATGCCATGAGCGACAGGGAAGTAGCGACTTTGTCGCAGGCTCCGGTCCGGCGGATCAATATTTTCGATAGGCTGGAGCGGCCGGTTTGGGTTGTGAACGATTGTACCATTGCGTCTGTAGGATAAACCAAGAATCTGTTCCCATGGCAGTCCGTCTGATAGCTCTTGAATAGTCTGCTCGCCCTCCCCGCGGACAACAACATCGACGTTGTGGCATCGTAGAAGAATGTCCTCCACATTCTCGGTTGCCTCTCGTCCGCCGACAACGGTAGTCGGACCAGAGGGTAATTGGCTGATATAGTCACAAGCTTTCTTGTATTGTGCCCTCCAGCCAATACTGATGCAAATCAAATCAACGCCGCGATGGATAAACTCGGACATCTTTCGAGGTGATTGCAGCGACCGCTTATGACGGAGATCAATTAAGCTGATTTGGTCTACATGACTTTTTAAAGCGGTCGCTATGTACTCCAAACCTGTCGGGGGAAAGAAGTCCAGACCTGTACCTCTATCCCCCGAAAAATAAGGATATAGGCATAGTGCATGACGATACTTACGATACTCTACCATATTTTACGCTTCTGATTTCCAAATTCAGTAAAAACCATCTCTGCTTATTTGCAAACTCAACCTATTTTATCCCCTTCGCATCAAAAAATCTATTATTATTTCAACGACCTGACGGTGGGCAGGGTCTGAAACTGCGTGATATCAAATTTCTTGACAAAATTATCGACAATTTTTTCAAGCCGTTCAGCATTTTTCCCGTGGAGCATTGCGTAAAGATTATAGGGCCAGTGCGGCAGAGGCTTTCGCTGGATACAATGACTTACCTGCGGCAAATCACATAAAAACTTTGCCACAGACTGTAAAACTGCTCCATCAGCCCTACAACAGAATAAGGCATTAAAAGTGTCCGGCGGTGAATGGTGTTTAATGGCAGATGTATCCAACTTATGACGTTTGACAGCAGGGAAAGAAAGAAAATCAGTTTTAAATTTTTTCGAAAGCTCTTCAACAATCCTGTCTATCTGGCTGGAATTTGGGGCCTTTAAGGTAAACCACAAATTGTAATAGTGCTTCCTTAAATAATTATGAGAAACATTAGGCAGAGAATTTACGGCCTGTGCAACAGCAGAAAGTTTACCATCCTCTATATGGGCGGCGATAAGGGTGCTGACTGAGCCGATATAACTACATAGCGGGTCAGAAGCGAGATAATCGCCGGTTTGAGCGAATGCCCTTGCACGACATCCGCCGCAAATTTGGACATAATTGCATTCGCCGCACCCGCCTTCGCCAAGGCTTCGGCGGGCAAGCTTGCCGGTGAACTTTCTTTGGCGAATCGCATTTAAAAAATCCGAGTTTTCCCAGATTTTACCGAAATCGCCTGCTTGTAATAAATTGCCGGCTGGGATTTTTAAAAATCCACAGGTTTGCACTTCGCCGGCGTAGCTGACAAACGCAAAATCCGTCGCGGCAAGACAACCGAAGGCTTTTTTCTTTGATGCGGGATATAGATTTTTGAAAACAGGCGCAAAACGCGGGGCACAGGTGAAACGCACCTCAATGTCACACTGAGCCTTCAACTCGGCAACGGTATGCAAAACTTTTTCATATCCTTTCGAAGTCAGGGCGATGTCAGAAAGCCCCTGGGCCCTGCCGGCAGGGACAAGCATAAACGGATTAAAACAATAAGCGCCTAATTTTTCAGAAAATTTGGCAAGCTGCGGCAATTTATCGGCGTTTCGTTTTGTAACTGTTGTGTTAATCTGGAATTTCAGGCCTGTTTTTTTTGCGATGTCAATCGCATCAAGCGTTTTTTCAAACGCGCCGGCAGTTCGTCTAAAATCATCGTGCTGTTTGGCATCATCTAAATCGAGCGAAAAAGAAAGAGTCAAGACACCCGCTTTTTTGAGTTTTTCGGCCTTAATTTCATCAAAATTATAGCCGCAGGTTGCGAGCGAAACAGCTAATCCGGAGAATATCGCAAAATCAATCAGTTCAAATAAATCGTCTCTTTCAAAAGGTTCTCCGCCGGTGAAAATCAGGACGCATTTATTATAATCAGCGATAGATTTTATGATTTTTTTGCACTGCTCAGTATCAAGTTCATCTTTGAAGCCTGCATCGGCAGAAGCCCTGCAGTGAATACAGTTCATTTTACATCTGCGAGTAACTTCGAAAGCAATAACACGAGGCTTTTTAATATTTGCCACAGAGTTTATAATTTTTTTGTTAGCCACAGAGAACACAGAGGACACAGAGAAAATTATATTATTTTATTTTTTACAATTTCTTTTGCAAAATATGTAATAATAATATCGGCACCGGCTCTTTTAATTGCATATAACGTTTCCATAATCGCAGATTGTCTATCAAAAACGCCCTGCTGGGCGGCAGTGTTAATCATCATATATTCGCCACTTGTCTCATAAGCGGCGATAGGCACATCGAAACGCTGTTTGGCCTGATAGATAATATCCAAGAAACATAAGGCAGGTTTTATCATTACAATATCAGCGCCTTCTGCAATATCCAACTCGATTTCGCGCATTGCTTGTTTGGCTGATGCTGCGATGTCCATCTGATAGGTTTTGCGGTCGCCAAAAGCGGGAGCAGAATCGGCTGCGTTTCTGAACGGGCCGTAAAATGCAGAGGCATATTTGGCTGAATAAGACATAATCGCTGTGTCAATAAAGTTGTTCTCATCAAGAACTTTTCTAATTACCCCTACTCTGCCATCCATCATATCTGAAGGTGCAACCATATCGGCGCCTGCCTTCGCGTGAGAAACCGCTATTTTGCCCAAAATTTCACAGGTAGCGTCATTGTCAACTTTTTCATCCTTTATTATGCCGCAATGGCCGGTGTCGGTATAGGCACACAAACAAACATCTGTAATAACAAGCAATTCCGGCACATTTCTTTTAATATTTCTTATAGCCTGCTGAACTGTGCCGTTATCGCTGAAGGCTTCAGAGCCTTTTGAATCCTTTTGTTCAGGCAGACCAAAAAGCAAAATGGCGGGTATTCCAAGACCGAAAACTTCTCTTGCCTCATCGACAATTTTATCAGGTGAAAAATGGAAGCAATCTGCCATTGACTCAATCGGTTTTTTAACCCCTTTGCCCGGGCAAACAAATAAAGGATAGATAAGATTATCGACAGAGAGATTAACACTTCTGACAAGTCGGCGCATCGAATCGTTTTTTCTAAGCCTTCGCATCCTGACGGGTAAATTCTGCATTTGATACTCCTGTTATGGACATTTCCTCATCGTTGAGGTAACAATCCGGCTCCAAAAGCCATTCCACCTTCGCTAAAGCTTCGGCGGACAAGTTTGATTTTGGATTCCCGCCTTCGCGGGAATGACACAGAGAGCAAAATCTTGCGTTAGTGCCGCAAATTTTCAGCCAATTACATTTTTTGCACCTGTCCGGCGCAAAAATAGTTTTATTCTTAAATATATTCAAGGAATTTTTTAAAATATCATCAAGTTTTGTTTTTGTTACATTACCTAATGAGAAATTCTGCCAGAACTGGTCGGGGTGGACGCTGCCTACGGCATCAATTGCGAAGATTTTAACGCCAATTTTATTGCCGCCGAATTTTTGGAGCAAATTTAAACTTTTTTCAAAAAGCGGTGAATTTTCCTGTTTTAAGCGGTTTAAAACAAACGGACCGTCGGCGTGATTGCCAACAGTCAAAACCTCGGTTATGCCTTTTACAGCATATTGCTTTGCACAATCTAAAATATCATTCAAGGCCTGACGAGTTTGTTCGATAGTACATTTAAGATTATTTTTTGCCGCGCTTCCTGCTGAAATCAAATGATAAAAACAGATTCTCTGAATATTTAACTTTGCAACAAGGGAAAATACATCCCGTATCTGATTGAAATTTAAGTTTGTTATCGTAAATCGCAGGCCGGTTTTAAGGCCTGCATCCTTGCAAAATTTTACAGCATCAACCACTTTTGTGAAACTATCCTTTGTGCGGCGAAATTTATCGTGTGTCTTTTGATTGCCGTCGATTGAAATACCGACATAACTTATACCAGTATCGGCAATTTTTTTTGCAATTTGAGAATCTATTAAAGAGCCATTCGTGGAAAGGACGGTTCGCAAGCCGAGTTTGTGCGAAAAATCGAGAAGCTCAAATAGATCGGCTCTTTCAAGCGGTTCGCCGCCGCTAAAAAGAACAACCGCACATTTAATTTCAGCAAGCTGTCTTAAAAGTTCTTTTGCCTGTGTTGTATCAAGCTGGCCGGTTAATCCGGTTTTGCTATAACAGTGCAGGCAATTCTGGTTACATTTATTTGTGCAATTATAGACTAAAATCGGTCCTTTGCCGATATCAAAGCGATAACGGAAATCGTCCGATGAGTTTTCTATCCCGCAATAAAGTCTTGAAACGTTAATCATTTTACTTTTTCCATTGCTTCTATCAGGCCATCGATAGTATGTTCCGCTGCTCCAGATGTTGGTGTTATACCAAATTTTTTCAGGGTCTCGGTAGTAGCCGGGCCGATTGAGGCTGTTTTTGTTCCTTTATTTATATCCTGCGCACTGAAATCGGCAAAAAAACAATCAACAGCGAAACTGCTTGCAAAGGCAATCCAGTCTATACTGCCGTCCTTTAATTGTTTAGAGAGTTCAGTTGTATCGTTTTTGAGCTTCCGGGCGGTATAGACCGAAACCTGTTTAACCTCTGCTTTTACCGACCGAAGTTTTTCTTCAAGCTGGGAAGTTGCAACAGCGGAGCGCAGGAGCAGTATTTTTTTGCCGGCAGGACTGTGCTCTTTTATGAAACCTTCTGCAAGTTCTTTCGTAGTGTAAACAGCCGGTATAAAATCGGCCTTTATTCCGAAATCCTCAAGAGACTGAGCAGTCTGCACGCCAATACAGGCGACCTTTGTGCCGGCAAAAATTCGAGCGTCCCTGTTCAACCTTGCCGCCGCTTCGAAAAACAATCTCACGCCCGTTGCGCTTGTAAAAAATACCCAGTCAAAATCCGCAAGCCGCTTAAAAATTTCCTTAAATTCTCCGGTGTCAGTCAAATCCTCAATTTTAAAGGCCGGGTATTCAACCACCTCCGCTCCGCGAGCAGCGAGTTTGGAGGCAAAATCGGCATTACCTGTTTTATCACGGGTTATAAGAACCCTTTTGCCGAACAAAGGCAGTTTTTCAAACCAGCTAAAATAAGTTTTCCCGATTATCATCACAGCCGGCGGCACAATATTTTTTTGAGCGCATTTTCCGGCAATATCTGAAACAGTGCCTTTGACTATTTTCTGGCCCGGCAATGAGGCATCCGCAACAACGACAGCAGTAATCCCCGGTAACAGACCTGCCGACATAAGCCTCTGGCAGATTTTATTCATATTTTTTACGGTCATATAAAAAACAATCGTGCCATTGAGCTTCACAAGGCCGTCAAAGTCAATATCTTCAACGTCTTTGCCTTCGGCGGTCTGTCCCCTGACAAATGTTACGGCTGAGGCTGTGTTTCTGTCCGTAAGAACAACACCGGCATACGCAGCAGCCGCCGAAGCTGCCGTTATGCCGGGAATAATTTCAAAATCTATATTATTATCGCTGAGGCACTTCAGCTCTTCGGTTGCCCTGCCGAAAATCATCGGGTCGCCGCCCTTGAGTCTTACAACCGTTTTGTGGGTATTGGCTTTTTCAATAATCAGCCGGTTTATGTTCTCCTGCTTCGGGCCGTGTTCCGTATGTTCTTTTCCCACATAAACAAGCTCCGCTTCCTGCGGGATGAAACTTAAAAGTTCCTTTCCGATCAGCCTGTCGTAAAGAATACAGTCGGCCTGCTGGAGAATCTGCAAGCCTCTTACGCTGATAAGCTGTGAACTGCCGGGACCGGCGCCGACAATATAAACCTTTGATTTTTTATTCATTCTTCAAAAGCTCCGCGGCTCCTGCCTTTAGAAGTTCATTTGCCAGGTTTTCTGCAATCTTTTGAGCAGATTTAACCAGGCCCTGCAGGCGGCGATTGATAAATTTAGTTCCATTTTCATCAGAGACAAAAGCATAAACTATAATATTATCTGCGGCGATTTGCGCAAACACACCTGCCGGTGCGTGACAGCCCGCGTGCAGTTTATGCAGCACGAGTCTTTCCGTATCAGAGGTAATCCTTGATACATTGTCATCAATTTCAGCAAGCAATTTTAAAATTTCATCATTATCCGCTCTTGCCTGAGCAGCTATCGCGCCCTGGGCTGGTGATGGAATAAAATCAATCGGATTGAAACAAAAAGAAACCTTTTCCGTTAATCCAAGCCTTTCGATACCTGCGTAAGCAAGAACAATACCGTCAAACAGGCCTTTTTCAACCTGACTTATTCTTGTAGGCACATTGCCTCTTACCGGTTCACAAACCAAATCAGGTCTTTTGTGCAAAAGCTGGGCCTTTCTGCGAAGACTTGATGTGCCTATTTTGGCGGCTTTAGGCAAATCTTTGAGAGAATTTATCTTTTGTCTGCAAACAAGACAATCCTGACAAAATCTTCTGTCTAAAACGGCGGCTGTAACAAGGTCATTGGATTCTGCAACCGGCAAATCCTTATAACTGTGGATGGCAATATCGGCCTTATTCTCACGAAGCGCATCTTCAACCGCAGCAGTAAAGAAACCAGTTTCTGATAATTTCCACAGGGGCTTTTTTTTGTCTATATCGCCTTTGCTTTTTATTTCGACAATTTCAAAACCGATGCCGGGTCGGTGTTTTTTAAGAGCAGCAACAACAATCTGCGACTGAATAATCGCAAGTGCGCTCGAACGTGTTGCTATGCGGAGCCTGTTCATCTGCCGGCCTTTTCTGAAACCAGCGGCACAATGCCCAAATTTTCAAACCATTTTGAAAACGCCCGCAGGTGCTGGTCTATAATTGCCCGTGCTTTGGGAATCTCAGTTTGACGTTTACGGTTATTGGCACTGATAATTTTGTTTAAACTATCGATATTAAAAAGTTTTACGCTATCAAGCTTTCCAGCCCCAGGTTCAACGTTCGGCGGCACAGACAGGTCAATTAAAATCAAAGGTTTTGCCCGTTTTAGAAGTTCGGCTGCTGATATCAAAGGCTTCTGTGAAGCAGTGGCGGCAAAAACAATATCCGCATCGTCAAGACAATTGTTTAACCCGTTCAAAGGCACGTAGCAGCCAAAACCGGCATTTTTAATCAACTGTTCGCCGGCGGTTTTATTTCTTGCAGCAACGGCGATATCCTGAACGTTTTTTCTGATTAGATGTTTTACAACAAGCCCGGCATTTGTGCCCGAACCGAGCACAAAAACTTTAGCTTCTACGTCCGCGACATTCATCGCAAGCTCGACGGCAGCCTGAGCAATGGACAGCGCTCCGGTACTTATATTTGTATGTGTTTTGACGGCCTTTGCTGCTCGAAACGCACTGTGCAAAAGATGGTGAAACATAGATTTTATGGTTTCGCATCGCAGTGCAAAACTATAAGCGGATTTCAATTGAGAAAAAATTTCATTTTCACCGATAATCTGCGATTCAAGCCCGGCAGCAACACTGAAAAGATGCCCGGCAACGTCAAGACCATACAAAGTCTGTTTATACTCGTTCCAGCAGTTATGAGAAATAAAATTATTAATAATCGCCGAGATATCGAACCATTTCTTTACATAAAAATAAAATTCAAGCCTGTTGCAGGTATTGAGTATCAGGGCATCGCTAATGTCGGCGCATCTGCGACAGTTGAGAAGAAAATTTCTCTGCTGCTGTTGGTCAAGCACAAGTTTTTCCCTCGCAGCAGCAGAACAATCCTTAAAATTAACGCTTTGACAGAACAAATCCATAAAATTTCAACCGCTATGGCTATGAAGGCCTGTGAAAATTTTCGAGAAATTTATCAATGAAATACCAAGAATAATCAATACAAAACCCATTATAATCCATAAACTGTTCAATTTCAAAAATCTCTGTCCGTAAAGATACCTGAAATGCAGCAACGCCGCAAATACAAGCCAGATTGCGAGCGAAAAAGTTTCTTTCGGGTCCCAGCTCCACCAGTCGCCCCAGGCAAAGGCCGCCCAGACACTGCCAATGGCAATTCCAGCAGTCAAAAATGCAAAACCAAGACGAACAAGTTTGTAAGCCAGTTCCTCAGCTTGAGGCATTCTGTTAAATAGTTGTTTAACTGCAAAAAAGGCGGCTTTAGCAAAAAAAACATAAGAAAGCAGACAAGAGAAAATATGCGGCACAAAAAAAACACTTTTAAAGTTATGTGACGGCACAGACATTATCCGAGAGTAAAAGATAAGTACTATCGCGGCCAGTAACAGAAGTGCCGTTATAATATCAGTTTTATTCCATTTAATTCCAAAAAGGCCGAAAAGGCCAGTGCAACCGACAGCATAGCCTGCAAAAACAGTATAACTGCAATTGATAAGACCTCCCCCAAGAATCAACAAAGCGCCCAGATAAACCACGAGCGGCCATCCTGCCGTCCAAATTTCCTTAAATTCTACCAGGCCGGCGATAATCAACAGGCCGACACTAATCCCAAGCCCCCTGCCAGCCGGAGAAGTAAAAAACCATTTTGACCAGTCTGCACCCATTACAGAGCCGATAACACAAAGCACCGCTAAAAACATCAGCAATACTATGCCAGTTAAAAGACAAAGTTGTTTTAATCTGTCCACAAACAATACCCTGGGTAAACTATCGACTTTTGCCAACAGAATAACAGATTTACCATCGTTCCGCCATAGGCGGATAAATTTGCATTAAATTTTACCCGTAAGACCGGGCAAAATCGGGGCTTAAATTGCTATTGCAAATCTTTTATTAGATACTATAATGCTTTGTTTCCCGTATCCTGTTAAAAAGCGAAACCCTAAATTTTGAATTGTTAAACAGTTATATTAGGAGCAAAACATAATGGTAGCGATAAAGCAGCCACAAATCGACCTGTTCAGCAATGAAACTATTACATTCGACAATATTTTATCGACGGCAGAGTTCGTAAATTCGAGCGAACGAAACAAAATTGCGTTTGCAGAGCAAACGGAACAGGAGCTGTCAAAGCCCGGCAGAAAAAACTACCTCGCCCTTGGCGCCGTACTTGCGGCGCTCGGCAGATACCGGCAGGCAATTGAAACGCTCGAAAAGGCCGATGACAGCAAAGAAAAATATCTGGAATTGGCCTTCTGCCTGCGAAAGACAGGTCAGTATGATAAAGCTATCGAAACACTTGACAAAGCAGCAAAGGCAGGAGCCGATGCACTGGCTGTCAACTGTGCAAAGGCCGGCGTATATCGTCTAAAAACCGACTTCGCACAAGCCATGAAGGTCCTGACGGCCTGCGAAAACTACCAGAAGGTCAGCGCCCTGTATCATTATACACTCGGCCGCTGCCTGCAGGCCCAGGGCCAGTACGATAAGGCAATTGAAAATTACCAGACGGCAATTGAAATTGACCCTGTTCATTCAAAGGCGATATTTCACCTGGCATTTTTGCTTGATATCAGAGGCGATGAGCAAGCCGCTATCGATTATTATAAACAGCTCGCCAACAACGGCACCCCTTACGTCGGCGCACTGCTCAACCTGGCCGTTCTTTACGAAGACGTCGGCGAATACGACAAAGCCTTAAAATGCGTGGAGCAGGTCCTTAAATTTCATCCGAACAACCCGCGGGCAATCCTTTTCAAAAAGGACATAGAAAGCTCCAAGATTATGGTTTACGACGAAGAAATCGAGAAAACAAAAGACCAGCGGAACAAAACGCTTGAGACGCCGATTACAGATTTCGAACTTTCAGTAAGGAGCAGAAACTGCCTTAAAAAAATGAATCTCAATACCATAGGCGACCTGCTGAGGATTACGGAAGCCGAGCTGCTTGCTTATAAAAATTTCGGTGAGACATCGCTTACCGAAATCAAGGCCGTACTCGAAACAAAGGGCCTGCGGCTGGGCATGGCAATCGAAGGGCAAACCCCGCTGCCGCCAATGCAGGAAATGCCAAAAACCGAATCCGACGTCGACCCGGAACTGGTTAACAAGCCCCTGGCCAATTTCGAGATGTCGGTAAGGGCAAGAAAATGCCTTGATTACCTGAATATCAAGACCATCGGCGGACTGATTTCAAAAACAGAAGCAGAACTGTTAGGCGTCAAAAACTTCGGCGTTACAAGCCTGACGGAAATAAAGCAGGTTCTCGAAAAAGCCGGACTGAGTCTGAGAAAACTTGACTAACATCCGCTATGACGGTACAGACTACAACCCTCCGGAATTTTCAGTTTGTCGCAGGGCTTGTCCTTATCTTTCTGACAGGCTGCGACGCGAGCGAACAGTCCCCGGCGAATGCCGCCACAGGCCAAAACATCGGACAATACGTCATCAGGGTATTGCTCGACGATAAAATCTCTGCCGCATCCTTTATGGTCGATTCTCCATACCAGATTGCCTGTGTTGATACTACCGAAGTTTTTCCCGCACAAAAGACAGACGAAACAATCAACGCAAAGCTTCAAACAGACGGCATAAAAATAGGCCCGCAGCTTTTTAAAACAAAACGCCTTATAATAGAACCGCAGAGCAATTTGCCGTTTAGAATCAACCACCAGTCCTACAGGGGCAGCCTTGAATTTATAACAAACGACGACGGCAACAGTATGATGGCCATAAATAATGTGCCGCTTGAAACATATCTTGCGGGAGTTATATCAGCCGAGATGCCCAGTTACTGGGAAGCAGAAGCATTAAAAGCACAGGCCATCGCAGCGAGAACCTATTGTCTCTACATAAAATCAAGATTCGGCAAAAACCGTAACTGGGACATCAAAGCAACACAGGCAAACCAAGTTTATAAGGGAGTGGCTGCCGAAACAGTACGAACAAACAATGCCGTCAATGCCACAGCCGGTATGGTATTATGCTGCGAAGACGAATCAGGCACCTGCGAACAATTTCCCGCATATTACAGTTCTGTCTGCGGAGGCCATACGGAAAACGCCCAGGACGTCTTCGGAGAAAGCGCCCCGGCACTTGCAGGTGTGGACTGCCCATACTGCAAAGAAATTACAAGACCTGATATTTTTTACTGGCCGATGGCAGCCTTCGATAAAAAATACGTCACAGAAAGAATCATCGACAGATACCCAAATTTAAAGGATTTGGGCAAAATAGAAAAAATAGAAACCCTAAAAGAAAATATTTATGGTAGTAATCTTAAAAGAATTGTCTCTGTAAAACTGACAGGTTCAACAGGCAAAACAGGAATTCTTCGAGCCGAAGACCTCAGATTGGCCATCGACTCTACAGGGTCAAAAATTCAAAGTGCAAGCTGTATAATAGTGAGTCTTGAAAAAGAATTTATTTTTGTGGCAGGCATCGGTTTCGGGCACGGGGCAGGTCTTTGCCAGTACGGGGCCAGACAAATGGCAAGAGACGGCAAAACCGCTCAGGAAATCCTGAACTTCTATTACCCAAACAGCAGAATTAAAATTCTTTACTGACTAACAATAGCCACAAAGGCACCCGCCCCGCTAGAGGCAGGTTAACTATTCGGCTTTGGGGAAAAATTCCAACAGTTCTAAACAAGCGCCTAATTTTTCGAATGAATCGACATAAGTATATCTGCCTGTTTCCCAATGGCCCTGCTGTAAAACACTCATATTTTTGCTGCGATAAAAGGCGAGCTCCTTATCGGTATTTTCCGTCGTAAAAGCAATATGGTGGATTCCCTGCTCATTACTCTCTGCAAAATCTTCCCACGTGCTTGGGCTGCCTACAGGCTCCAAAAGTTCAATAGAAATATCTCCTAAATAAAATATGGCCTGCCGAGCCCTTGCCAAAGTAGGCTTACCCTTATAGGTTGCGCCGCTTTTTTCATATTCGTCAATAGTTTGAATATCAGGCACGGGACTGGCCAAAAGTTCAGCCCAGTGTTTAACTTTCTGCTCAATATCTTTAACAATAATCCCTATCTGGCAAATTCTTTTCATTTTAAACTCCACAAATTATATACGGAACATCTCTTAATCTATTCCAAAAATCGCTAATTGTCAAAAAGCGAAATAGAAAATATTTGAGTAGTCGTCCCAAGAAGTGTGGTTCACCCTGAGATTGAGGCCTCTTTGCCGCGTGTAAAAAGAGCCGGGTTCTGTCGGCTCTTAATTTTTTGAGAATTGCTATTTTTATCGCAGGCTTTAAAATCGCCGTTATTCTGAAGGTTTTTGCTGGGGCGGATTCGCTTCCTGAATCGGCAGATTACTCAGTTGGATTCATTACCCTGCCCATAAATAATATACTTCCCGAACGATTATCTTTAATAAAGAAGATAAACGGGTGGTCAGCACGGAAAATGGGTTCAATATGAAAGGCATGTGCCATAACAACTCCTGTAGATGCTGCTGCTTCAGTTCCCTCTTCATTTACTTCGATAAAGGCTTTATGGAAAACATCTGAAATCCATAAACCTCCTGTTCCGTTCATGCCTGAAAAATCGGCTTTTTCTAGATTAAAGGCATCCGGCATTCCCAATTCAATCAGAACCTTATTTAAAGAAAAAGCTCCACAAGTAATTTTGAACCTCGGAAAATATACATCAACCTTTGTTGTTCCCATTTTCGACAGAAAAGCATTGAGATTTTCGGCTGTAAGAGTGTTTTCGATTTCCGCAAGATTTTCTGTGTCGTTTGGCAAAAGCACCAGCATACTTAATTCACTGCCTTTGTACGGTAATTCAATAGCCTGTAATTTTTCATCCTCATAGTACTTAAAATTTTCTTTTAAATGCATCAGGGGAACTTTGACCTTATCTTTGGCGGATATAGTAAAATCTGCATTTATGGTTCTCCACCAACTGAATTTGGTTTTCCATTCGCCTTTGAAGTAAATAGCGTTGGTAAGAACCAGCACGGTATATTTGTTCACGCCGCCTGCTGGGATAAAGTTTTTAATTTCACCATCTGTTTTTTCTTCAACCCAGGAATTGATTTTTTGCCGAGATTCTTCCATTTCATTTATAAAATCAAGCTGTCTTAAACCTGCTCCATAATAATTTTGAGTCAAGTCCAAAAACTCCTTTAAGAAAGGCTCGCCCTTTTGACTCCAAAGGGCATTTGCCATCAAGAGTTGATAACCGTGCGATTTATTTTCTTGGATTAACTGTCTTTGCAGAGTGCCAAATGCAGAGTATAGATTTTGACGAGGCAATGTAAAAGGCAAAACTGTCGCCATTTGTTTTTGTGTTTCGCCTCGTGCGCCGCCAAAAGTCATTGCGAGTGCAGTAGAAATGCTATATGGTGAGAAAAATAGATTGCTCTTGGGAACATTTGAGTCATCCTTCAATTTGCTATACAGAGCAAAGGCAAAATCAGTATTTCCGCCTACCACCGCGTTTATATCGTTAACATCGACGGTAACTGTCTTGTTGGTATTATTCGATTCAACTGTCGAAGGTTGTCCGGCGTATCCATGATAAATTAAAAGAATTACAAAAACTGCCGCAAGTACTATTGTTTTCTTTTTCATATTTCACCACCTGCTTAATTCTATATCTGTTAACAGTCCTTGTCCTTTCAACCTGTAGCAGTTTACAGGCGCACAAGGATCGAAATCTGTTTGTTCGCTGATAACATTCATCAATGCCCAATAGAGATCGTAGCCGTCGCCTAAATATTCCCATTCGAGTCGAGTCCACTTTTTAAATTCAGTTTCAAACGGTGCAGATTTAAATTCATAATACCATCCCTGATAAACACGGCTAATATCAGACACGGATTTACACGGATTAACACTGTTTACAATTATATTTCTCTGTGTTCTCTGTGGCTAAAAATCAAATATTTACTCCGTGGCTAAATTTCTTTTTGTTAGAGGCTTTTAAAACCTCTCATAATCTATGCTAAAAATCACTGTTTGTCAAAAAGCAATGGCGAAATAGAGAATATTTG
>Ga0315275_10002143_pt1 | contig 17695 bp, 18 predicted proteins | sample YL17G03_0_MG_FD_205557 | JGI IMG/M metagenome (GOLD analysis project Ga0315275, IMG submission 205557) | Sediment microbial communities from Yellowstone Lake, YNP, Wyoming, USA - YL17G03_0 | ecosystem: Environmental > Aquatic > Freshwater > Lake > Sediment | place: USA: Wyoming | collected...
TTGGGTTTTGTCCCTTATGACGAAACGCTGATGTTTCAGCGGCATGGCAATTCCACCAGGCTGGATCGACCTGCAAACGTTCAATCCATATCCAGGCGTGACCTTGATGAATTGGCCCTATGGGATGGCACTATTTTTGGAGCCAACCGGTACAAAGTATTACAGGCCCTGCTGGCATATTTTCCCGAACGCGCATTCATGCTGCGGGATGAGACCGGGCAAGCAGCGGGGTATCTCTTCGCACAAAGAAACCGGATCGGGCCGTGGGTCATGCGGCCTTCACAGAATGCTGAAGTCCTATTGCAGGCCGCACTGACGCTACCCTATGAAGAAACGGTTTCGCTGGCTGTCCCAGCAATGAACAGGGAAGTGATAGCGTTGCTGCTGCGGCATGGTTTTGAGCAGGTACGCGCCAACTGCCACATGGGAAGAGGCCAGGGCGAGCCTCCCGGTCAACGCGAGCAGATTTATGCACGGGCAAGTCTCGCGATTGGCTGAGGATGGGATGAGTCCAGCCAGTCCCGGCGCCGGGGGATCCACTCGTCAGGCAACTCACTTCACCTTTTTCCCCAACGCCTCCGTCATCCGCTTTAGAACAGGGGAGAAATCGTATTGATCGAGATGGACATCCAGGATGCAAAAACCTTCCCGGTAGTCAGCGGCGGCGGCCAACGCTTTTTCAAAATCCTCTTCCGTGTGGACCTCAAAGCCTTTCCCGGCGCCAAAAAGCTCGGGGAGACGCGCATACTGCCAGGATGAGACATCGTTAAAGCCCCCATCCAGCATGGGGCGTTCAGTCCCGTAACCGGAATTATTGAGGACGATAACGATCGGGTTGAGATGATAGCGAGCGGCAGTGGACAGCTCCATTCCGGTCATTTGAAAGGCGCCATCGCCGACCAGCACCAGTGGGCGCAGATGGGGAAGCGCAAGTTGGATGCCAATACTGGCAGGCACGGCAAATCCCAGGGTGGCGTAATAGGCCGAAGACATGAATTCGGTCGCCTTGGGGATCGAAATATCCGCCGAGGCAAATAACGCATCACCGGTATCGGCGATGACAAAAGTGCCCTCATCGAAAAAGGTTTCCAGGCGTTCGAAAAGCCTCTGTATCGTGATCTTTGCATTGGGGAGGGGTTGAAAAACTCCGGGAGAAGCCGCGTGAGGAATTTCCGGATCCGGCCTGCGGTGGATATCCGCCTTCAAAAGCCCCTGGAGGAAACCATTCAGATAGACTGCGTTGAACGTATGAAAACGGATGGAGGTCTTTTCGCTGGTGGAATGGATGGATTTCCCCTGGTCAAGATTGGCGGTGAAAATGCCCAGGTCGAGATCGGTCAGGAGCACACCCAGGAGAATGACGCAATCGCTGCCCTCCACATATTGCCGGACCTGCTCCTTGCTTATACCGCCTTCATATAGGCCAATGTAGTGAGGATCGCGCTCGCCGAAGGCCGATTTGCCGAGTATGGTGGAGGTGACCGGGAGATTGGTCTTCTCCACCAATTTCTTGAAGGCGTTCTGAACGCCGTAGCGCAATAATTCCACCCCGGCAACGAGCACCGGTTGGTTGGCCTGGTTGATCATCTCTGCCGCTTCGGACACGGCTTCTTTGAACGGCCCTTTATCCACATCGGGCAGCTGCAGCGTTTCTTCGACCGGGATAATTTTCACAGAGACCATGTCACGCGGCAGTTCAATATAGACCGGGCGCCGGTAGCAGATGGCCGCGGCCAGCACGCGGTTGATCTCCCGGCAGGCCGTCCCGGGGTTGTCCAGAACGGTCTGGGCAACGGTAAGCTGTTCGAATACTTTAAGCTGGGTGTCAAAGTTTATGACCTTGTGGTGCAGCAGGGGGTTGCCACGCTGTTCCCTGATCCCCGGCGCGCCACTGATCACGACCACCGGGGATTCTTCGGCGTAGGCCTGGGCGGTGGTGTTGACCACCTTCAAGCCTCCCACGCCATAGGTGATGCAAACCGCTCCCAGGCCGCGTACGCGCGCATAGGCATTGGCGGCATACCCGGCGGCCTGCTCATCACAGGTGTTGATCATTTTTATCTTGCTTTCGTATAATTGTTTGTAAAAGGCGAGCACGTAATCACCGGGAATGCCAAAGGCGTGGCGCAGCCCGTGCGCGTACAGCTTTTGGATAATGTATTCCCCAATCGTAACCTCGCCAGGTTCCATAGCGAATCCTCCTAAGCAATCAAAAAAACGCATATATTGGATATATTGTATCAGAATATTGGTTGTTGCTTTCAGTCATCAGACCCGGGAGTGGCTAAAAAGATGGTCTCAAATACACCTTACCGCGGAGATCGCTGAGTTCGCCCCGTAAAATACGCGGGACAGGCGGAGAAAAACAGGGAGAAATCTCTGCGCTCTCTGCCTATCCCGGGCCCTTTCGGGGCGTGCTCTGCGGTAAAACCGCGCGGGGAGCCCATGAAATTAGACACTCCCGACGTTGGTCCTTTTTGCCAGAAATGTGCGATAATTGGTGAGAGATCTCTCCTGTCCCGCCGCCCAGCCCCAAAGTACCCGGAATGGGTACGCAATGGGGTGTCCCCATGCGGGGAGGATGTGCTGTGCAAAGCCAAATCGTTCGTGCGGCAGGAACATGATCCACCAGGAAGAAAACGATGCACACCAAAACCTTTTTCCAAGCTTCTTTCGTTGTAATCCTTTTAACCAGCCTGCTCTTATCTGCCTGCGGTCCTGGCGCCCCGACCGGTTTGCCGGCGGTCAGTGGCGGTGCGACGGCAACCTCCACGACACCGGATTGGTTTACAATCGCATTGATCGATGTGCGCACCGGCATAAGCTTCACGATCAATGACTTTGCCGGGAAAGTTGTGCTCATCGAAAGCATGGCGGAGTGGTGCATCAACTGCATCTTCCAGCAAGGTGAGACACGAAAGGCGCGCCAAAGCCTCGGCAATCCGGAAGATTTAATCTTGATCAGCCTGGATGTTGATACGCAAGAGGACGAGGCTTCGCTAAAGAAATACGCCGAGAACTTTAGTTACGACTGGCGCTTTGCCGTGGCTCCGCTGGAAGTGGCGCGTGCCCTGGGCAACCTGTACAGCGCCAATTATCTGAATCCGCCCCTGGAGCCGATGCTGCTGATCGACCGCAAGGGAAATGTCCACCAACTACCCTACGGCGTGAAGAAGGCGGATATACTCCAAAAGACACTGGAGCCCTACCTGGCGAAATAGAACCGGATGAATAACCCTGCAATCACCTCCCTCCTGCTTGGCTTGCTGGCGACCGCCAGTCCCTGTGTCCTGCCGCTTTATCCCGGCTTCCTGGCTTATTTGAGCGGCCAGACTGCAGCGGGCACAGGCCGGCAAAGGTACTTCCTGGGTTTCTTCGTGCTGGCCGGGGTGCTGACCATGATGCTTGCCTTGGGCGGTTTGATCGCCCTATTGGCGGTCTCCATCGGCCGCATCCTGGCGTATGTCATCCCGCTGGCCGATATGCTGATCCTGGCATTGGGTATTTTACTCCTGCTGGACCGGAATCCATTCAAAGCCCTGCCACAGATCCGCGTACCTGTCCTGCGCCATCCTTTCCTGAATGCCTACATCTATGGCCTGCTCTATGGCCCGATCACACTGCCCTGTTCCGGGCCGCTGGTGGTCAGCATCTTTGCCCTGTCCCTGACCGTTGGGGAGGCATTCAGCAAATTGTGGGTCTTCCTGTGGTTTGGGGTTGGATTTGGCATGCCGCTGTTAATCCTTTCGCTGCTCTCAGGAGGTCTCCAGCGCCAGTTGACCCTCCTGTTTGCCCGCCACAGCCGGCTGATCAATACCATCAGCGGACTGCTGCTGATAGGCATTGTTATTTACGATCTGATCCAGAACTGGCAGATGTTGCGGCTATTCTTTTCCTGAACGGCCATTGCGTATGCTGCAATTTTCCGCACTTCTTTTTCTGGAGACCATTAATGGCTGCACTTATCCGCAAAGAGTTTCTTCGCCTGGCTGCCGTTGGGCTCGGAGCGGTGGCGGCGATACCACAGATTGGAGAAACATGCATGCTGGCATGCCTGAGGAGTTGATGATGACCGATGAAATCTATGCAAAACTCGCCGCGGCCCTGGACCGGCTTCCGAACGGCTTTCCAAAAACGGACTCCGGGCTGGAAATCCGTATCCTGAAGAAAATCTTTTCACCAGAAGAAGCCGCCCTGGCCGGACACCTGACCGGTACGTTCGATCCCCCGGAAGGCATTGCCGCCCGGATTGGTCAACCCACCAGCGAAGTCAGCCGGATGTTGTTCAAGCTGGTCCGCCGCGGCATGGTCTGGCTGGACAAGCAGAATGGGAAAGCGTGCTTCCGGCTGGCGCCCTTCGTGGTGGGTATCTACGAGGCGCAGGCCGGGATGATGGACCATGAACTGGCCCACCTGGTGGAGGACTATTTCGCCAGCGGCGGTGCGCAGGGCATCATGGGACCTCAGCCGGCCCTGCACCGGGTGGTTCCCGCCGCGGGCACACTCAAATCTGAGGCGGTCCTGCCGTACGATGACGTGCGTGCCATCCTGCTAGAAGCCAAGACTTTCCATGCCAACGATTGCATCTGCCGGCTCCAGCAGGAACAACTTGGTGAGAAGTGTGCCTATCCGACCCGGGTCTGCCTCAGTTTCTCCGGGCACGAACATGCGTCCGCCCCGGGGGACCTGACCCAGGCCGAGGCGCTGGCGCTGCTGGAGATGACCGAGCAGGTCGGGCTGGTGCACACCGTCAGCAACGTGATGGAAGGGGTGGGCTACGTCTGCAACTGCTGCGGGTGCTGCTGCGGCATTCTGCGCGGCATCACCGACTGGGGCATCGCCGATTCGGTGGCGTATGCCAACTACTACGCAGTCATCGACCCGCAATTCTGCGCAGCCTGTGGCAACTGCATCGAGCGCTGCCAGGTGGACGCCATCTCCGAAGGGGAGGGCTTCTCAGTGGTGGACAAGGCGCGCTGCATCGGCTGCGGGCTGTGCGTCAGCGGCTGCCCCAACGATGTTGCCCGACTGGAGCGCAAGCCGGAAGCGGAACTGGTCCATCCACCCAAGGATTTCGCCGAATGGGAGCACCAAAGGCTGCACAATCGCGGATTGATCGATTAATTAGCATTACAGGACATTTTTTTCACGAATAAGACGAATGAGACGAATAAAACGAATAAATTATTTAGATTAAGAACAAGTCTTCATTCGTCAATTCGTGCCATTCGTGATAAGGGGACCAGGTAAATACACCGGGAACCTGCAGGGGTGTGGGAAAAACAGTGGATATGTTCAAAAATGGGGAATAGGATATAATAAGATAAATTAGATAAATATATGTGAATTTAAAGGAGACAATATGAATACCAATCCTGTGAATGGGGATGGCACGCGCGAGCACCCGTGGCAGCTTAGAACACCCAGCGGGTCATCGGAATATCAGATGTACCGGGATGAGACTGCCAACCCACCGGCCCTGGTATGCACCGTTGGGAAGACCGAGTTGCGCTACCAGTTGCGCTGCCTGGACGATCTCCACGCAATGCTCAAGGCGCTGGGTGACTGGATGCCGCTCGGCAGCGCGGATGAGCAAAAACCGGCGGCAGAGGGAACGGTTGAAGCCTGGGGCCGCTCGCCGGAAAATCCCGTCGGCGGTTGGTACGGGCTGAAGAAGGGTCTGCGCGGACGGTTCGGGATGTATGTACCGCCGTTGATGGAGGCGCTGGGTCTGGCCGAAGTGGAGCATAATCCAAAGAATAACCGGATGCGGGCGCGATAGGTAATGAATGGTAAAAAAACGGGACAGCGTTGAGCCGCCGCAAATTCAGATCGAACGCGAAGGAAATACTGGAAAATTCTGGCTCAAGCCAGTTCGTTATGAGAGAAGCAGCGGCTTCAGCCGCAAGGAAATTCTATCGCTTGAACGGTTAGTGGCAGAACACCAAGAAGAATTTACTAGGAGTTGGGATGACTACTTTAGCCTTTGAAATCCGGCTGGCGCAAATCCAAAGTATCAGCATTTCTGAAGATACGCTTACAGCCGATTTATCCGATCGCCGGACAATCTCCGTACCTTTGAACTAGTATCCGCGTCTGCTTCACGGCTCAACTGAAGAGCGCGCCAATTGGCGATTAATCTGAAAGGGGGAAGGAATGCACTGGCCTGATCTGGATGAAGATATCAGCGCCGAAAACCAGATCTATGGCCAGCCTTCCGACGAAAGCCAAAATCGTTTCAAAAGTGGCAGGAAAACCGGCCCCGTGCGTGAACCGGGACTATCCTGAAAAAGTAAAAAGACAGCCCCATCCTTCTCTAACCCGGAAGGGGCCGAACTATTCTCTGAACAAAAGTGCGACGCACCTGGCAGGTGCGTCGCACTTCATTGATCACACTAAAACAACTTCAACACCGACCGCTGGCCCAGGCGAAGAGCGCCATGGACAGGAAGGAACCAGCACCGGCGCCGGGGCGATCTCCCGCGGATGAGGCTGGTACCAGGCAGGGCTGCGACTTCACGCCACGTGAGCATCCTTTTCCGCGTGAGATTGTTCTACTAATTAAGCCAATGAAGAAAGGGACTGAAATGGAGGTCAATGGGAAAACAAGGATTGGGCTGGTGGCCAGCGTTCTGATGCTGGCAGCCCTGGCCTGTGGGCGGGCGACTTCCGCTCCCGGGGCGGATCCCACCTCCATGGTCCTAACCACCGCGGTCACCACCGCCGACCCGTCCGCGCTGTGGATGCGCACCGCCGGCGGGCTCAAGACCGACCAGGCCTGGGCGGTCGTGACCGACGCGCAGGCCAATCTCTACTGGGGTACGCATCAGCAGTCTGTGGGCAAGTATTACACCGACATGGTCATTTACAAGTACGCCCCAGACGGCAGGCTGCTTTGGGAGCGGCGGTGGGGTGAGGACTTCCAGGAAAAGTTGTTCATCCTGGCAGTCAGCCCGCCCTACCTGCTGGTTGGCGGCGAACAGGACCATAGTATCAACGTCGCCCAGGCCGATATGGTGGTGTTGGCGCTCGACCTGCTGGACGGCTGCGTGGCCTGGGAGTTCACCTTCGACCAAGGCTTTGGCTACGAAGAAGGTGACGGGCTGGTGGCAGATGGGGATTACATATACTTCTCCGGTTGGACCACCAGCGAGCAGAACAGCAATGATGTGGGCCTGATCAAGCTTGACCGGAACGGCAATCAGATCTGGTTCAGTGGCTGGGGCGGCCCGGGCTGGGACGAGGCCGACGGCCAGATGGTGGTTGACGATCAATACATCTATGTAACCGGCCGGTACGACGGTACCAGCGTGATCAGCGGCGGGCACGGCCTGCTGGTCAAGTTCCGCAAGGACACTGGCGAGGTTGTCCAGCACCTGGTCTGGAATGATACGCAGTTTTATGACGGGTACGGCCTTACCAGCGATGGGACTGATCTTTATGTGGTCGGCATGACGATCGTTCCGAAGCCCGGGACGCTGGGCAACGGACAGATCTTCGTCCAGAAGTGGGATACGGACTTCAATTTGATCTGGGAGCGCCAATGGGGCGGGCCGGGTGGTGATAGTGCGCGCAGCATCATGATTGATGATGCCGGCCGCATCATTATCGGCGGCAATACGGTCACTCAGGGCGGAGGCAAGGACATCGTACTGTTGGTCTACGACCGCGACGGGAGGCTGCTGGCCGAACCGATCTGGGGCGGTCCGAAGGACGATACGGTTCAGGGGCTGTGGGTGGATGGCGAGTATGCCTACCTAACCGGCCAAACCACCAGTTTCGGCGCAGGCCAGACGGATGCCCTGCTGCTCAAGGTACATATCCCGAGCGCGACCTTCCCGCCGACGCCCTGAGCATTACGCAGGAGATAACCATTCTACTGACCTGGGAACAAACCCATTGGCACTGCAGAATGGGACGCGGATGAACTCGGAGAAATAAATAGTAATAAATGATACAATTGCTGATATCTACTCGAAAGGAGTCAAGGCATATGACCCGCAACAAAATATTCTCCATCGTTTTAATCGTTACCATGCTTGCTCCCATCCCTGTCTTCCGGACACTTGCTGCTGCAAGCACCAGCAGCCTGGGCGCTGGAACCATCCAGAGCATCACTATCGATACGAATCCGACAACCATGATTACCACCGCGCTTGTCACCCTTTTGGACGCGGCAGGTCTGGCTCAAACGGTGCGGATAAGTCTGGAAACTGGATTAACAATGGAACTGGTAGCCCCCAATGAAGCGCTGATCGGAAAAAATATACTGATCGAAGATCCCCTGGATCCCACCAAAAACGTAACCGGCAGTGTGAAAAGCCTTGTCTTGGTCACTGACCCGTTAACCAAGATCACCTCACTTACCGTAACGTTGGTCAATGCCTCGAATATTGATCAGATTGTCAGCCTGGACCTGACCAAGGCTCTCTTGCTGAATCTGATCTCAACAAATACAACCAAGATCGGCACCTCCATCGTAATTGATCCCCTGCTCATTTTGGAATCGACCACCTACTCCAAGACGGTATCAAATCTGGGAAGCTATTTCGGGGCTTCGTTGGGTGTGACTTTTGATCAACTGGCTGCCTACCGAAAAGCCGGCTTCGGATACGGTGTAATCACGCAGGCTTGCTGGATGGCCACCCAATTGAAGGGCGATGCCGTGCTGCTGGACCAGATTCTTGCCGCCAAGAAAACTGGCGCTTTCAGCACCATCGTCCTTCCGGATGGTAAAACTGCAGCCAATTGGGGACAGCTTCGTAAATTAACATTGACTGATGCACATCAGAACCTGGGCAGTATCATGTCTGGAAAGGCAACTCCCTTACCCACTCAAATTGCCACCGCAACCGCCATCCCCGCAATCCCTCCATCCCACCAAAGGAATGGGAACGATAATGGAAATGGGAATAGCAATGGTAATGGAAATGGGAATAACAATGGCAATGGAAATGGCCACAGCCATGGCGGAAATAAATAGAACCAACTAAAACTGGATTAAAAAGGCAGGTCAAAAGACCTGCCTTTTAATTCGTCACCATGGTTGGGAAACAACCAACCCGGCTAGAACAACTTCAACAGCGCCCCGCTGGCCCAGGCGAAAAGCGCCATGGGCAAGAAGGAGAGCAGCACCGTCGCCAGGGCGGTCAGGCTCCAGGTGAGGTCCAGCCAGGGTTCATGGGTCGACTCAGGTTCGCCATCCCGCATGTACATCGTCACCACCACGCGCAGGTAGTAGTATGCGGAGATGAGCGAGGTCAGCACGCCGATGACCGCCAGGCCGATGAAGCCACCCTGGATGGCCGTGCGGAACAGGTAGAACTTGCCCACCAGTCCCAGCGTGGGCGGCATGCCGGTCAGCGAGAGCATGAAGACCGTCATGGCGGCCGCCAGCAGCGGACGCTTGCGCCCCAGCCCGGCATAGTCGGCAATCTCGAGACCTTTTCCTTCCTCTTTCTCCAGGGCGATGACCACCGCCCAGGTCCCGAAAGAGGTCAGGGCGTAAGTCACCAGGTAGAAGAGCGCCGAGGCGACCGCGTCTCCGGCCACCATGGGTTTGCCATAGGCTGCCAGCGCCATCAGGATGTAGCCGGCATGGGCAATGCTCGAATAGGCCAGCATGCGCTTGATGTTGGTCTGCGAGATGGCCAGCAGGTTGCCGACCAGCATGGTCAGCGCTGCCAGACCCCACAGCACCGGCACCAGGTCCACGTCGAGAGATGGCAAAGCGGTTACGAAGACCCGCAGCAGAGCGGCGAAACCGGCCGCCTTGGCGCCGACCGCCATGAAACCCGTCACCGGGGTGGGAGCACCCTGGTAGACATCCGGCGTCCACATGTGGAAGGGGACGGCGGCAACCTTGAAGCCGAAGCCGACCAGGATCAGCGCCGCACCAATGCCCAGGAGCGGCAGGCTGACAACCGGCCCGGAGCCTGAACCGGCCACCGCGGAAACGATCTCCGCCAATTGGGTTGCGCCGGTGGCGCCAAAGACCAGGGCAATGCCGTAGACCACGAACCCGGTTGAGAACGCTCCGAGCAGGAAGTACTTCAAGCCGGCTTCCTCCGAGTCCAGGCGGGGACGGGCAAAGGCGGAAAGGACGTAGAGCGGGATGGAGAGCAGCTCCAGCGCCAGGAAAATAACGATCAGGTCAGACGCCTGGGCCATCAGCATCATTCCGGTCACGCTGAAGAGCAGCAGGGCGTAATATTCACCACGCTCGATGCCCATGCGTTTTAGATAGCCGTATGCCAGGGCGATCCCGAGCAGCCCGCTTGCCAGGAAGAGCACATCCAGGAAGGTGGAAAAACCATCCTGCACCACCATCCCGCTGAAAGCGATGCCTTCCTGCCCGGCATGGACGAGGGTCAATCCCATAGCGGCTGCCAAACCGAGCGCGCCCAGGAAAGCCGTCCAGCCCTTGCGCCCCTTTGGAATGAACAAATCCACCAGCAGGAGCACACAGGCCCAGGCACTCAGGAAGATGAGCGGGAGAAGTGTATTCAGGTCAGATTGCGTCATAATCGTTCCTATGAGTTATTGCAAGGCTTTTTTTTGCCGAAGCAATCTCCATACCAATAGCTGGGGATTGCTTCGCCGCAAGAACGGCGGCTCGCAATGACAGTTGTTAATGGAATGCTACCAGCAGTTTCTCGACTGCCGGGGCCATCAAGTCAAAGAACGGCTTCGGGTAGATGCCAATCCAGAAGATAAAGAGCAGCAGCGGGACGGCGGTGACGATCTCGCGCCAGTTCAGGTCGCGCAAGGCATGTCCGTGCTTTTTGACTTCTTCGACGATGGAGCCTTCAGGCCCAAGGAACATCTTCTGGAACATATACAGGATATAGACGGCGGCCATGATGACGCCGGCTGCGGCCAGACCGGCGAACCAGGGGGAGCCGATGGCCCTGGAGCCAAAGGCGCCCAGCAGGATGGTGAATTCACCGACGAACCCGTTCAGGCCGGGTAAACCCATCGAAGACAAGGCGACGATCAGCATGAAGACGGCATAGACCGGCATGATCTTCCACAAGCCGCCATAGACGCTGAACTCACGCGTATGGGTCTGTTCGTAGACCATCCCGACCAGGAGGAACAACGCCCCTGTGCTCAGACCGTGGTTGATCATCTGCAGGATGCCGCCTTCCACACCCTGGGCATTGAGTGCAAACAAACCCAACATGACAAAACCCAGGTGGCTGACAGAGGAGTAGGCGACCAGTTTTTTGATATCTTTCTGGGCGTAGGAAACTGCGGCACCGTAGATGATGCCGATCACCGCCAGCAAAGCCATCCAAGGGGCGGCCTTGAGGGCGGCTTGCGGGAAGAGCGGGATATTGAAGCGCAGGAAGCCGTACGTACCCATTTTCAGCAGGACTCCCGCCAGGATGATCGAACCGGCCGTGGGAGCTTCCACATGTGCGTCCGGCAGCCAGGAGTGCAGCGGCCACATCGGGACTTTAATGGCGAAGGCCGCCGCAAAGGCCACGAAGAGCCAGAGTTGGATATTTCCCGGGATGCCGCCTTTGGCCATCAGTTCCGGCACCGAGAAGGAGCCCTGGTGAACGCCCAGCCACAGGATAGCCAGCAGCATCAGGATCGAACCGGCCATCGTATACAGGAAGAACTTGATGGCAGCATAAACACGCCGCGGTCCGCCCCAGATGCCGATCAGGAAGTACATTGGGACGAGCGTGAATTCCCAGAAGATGTAAAACAGGAAGAGGTCCTGCGCCAGGAAGACACCCAGCATGCCCACTTCCAGAAGGAGGAAGAACAGCATGAAATCCTTGACGCGTTCCTCGACCGCCGACCAGGTGGACAGGATCGAGATGGGGGTCAGGAAGGTTGTCAGCAGGACGAGCAGGATGGACAGCCCGTCCACGCCGAGAGCGTAGGAGATGTTCCAGCCCGCCACCTGGATCCAGGGCAGGGTCAGGCCAAGCTGCAGGTCCGGGTTGGACTTGTCGAACACGGTCAACATCCAGATGGACAGGCCAAAGGTCACCAGGGTGGTCGCCAGGGCTGTCCAGCGCAGCAGGTTCTTCTTCCCGGAAGGCAGGAACAGCAAAACCAGCACGCCCACCAGCGGGAAGAAAATCACGATGTTCAGAGGATTTGTTATAAAGTCCATAATCTATTCTCCGTTTACACGTTTGCACGTTTACAAGTCAGCACGTTACCGCGTTCAGCGTAGCCACGTATAACGTGTCAACGTGCTAACGAATCAGCAAATATCCCAGGATAAAAACAACGCCTAACAAAACAGCCAACGCATAGGAACGTACAAAGCCGTTCTGCAGGCGGCGCAGGGAAGCCGAAGCGCGCCGGGTCAGGTTGCCCAGACCGTTGGCGATGGCGTCAATGAACTGCTGGTCGACGCGCAGGTCCAGCACCGTCTTCGAGACAAAGTTGTACGTCCCAGCGATGACCTTCTCATGGAACCAGTCGTGCCAGAAGCGTCCATCGATGACGTCCGCCAGGAAACGGGAGATGGTCACGTAGGGCTTGAGGAAGACAGCCGCATAAATCTCGTCCACGAACCACTTGTTTTCCATGCCGGTAAAGATGAAACCGAGCGGCTGCTTGAGCGGATCTTTCTGACCGGTTTCGAGCGGTTTGCGCCCGTAGATCAACCAGGAAATGTAAATCGCAACCAGTGCCAGAACGAGGGATAAAAGCGCCACGATCGGGTTGAACCCGCCCCAGGAGAGCGCCAGCCAGGGAGCCACTTCGGCTTCGTGTTCGACCAATTCAATCGTATGGTCCAGCCAGTTCGTCAGCGTGTGGAGGCCTGGCAGGTTGAGCGCCCCACCCAGCACCGAGAGACCCGCCAGAACCATCAGGGGCACGGTAATGATCCTGGGGCTTTCCTCGGCCTGCCCGGCGGCGGCATGGCGTGGTTTGCCAAAAAAGACCATCCAGACCTGGCGGCCCATGTAGAAGGCGGTCAGGAAGGCGGCGATGGTCAGGATAATGTAAATCGCGGGAAACTTTTTGGCGGCATCCAGCAGGATCTCATCCTTCGACCAGAACCCGGCGAACGGGAAGATGCCCGCCAGCGCCAGCGTCCCGATCAGGTACAGCCAGAACGTAAGCGGCATCTGCTTGCGCAGCCCACCCATGTTGCGCATATCGTTGGGGTCAAAAACTTCTGCATGGTGCTCATCGTGCTGACCATGCGCCAGATGGTGATGCCCGCGTTCCATGCCGAGGATGACCGAACCGGCCGAAAGGAACAGCAGCGCCTTGAAGAAGGCATGCGTAACCAGGTGGAACATGCCCGCCACGTATGCCCCCATGCCGACCGCCGCCACCATGAAGCCCAACTGCGAGATGGTCGAGTAAGCCAGAACCTTCTTGATGTCATATTGACCTGCGGCAATCATAGCGGCGAAGAGCGCCGTCACAGCGCCGACCATCGCCACGACAACCTGGGCATCCGGCACCAGCGAATAAAGCGGCCAGGAACGCGCCACCAGGTAGACGCCAGCCGTGACCATGGTGGCGGCATGGATGAGGGCCGAGACCGGGGTCGGGCCGGCCATGGCATCCGGCAGCCAGACGTAGAGGGGGATCTGAGCAGACTTACCCGCCACGCCGATCAACATGAACAGGGTGATGAAAAGGATCACGCCCGGGGTCATGACAGCTACCTGGGAAGCCTGCCCGAAGACTTCACCGAACTGGACACTGCCAAAAGCCCAGAACATGGTAAATGCGGCCAGCAAAAAGCCGAAGTCGCCAACGCGGTTGGCGATCATGGCCTTCTTGGCCGCGTTCGAGTTGGCCCAGGAAGGCCGTCCGAGCGTGTCCATCTCATACCAGAAACCGATCAAAAGGAACGAGCACAGGCCCACGCCCTCCCAACCGACGAACAACATCAGGTACGAGTCGCCGCTGACCAGGATCATCATCATGGCGATGAACAGGTTCATGAAGACGAAGAAGCGGCGGTAGCGGCCAATGTCGTTCTTGAAGCGTACATCCTCGTGCATGTAGCCGATGGCATAGATATGGATAAGCGTGCCCACGCCGGAGACGACCAGCATCATCGTCACCGAAAGCGTATCCACGCGGAAGTTCCAAGGGATGTCCAGCGTGCCAATGCGGATCCATTCGCCGAATGGGACGACTTGTTCAACACCCCCGGTGTTCCACAGGGCAATGCCCAGCAGTAATGAGACCACGAACGCCAGCCCGGAGGCTGCACTTGCCAGCGCGCCGATGGCTTTTTCGCCCATCCGGCTGCCAAAAGCGATATTGAACAGCAGGCCGAGGACGGGCAGGAGGACGATCAGGGGAACCAGGCTGAACAGTGTTTGCATTTGCTATCCTTTCAGACTGCTCATCTGGTCCACGTCGATACTGTGCTTGGAGCGGAAGATCGCCACAATCAGCGCCAGGCCAACCGCCACTTCCGCAGCGGAAACCGTCATCACGAAGAAGACGAATAACTGTCCGCTCAACACATCGTAGGAACGGGCGAAAGCCACGAAAGCCAGGTTGGCTGCGTTCAGCATTAATTCAATCGACATGAAGATGATGATGGCATTGCGCCGGATCAGCACACCCAGCGCACCCAGCGTGAATAAAATGGCTGAAACTGCCAGAAAGCCGGAGAGAGGAATACCACCAAGTTCACCCATCAGGCCTGCTCTCCTTTCACCTGTTTGGTCAGGACAATCGCTCCCACCATCGCCACCAGCAGCAGGAGGGAGGTCACTTCAAACGGCAGGAGATACTGGTTGAATAGTGCCAAGCCCAGGGTTTGCAGTGTTGCGGTGGTATTGAGTTCCGCACCGGGAGCCGGGAGAATCGCGGTGGTACGCAGGCGTTGGAAGAGCAGGAAGCCTGCCTCCACCAGCAGGAGCGCCGCCAGGCCAATCGCCAGCGGACGCTGCCAGGGCAGCACCTGACCCTTGGGGAGTTTCTCGGCGCCCAGCAACATGATCACGAACAGGAACAGCACCATGATGGCTCCGGCATAGACCGTCACCTGCACCAGGGCGATAAAGGGCGCACCCAGCAGCAAATAAAAAACCGCCACCGTGGCGAAGTTCAAAACGAGGAACAGGGCGGCGTAAACCGAGTTGCGGCTGAGCAGCAGTCCGGCCGCGGTCGCCACCGCCGCAACTGCCAGAACATAGAAGAGGATGAGGGTTAAGTTCATAAGCACCTTTAAGCAATGTAACCAGGCAATCAGGTAATCAGGGGAAAACCTAGTCCCTAATCGCGGGGATCCTTCATCTCGGGAACCGATCTTGTAAAGCCACCCGGCTCCGTCTTTTGTGGAGAAGGCTGTCCGCCCACCGGGACGGGTTCGATCAGCATCTCCTTCGGATAAATTGCCTGTCGACGCCCGGTGAAGGATAGTTCATACTGGTCGCCCAGGGTAATCGCCTCGGTCGGGCAGGCGTCTTCGCAGAAGCCGCAGTAAATGCAGCGCAGCATGTTGATCTGGTAGGTACTGGCATAGCGTTCGCCAGGCGAGAAACGTTCCTCGTCGGTGTTCCCGGAGGATTCAACAAAGATGGCATCCGCCGGGCAGGCCGCCGCGCACAACGAGCAGCCAATGCACTTTTCCAGGCCATTCTCGTAACGATGCAGAACATGCCGTCCACGGAAGCGTGGTTTGACCGGTTTCTTCTGCTCCGGATATTGAACCGTCACGGGCTTTTCGAACATCATCCGGAGCGTGGTCCACAGGCCGCGCGCCAGTTCGATGAGAGGCTCAAGCACGCGCATATTCTTTTCTCCTCAACATGCGGTACACTAAAATAATCGCCACCAGACCTACCAGTAAAGAAGCCACCGGGATGGCCCATAAGAGCAGGGCATTGACCTGCTGGGCCAGCAGGATACACACGGCGGTGATGAAGATCAGGGCCAGCGAGAGCGGCAGTAGCACTTTCCAGCCAAAAGCCATCAGCCGGTCATAGCGGATGCGCGGGAAGGTGGCCCGTACCCAAATCATCCCGAAGAGCAGGATGAAGATCTTCAGGAAGATGTAGATCGGACCAAGCCAGGGCGTCCGGTCCACGCTCAGGAAAGTGTTCGACAGGAACCAGAACTCGCGGTAGCCGCCAAAGAAGAGCGTCGCCCCAATGGAACAGATGGCAATCATCTTGTCGTACTCGGCCATAAACAGCAGGGCGAACTTCATGCCGGAGTATTCGGTGTGGTACCCGGCGGTCAGTTCCTGCTCGGCCTCGGGCATGTCAAAAGGAGCCCGGTTGACCTCAGCCAGGGTGGCGATCAAAAAAATGACCGTCCCGACCGGCTGCAGGAGCACGAACCAGGCGGATTTCTGCGCCTCGACGATTTCCGTCATCTGTGCGGAACCGGCCAGCAGGATCACCCCAACGAACGACAGGCCGAGTGCAATTTCGTAACTGATCATTTGGGCGGTGGAGCGCAAGCCGCCCATCATGGCATACTTGTTGTTGGAGGACCAGCCCGCCAGCACAATACCGTAGACCGCAATCGAAGCCACCGACATGATGTATAAAACGCCCACGTTGATGTCGGCAATATAGAGTGTAATATCACGCCCAAACAGGTGCAGGGTGGGACCCCAGGGCACCACCGCGGTGATAACCAGCGCCGGGACAAGCGTCACCACCGGAGCCAGGAAAAAAAGCAACTTGTCAGCCCTGGCCGGCATCAGTTCTTCTTTAAATACCAATTTGACGGCATCGGCGATGGGCTGCAAAATGCCCCACGGACCGGCGCGGTTGGGGCCAACGCGCATCTGGAGGCGGGCGAGTGCCTTGCGTTCGTAGAGCGTCAGGTAGGCAAAGCCGCCCAGCAGGATCAGCACCAGCAGGATCGCCTTGATAAGCCATTCGAGTATCAGCGCAAAGTTCATCAATACCTTCCCTTGCCCTAACGGGTACCAGACGCTTTCTTCAGTTCTGCCACGACCGGCATCCCAACCGGCAGTCCCAGGCTGCGCGGCACCAGCACAACGTTGGCCGGGACTGTCTCATCCAATACGACCTGCGCTTCCGCAGCATTGATATTCAGCAGGTCGCCGGGCTGGAGGCCAAGGGATCGGGCTGCCTCGGGATGCAGGATGACATAAGCCTCATCGATATGCTGCTGGAGCAGTCCAGACGTGACGACTGTAATGCCGCGGTCGTAGAGGCGCGTCACCGGGACGGCCAGCCACTGGTCTTCATCCGGACGAAGTCCCCCCCCTCTCACCCTTTTCCCCTCGGGAGAAGGGCTGGGGGTGAGGGCCAACTGTACGCCCAGGCCTTGCTTGTTCTCGTAGGTAGTGCCACCGTAATACAGGTCGCTGCGACCGACGATGGGCCACTGGTCAGCCACTTCGGCCAGTTTAAGGAAGGAGACACCTGAGAAAGCCTTGACCGAGGCTGCCAGCCTGTCCAGAACGTGCGAGGCCGAGCGGCCTTCGATTTCGAGAGCGAGTCCGGCTGCAATCTGAGCGGTGATGGCAAAATCAGGACGCGCCTGCCCGCGTGGCGGGAGCGCCGGATAAAAGCGTTGCGCGCGCCGCTGACCGGATGTGAATGAACCGTCCCGTTCGGTGTAAGCCTGGGCGGGCAGGACTACGTCCGCCAGTTTGGCGGTTTCCGTCAGGAATAATTCCTGGACAATGACGATCCTGGCACCCTTGAACGCTTCCGCCAGTTTGGGATCGTCCCCAGCCGGGTCCGCTGCCACG
>Ga0315275_10002145_pt1 | contig 17688 bp, 17 predicted proteins | sample YL17G03_0_MG_FD_205557 | JGI IMG/M metagenome (GOLD analysis project Ga0315275, IMG submission 205557) | Sediment microbial communities from Yellowstone Lake, YNP, Wyoming, USA - YL17G03_0 | ecosystem: Environmental > Aquatic > Freshwater > Lake > Sediment | place: USA: Wyoming | collected...
GCCCGCGGCAAGGTCATGAAGGGCGTCTTGACGCTCTTCGCGCAGGACGCCGACACCAAGCTCCTCCTCTACACCGCCGCCGACATCCGCCGATCCGAGGCCGATGACCAAGTCACCGAGTTCCTCTCGTTCTGGCGACACGTCCGTCGGGGCGTGGCCCCAACGCTCGTGTTCGACTCCCGGTTCACGACCTACCCGAAGCTCTCCGAGCTGAATCGATCACGCGTCCGGTTCATCACCCTCCGACGCCGCGGCACCAGCCTGCTCACGCGCGTCGAACAGCTCGACGGCTGGACGCGCATTCACATTCCGCACGACAAACGGAAGTTCCCGAACCCCGAGGTCCACGAGTCGACGATCACCCTGCCGAACTATCAGGGCGCCTTGCGGCAAGTCATCGTCCGCGGCAACGGCCACGAGAAGCCGGCGTTCCTCATCAGCAACGATTTCGCGTCCCCGGTCGAACTCCTCGTCGGCCACTACGCGCGGCGCTGGCGGGTCGAGACCGGCATCGCGGAGGCGGTCAAGTTCTTCCACCTCAATGCCCTGTCGTCCCCGATCGTCACCAAGGTCCACTTCGACATCGCGCTGACGATGATCGCCGATACCCTCTACACGATGCTCGCGCGCCGACTCCGCGGCTTTGAAGACTGTGACGCGCCGAAGCTCTTTCGCCACTTCGTCGACGGCAAGGGCCGGATCGCGATTCGCGGGTCGCGGGTCGAGGTGACCTATCCCCGACGTGCGCACCACCCCATCCTCCGCCACGTCGGCTGGGACACCCTGCCCAAGCGGATCCCGCTGCCCGCCGACGCCGAACTCAGCCTCCGATTCCTGTGACCGATTCGGCCAGGATTCTTATATGGCTATGACGGTTAGGCGAAAATCGGTGCTCATCGAAGATCACGAGGCGGTCGTCAGCGCCGCGTCCATCTGGGAGATCGCGATCAAAGTCTCGATTGGTAGACTCGATGCGGACCCGGCGGCCGTGCGACAGGCGCTCGAGCCCAGCGGCTTTGACGAACTGCCCGTGACGGCGAACACGCGGCCCGGGTGGCCCTCCTTCCGTCGCACCACCGCGACCCGTTCGATCGCCTGCTCGTCGCGCAGCGCCTTAGAGCCTGTTAGCAAACAAAGTAGACAGCAGTTGTTTGCTTACAGGCTCTTATGGCGGGCCCACAGGATCAACCTGTAACCTTTATTCATTTACAGCGCCTTACCGAGGGCCTCGTCCTTCTCACCGCCGATGCGCACCTGGCGCCCTACGGGGACCTCGTTCGGGTTGTCTGACGGTCGAATGATCAACGGGGGCCGTCGCTGGCGACTTGGCCGTGATCGGACGCCTGATGTACGCTGAGGGGCGCCGTCAGGCACTTCCGGCCAGGTTCGACGCGCCACGCGGGACGGGACGCTCGCGTCCCGTTCAGGAGGGAGCCATGGGGTACGGCGGGAGCCAGTCGCGGTGAGCACGACCGCCTACCTCGGCAGACTGTTGTCGAGGTTCGCCGCCGAACTCCAGCACCTGCCGGCCGCGCTCCGCCTGGTCTGGAAGGCCGCACCGACCTGGACGCTCGCGTGGCTGCTGCTGCTCGTTATCCAGGGACTCCTACCTGTCGCGACAGTGTATCTGACCCGCGATGCCGTGGATGCGCTGGCGTCGGGTCTGGGTGCGGGCGCCGCCCCGGCCTCGTGGCACTCCGTCCTGGTGGCCTGCCTCGGTCTCGGCCTCGTCCTGCTGCTCGCCGAGGTCCTGCCAAGCCTCGCCGCCTGGATCTCGCTCGGGCAATCGGAGCTGCTCCACGACAACATCCGGGCGGCCATCCACCGGAAATCCGTCGACGTCGACCTCGCCTTCTACGACACGCCGACCTTCTACGACCACCTCCATCGCGCTCGCGACGAAGGAGGTTTCCGCCCGGTCGCCATCCTGGCGAGCCTCGGGTCGCTGCTCCAGAGCGCCCTCACGCTCGTGGCGATGGCGGGGATCGTGCTCCCTTTCGGGTTCTGGCTTCCGTTGGCGCTGCTGGTTGCCACGCTGCCTGCGCTGTGGGTCGTGTTGCGGCACACGGTACGCTTGCACGAGTGGCGACGGCACGGGACGCCGCGCGAGCGCCGGGCGCGGTACTATGACTGGCTGCTGACCAGCGGCGGGGCGGCGGCCGAGGTCCGCCTGTTCGACCTCGGGTCCCGATTCCGCGGCGCCTTCGCGGACCTCCGCGGCCAGCTGCGCCGCGAGCGCCTCGACCTGGCGCGCTCGCAGAGCGTGGCGCAGGCGTTCGCGGCCGCTGTGGCGATGGCTGTCGCAGGCGGCGCGCTGCTGTGGATGGCGCGATGGACAGCGCTGGGCCGCCTCTCGCTCGGCGAGCTGGCCATGCTCTACCAGGCCTTCTTCCAGGGCCTCAAGCTGATGCGGTCGCTGCTCGAGAGCGCCGGCCAACTCTACGCGAACATCATGTTCCTGGGCAACCTGTTCGAGTTCTTCGAGTTGCGACCGGGCCTGACAGACCCCGACAACCCGCTGCCGGTCCCGCTCACGCTTGCCCGCGGGATCCGTTTCAGAGGCGTGGTCTTCCAGTACCCTGGCGGCCGGGAGCCGGCGCTGCGCGGCCTGGATCTCGAGATTGCCGCCGGCCGATTCGTCGCCATCGTCGGATCGAATGGCGCGGGCAAGAGCACGCTGGTCCGACTGCTGTGCCGCCTGTACGACCCCGCCGCGGGCGCCATCGAACTGGACGGCATCGACCTGCGCCGCTTTCGCGCCGCCGACGTCCGTCGCCGGACGACGGCGCTGTTCCAGGAGCCGGTGCACTACAACGCGAGCGTCGGCGAGAACATCGATGCCGGCCGGTCAGAGGCGGGGGTGGACCAGGACCGCGTCCGCCGCGCGGCCGGCCTGGCCGGCGTCGATCGGATCGTGTCGCGGCTGCCGTCCGGGTACGACACGCTGCTGGGCACGTGGTTCGAGAGCGGCACCGAACTGAGCGTGGGGGAGTGGCAGCGCGTGGCGCTGGCCCGGGCCTACGCGCGCGAGACGCCCATCGTCGTGCTCGACGAGCCGACCAGTGCGATGGATCCATGGGCCGAACGCGAATGGGCGGACCGCTTCCGCGAGGCCATGCGCGGGCGCACCGCGATTGTGATCACGCACCGGCTCACGACCGCCATGCACGCGGACACGATCCACGTGATGTCGGAAGGGCGCATCGTGGAGTCGGGCGCCCACCAGCAGCTTCTGGACGCGGCTGGCCTGTACGCGCAGGCCTGGGAACTGCAGCGTGAGGGACGCGGCGCCGGATGACGTCGCCGGTGCCGTCAACCACTGGCGCGCCTTGTCGGATCCTCAGACGCCTACGGCCGATGCGGGCTCGGTGACGGCAGGTCAGGGTGCTGACGCCCGCATCCCATCACCAGGCAGTGGGTATCCCAGAGCGGAATCGAGAGCGCGGGGGCGCTCTCGAGGAATTGGCGCAGCGCAAGCCGGACTCCGGCGCACCTGGACGAGCCGAAGTCGTGCACCAGGATGAAGCCCGGGCTCGTCAGGCGCGGAAAGAAGAACCCGAGCGCGCTCAACGTGCTCTCGTAGATGTCTACATCGAGATGCACCAGGCTGAATCCCTGGCCGGCATCGAGGCCGGCCGCGCTTTCCGGGAATCGACCAGGGTAGTACAGGACGTTGTCGTAGCCGGCCAGATAGCGCTGGACTTCCGGAAGACTCGTCTGCCCGAAGTCGCCCTTCCGGAAGAGGTCCACTGCCGGATCGGGATCCGGCATGCCCTCGAACGTGTCGAACAGATGAAGCCGCGCGGGTCCCTTGGCTTCGCAGATCAGCTTCGCGCTGCCTCCCTTGTACACCCCCACTTCCGCAATGTCGCCTCCGAGGGCATGCGCCTGCCCGACGAAGCGAAAGAGGTTGTACTGCTCCCTGAAGGTGAGCGTGATCCGGCCCTCGCGATGGAGAGTCTCGTAGAGGCGGAGGAAGACCTCATCGTCCATGACGATGTTGTTCACGAGACCCTTGAGCACGAGGCTCTCGTGACGCCGCCACATCCACCACCGCCTGACGATTTCGCGGCCGAGCCGCACGCGGGTTGGGAGGTTCATTCCTTCAGCTTCCGGTCTTCGCATCGGCCACCTTCGTCGGGCTGACCCGCCGCAGACCGACGCACACGCCTCGCGTCGGCCTGGCCCGGGATGGGTTGAGTATCCCCATCCCCATCGGCGTGTCAACCTGAGTCTGGTCGGTGAGTCTGGTCGGTTGAGTCTGGCCGGAGTCGTCCGGGTTCTGCCCTGCGGCCATCGTCATACATCCGATCACGTCACGCCCTCGATCGCTGTTAGACTTCCCGTGTCGCCATGTTGCCGTTCCTGCTGGTGCTGACACTCGCCTGGGGCGCGCTCGCATTCGGAGGCGTGTACCCGTGGGGCTACGTCCCGCTGTGCGTGGCTGCGGTGTCGATTGGCGTGTCCGCCCTGCGGCGGCGCACGACGGCCGAGTGGCGGCCTGACCTGGCGCTGGCCTGGACGCTGGTGACGATCGGGCTCGCCATGGCGCTGACGCTGGTGCCGCTGCCGCGCGACCTGATCGTGACGCTCAGCCCCAACACCGATCAACTGCTCCGGAAGTTGGAGCTCGGATACGCCGCGCGGCTGGGCGCGGGCGACGGCGTTCGCATCTGGCACACGCTGTCGATCGTGCCCTCGTCGACGCTCCTCGGCCTGGGGCTGTTCGTGCCGCTCGCCGTGCTCCTGGTCGGCGTCGCACGGGGCCTGCGCGCCCGCGACGTGCGCACGATCGCGCCCGGCGTCGTGGGCATCGGTCTGCTGCTGGCGCTCATCGCACTGCTGTTCCGAACCGGCGCCAACGGCAGGATCTACGGCCTCTGGATGCCCGTGGGCGGCCCCGTGGATCTCGTGCACGGTGGCGGGCCGTTCATCAACAAGAACCACTTCGCGGGCTGGTTGCTGATGGCGGTACCATGCGGGATCGGATACTTCGCCGCGCTGGTCGCGCGCGATCTGCCGCGCGCCGGGCAGTCGTGGCGGGAGCGGCTGCTCTGGTTCTCGTCGCGCGAGGCGAACCAGGCGGTGCTGGTGGGCGCGTCGCTCCTCTTCATGGGGCTGTCGCTCGTGATGTCGCTGTCGCGATCGGGGATCGCGTGCTTCGTGGTCGCCATCGGCATCACGAGCTGGGCGGTCGTGCGGAGGATGGCCGGCCAGCGGAGCAGCCGAGCGGGCAGGCCGGACCGTGGCCGGACCAAACGCGTGCTGCTCGGCGGCTACCTGGCGTTTCTGCTGGTCTTATCGTTCGGCTGGGCCGGGTTCGACACGCTCGCCGCACGTTTTGCCGGGATTTCAGGCGCGGACGCGGCGGATCGATGGTCGGCGTGGTCCGATACCGTGCGGATCATCAAGGACTTCCCGCTCGTCGGGACCGGCGTCGGCACCTTCGGCGATGTCATGCTCTTCTACCAGAGCACGAACCCCCTCGATCGGGTTGCTCAGTCGCATAACGACTACCTGCAGGTGCTGGCGGAGGGAGGACTCGCCCTCGCGATTCCGGCGGTCGTCTTTCTGGCGGTGTTTGTCCGCGCCGTGCGGAGGCGCTTCCGGGAGGACACGACGGACCCGACGACCTACTGGATCCGCGTGGGAGCGGTCACAGGGTTGATCGCGATCGCGCTACAGGAGATGGTGGAGTTCAGCCTGCAGTGCCCGGCCAACGCCGTGTTGTGCGTGGTGCTGATGGGGATTGCGGCAGGACGGCTGCCGCACCGGAAGACGTTGAGGAAGGAGCGTGGCTCAGGGCCATCCTGAGCAGGGTCGAAGGATGGCGGGCGCTTCCGACTGATCGCGCTGAGTCGTGGCGCCCTGAGCCGGGTCGAAGGGCGCCGTTGCTCAGCGCGGGCCCGTCCAACCAGTACACGGACGTCGCGGTATCCAACTCCTACGCGTGATCGGCATGGCAACTGCCCCGTCGCCGGAGGTTTGCCCGATCGTCGTGCGGACAACCGCCGGCCGCACCGCACGCGCTGCTGGTGAGGCGTGATCCGCGCGAATTTCCACGCGAATGCCCACGCGAATGCCCATTGACAACCCGGCCGCGGCAGTCATAATCGGCCATGTGTCCGGGCGAGCGACGGCGTCCGATAATGGGTGATCCGTTAACTCGCGAGCGGCAGGCGAGCGGAGACCGCTCTAGTGCTTCCTATCGTCCATCGCGACTTGGCGGGCAGGTGGACACCATCCGGCGACCGGACCCAAGACGCAGGATCTCACGATCCGCTCGGAGAGAAGCGGATTGCGCGGCGTCAACTACTTCCGCAGGTCGGCAGATCTGGCTGGTGTTGATCGGGATCGGAGTGCTGCTTGCCGCACAGGGGAACGGGTAGGATGGCAACGCCGAAGACTTGGCTCGCTTTGACCAATGACGAACTTGCCAGGTCGTCTCACCAGTTACCGCCGTACCCGAGATGGACGCTGGCGAGCCGGTTCTGGTTCAGGGTCATGGCGGGCCAGCGGTCGCCTGCTCCCGACAAGGTCAAACTCTGGGACGTAGGTAATGTTCTAGAGCTTGCCGCAGACTTCCCCATGAATGCGGCGATTCTCGACTGTGGCGCGTTCAATTCGCCTTCCCCAGACGCACTGGTTGCTCGAGGCTTCAATAACGTACATGGCATCGACTTGAATCCCGCGGTTGTGTGGCAATCCAGTCGCGCAAGGGTCTCGTACACCGTCCAAGACATGCAGTGCACAGGATTCGTGGATTCCTGCTTTGACTTGGTCGTCTGTGCGTCCGCAATCGAACACGGAGTGGACGTGGCCCGCTTTCTGCGTGAGACGCGTCGGCTTCTTAAGCCCGCTGGTCTGCTGTATATCTCGACCGATGTCGTCCGAGACGCAACGCCGGCGCGTCATGTAACATGCTACGGGCTTCCGTGGACTCCTCAGACGCCCGAGACGCTTCCGGACCTTCTTGATGAACTCGAGCGACACGGTTTTGCGAGGCCGCCGGATCCCCAGTTGAGTCTTCCCGCTGTTCTTCCGCTAGAATTCGGAGGAGTCCCCCTTGGCTTTGTCGCCTGCGCAACCCACGTCGCCTGACGAGTCGGTGTTTCAGGGGGTGCGGAAGCGTGAGATGGCCATGTTGGCTGTACACTGGCCACCGATGTTGTCCGGCGTTGGGGACCATGCATTCGGTCTCGCCAAGGCTCTCTCCGCCAGCGGATGGAATGTCGAAACAACGCTGTTGGACGATGGACCGACGCCTGGGCTACCCGCTGCCGAATCCGTGCGATATGCCAGGTTTCCCAGTGGAGTGGCGAACCTCGTCCGCTCCATGCTGGATCTGGGCGCGGGACGCAATAGACCTCTCTTGATCGAGTTTGAAGCGCACGCGTTCCATCGGATGTGGATGCCACATCTGTTGCCGCTTGCCCTCCGAGTGAGAGGCTGGAAAGTCATCTTGGTATACCACGAGCTCTGGGGGCCGAAGAGGTTCACCAGAATCGGGAAACTCCTTCTGCTAAACGCGCCACACCGGGTTGTCGTTTCTACGGAATGGCACGCCGAAGGCGTGGCGCGCTTCCGAAGGCTGGGGCGATCGCCAGACATCATTCCATGCCCTTCGAACATTGGTCACCATGGCGAAGGAGACAGGCGACTTCTCCGGCTCCGTTACGGGATCCAGTTGGATGATCTTATCTTGGTGTTTTTGGGGTTTATTGGACCACAGCATTGTGTTCAAGAGGTACTCGAAGGACTCGCCACAGTTGGGCGTGAGTTCCCGCAGGTGAAGCTATCCGTGATCGGACATTTCGATCCGACCAGGAACGGATATCATCAGGACCTCGAAAGGTCTGTCCGCGAGTTGGGTCTTACGTCGCGTGTCACCTGGCACGGACGGGTCGAAGACGAAGCTGCAGTCAGTCGCCTGCTGACAGTTGCCGACATCGGCGTGGTCCCCTATCGTGAGGGTGTAGGGGAGAACAATACGGCTTTTGCTGCCATGGCCTCGCATGGCCTGCCGATAGTTACGACTTGTGGGCCTCGAGCCGCGACGATGATGAGAGAGCGCGTCGCCGAGTTTGTCGAGCCCTCTGCCCACGGGATTGCGACGGGCATCTTGGGTCTGCTGAAAGACGGCGACCGCCGAGCCGAGCTTGCGAAGTCCGCTCCTGAGTGGGCAGCGGGTCGAGACTGGGAAGTTGTTGCCGAGCGATTTGGCGCCATTCTGGGCACGGCGTAACGACATTGGATCAAGATGAAACCCAAGCGCCCAGGGGTTCCGAAGGCAAGTCCCGCTATGCGGAGTTGCTTGCTCGGTGTCTCCATCGCAACATTGAATGAATCAGGGGTTCACAGCACCGCCTCAGTTCCCCTTCCCGAGTCGCGCCGATCCGACTTCATCGGCGTTGTGTTGTGTGCGCTGCGCAGGCAAATGTACTGGCTAGCGATGTGCTGGACCCCCCCCCTAGCGGAATCGCTGGTCCTGGTTCGTGCCCCGGGCTGGGCCCTCGCGTGGCTCACGAAATACCAAAACGTACGCAACAGGGGAATAGTGAGCCTCAAGAAAGCCAAGCCTTGAGCGACCCCACGGCCTTGCCCAGCCCCGATCTCCAAGCTCAGCTGGTGGACCTGAAGCGGGGAGTGTTCACATCTGCAGTAGCCATCCTAGGCCGGCAGGTCACGATTCGCATCGTGGCAATAGGGGCGAGCATTCTCCTAGCCCGGTGGATTGGCCCCGCAGACTTTGGGACATTTGCGATTCTCACGTACCTGGCGTTCAGCATCCCGCAGGTTGTGGGGAATTTCGGGTTGGGCCTCGCGCTCGTGCAGAAGGCCGAGGCTCCGAGCGATCGGGAGCTTCGGCAGGTGCTGGCGGTACAGGCGCTCATCCTCATGGCATCGGCCATCCTGGCGGCCACGCTAGGCCCGACAGCGCTGGAGCTCCTGGGATTGGGGCCGTCGAGACTCGTCGCGTTGTGGAGTCTCCTACTAGCTCTGGGATTCCGGCTCGCCCGCTCGGTCCCTAGCGCCTTGCTGGAACGAGGGCTCGCGTTTCCTGTATTGATGCGTATCGAGGTGGTTGAGACACTGCTGTACTACGGTGTCGTACTCACAGCGGCATACCGCGGAAGTGGAGTCGAGAGTCTGGTATGGGCCACAGTGGCCAAAGAGGCGGTCGGCTGTGTCATGGTGATATGGCGTGCACCCTCCTTGTGTTGGCGTCCGATCGCCACATTTGAAGGGCTGAGGCCACTTCTGGAGGTCGGCGGGCCCTATCAACTGGCGGCGCTGGCAACCTTCGCAACCCAGTCCTTCCCAGCCGTTGTAATCGCGAGTCGCCTGGGTCCAGAAGCGCTTGGATATGTCACGTGGGCATCTGCGACAAGCCTCCATGTTCTCTTCATGGCGAGTTCTCTTGATCGTCTCTGGCTGCCCACCTACTCAAGGCTGCAGAGCAATCCGGAATCTCTTCGCAACGGGATCCATCGAACGATTCGACTGAACGTGCATACCGTGGTGCCGGCCACGGCCGTGTTGTTGAGCCTCGCTCCAGCAGCAGTGTCTGATCTCTATGGCGCCCGCTGGCTACCCGGAGTATTCCTGCTTTACGCCTATGGACTAGCTGCCGTCTTCTCCGCCGTGGGCTTTCCGATATTGAACGCGCTCGTCGCCACGGGACGTACGAAGGCGACATTGTACATGGCCCTCGGGTATATGACTGTGGCGTGGGGAATCGGCTATCCAGCGGTGTACATCCTAGGACTCGAGGGCTGGGGCTGGACCTACGCCGTTTTGCAGTGTGCGTACCTTCCGGTATTCTTCTACGCCGCAAGGGTATTTTCTCTTAGGCTCTTTGCAACGGTTGGACGCCCAATGATAATGGGTGCCACGCTCTTGTTCATCGGACACCAGTTGCAGAGTCACTTGAATCTGTCGGGATGGCGCTGGGTATTTGTGGCCGTCGGTCTTTGGGCTACGTACTTCTTGGGCCTAAGCATCGTTCTGCGGGACCGAGTACTTTGGGAAATCCGCGACTTGCTCGGCGATCTCAGGAATCATCTCGTCAGAATGCGTGCTACCAGATGCTAGCCTCAGCACTCCGTTAGCAGCTCGCCCAGGACTTCGGGATGCTGTTGGGCCTGCCGACGGGGCCCTGCGTGCAAGCGCGCACGCGATGCGCCCGATTCGACGTGCAGGCCCCCCAGCTTCGATTATACTGACGGCGAGCATCGTTCACGGAGTTCTGAGCGCACACCCATCAAGGTAGAGTTCCGTGGAGTTGCACCCGAACCCATGTTCAATCCGCCCATAAAGGCCAACACATCATCCGGTGGTGAGAACCGGGCCGAAGGCGACGTCGATCTCAGGGTATTCCGGCGTTTCTTCCGAGGGACACCGAACAATGGCCTGATGGTGGATGTGGGCGCTGCTCGCCCTGATTTCCTTTCAGTCAGCGCCTACTTCCGGCAGAGGGGCTGGCGTGTTATCGCCATTGAACCCAATCCTGCCTTTGTTGATCTCCACCGGGCCCTGAACCATGAGGTCTATCCTTACGCCTGCGGAGATCACGATGAGGATGGAGTGTCTTTCTGCCTTGTAGATTCACACGGTACGAACTACGAGGAAGGCAAGGTCTCTTTTGAATCCTTCTCCTCGCTGGCCATCAAGGACTCTTATGCCGCTCTCAAACCCAACCTTGATGTGACGAAGATCCAGGTCGATCTGCGCAAGCTCGACACCATACTCGCCAAGCACGCACCAGAGGCCCAGGAGATAGACATCCTTAGTGTGGACGTTGAGGGTTGGGAACTTGAGGTGATCCGCGGCCTCAACTTTGAGAGGTATCGCCCCAAAGTGCTGATCCTGGAGAATCTGTTTGACGACCCCGGGTATGTTACGGCCATGCTGGAGAGGCGGTACCACCGCTGGTCTCGCATATACCCCAACGATGTGTACGTTCGGAGTGGGTTTGATGGAACGGGCATCAATCCACATTGGGGCCGGTTCACGGATTTCGTCAGTTGGCTGTTCAGGAGGCTCTGAAGCGGGCGACGCCCCGGCGCTGCCGTGGTGGCAGCAGTGGTTTGACATTTCCGAGGGTCCACCCGGCGATACGTCCCTCGTGAGCCGCCAGTCTACTCTCGTTTGGACCTGTCGTCGTTTTCGGCGGAGACGTCAAGGGGTCACGGTCGCCAGGCGTAGATCAGGCCTAAGTGGTGCTCGTAACCCGGCGCCGGTCGTACTCGGCATCGATACCCGTTGCGTTCAAGCGCCCGGATGACCTCATCTTTCTTGCTCAAGTCGTGGTACTCCACGACGACTTTGGCAATGCATGGCCAGACCGCCAGCGGCGCAAAGGCGATGATCTCCACCTCGGCGCCCTCGGTGTCCACCTTCAGAAGGTCGACCCGGCCACCCCCGGCGAGTTCGACGACCTCCGATAGGTCTATACAATCGACCGCTTCGCCGGTGCCACTGGACGTGGCGGCTTCGTGGCCGGAGTGCAACCCGCTCTGTCCGCTGAAACGAACCTGCCCGCGCCCGCGACCAACCGCGAGCTGTCGTGCTGCAATTGTCTGGCCCAGCCCATTCTCTGCGATGTTCACTTTGAGTCGCTCGTACGTCTCTGCGAGCGGCTCAAAGGCAAACACACGGACATCAGGCGCAACCGAGTGGAGGTACAACGAGAACACCCCGATGTTGGCTCCAACGTCGAGAACGACATGGCCGGGTTCGGGACGATAGAACCAACCCGGGGTGTAGCATTGTTCGACGAAGATCTCGTTGAAGATGGCGACCACATCGTCGTCGCTACTACTTCTAATACTCAACCCGTTTCTAAGTTGGAGGGTCACGCCTCCACTTCGGTCGGCAGCAGAATGCCAGACCTCCTTCCAGTTGCGAACCCGGCGTTGGAAGGCCAGCCTCTGGCGGTACGAGCGGACAAGATTCGCAATGCGCGCCAACGTGCTCATCTCACCGCTGTGTTGTCCTCTTGTGGCCGAGCCCACACCGAGGCGAGCCGGAAGGCAATCTCAGACTCGGGATACTGACTGAGGAGGCGCTTCCACTTGTCGGGATAGGTTCGCCTGTACGAGCGCGCGTCGCGGCTTCCAAGCAATGCGAGACGCTCGATCCGGAAGTGCTTGAGTATCAATCGATGGATCTCCGCCCACGGCAGCCTGCAGAACAGGCCCCTCTCGGCCCAGTACTGCCAACCGTCGCCGACCAGACGCGCATAGTGCAGGTAGTCGTCCCATGGGACCGTGAGGTGGTCGTAGCCCAGCATTCCCAGATGGGTGCTGCCGCCATAGCTGTGCCACAGCGGCCCGAAATAGAGTGACAACCGTCCGCCGGGAGCGAGGACGCGCGCGCAGCCCGCCAGGAACGCATCCGCATCGACGACGTGCTCGAGCAAGCCTTGGCTGTAAATGATGTCGAACTTCGCGGCACTCGCGAATGGAAGACTCTGCGCGTCGCACACCACGAATCTCAACGATACGCCGTGGGCAGCGGCAACCTCTTGCATTCGCTGCCAGTCCGCCGGGAACGCTTCGATATCTATGGCGATGATTTCACTGGCCGTTTTCGACGTCACCCACGGCAAGAGTTCCGCGCCGCGCTGAACGCCGACGAACAGCAGCCGCCGGAGCTTCTCGTGCTTCACCGTCCGACGCAGCCGCCGTGCCTCGTCCCCCGGCGAAAGGCCTGCCCCGGTGTGGCTGTATATGAAGTCGTAGGGCGCGTCCTTCCATTGAGGGGCAAGGTACGAGCGGATTGGCCGGATGGAACAACAGTGAACCACCAGCGAGTTCACGACTCGCTCCTTGAACAGGGTCAGCAGATTCACGAAGCGGCTGTTCATGTACGTACATTCGATAGCGGGGGCGCTGTCCGGCTCGTACAGAACGCGCCTGTCGCCACAGACGTCTCCCTCAGGTCCTTCTCGATGACCAGGTACGACCGCCGGCTCTCAACACACTCGAGTCTGCTGCCCCCGCCCTGAAGGTGCGGCACAGGCACAGCGCCGGTTTCGCTGTAGATGGCGTCGAGGGTTGGAATCCGCCCGAGAGCCTTCACTCCCTCGCTGCGATCGACGAGGGCTGCGACCTCACGTTCACACCCTCCACCGACAAGACGTAGCTCGGCCGACGGATAGAGCCGTCTTGCGACTGGCCAAGCGTTCTTGACCAGTCATCGCGCACCATTGGACCTTACCACGGTACCGCACAGTCCACTTGTCTGACGACCGGGTCGGAAAGACCCGGGCGAGAGAAATCCAGATTGCTGCGCTACGACGCGGCTACCAGCAAGGGGACAGCGGTGTGACCAACGCGGGCTACTGCTTCTTGCTCCTGGTGGCTTCGTAGATGCCTGCGGCGATGGCCGCGTCCTGTGCGGCGAACATCGTCCGACTCGCCGACGGTCCAAACACTCCGGCACCGCCATCCAGCGTGGCGGGATCGAGTGCTCCGCCCGCCCTCACCGACAGGAACCTCTCGGCGCCGCGCATCGTGTCCGCGGATTCGGGGAGGCCGCTGCGTGCGACTCGAGGCACCACCACGCCCGCCGGCACGATGAGCACGCCGTAGATCGCCGCGCGGTCTTCGGTCATCGACAGCGTCGCGGTCGTCGCCACAACCTTCATGGTCGGATCGAGGAGTTCCACCACGTAGCTGCCAGGAGCCGCGTCGGTGAAGCCGAACGAGCCCCGGACATCCGTCGTCGTCGCGCGCCCGACCTCTCCGGTAGCGAGGCTGCGAAGCCGCACGCCGAAACCGACCAGCGGGCGGTCATAGGCGTCGCGCGCGACGCCGCTGATGGCGCCGTCCCGCTCGGCAGCGGCCCCTCCCGGGATTGTGACGCCCAGCGCGATCAACACCACCACGAGCCCGCGTGTCAGCAGCTTCGTCATGACGGCCTCCTGGACGTGCGGTATCCCCGCCGCCCGGCGTGTCGGATACGAGGCGCCGCGCGGCGGCGCCCACATCCTGTCGATCGCGTCCAGGCCACGCTCGCCAGTTCGCGCGGGGGCCTCGTATCCGAGCGCGTCGTCCAGGGCCTGTGCCTTTGGAGCTGCCGGCGGGGGACAGGACCGATCCGGCAGCGCGGCCGGCGTGCTGTCGGGGCCTCTGCTGCGCCACGCATGCATGGCGACGGGGTATTCTCGGCGTACCCAGACGCGCTGTCCGCAATCGAGGCAGCGGCAAGGCCGTCGCCTCGTGAGGTGCCTGGTCAGGCGCTCGAAGGGGCGGAGATGCGATCTCCTGAGCCGTCGAGACCCGCACGTGCTGCAGATGGCCATGGTGTGAAGCCTGCCTCTCTCTCACTCCGGATGTCAGCGGCCGGACAAGCCGGCGGTCCCTACCGGCGCGTGTTCGCCGGAGACGCCGCTGCGCGCTCGACGTGCGGCGCCGGCCTGAACTGGCCGGTTCCGGCCGGGTCGATTTCCACGTGCGCGGAGCCGTCCCGCGCGTACACGATTCGCCAGTCGGGGGTACCGCGGCCGGTCGTGTCGAAGGCGACCACGGTGAGCGCGCCGTCCTGGAACGTCTCCCACTTGTCCACCTGGCCGTCGCAGTTCGCGTCGTCCTGGGCGCGGACCACGCCGCCGCCCGCGTAGAACTCGCGGCGGGTGACCACCGCGCCCAGCGGCGCAGCGGCGGCGGCAGGGAGCGTGTCGATGGGCGCGCGAGGGCAGGGGCCTGCGATGTCCATGCGCGAGATCGTCCCGTCGGCGCCCTGGAACGCCCAGGCGTCAGGTGTCCCCGTGTTGCCGCGCGAGAAGCCGACCTTCTCGAGCGTCTGCCCGGGGGTGTAGTACTCCCAGCGGTCAACCTTGCCGTCGGCATCCGCGTCGATCTCGATCCGCGCGATGACGGCCGCGCTGGTGTAGGCCCACGTGTCGGTCTTCCCGTCGTTGTTCGAGTCGTAGGTGAGCCGCTCGAGCTTGCCGTCCTGGCGCCCGTAGTGTCCCTGGATCCGGGCGTTGCCCCGGACGAACGGGTCCTTGTTCATCGTGGCGGCATCCTGCTGGCATGCGGCCAGCGCAAGAACGCCGCCCACTGCGACGGCCAGGTCACGCAATCGGTTGCGCATGACAGTATTCATCCTCAGGAGTACGCCGATTCTCCGCGCCGTCCGAGGTCCGCTGCGTCTCGGGCCTGGGTCCCGGCCGGCGGCCGCCGGCAGATCAGCAGCAATCCATCGGCGCGGTCGGCGCCCAGAATCGCGCACAGGACCCTGCGGGCGAGGAGGCGCATCCTCAAGCCGACGGAGATCCGGGGCGGGAGCAGCTGCACGCGTCTGGCCTCCACGGCCAGACCCCGCCCCCGAGCCCAGGCGACCAGATCGCGGAGCGGGTAGAGGCGGAGGTGGGTCTCGTCCTCCGCGAACGGCGAGACGACGCACGCCGGATTCGGCGTACTCAGCACCAGGACCCCTCCCGGCGCCAGCAGGTCGACGAGCCGATCGCGCAGCGCCAGGCCCGCCTCGAGGGGCAGGTGTTCGATGACCTCGAGGAGCTTCCCTTTCAGGCGCTGGTCTCCCGACCCGTAGTCCAGCAGGGTCGAGGCCCCGCGCACGGTGGCCCACACCAGCGCCTCGACCTCGTTCAGTCCGGGCACCCGCCTCCACGAGATGCAGGGAGCGGGAACATCGTAGGCCTTCTCGCGCAGTTCGAGGCGCGTCCAGTAGCGACGGAATCGCTCGGCTGACGGATCCGTGGCCATCGCTCAGGTCCTCACCGTCCGGGTGCGTGCTGGAAACATGGCGTGCGGTACCTAGAAGACGAACGACAGCGACACGCCGGCGCGGATCGTGTCGAAGTTGCGATCGTCGATGGGTGATCGCCGCCGGTACACGTCGACATTGAACCCCAGGCGCCTCGCCTCGCCCAGGCGGAACTCGATGCTGCCTCCATACTGCGTCTCGTGGTCAGTGTGCGAGGCGGAGGGCGCCGCGGTGCCGGCGGCGGCCACGTACTCGAGTTGCTCCCACCCGGCCCTGCCCTTGAGGTCCACAGGGCCGAACAGGCGCTGCGTGACAGTGCCTGTAATCACGGAGAGCACGTAATACGGTTCCTCCAGCGAGTACGAGTAATTGACGTCTCGCTGACCGCGCACCTCGACCCGCGTGCCTTCGGTGATCGGGTAGGCCAGATTGACCAGCGCCACCAGGCCTGAGAAGTCCGGTACTAGAGGATTCGCAATGTTGAATTCCCGGAAGCCGACGCGTGCGCCGCCCTCCAGTAGCGCGAACGGCTTGAAGTCGATCCCCGCCACCAGGCGGACGCTCTCGGCGTTCTTGTCCGGTGCGCCCGGAAACGAGTCCCACGCGGCTTCCGCCTCCAGCAGCAACGTCGTGAGCGGAGCGACCCGGACGCCGAGCGACGCCTTGGCCACGTCCGCGTCGTGCGTCAGCGACTGTGCCAGAGAGACGCCGTCGTAGATCGCACTGTCGTCATAGCGGATCCGCTCCCTGGCGCCCGACACGCCGATCGTCAGGGTGCTCCCGATCGGCACGTCAAGCCCGACCGTGCCGGTCCCGTCTTCGCGTCGCACCCGCGCATCGATCTCGTAGCCCTGGCGGTCCATCGCGTTGACGTAGGTGCCCGACACGTACGGGCGGATCCGCGCGTCCGGGAACTCCAGCTTGACCGCGTTGTCGGTGTTGAAGGCGCGCTCGCTGGCGAACTCGTGGAAGTAGAGGTAGCTGACGGCGGCCCGGCCCGACACGAGGGCGGCGCCCAGCCGCAGCCAGAGGTCGACCTTCGGGATCACCGTCACCGTGAAATCCGCCTTGGGATCAGCCGGATCGTTGAAGACGTTGGAGTCGATGCCCACGTCATTCAGCGCGATGGCCGGCGAGAACGCCAGAGGGCCCAGCCGGAATCGGGCGGCCGCCGAGGGGCTGCCAGGTTCGTCCTGGGCCGCGGCTGGACCAGCCGCCAGCAGGATCAGGAGTACGCAACCGGAGTACCGGACCACCATCTGCCTCCATTCGCGGCGTTGCAGGAATCTCACGACATTTGCTCCGGCGTGCGCTGGACGGGCCGGGCGGGGATGCCGACCACCGTGCTCCCCGGCGGCACGTTGTCCACCACGACCGCGTTCGCACCGACCCGAGCCCGGCTGCCGACCTGGACGGGACCGAGGATCTTCGCCCCGGCCCCCACGATGACGTCATCCCCGATCGTCGGGCGGCCCGCCTGGCGCCCGCCGCGTTCCCCGATCGTGACGCCGTGGTAGATCTGGCAGCGCGCGCCGATGCGGCAGCCCGGCGCCACGAAGATCTGGCCGTGATGGTGAATCATCAGCGGGACGCCGATCTCCGCGGTGCGCGCCAGAGAAACGCCGAACGCCAGTTCGGTCATGATCCGGCAGAGATGGTAGAGAAACAGCACCGGCATGCGCAACACCCACGGGAGGCGCTGGGCGCGGTGCCCGATGCGGTAGAGGAGGACGGGGTACAACCCGTAGCTCATCAGGGCGACGTCGGCCCGCCCATCGCACGACTCCCGGAAGAACCGGAAATCGCTCGCCATCGACCCTACCAGACCCACGGCGCGCTCCTCGACACAGCAGCCATGGAAACCCTCCCCACCGGATCCTCACGCCGACCGATCACCGAGGCATCCTGCAGCGTCGAGGCAATGACGCGCCAGGCGTAGCGGGAGGCGAC
>Ga0315275_10002146_pt1 | contig 17680 bp, 10 predicted proteins | sample YL17G03_0_MG_FD_205557 | JGI IMG/M metagenome (GOLD analysis project Ga0315275, IMG submission 205557) | Sediment microbial communities from Yellowstone Lake, YNP, Wyoming, USA - YL17G03_0 | ecosystem: Environmental > Aquatic > Freshwater > Lake > Sediment | place: USA: Wyoming | collected...
AATTATGTTGCCTGGGGGGGGTCAGTCCTAATCACTTTCGTATTTCCACCTTGTTCCAGTAATATATCCACCGGTTCGTTAGTCTTCCATGACCCGCCAGTAAAATCGGGAACTTCGACTGAGTTTGAATGAACAGCTACTGACTTTTCACTAAGTGGTGCTATAGAGCTCCAGAGTGCTGCATCATAACAGTCCTGATCAAGAGGCAGTCCGTTGCGAAGGCAATCAATTAAACGCCAATCCTCAAGAAAATCCATTCCACCATGGCCCCCGACTTGCTTTGCTATTCACCGATCTTTTTAACAATTGCAGGTGTATATTTTTCTTCTAATGACTTAAATTCCTCATCTGAAACCCATTCGTCTCCTATAGAAATTTCCGCAGGTAAAGGATATTTCAGTGCAGCGGCAGCCAGTTTTCCATCATCTGGCAATGCATACGGGTCTTCTCAGATGTCTCAACAAGTTGCCAGCATTCTTCCAGATTATCAGCTCCAGGGACTTCAATAGCAACATGTTTACCATGTTCCATAGCATAAACTGCCATCGGGGTGTGCAAATTCCAGGGAGTACAGATATATACCAGATCTATATCATCCCTGTCGCATAACTTCTTCCAGGCGTCAGCATCACCTGAATAGAGGGTAGGATTAAAACCAGCAAATTCTATGTCTTTTTTAGCTTTTTCGGCTTGCTCCGGAACAATGTCGCATAGGGCCTTTATGTCCACTCCTTCGAGGAGACTCATATTCAACGTATGGCCTGGTCCCCTATTCCCAAGTCCGATAAAACCAATACGGACAGTATCGATTTTTGGGGCAGAGTAACCAGACATATTAAATGTCTGTGTATGTGCGGTGCTTATGACCCGATCCTGACCTGATTCATCATTATAATTATCCTTACTTGATGTAAGGTAATACCATACTTTCCTTTGGCTAACACTTCCTACTGCCAAGTGTGTTCGGGTCTTTCACCCTTATAGTTATCGCCCATGCCGGGCTCATATAAAAAAAACACTCCGAAGAGTGCTTTTTTATCTTAATTAATTTATTTTAAGTAGTTTACTACTTCTTATCCCACCAGAGTTTAGTAGTTGGCAAATCTCCATGAGGAGCTGAACTTTCTCCATTGAGCAAGAGTATTGCTGCATCAACCTGTGCCCTGTTATTAGTGTACTCATTTGTCCAGTAAGTTAACCTTACAGGAAGTGATGTGGCAGGAACATCAGGATTCTCACTTTCAAGGCGTGGATAAAGTATCGGATAGTGAGTTCTTCTCCTTTCAGCATAAGCTTCCTGGCTGTCGGGAAGAAGTCCAATCCATTTCTGGGTAATGATCTGCTCAAGCTTCTGTTCTTTTGTTCCGCCGGACAGGAATGCAATAGGTGCGGTAGAAACAGGAGCCTGTACCAGAGGTGTTGGTCCCTGAACAGTATTCATATCTTTTCCTGGACTGGCCGGAACATAAGTGCTGGTAGTGTACACTTCACCTTTAAGATTTACATCAGTTAATCCGTTTTCAGCAAGAGACGTCTGTATTCCCTGCTTATAGAGTGATTCTACAGTTCCGCCACCCATATTCCATCCTTCGAGAACACCCTCTGCTCTCAGGAAATACGATTCAAAAGCTCTCATTACAAACCATTTCGGACCTGCTGCTCCAACAATTGTATATGGTACTGCATGATCAGAACCAATTTCATCGAACTTAACAGCGCTTCTGTCATTCTTGGTCTGGCCGTTCCTTACACCTTCATATGGGAAAACTACACCAGCAGGATCATCAGTCGCATCCGGAGTTTTGGCACCTTTGAAATAGGAGGCAACCCTTGGGTCGAGATAGCCCTTGAGAACACTTTCCATGTCAGCGCTCATCCTGTACTCAGCCCATGGACTGATAATGTTATAAGGATTCTGGAAGTCAGTTGATGTGGTGATCCATCCGTTGTCGGCATTATCTGAAAGAACACCTTCTGTAATGGCTTTTTCACATTGGGCTTTGGCAACAGCAGGATTTGCATATTTAAGTCTCATGCCTAACCTGAGCCTGAGCGAGCTTCCAAATTTCTGCCATTTGTCAAACTTCCCGCCGTAGATCATATCATACTTTGAAAGAGTTGCGGAAGTAGCGCCTGCGTTTTGTTTAAGAATTCCAATGGCTGTATCAAGTTCAAGGAAGAAGCTTTTATAGATATCCTGCTGCTTGTCATAAGCCACCTCTTTCTGCATGTTTCCATACTGTGAGTAAGGTATTGGCCCGAGTGCATCGGTGTATCTGTGATAGCACCATACTTTCCAGATTTTTGCCATTGCCATCTCCGGCTGCAGACCGATCTTTCTTGAAAAGTCTTCAGAATACTTGATCTGAGCTGATTCGCTGGCATAAAATGAGTTGAATGCACCATTCAGCCAGCTTCCGACCATTACAAACCTGTCGGAGAGGAAGTTGGGTGTTGTTGTTGCCCAATAGTTGGCATAAATATCAAAATAAAGCGAATGAATCAGCTGCATTCCATTTCCAGCAGCTTGCAGATAAGAGGGACCCATGATAGACTTCTTAAACACAAATCCGTATGAAGCCTGATCGAGGCTGGACAATGTAAGAGCCTTTGGATTGGTGTTTATTTCATCAAAATCTTTTGTACAACTACTGTAGCTTACAGTAATCAACAAAACAATAAACAACTTCAATAGATTTTTCATAGTATATTGCTTTACTTATTTTAATTAAAAGCTGAAATTAAGTGATGCCCCGTAGGTACGTGTTGTCGGAAGCGGAAAAGCTGATTCTCCTTCATAGGTATTAGATGTACCGATCATTATTTCGGGATCTATATATTTATTCTTGTTATGCAGGAAGAACAGATTGCGGCCAACAAGGGAAATCCTTGCTGCTTTGATGAATGTCCCTGAAATAATACTTTTGGGCAGATTATAACCAAGAATTATTTCCCTCATACGGATATTCGATGCATCCCTTACGAAAGCTCCGCCGGTAGGATTATTTCTTCCTCCTACATTGTTCCAGAAAGCTTCAGAATTGGTTGCAACTGCATTTACTGCACCTTCAGCAGTTACACCTTTTTCGCCCTTGAAAACATCCCTTCCAAAGAGCAGGGAGCCGGGTGCTCTACCAATGGTTGTATATTCCTGGATACCACTACCGGCTGAGATAGCTTCGGTGAATGCAATGAATGTACCTCCCTGCCTAATATCTATAAGGAAGCTGAGGTTAAAGTTTTTAAATCTGAAAGTATTATTTATACCGCCTAACCAGTCCGGATTCCAGTTTGCGACCCTTTCTGACATACCCGGAGTGATCCTTGGAATACCGTTTGTAGCGATAATAACATTTCCGTTAGTATCCCTGAGCCATGACTTTGCATATACTTCGCCAAAGGGTTGTCCTTTAACCAGTTTATACTCTCTTATGAAGTCGGTTCCAAATGAAAGCACGTCAAATCCTTCAGCTATTTCGAGGATCTTGCTGGTATTTTTTGCCCAGTTGAGGTCTATATCCCATGAAAAGTCTTTTCCATCCACAATAGCAGCGCCCAGGGTAATTTCAGCGCCCCTGTTCTGTACATCAGCCCCGTTCTGGAATATGCTTGCCACACCTGATGTTGCAGGTACCGGAGTTGCAAAAAGCTGATCGTATGTATTTGTCTGATACCATGTGAAGCCCAGCCTGATCCTGTCCTTAAGAAGCCTGAGGTCAAATCCTGTTTCAAATGATTTGGTGGTTTCAGGTTTAAGGTTTGCATTTGGAAGCGTGTTGCTGAGTGTAATAACTCCGCCTGTACCAACAGTGGCAGTTCTTTCCAGTTTGTACGGATCTGTATCATTACCCACGATAGCATACGAACCTCTGAGTTTAAAATGAGTAATGATTTGCGGCAAAGTTATCAGATCGCTTAAGACAGCAGTCAAGCCCACTGACGGATAGAAGTAGGACCTGTTGTTTGACGGAAGGGTTGAACTCCAGTCATTTCTTCCTGTGATATTCAGGAATATGGCATTTTTCCAGGAAATTTCGCCAAATCCGTAAACCGAATTGACAGCTTTCTTGGTGTAGTCTTCAGATGGCCGCGGATTAGCTGTATTTGTCAGTGCAAAGAGGTTTTCAATATTGAAAACAACTCCACTGCCGGTTATCCTCTGGTATTCAGTTTTGTAACTATTGGCTCCGGCGTTAAGATCAAGATTGAAATTTCCAAAAGCTTTTTTAAAGTTGATGAGCACGTCACTGTTCCAGCCGTATGATGAGGAATTTTGCTTTGTATATCCACCATTGATAGCCTGTGTATAAGTATCATTGTACATCTTCAGTTCGTATTGGTTGAAAGAGGCATCAACGGCAGATCTTCCCATAATTGAAAGATCCTTGGTAATATTGTATTTAAGGCTCATCATTCCAATAGACCTCCAGTTATTGGATGGTTGCAGAACGCGGTTCCTTGTCCAATAAGCGTTACCTGTTCCGTTATCGTTCCATCTCCAGTAGTGCTGTCTCATCTGACCGGCTGCATTTTTATATTCAAATTTCTGAATATCCTCGGTACGGATATTCCTGGGAAGAACGTAGAGATATCTCATAGGATTATTAAATCCCTCACCAGTTGAGAATGTATTCTCAAATTCCTGTTTAATAACAGAAACCTTGGTGTCGACAGTAAGTTTATCCTTAAAATTTGCGCCAAACCTCAGGTTAATGTTATGGGCATGGAGATTATTTGATTCAACAATACCTCTTGCCTGTGTATTAGTATAGGAGAATGCAGTATTTGTGGTTTTGGTTTTCATGACAACCTGCAGGTTTGTAGCAATTTCCATACCCTGCTGGAAATAGTCTTTAACGTTATTTGGCTGTGGCAGGTAAGCATAAGTTTTTCCATATAACGGATCATTAGGGTCAGGAGTCCAATGAGCTACCTGGGTGCCATCCATTTTTGCTCCCCATGATACAATTGCACCCGGGGAATAGATACCATTACCACCCTGGCCATATTCGTTCTGCATTTTGTCAAGCAAAATAGCAGACGTTCCCTGGAATGTGAAACCAAGATCAACAGCCACTCCTTCACCCTTGTCCTGTCCGGATTTTGTCGTAATTATAATAGCGCCATTGTTAGCCCTGGCTCCATACAGAGCGGCAGCATTGGCGCCTTTAAGAATCGATATGGATGATATGTCATCAGGGGAGATGTTTGAAATTCCACCCATTGGAATACCATCAATAACATAAAGAGGCTGGCTGCTTCCGGCGATAGACCTGTTACCGCGGAGGAGCACTTTTGAATCAGCTCCGACTCCAGTACTTGCAGTTGTTATGGAAAGCCCTGCTACCTTACCGCTAAGTCCCTGAACCGGGTTCAGCGATCTGGCTTCTGCCAGAGTTTCGGAGTTAACATTCTGAGCTGCATAGGTAAGCGCCTTTGCCTGCCTCGATATACCGAATGCCGTTACAATAACCTCTTCCAGTACAAGAATGCCAGGTGTCAATATGATATTGAATACTGTCTGATTTCCAATTGGAACTTCAAGAGTTTTCATTCCAATAAATGAAACAGCCAGAATAGCTGCATCAGAAGGTACACTTAAGGTAAATGCCCCGTTCAAGTCTGTTAAGGTTCCTACAGTGGTACCTTTTATCATAACTGTAACTCCGGACAATCCAAGGCCATCCTCTGAGCTGGTTACTTTACCAGAAATGGATTTTTGAGCAAATGCGCCCTGCAAACCTGCAAATAGCAGAAAAGCAAGAAGAATTGCGATTTTTCTCATGGTTTAAGATTAGATTAGTAAATGTTAAAAGACTATGGTATTAAAATTGCGTTAAAATTCGTCGCGTAATAATTAACCCTGATCAAATATTAACAGATTTTTAACAAATATATTAAAAAAAGATTAAATGCGAATACCGGATAAGCTTATTTTAAATCAATTTTAATTTAATTAGACCCGGACTTAAGTCAGCGCCTTTCTCAATAATTCATAATTTAATGATTATAACTTTAATGCGGTATTAACGATCAGAGGCTTTCCTGGTTCGTGTATATTAAGATAATATACATCTAGTTTTTTGCTGCTTTAAGTATTTTCAGAGTTTTAATATAATTATTTTTTATATTATATTCTGAAGGAAATTTTTGAGTATTTGCTTCTATGTGTGAAATAATAGTATCCCTTTCTGCAGGCAAAAACCATTCATTGTTTTTTATCAGAGAAACTGATATTTTATCGCTTAATCTGCCCAGATCCATGGTTTTATATTCATCTGTTTTAACCTGTTCGTCCAATAACCTCACAATAAGTCGTACATAATTATGTTTCACGGCCTGCATACCTGACTGGATGCTTTTGTCAGACTCATCATCCGAATCCATGATTATCCAGGCAAGTTCAAGCATTTTTTCGTGAACAAACAATCCTAAAATTTTTAAATCAACCAGTTCTTCCTTATAGTAATTTTCACCTTCTGATTCAACAGAATAGAACTGCTCCAATTCGCTCTCGAAATGTGTAAAGTACTGTATCAGGTATGCCCTGATTCTGAGAGGGAACACTGTATCTTGAATAAATGACAGATTTGCTTCATTGACAATCCTGCTAAATACTTCACCGGATTTTTTACTGTTCTTTCTGGGTAATGATAATGGATAGTTGGTCTTTAAAGTGCTTAATGTTATATTGGCATTGACATAATCATCATTGGTCCAAGTTTTGTTATGATCGGGCATGCCAAGTTTCCTGTACTCTTCAACAGTAAGCGAGAGGTCTTTTTTTGATCCGCTTTTACAGGAACCGGTCGCTAAAACGATGAGAAATAAAGCAATGATGCCGCTACTCAGTCTGTACATATTTTCAGGTTATTATTTATTGCCGGCGAATCCATACAACCTCAAAGAATCATTATTAAGTGCAAAAACAAGAAGATTTTCCCCATTAGCCAGCCTTAATTTATTGATATCCCGTACTTCACCCCTAATATAAAGTCCGCTTTCAAGGTCTGAAACAACTTTAAAATCCCCTTCGCCGTTTCCGGCCAGTAACAATCCCTTGTTCGCATCATATTCACCAAATTTAATCATCGTACCATAGAAATTACCGGCCAGGACCATATCCGGATTTCCGTCTCCGTTAAAGTCGCCCGAGTTGATTCCGTAAATGGGTGAATACTGAGCTTCACGCGGAAGAGGTGCGAGACTGAACTGATTATTTCCCAAGTTTTCCATGTAACAACTTTCAAGAATATTGGCTTTCAGAATCAATGCATCTTTCAGTTCCTGGTCAGTGAAGATATCTGTAATAGTCTGGCTGGCATACGATTTATATGTGGGGTATTTTTTCTTAATGAACGGTAACTGGGTCTGAAGATCATCCTTTGAATAAAAAGGATAACTTTTGCCCTTTATATAATAGCACATAACCGCATCTGTGGATCCGTTATTGTCAAAATCCCGGGCATAGATGGTAACAGGCTCTTTTACTGATGCTTTAATCCGTGAATTCAGACCTAGGTTACCTATTACATAGTCCTCATCACCATCCTTATCAAAATCATCAGCCAGTATCGTGTTCCACCAGCCTTCAGAATCTTTGAGGCCGCATTGGTCGCTGATTTCATTAAAGTGGTTCCCATTGTTCAGAAATACTCTTATCCCCATCCATTCCCCGACAATAATAAGATCAAGCTTTTTATCGGCATTGAAATCAGTCCAGACAGCATCGGCCACCATGCCAGGATTTAAAAGCGCATTACTGTATGATCCGGTGACATCTTTAAAGTGTCCTTTCCCATCATTCTCAAGAATGTAGCTTCTTGGAGCAAATGGGTACTCCGAAGGTATTAACCTGCCCCCGACAAAAAGATCCTGATCGCCATCATTATCCAGGTCGCCACTTTTTACGCACGATCCGCTTGTGAGCATTACAGGAAGGCAATCAGTTCTTTTTTCAAAGACACCGGATCCATTGTTGAAATATAGCCTGTCCTGCAATTCCGGCGCCTCTTTTGTAAACTCATTCCCTCCGCTTACTACGTACAGATCATTATCATTATCGCCATCAGCGTCAAAAAAGAGCACCCCGGTATCTTCGCTGGCTTTATCCTCATCAAAACATGACTGTACCTGCAATTTAAACGATCCATCTTTTTTTTGAATGTAAAGCTTGCCCGGGTTGTCCTTAGCGCCGCTGAAATAAAGATCCTCCAGTCCGTCACTATTTACATCATCTTTAGCAATATGTGGTCCCTGTGTGGAAAGGAAATGATGCAGCAGGATTTGATTCCTGAAATCCACGTATTCATTTTCAGCATGTTTGAATTCAAGTATCCCTTTGCCATTCAATGGAATAAAGATTGGCTGCGTTATTGAATCATACTTCTCTGTTAAAGGTTTGGCATCAGTGTTATAAAGAGTTATTGTCTGATCAACTCCAGGATCTTTCAGAACCTGTTCCGTAAGATCAGGCCAGATAACCCGCAGCTCATCTATGTTTACGGCCTGCCCAAGACCTATAATAAGCTCATGATTCATTGATGACATGTATCCGCGGGAAGGCATAAATTCCTGTGTGAAGGTTTTTCCATTACATTTAACTTCCACTTTTGCACCAATTCCACCACGGTTCATACCTTTACCGGCGAACCTTACCTTAATGAAATGATTTGAATTGATTTTTTCAGAGTTATTCCGGTAAATCAGGGGAAAATCATTGATCGTACTTACAACCAGATCCATATCACCGTCATTATCAAGATCAGCATATGCTGCCCCATTTGAAAGGGATGGTTTTTCGTCTCCCCATGTTTCAGTAACATTTGAAAAGGTAAGATCACCATTATTTTTATATATATAGTTTTTCAGTACTGTGGCGGGTATTTTTTCAATAATATCCATCTTCGGAACCATCGCTTCTCCTTTTTGCTGCTTCATTATCTTTTCGACTGAGAACATAATTGCATCCATATGTGTGCTGTTTCTTCCATACCCGTTGGTTATATAAAGATCTTTATTCCCGTCATTATCAAAATCACAAAACAAAGGAGCCCAGCTCCAATTGGTAGCGAATATTCCTGCATATTGCCCTATCTCTGTAAAATAACTTCCGTGATTATTCATCTGTAACATATTACGGGTCGACTGATTGTAAAATCCCGTATTTTTCAGGACTGTGAATTTATCATAATTGTCCGGGCCTGCCACGAGCTTATTTTCACAGTTATCTTCCGGATCCATATCAAGGGTGAAAAGATCAATAAAACCATCATTGTTAAAATCTGCTGCATCCATCCCCATTGTTGAAAGCGAAACATGATCAAAAAATCGCGCAAGCTGTTCAGAAAAGGTGCCGTCTTTCTGGTTAATGTAAAAATAATCCTGCTCGGAATAATCGTTGCCCACATAAATATCGGGCCAATTGTCATTATTGAGATCAGTTACAGCGACACCAAGGCCAAAATTCATAACGTTTGCAGTCAAACCTGTTTCTTTACTTACATCTAAAAATTTTCCTCCTGTGTTCTTATATAATCTGTTCTCAAATCTTTCATCCCGCTGGTTTTTATATTCAACTTTAGGCCTTGCAAATTGGTCCAGTGAATGATTCAATACAAAAAGGTCAAGATCCCCGTCTTTATCATAGTCAAAAAAAACACTGTGTGTTGAATACGAAGAATCGTCGATACCATATCTGGCAGCACTTTCTGTGAAAGTAAGATCCCCGTTATTGATAAATAATAAGTTTTTTCTGTATTCGGCTCTGCTATCAGTTGAACTGCAGACATAGATGTCAAGGAATCCGTCACCATTGATGTCAGCCATTGAAACACCGGTATTCCAAGTTCCTCCGGCTACGCCTGCCTTTTCTGTAATATCTTCAAATCTGAAATTACCCTTGTTGAGGAACAACTTACTTGGAGCAAAATTACCGCAGAAATAAATATCCGGTAATCCATCATTGTTAACGTCCCCCACACCTACTCCAGCTCCGTTATAGAGATAACCGTAATCAAGCACATTGAAAGTTTCACTTTCTTTGATCCAGTTTCTGAAATCGATTCCGGTTCTCCGGTGCGGGAGCGAGGTAAAGAGTTTATCTTTGCCCCGGTTGCAGAAAATGAGACTAATAAGTATGAGAGGCAGGATTAAACTGAAGTTAGCATGTCTCATTGAACAGAAATGTTATTCGGCAGGATTTAAATGAATCATTCATTCAGCTTAAACTAATATTATTTAAAACTGATAAATTCCCCGTTTTTGTAACAATTTACACCGTTATCGGTGCCGAGCCACACAACACCATCAAGGTCGACAGCTATGCAAAGTATATTGTTGCTGTTCAATCCATCATCTATTGTAAATGATGTCCATACAGAACCATCAAAAACAGAAACACCGCCTTTTGTTCCGAACCAGAATTTTCCATTATTATCGGCAGCAATTGCCTGAACGAAATTATGCACAAGGCCGCTGTCGGTTGTAAAGGCAGTCCAGTTTTCAAGCGTTTTATTACCTGTGTGCCTTGCAATACCCTGATCGGTTCCAAACCATTGTGAACCATCATAAGCGATAAAAATGCTGTAGATTTTGTCGGATGGCAGAATAATTGGTCCCCATTGTGCATAATTGGAAGCTCCTGAAATAGCATCTACATTCCTGTAAACTCTTGCAACACCTGCTCCCTCTGTTCCGACATAAAGTGAATCTCCACTGCGATCAGTAGCCATGGAGGTTATCATAAATTCTTCAAACATACTCTCAGGATAAATCTCATTATATGAAGGAGAAAGCCATTTACTATTTCTAAAAGCAGATATTCCTTTATCTGTTCCAAACCAGCGGAGGGGACTTTTCCCGATTGCAATACGTACTACATTTTTGCTCAGAATAGAAGTGTTCGCTGTATCATAAGTAGTTGCACCTGTTCTGGCATCTATAGGGAGACTGGCTACTGTTGCTCCATTGGGTGAGGCAATCCAAAGCTCTGACCCGTGAGGATTATGTTCGAATGCAAAATTCTTAAGATTCTGTGTCGGAACTTTCCTGTTTTTATTGTGCAATTTCCATTCTTCCCCATTAAAACTTACAATCCCCGCTTCAGTTATAAACCATTTGATATTGTTGTCATCTACAATAACTGCAAAAAAATCTTTTGCCGGAATTCCTGTTTCATTTGAATAGCTGACCTGTATAGAATTACCCGCAGGTTCCTGAATCTTAACCGGCGTTTCAGAAATGGAGACCAGTACAACAACTGCAAGAGCACAAATTGGTAAGGGTCTGATCAGGAAAATATTTTTCTTCATTTCATACCCAGAAATGACAGTTCTCCTAAAGGTGAGCAGATAAAGGACAAATCCCAACATTTTTTTGTAATTCATCATGAGAATTATTTTTACAGGCAAGTAAAAATATGAAATCTGTCTAAATAATAAATATAATAAATACTATTTAGTGGAGTTTACAATTGTTCTTTTTATTATTCCAAAAACATTATATCGTTTTGGGCATCGTTTTGTGCTAAATTTTGTATTTTTAATCACGTTATCCTGTTTTTCCTGGCAAGAAAGTCATTCATAAGTTTGTGATTTTCCTGGCAGAATAGTCCTTAAACTTACAGATCATGTAACAATGAATGCAAACTAACAATTATAATAAAATGATCTTATTGAATAAAAGAAATGGTTTATCAGATAATTCATTGGCATTCATCCTCATTATTTGTGCTTGTCTCATGCCTGTTCAGCAGGTGCAGGCACAAATAATTGATATTTTGTTAAAAGGTGGTCAGGTAATTGACCCAAAAAACAACATAAATTCTCAAATGGATGTGGCCATTTTTGATGGCAAAATATTTCAGGTGGCGCCTGACATTTCTATAAAAAATGTCAAAAAAGTTATTGATGTAAGTGGAATGTATGTGACTCCCGGACTTATTGATATGCATGTGCATGCCTTCCATGGTACGGATCCTGATTCTTATATCGCAAATGGATGGGATGCCTTGCCTCCCGATGGATTTACCTTCAGGGCTGGAGTCACTACAGTGGTTGATGCCGGATCGGCAGGATGGAGAAATTTCCGTCTTTTTAAGGAACAGACCATTGACAGATCTCAGACAAGAATACTGGCATTCCTGAATATTGTCGGAACAGGAATGTTTGGAAGATTTGAAGAACAGGATGTGACTGATATGAATCCTGTTATGGCAGCCTATATGATAAACCGGTTATTTCCGGATATCCTCGTAGGAATAAAATCAGCCCATTATTGGGGTGCAGATTTTACACAGGTAGACTGTGCTGTTGAAGCAGGCAATTTAGCTAATGTCCCGGTTATGGTTGACCTTGGTGAACATCATCCTCCGTTGTCTATCGAAGAGCTTTTTATGAAGCATCTGCGTCCGGGCGATATCTGGACGCACACATACGCAAATGCACCCAATGATCGTGAGGTTCCTGTTGATGAAAATGGTAAGGTAAAGCCCTTTATTTTTGAAGCACAAAAAAGGGGGATAATATTTGACGTCGGCCATGGTGGCGGTGCCTTTCACTGGCGTCAGGCAATCCCATCCATACAACAGGGGTTTATTGCTGATGTTATAAGCTCCGACTTACATATCGGAAGTATGAATAGTGGTATGAAGGATATGGCCAACCTGTTGTCCAAGTTTATTAACATGGGTTTGTCTGTTCAGGACGTCATTTTACGCGCCACCTTAAATCCTGCAAAAGCTATAAAAAGGCCTGATTTGGGTAATCTGAGTGTAGGAACAATGGCTGATGTTGCAGTATTCAGTTTGAGAAAAGGCGATTTCGGATTTCTTGATGTTCGTGGAACAAAATTAAAAGGAACTCAAAAACTTGAAACCGAGCTGACTATTCGTGCAGGAAAAATAGTGTGGGATCTGAACGGCATTGGTGCACCTGTGTGGGATGCCAAACCTCAATAAGATCATAGTGGCATTAATTAATATGGAGAAGATTCTAATAATGAAAATATTAAATGATTAATTAAATCAAAAAATATCATGCATGCTAATCACTTTGTAACTAAAAACCGGATAAAAGGAATAGGTCCAAACATCACGACTTCATTGTTGCTTGTATGTTTTCTCCTCTTTGTTACGGCTGCTGGTCAGTCACAGGAGATTGATATTCTCCTGAAAGGGGGCCATGTAATTGATCCGAAAAATAATATAGATTCTCAAATGGATGTTGGCATTGCCAATGGTAAAATCCTCAGAGTAGCCGCCGAAATTCCTGTAAACAGTGCCAAAAAGGTAGTTGATGTGAGAGGTATGTATGTAACACCAGGACTTATAGATATTCATACGCACGTTTTTGTCGGCAGCAATTCGGGTTTTGCAGATGGATTTTCGAGCGTGTCTCCGGATGATTTCACTTTTAAGGCAGGTATTACAACAGTTATCGATGCCGGAACATCGGGTTGGCGGAATTTCCCTGTTTTCAAGAAACAGGTTATTGACCGGTCACAAACGCGTGTACTGGCCTTTCTTAACATTGCGGGTTCGGGCATGACAGGGTTTCCTTCTGAAGAGGATATCAATGATATGGATTCCCGCATGACTTCTCTTGTAATTCAGCAATATCCGGATATTATTGTCGGAGTAAAAATTGGACATTATCGCGGCAGCGAATGGACCCCTTTTGACAGAGCTTTGGAGGCAGGACGCATAACAAATCTACCACTAATTGTGGAATGTCACCTTCCCCTGCTCCCTTTAGAAGAAATACTGGTTCGTATGCGGCCAGGAGATATTTATACACATTCATTTTGCACTGCATCTGATAGAACATGCCTGCTCGACGAACAAGGAAGAGTCAGACCATATATCCTGGATGCCCAAAAGAGAGGGATCAGGTTTGATGTTGGACATGGCGGTGGTATGTTCCATTTCAATGTGGCAATACCTGCCCTGAAACAAGGTTTTTTACCCGATTCATTTGGTTCTGATCTGCACCGTTTCAGTATGAATTCGGGAATGAAAAATATGCTCGACATAATGTCCAAGTTTTTAAATATGGGCATGAATTTAAAAGATATTATATTCCGTGCTACCTGGAATTCCGCCAGATCTGTCAAGCGTGATGACCTGGGACATTTGAGTGAGGGAACGGAGGCCGATGTTGCAGTATTGAGCATAAGGAAAGGCAGCTTTGGTTTTATTGATACAGGTGGTAATAAGTTGGAAGGTGACCGGAAACTTGAGGCCGAATTAACCATTCGTGCAGGCAAAATTGTATGGGATCAGAATGGTATCTCAGCTCAAAACTGGTTAAAAAAATCAGGGGATTAAGTTTTGTATAATATTTAGATATAAAAACACAAGACATTTGGCATTAAGTTTATATTCATGAATTTAATCTAACCTAATAAAAATCAATATGGAACGCAGAGAGATTATTAAACAATTGACAATTTTACCATTTGCGGGAAGTTTTCTTCCGATGGAGTCTTTCTTGTCTGCCTCTAATGGGCCGCTTGTAGAAGGACCAAATATTTACCAGTCTATCGGTGTTGAGCCCGTGATCAATTGCGTAGGTACTTATACTATTATCGGTGGATCGGTCGAACGACCAGAAGTAGTTGAAGCAATGCACGCCGCTGCTGGTTTCTTCGTGCAATACGATGAGCTGGCGTTCGGTATCGGCCGGCGTTTAGCAGAACTTACAAAAGCTGAATGGGGAATGGTTTCAGCAGGTTGTGCTGCAGGAATGAAGCATGTTACTGCTGCTTGTGTTACAGGTGGCAATCCGGAGAAGCTGGTACGTATTCCCGATCTGTCGGGTTTTGATAAGACTGAAGTTGTCATTCCAAGGAGTTCACGGAATCAATACGACCATGCAATTCGTAACATCGGCGTGAAGATCATAACGGTTGAGACTCCGGAAGAACTCGGCAAAGCACTTAACCTGCGGACAGCTATGATTTACTTACTGGCCAACGACGAAACCTTACCGGGACAACCCTTTTCAGTTGAAGCAGTTGCAAAAATGGCTAAGCCATTAAACATCCCTGTTCTGGTGGATGCAGCAGCTGAGGATCTTACAATACCTAACGTACATCTTGAGAATGGTGCAACAATTGTAACTTACAGCGGAGGGAAAGCATTATGCGGACCACAGTGTGCCGGGCTGGTACTGGGCAAAAAAGACATCCTGATGTCTGCATGGCAGGCATCCTCACCTCATCATGGCACCGGTCGTGACAACAAAGTCGGGAAAGAAGAAATGCTGGGCATGCTTGCAGCTGTTGAATCCTGGGTAAAACGAGATCATGTTGAAAAAATGAATACATGGTACTCCTATCTTGATACTATTTCAAAGCATGTTTTGTCCATTGATGATGTGAAAACCAATTTGCAGGATCCCCAGGGTCTCTCCAACCATAGTCCTTCGCTGGTCATTTCCTGGGATCCTGAAAAGTTTAATATCGATGGACGTGACCTGGCTGAGGAAATGGCAACGAAACAACCGAGAATTGCTGTTCACAGCAGCTACAGAGACGAGTCCGGAACTACATCCATTACCATCTCATCGGGGCAGATGCAACCAGGAAACGATAAAGTAGTTGCGGAAAGGATCTTCAATTTGCTTTCACAGAAACGTGCCAAATCAGAGGAAATGGTTCCACCTGCAGCCAATATCACCGGACGTTGGGACGTTGATATCGAATTCTTCAGCAGCAGGAGCCAGCATACTTTTTTTATTGAACAGCAGGATAGTAACTGGATACAAGGCTCTCATAAAGGAGATTTTTCAACACGCGATATGGTTGGTACGATTGATGGAGATCAGGTGAAGCTTAGCAGCGCCGATCGTCAGGTAGCTGATAACATCCCATTTATTTTCTCGGGTATCGTATCAGATGATAAAATGTCGGGCCAGATTTATCTGGGTGAATACATAAATGCCCGGTTTACAGCAATACGGCACAGCCAAAAGGTGGTCCGCAGGCAAATCAGGTTTCCAAAAGGTCAACCTCTTTCTAGCTAAGATGCACCTCTTAAACATAAAATCAGTCTGCCTGAAACAAATCGTTCTGAAAATTGTTTAGTTTTGTCGATGGTATTTTAATTTAATGTAACCATAATTTCAGGAATAACAAAAGGTACGTAAATGAGAAGACGCGATTTTATAAAAGTTTCATCAGCGGCTGGAATAATGGGACTTGCAAGACCAGTATATGGGGCGATGGCAAAACAAGCACCTTTAAGTGAGAGCGGATTTGACCTTCACCCGTTCATTAAGGAGCATCCCGAAGCAGTTTTTATTAACCTGACCTCTATAAACGATAAAGGCGACAAGCAGGGAATATATGATTCCGCTTATAAACTTGCCAGCGAAATGTTTATTAAAACAACTAACGGTGCAGGCTATCCCAACTCAACAAAAATAACATTCAAACCCAATTGGACATGTAACGGTCCGGTCAATCCTAAAGACCCGCTTTCAGATATTGGTATCACCACCGATCTGAATTTTGTTGAAGGATTCCTGATGTCTGTGAAGAATAAGGGACCTCAGGAAATCTACCTGAGAGAATGCGCATGTCCTCATACATGGGAAGCTCGCGGCTATACACCAATGGCACAGCGAAATAATTTTGATCTGAAAGATCTTAGTTCCAAAAATTTCTGGGATTTGGGGAAAGATGATCTTATTTTCAAAAAAGTTGATGGAATTGTCTTCACAGAGATTGGTTTCATGGCTCCTATGAATGCTCCAGGCACATTTCTTATAAACATTGCAAAATTTAAATCCCACCAGATGGGAATTACTGCCTCTATAAAAAACCTCCAGGGAATCACAGCCAGAGAATTTCACCAGTTTTGCGGAGGTCATTTTAATATTTTCAAAACCTATGATAAACGTTACCATCCTTTCTTCCAGCCCGATTACATGGAAAAAGTTATCGAACTTCAGAAAAAACATGCGTTGGCTGGCATTCCACGCTGGAACAGCCGAATGGAAAGACCTCCATATGGCGGAGGTCTTTTTATGGAACAATGGGTTCAGAGAATGTTAGATTCTTTCAGTGTTACACCAACCGGAATAAATATAGTAGAAGGCATATACGGTCACGATGGTGACGGTTTTTCAGGCGGACCACATGCAGGAAAGCCTATGGATTTTATGAGTAATAACATCATATTCGGGAAAGATGCTTTCAGGGTAGATATTATCACGCACTGGATAGCTGGTCATGAACCGGGTAATTTTGGCCTGTTCCATATAGGCATTGAACGTGGTCTTTCAAATGTTCTTGACCCCTTCGATATTCCTGTTTATATTTGGGAGAACGGCCAGGCAAAACTGATAAAACTGGATTCTTTAAAACGGACACCTCTCCTTACCTTGTATCTCCGGAGAAATTATGACGGATTAAACGAAGATAAATATCATCTTTGCGATGAACCTTTCGACTATACTTCATGGAAAAAAGGCAGGCTTACACGGACTGAATCTCCTTCTATCCGGGCACTTGGTATGGATTCGGTTGACAGAGTGGTACTAGAGGTTTCGGTTCCTGAAAAGGGTGATGTTTATGTGGATATCCTGAACCGTAATGGTGAAGTTGTTTGGCGTCTCGAAGCCGACGGACTGGAACCAGGAAAACATGAATTGGTATGGGATGGATTCTCACAACC
>Ga0315275_10002147_pt1 | contig 17674 bp, 21 predicted proteins | sample YL17G03_0_MG_FD_205557 | JGI IMG/M metagenome (GOLD analysis project Ga0315275, IMG submission 205557) | Sediment microbial communities from Yellowstone Lake, YNP, Wyoming, USA - YL17G03_0 | ecosystem: Environmental > Aquatic > Freshwater > Lake > Sediment | place: USA: Wyoming | collected...
GAGGTGTTCCGTACGGCCAGGTACCGGAAACAGGCCGAGCGCCTGGTAGGCATGCGGGGCGCGGGCATGGACCCGGCCCTGCGCAATCTGCCCGATGCCGCTGCCTGGGACATGGAGCACGCCAGACTGGATCGCCTGACCAAGGACTACGACGCGGCCCTTTCCTGGGATGGCAGTAACTACCACGCTCTGGAGACCCGGCGCATCATGGGCCCGGACGGGGCCGAGGAGGCCGGCGATGTGCTCAACCAGATGGCCCATACGGGTGGGTTGGGTATGGACGATGTGGCCGTGCACCCGGTGTTCCCCGAGTACAACAGTTCGAGTCCCGCAACGGGGTTATCACACATCAACCTGCGCCAGCTTCGGGCTACGGAGAACCTGACCCGAACCGAGCGCGAGGCCGTACGGGCTGGTGCCCTGGACCTGACCGAGGGTGAGCGCCTGGGCATGATTCCGATGCAGGTACTCTACAAAAAGCGTGATCTACTGCGCCGAACCTACGGCGCCGCGCGCACTGCCAAGGACGAAAAAGCCATTGCTCTATACCGGAAGAAGCTCGCCCAGAACGGGCGGGCCATTCAGCGCCTGCGCAAGAACACGAAGCAGGGGTTCGAATCCTTTGCTGAGGAGGGGTGGTTGCCCGATGTGAAACCCGGGATTACCCAGTCCCCGGAGCGGTACAACAACTGGATCCAAATTGCGAGCGATCGCGTCAAGCGCAGTCTGTACCCGAGCGGCCTGCGCCTGAACAACTACTGGATGACCCGGGTGGGCATGATCCACAACCAGGGCCGAGAGCCGATGCGGTTCTTTCGCAACTACAGCCCCAGAACCTGGGACGTGCTGCACGGGTCGTTCCTGGAGTACCAGAAGGGGATCGATTCCTGGAACGAGCGCATGTACCGGATCCTCGAGGAGGCCAAGGTGCTCGAGCCGGTTTCCAACTGGAACCCCAAAAAAGCCTGGGCACCGTTCAACATCAACACCAAGCGCGCGGAGCTGCTGTTCGACATGCTGGACACGCCCGAGACCGAACCCGGGTTTGCGTTTGCCATGGAAATGGCGCATGACGACTTCATGACCAAGGGGGACGATGCGCTCCGTACGGCGCACGGCAAGATTCGCCAGGAACTCAACCACGCCGCCGACATGCAGGGCGTGATCGCCGGGGGCGAGGGCAATCCCCGGTACCTGACGGGGTACATTCGGCACGTAATTACCGGTGACCAGTTTGCGGACGGGGCAGTTCCCCTGGAGTACATAGGGCTACCGGCCAACGCCTCGGCCTTTGTCTCGCACCTGAAGGAGCGCACGGGATCGGCCACCTATAGTAGGGACCTATTCGCCGCACTGGACCTGTACGGGCGGGGCATGAACCGCAAGTTGCACCTGGAACCCATGTACCAGGAACTCAACGCCGTGGGGCGGGAACTCGCCAAGACGCACAACAATAGCGCCCTCCAGTCGTACACCACGGACCTGATAAACGAGCTCAAGGGGCGGCCGCACTTCTTCGGGGCCAAGATCGACAACATCGTGGGCGGGGGTATCGGCAAGTGGGCTCCGGGTACCCTGGACCGCACCCTCATGGGCGTTACGAGCGCAGCGTACACCGCTATGATCGTGGGGAATCCCCGGTACGCGCTCATGCAGATGGCCACGGGCGCCAACACAACGATCAGTAAGTTCGGGGCGTTCCGCACAATGCGGGGTATACTGCAGTTTGCAACGCCCGAGGGCCGGGCCATCAATGAGGCCATGGGTACATACAAGCCCTTCAGGGACATATTCGAGGACCCCAAAATAAAGCGCGTGAGCCAGTTCCTTACAGACAAGGGCCTGGTGCTCACCCCGCTCGGCCCCATGTCCAACGGCAAGGCCGAGGAGGTCATTCGGGGCATCACCGCGTTCACGGCCATCGACCAGTACCTGACCAAGTTCGGGTTCGCCACCTGGGACGAGGCCAAGGAGGCCGGCATGGCCCCGCTCATTGCGATGCGGGCGCTCCAGTCCAGTCAGGAGTGCAATCACCTGTACGGGCCACTGGGCCGGTCCCCAGCAATGTCCCGCCTATTCGGGCGCGCGAACGTGGCCTGGGCCACCCAGTTCCTGTCGTTCACCTGGAAGCAAACAGATGAACTACTGGCTCAGTTTGCGGATGACCCCTCGAGGATATTTACGTACCTCGCCACAGCGGGTTTCTTCTCGCGCGTTGCGGCCCAGAACGGGATCAACCTCACGGACTACATCGGCCTGGGGTACCTGCCCAACAAAACCAACGATCTCACCAGTCCGGGGGTCGACGCGTTCGTGTCCATGGTGGACCTGTCCGCGGCGCTCGACAGCCATGATCCGGGCGAGATACAGAAAGCATCCAGTGCCATGGTGCAGACCGTGACGAGCTACATACCACTTATGAACGCCATGCAGTCCGCCGCAAAGGCCACCGAGCGCCTGGCCAAGGGCCAGCTTTTGTCCGCCAGCGGCGAGTACATCCGGCCCATGGACTTTGCGCAGACGCTCACCAAGCAGGAGGGGCAGCACTGGTACACCATGGTGGCCAGATCGATCAAGCCCGAGGAGGGCGCCACTCTCGGGGGCGAACTGATTCCAACCGTCTACAGCCAGCGGAACATACGCGAGGAACTGACGCGCCGCGCAAACCAGGCCATTCAGCGCGAGAACAAGATATACGCGCACAACCTCCAACGGTTCGTCGAGAAGTACGCTGACGCTATTGTAGCCGGCAACATGGACGAGGCGGACAAACTGGCGCAGACCCTAACCGATACCTACAAGATAAGGTTCAAGTCGGCCAAGCCCGTGGAGCGGGAGATCGAGGCGCGGTTCCTGTCGCGGCAGTTGCGCATGATCTCGCCCGAGTGGGGCGGCGACCCGGACCTGTTTGATCGGTACATTGAAATTTTGAGGAACTATGGCATTAACGTGGAGGAGATCAAGTGAGCGATATTTGTCAGCAGTGCGGGCACCGTTACTGTGTAGAGTGCGACCCGACGTGCCCCAGGTGCGGTGCCTATAACGGGGTAGCAACAGAGTGCAAGTGCAAGTGCAAGTGTGAGGGGGACCAGACCAGTGGGCGATCCTAATAACGGCGTCGAACAACTGTGGAACGAACTGCGCGCGATGCGCCTGGAGAACCATACTGAGCACTTCGCTATTATCGAGGAAGTTACGGCAATACGCAGCAAGACCGACAAACTCGAGGCGCGCGCCGGCGTTGTTGGTGGCCTCATTGCTCTTGTTGTATCCGTGCTTGCCGGCTTCCTTACCTTCTTCCGCAGGGGAGGATGACAGCGTGTTCAACGCAAGACAGTTCAGGGACCTGGTAACTCGTGTCCTCATGGAGCTGCACCCGGATATTCCCGTCTCGGACGTGGCCGTGTGCCTACTCATGGGCACGGCCGCACAGGAGTCGCGCCTGGGCACGTTCCTGCGGCAGTGCGGAGGGGGACCCGCCCTCGGTGTGTTCCAGATGGAGGTCACGACGTTCAATTGGCTCCGGGACAAATACCCCAGGTACCTGCGCGGGCGCCAGGCCCAGGAGCTCGAGTGGGACCTGAAACTCGGCATAATCGCGGCTAGGTTGCGGTACTGGGCTATGCCCGAGGACCTACCCCCGAGTTCTAGTCCCGGGGTTCTAGCGGCCTATTGGAAGCAGCACTACAACACGCCCGCGGGCGGCGGCAGGATTGAGGACTTTGTTAGGAACTACCAGTCGTACGTGGAGGGTAGGTAGAGCGTGGCCAGATTGCTGCGCGAGGATATTGATCGGTTCTTCGACTACGGTGTGCACATTCCGAGTCGTACCCTGTACATGGGAAGCGAAGTGGACGAGGTCATGGCCGAACTGTTCCTCAAGGGCATGGCGCTGCTGGAGATCAGTTCCGACCCAATTACTATTGTGATGAACAATATCGGCGGGGACGAGTACCACGGCCTGGGCATCTACGACGCGATTGCCACATCCAAGTGCCACATCACCATCAAAGCCTATGGGCACGCCATGTCGATGGGATCGTGGATCCTGCAGGCCGCGGACGAGCGGGTGTTGGCCCCCAGTTGCACCGTCATGATCCACTATGGGTTCACACCCGTGGACGCCGATCTCACTCGCAGCCAGGTGGGCGCAATGCACAGCGAGGTCGCGCGGCTGAACCAACTTATGGAGCAGACCTACCTGGTGCGGATGCAGGAAAAGAACCCCCGTGCCACCCTGCACCAACTGCAGAAACTGCTCGAAAAAGAATCCCACTTTACGGCAGAGCAAGCGGTAGGTTTAGGACTTGCGGACAAGATACTGCCGTACAACACCGGAGGAACCAATGAATCCGCTTGACATCATCGGGTCCGCTACGGAATTTGCCAGGAACATTGTGGACCGTATTTGGCCCCGAAAAATGGACGAGTCCGAAAAGGCCGCGGCCGCGCTCGAGATTCAGAGGCTCATCGAGGACCGGGACAGTCAGCTCGCGGGCATGAGCCGGGACATTATTGTCAGCGAAATGGCCCAGGGGGACAACTTCACCAAGCGCGCGCGCCCGGCCATTGTCTACACGGGGCTCTTTGCGATCGTGTTCAACTATGTGGTAGTACCGTTCATCAATCAATGCTTCCAGTGGCACGCACTGCAGCACGCAACTGGCACGGTATTCGCTCTGAATCCATTGGACCTGCCCGAGTACTTCTGGGTTGCCTGGGGCAGTGTGTGCTCGGTCTGGTCCCTGGGCCGCACCGCTGAGAAGATGGGTGCGCGCAACAAGGTTGTGGACATGATAACGGGGAACGGAAAGAAAGGGCAGTAGGGCCCAAAAGGAGGCGAACCATGGCGATCAATCTGATTGACTTGCTTTGGTGGCTCCGCAGATAGTTAAAAGAACTGGGCCCCCGATGAAAAATCGAGGGCCCTTTTCGTTGGTGGGAGAGGCTGGAATTGCGCCAACGGGGGTACGGCTTTACAGGCCGGCCCCGCCCTACTACGGGACTACTCTCCTTATGGGATTAGACAAGGTCCGCGATCTTGTCAAGGGCATTGGCGAGATCATCATATACGAACGACTGGTCAAGGTCGTAATCGTCATGATGGATCTCAACAGTGTACCCGTTCTCTGCAAACAAGATCTCCACGTACTTTATACGATCAGGTTTCTTTGTCTTTGATTTGGCGGACATACTACACCTCCTTCCATTTTTCCCCAAGGGATAGTCGCGTTCGTTTGCCAATTGCGCTGAACGGAATCTGCCAGAGTTCATTGGTTGGCGGGTAGATTGCCACAATGAAGTTGATGTCCCCGCGTGCGTACCTCTTATCCCGGGGGCGCGTAAGGTTCACTACTAGCCGGCCCTTTTTTCTGTACACGCGCTTTATTTGGATCTTGTAGAATTTCACTCCGGTGTACACCAGAATGTCGTACGGTGCCTGTCCACCATGGGGCCAGTGTAGTACACACCCGTGTTCCTGGTAGTGCGCGGCCACCAACAGTTCGGCGGCTAGGCCCCTAGTGGTAGTTGACACTCGCTACTTCCTTTGACGAAACGTAAACATAAGTATGACCAGCATAGCAACAACAAGCATCACTTCGTACTCCCACAGATTTTGCGTACGTGCTCGGGCGTAATGCTCCTGAGCCAGGTTCGTTGCTTGGTTGGCACAAGAGCACCGGGGTCAGCCAGGTCGATCAGTGAGCCCACGTCAAGGGACTTGACGCGAGCACCTTCACTAAATAATCTCCAATTTACAACATTCGCGCACACGCCGGCTGCCAGGATCAGGAGATCACAGCGGCTGGCCATGCTCTGCACCCTCGGCCACTGTAGGTCTAAGTACCGGTACGCATCGTGCGGTGCAAGTTGTATGTAGTCGGCCAGGGGGCCGAGTAGTTTTTCTGCCACATCGGGCCGCGCGGACCCAACAAACCCAACTGTGCCCGCCGTGCGCACGAACACCCGCAGGAACTCGCCCAACTCCTCGGGCTTGAACACCGCGTAGTAGTGCAAAGCAACGGCGTTGAGTAGTTCCCGGTGCCAGGACTCCCCGGACTTCCCCGCGCACTTCTGCGCAACCCAGTCGTACATAGCCAGGTCGTGCGGCCCCCTGTTCGGCGTTTCAAACAGGCCGGGGCTCATGTTGGGCTCGTTCTCGTGCCCGATGCTGGCGTTGCGCAGGTACGACCCCGCAACCATGCCGGCGTCCCAGAGGGCCTCGAGCTCCTGGGCCAACTCAGGGCACCCGTGCTGCTGCACCGGGCAGTCGCCCCCGAGAATGATCGGTATTTCCGCGTCACCGAATCTGGAGTAGAAGAACGGGTACTGCCCGGACAAGCCTGTCCGAAGTACGTCCATGGTCTCGACCGTTGACAGGATTCGGTAGCTCATTAGTTGTTACTCCTCCAGCAGAAATAAATATCCGAGGCGTGGAGCACAATGATCTCCAGGTCACTGCCGTCCATGCGCTTGACCTTCTGGACGATATTCAGGTACTTGTTAAAGGTCACGCGCTTGCCAATGTCCACGCCCGCGTACTTGCGCTTGGTCTCGGCATCGGGATTCACGAGCGCCTGCCCGAGCACGACAATGGTGCCCCGAATGGGCCGGATCTTCGAGGTCTCGGGTATGATGATGGAACCTATTTTTTCCTCGGCCTCGTCGGCCAGCACACCCACGCGCTCGCCAATGATCTCGTACGTCATGGCCTGCAGCTCGGCGGCCAGTTCGATTGCGTCCTTGTGAATAATGCTACTCATTGGAAGAATCCTCCCTATAGATCAGTGTGTCAACAATCGCCGCGAACTCCTGGTCGAGCCGGACAATTTCGGACACGACTATGTTGTTCCTTGTGGCCTGTACCGCCGTTATCGCGTGCGCCCACGCGTCCGCAAGGGCCTCGCGCGTGTTGTTCGCCAATTTCTCGGGCATTACCGCCAGGGCAAACGGGCTGGTGTTGATTACCTGCAGCTTGTCGGCGCTGCCGTCACCTGTTGCCGCTCGTTTGGACGTACTTGGTCCGAACTCCAGCAGGGTGCACGGGCCCGGTTCAATCAATCCCGCCACTGTCATGAGCAGCCCGGACTCTATTTCCTGAACCAGGCGCACTTGCTTCGAGTAGTTTACCGGGTTCTTGGTGAGCACCGGTAGCTCCATGCCGATCGTCAGATTCCGAATGTTGTAGTCCAGCACCCACTGGCGCACCAGGTCCACGATGTGCCCGCCCAGGCTGCACGCCCGGGCCACGTCCGACTTGCCCCGGGGCTTGCACGTTGCCGTGGCAAAGGCGCGCACCTTGAGGTGCCAATCCAGCATCACAAGGCCGGTCTCCCCGAAACCGGAATCGATTCCCAGGTACCAGTGTTTCCCGTTCGTCATACCATCACCCCAATCTCCTATCTTGTAACGCGTAAAACTCGGCCATTACCCGCGTAGCTTGCTCACGTTTTACAATCGATAACCAAGGCCAAAGTAGGCACATGAGCCATTCCACATCGGCCCAACGGGCCAATGTCCACTGCCATCCGGACATGTGTAGATAAATTTTACCCATCCCGACAATACGCGCAAACTTGCCTAGTATTTGACAGTCCTTCTGGGTGATACAGGCTGTCGGACGACAGACAACATAAGATCGACGGCGATCGTGGCTATTCGTAAAGCACCCTTCTCCATCAAAAAATCCTGCAGCCCATGCTAGTTCTTCATTGGTCATTTAATAAGTCCTTTACGTTTTGCCGCCGAGTAGGCCATGCACGCCGCCTCGTGCTGCTGTCGGTCCCTGGCCCCAGAGAAGGGCACCCTGGCCGCCCAGCACCGTGCCGACTCGATGGTTGGCGCCACGCCAACCCACGTGGCATCGCGCTCGCGCCCGGGTGTGTTCTGGCATGCGTACAGCCAGAATCCACCGGCGCCCTGACCGGCAATGTGTATGGCATCGCAGTACGCGCGCCTAGTTGGCCGGCGTTTGTCCGTTGTCCAGAGTTTCCCGTGCCCCAGCTGGCGCTGCCTCTGGCAGCGCGACAGGTACCGCAGTACCCATTTTGGTAGTGTCATGGGTGGTTACCCTCCCTATTCTCATGTCCATGTCCTGAACGATGCAGCGATCCATGTCGTACATAACCGGGAACCCAACTCGATTACGCTCGGTGTTGTCTCGCTGCTTGAGTATCCCCAGGCGCGCGGACTTGGCTCGCTCCTCGCTCGGGTTCTGGTTAATGCTGATTATGATGTCCGCGTGCTTGACAATGTCCCAGCACTCGGACACGTGTTCCGCACCAATCATGTCGAGCCCGGAGCCCTCGCGGTTGACCTGCCACGCCGTGAGAATGGGCAACTGCAGTTCCACCGCCAGCATTCGCATGTCGATCCCGAGTTGACCGAACACGTGCCGCTGCTCGCGCCGCGATAAACCCTTGGTTGTGTTCGGAACCATGAGTTCGAGGTAGTCCACTAGCACGATACCGGGGGGTTCCCCTCGGGATCGGGCTCGCATGACGGCGTTTCGCACGTCGCTGGGGCAGGTTCGGGTGTAAGACCAGTCAACTACAAGTGGCTCTGATCCCCGATCTCGGAGCCGAGTTCTGATTTCGGCGGCCTCGGTTGGATTGGCCCGGAGTTCGGGCATTGTGCAGTGGGTGAGGGCGACATCGTAACGTCCCCAGACTTTAGACTTGCTGATCTCGAGCGTGATATGGAGGGGCCTGGTTCCCGTAACCGCCGAATGAGCACCTGTAGTACAGATAAGGGAAGTCTTGCCACGAGAGGGACCAGCAAGCAGAATACCAAGCTCTCCAGCAGCAATGCCGCCACCAAGAGCGCGATCGAGTTCAGCCGAGAGACCCAGACCCATAAGACCTGGTCGATCATCAAAGGTTCCCGGTAGAGGGCTCTCAGAGTACCGAGCGATGTCCTCGCCGCGCCCCCCGCGTACCTCCACGGCATGAGCAGCATGGTCAAGCACCACCGCAGGGTCCAGATCAGGCGCATGAAGGTGAGTTGCGCCGTACGTGATGGCGCGGGCGATATGTTGGCGGGAGACGTAATCACGGATGGCCTGGCCGCGCGTTGCCGGGCTGCTGGTCGGGGGTGCTTTCGGGATGACATTGTAGATCTCCTTTGCTCGGTCGGGGTCTGAGTAGGTGGCCGCAATCATAATGGCCAGGTCCTCGGGTATGAGGGTACGGCCGGGATTGTTCGTGTGCAGTCGTGCTATCAGTTCGTACACCGCCCGCACGGTTGTGTCGGGTAGCATGTCGGGTTCGATCATGGACCCGTACTCGGCCCAGCCGTCGGCGGTCATAATCTCCGCCAGTACCTCGTTCAGTAGCTGGTTCATGCGCGGGTCTCCGGTTCCGGTACGGCAACGCACTGCCCGTGCGCATCAATGAAGTACCGAATGAGCGGCGGCCGGGGTTTCACGGTTTCGTGCAGCAGCCCGAACGTGTTAAACAGGGGTTTCACGGTTTCGTGCAGCAGCCCGAACGTGTTAAACAGTACGGCGCACGCGGCGTCCTGGTCGATGGTGCCACTGGTGTCGTACTGCTTCCAGAGTGCCAGCACGTGCCGGACCAGGCTGTCCATGTACGCGTCAATCGGAATGCCCTTTTTCCAGTTATCGGGCTGGGGCGTGCCGTCGATTACGGGCCCATGCTGGCGCATGTACTCCCCGTAGCGCAACAGCGCCGTTGGTGATAGATAGTCCTTCAGGTGCAGCTTGCCCTCGTCCGTGTCGCGGGTTGCGCCCGTTTCGAATGTACGCATGGGGTGAAATCCTTTCGCTACAATGTTATCCAGGTCCCGGCATAGGCTCTCGAGATCGAGGCCCGGATCTAGTGGCCGGATTTTGTACGGTACGGGCGCCGGCCCAAACACCCCGCGCCACGCGCGTTTCCAGTTCATAGTTTCACGCCCTTTCCAACTGTTCGAGCGCGCCGTGCGTCTGGTAGCTGTACCCAGTTTTACGAATGAACAGTTCCATGGCTCTTTTCCGCATCTCAACGTAATCGAACTCGCCATCGGTTGCTGCCTTGGTTGTGCACTGCTGGCCGTAGTGGTGGCAGTACGTGGAGCGGCACCACACTAGGCGCTTGTTAAGTTTGGTGCGCACTCTCCAGAAGAACTCCGAGTCCTCGCCATATAACGGGAAGTCCGTGTCGAACCCGCCGGCCTCGTGCCACGTGGACTTGCGGAACAGGACACACATGGCTGATAGGGTCAGGCAATCAAGACTACCCTCTAGAACAAGGGTACGGGCAAAGGTATTGATCTTGCTCCAGTCCTGTTCCATTCTCGGGAACGGGACCAGGACCTGGGACACGTGCACCAAGTTCGAACTGGGCACAACCGCCCCAATGTTCGGATCTCTGCGGAGTACCGCGTGCATCTCCCCCAGCCAGTTCATGGCGGGCACGGTATCGGGATTCAGTAGACAAATCTGCTCACACGTGCTCGTGGCAATCAACTCATTCCAGAACGACGCGAGCGAGTTATCCCTGGCGTTCTGAGCATAGGTAATTTGGTACGTCCCGTACGAGGTGTGCGCAATAATCGCGCTTAGGGTGTTGGCCTCGAACTCCGGGGTGTTGTACCCGACCACTATGATGTCGGTTCTCACTTGAACAACTCCTTACCAAATACTTTGCGGGCGCACTGTTGTCGGCGTTTACCAAGATACGGGTAGAACCATTTGATGATTTTCGTAGTATCTGTTAGTGCCTGTGCACGCCATCTCCAAACTGGTTTGTACCCCCCATTTTTGTAAGGTCCATTTACTCTCCCACCAACAACTAGCAAAAAATGAACCAAGGTATCCTTATCGGTTGAAGTAACTACAAGGGCAGGGTAATTATCAATCTTTCCACTCGTTCGACGGCAGTGTTTGGTAAAAATGCAACCCTCGCCCTCAAATAGGCCAACAGCCCACATAAGGTCTGATAGCTTAGGCTTTTTTCTCTGACTCATTGTGCTCCTCAAACTGTGGCCCCGGGTACAGGACCACGGGCTCGAGCCCCTTCTTCTTGCGCTCGTCCGCCCCGTGGCAAACATAAAAGAACTCGCAGTTCCGGCAGGCGCCCGAGTCCTTGAGCTCACGCTGGGTGCGATCGGGCGGCTCTCCCTTGCGAACCAATCTTTGGATGGCCGCCAGGGTCTGGAGTATTTCGTCGACTAGTTTCTGGTCGTACGGCAGGAGCACGCCGTTGCGGACTCCGTCCGCGGTAATTATGCCGCACTGCGCGTCGGACCGGTGCTTCATGCCCAGCCAGGCCCGTTCGAACCCGAACAGAAACATGGACACCTGCATCTGCCACGAGTACCACTTGTTGGCGCGCACCTTGGCCAGGGCGCTCCCGGCCCCGTCGGCGGTCATGGCCTCCTGCATCTTCTTGTAGGGCCACTGGCCCATGCCCTTGAACTCGAATATGGCCTCGCCCTCGGGCGTGTCCACAACCCCATCGGCCCTGGCCGACAGCTCGATCGTATCGGTCAGGCCATCGGGCATACCAACGCTCACGGTCTTGCGCACGGACATGGTCTCCCAGACTGGCCAACCAAGGTAATTCCGGTCAACAAACTCGTAATCGCTGTGCTCGTCAACGAAAAACTCCACACCCCTGACCTCGATGCCGTACTTCCGGAACAGGTTCCGAATGACGTTGTGGTCAATCTCGCCCTGGATCATGCGCATCTTGGCCTCGGGTGATAGGGGCGCCGGGCGGTAGCCACTGAGGTTGTACCACTGCCTCCATGGACAGTTGCCCACGGTGGACGCGGTAAAGCGCAGAGCCGATGGCTTGTGATCCCTGGCCTCCTGGACGAGTTCCGCGCCCATGGCCTCGTACAGACGCTCGAACGGATCCCTGTTAGTTCCTTCCATGACTACTTCAGCTCCTTGTACGCCCTGGTAGTCCTGACTCTGACTTCGCGCACGGTTACGAGCCGGTACTCGGCGATTAGATCGCCCTCCTCGTCAACGGGATCATGGGCGTCAACTGTTACCTCAAACCCATGATCCCCTCTGGTAGCGTAAAGCTTTTTTGGGAATGGGTGCATTGCCTTCGGCATTTTCTTCGGTGTTTTCTTTTCTTTATTCACGGCTTTCCTTTCCCTTTGGTGGAAACAGCTCGATCATTAGCAGCGCCGCAGCGAACCCGGTGACGAACCAGTTCCCCAAAACCCGGTTAGGCCAGCGGCCATGAAATTTACCAGTAGCACGATCGAGTAAATAAGTACGGGTACCATCATAATTTTCCTTTGAGTTCGCGCGGGGGAGGGATCGCCGTTTTTATGGCTGCTCCCTCCCCTATTGCGCCCGCGTCCGGGCGCCGCTTACCCTACTTTCCACCAGTCGAAACGGCCGCGTCGATCGCGTCCCAGTCCAGGCGGTCGCCGAACGCGAGCTTGACGTACGCCCGCTGCATGTCGCGGGTGTAGATCTTGAGCTCGAGCGCAGCAAGAATGTCCGGGATGTACTCGTCCTCCCATGTCGGCCGAATGACATCGAGGGACTCCACCACACCGGATTTTTCGGCCGTGTAGGTCTGATTGAACCCGCTCCCCGTGCGCGTAACGAGCACGGACTGGCCCTTCTCGATGTCCGTGAACAGAACCTGGCCAACCAGTTTCTGGCGCTTGAGCACCTCGTTGATGGCCGTGCCGCCCTTGCCGTTGATACCCAGGAGCTGCACCTTCTGGTACTGCCAGGTCTCGTCGGGCTGCTTCTCGCCCATCGTGACCATGCCGTAGTTCTTGGGACCGGCCTTGAGATCCTTGGCGATCTGGTTGTACGCGGAAACATTGAGGTCGGTCAGGTACTCGACGAGCTCGCAGATCCAGCAGTCCCGGCTGGTCTCGTCGGTCCCGTGCGCGCGTAGGCACGCCAGGGCAATGCCCCTGCCGTCCTGGTCCTTCAGTTTGTAGTGGTTCATGGACTGCACAAACAATTGCTGCGTCGGCGGTGGCAGGAACCGCACCATGGCCGTGGTGTTGGGTTTGATGTCCGTGAATTTTTTCGTTCCCTGCAAAGCCTTTTCTGTCGCTTCGGGCGAAGGTTCAACGCCTGGTCTTACTCTAGCTGGGCACATTTTGTAACCTCCTGTTGCACAAAGTTCTGTACTCGGCGATTATACGCGTCACCTGTTCGCGCTTAGGTTCACTAAGATAACCCCACAAACATCCTATCACCTGAAAAACTTGTTTGGTTTTGCCCACATGAACTCGATAAAATGGTTTTGTCTGACCGGTGTACTGATAGGGGCCGTAGATTATCCCATTCTTAACGGCACAACAAAATCGAAGTATTGGTCGTATATCACTCTGATCGACAGTTAGGCGTAAATACGCATATCCCGGCCTACTATGATTTAGGTACAGACTCCCCTCACCATCAAAAAACCCCGCTGCCCACGCTAATTCCAATGGATCGTATTTCATACTGGTTGTGTTTCCCCCCACGACCGGCCAATCGAGATATCACAAGCAAGAGGCATGCCAAAGTCTACACCAGCGATTTCTTTTGCCACTTCACGGCAGCCTACCTCCTTGGATCTACGTACCGCTGTGATGATTGCGGCCATATCATCGTCGGGGTGTACATCGATAACTGTTGAGTCGTGAACCAGAAGAATGGGCACGGACTGGGCACTTTGCCACACTGGGTCACGCGATAGTGCAATGGCCGAACAGTACTCCAGGCTGGCGGCGCCCGATTGCGTCATTGTGTTGAACGCCTGGCGCTGGATCATCCAGCCCTCGGAGGACTCCCAGTTCCGGGGGGCCTGGAACCTGCGCACGAACCCAAAGGACGTGGTTACCTGCAGGTCCCGCTTCACCTGTTCCTGCACGCGCTTGATGTACGCACCCAGCCCATAGAAAGTTCGGTAGTACTCACTTACCATATCCTTAGCGCGCTTGACCGGTATCTTGAGATCCTGTGCCAACTTGAACGCGCCACCCCCGTACAGAATCAAAAAAGTCCGGGTCTTGCACTCCTGGCGCTCCTGATTGGAAACATTCCCGGGCGCTTTTGACAACATAATGGCGGCCATGGCCCGGTGGATGTCCTCTCCAGACGCAAGCGCCCGTAGCATGGCCTCGTCCCCGGAGAGCCACGCGGCGAAGCGCAGCTCCAGTTGCGACTGGTCGGCCTCAAGGATCCTACCCCCCGCGAAGCGTGACACGAACTGGCGCTTTACTGACAACTCTGGGTCGTCGTTGTCCTTTCGGGGTATGTTCTGCCCGTTGGGCTGGCTCGAGGACAGGCGGTACGTGTCGGTCACCGCCGTGTTGAACGAGGGGTGTACGTACCACTTGCCGTCCGGGTGCTGGGTAGCGTACTTTTCTCGGAGTTTCACAATGAACGTGCTGTGCCGTACCCGGTACCTGCGGAACTCAAGTATCGAGGCCAGTACGGGGTGCCGGTGGGACTCGCGCTCGAGTATAAAGCGAGCAGTAGACGCTTCCTCGGACTCATCGTCCGCCAGGGCACGCTTCATTTTGCGTGGGGATAGATTGATGCCCGGTACAGCACGGTATAGCGCGTCAGCCAATTGTTGCGTGGAGTTGGGATTGATCGGCCCAAGGGCTTGGGTGATCTGGTTGCGTAATGCAACCAGCTTCTCCTCGTATAGGCCACGGAGCCGAGCGTTTTCTTCGAGGTCAATACACGCCCCGCTATGCTCCATGTCACAGAGCACGGGGTAGAGTTCGTTGAGTAATTTCACCGGGCGCTGGAGACCGTCCTGTTTCACGCGCTCAACTTGTCCTAGATAGCTACCGATCGATGCCTCGCCATCGCCCCCGGCGTACTGGATCATTTCCTGGTCGGTCACGTACTCCCACCCACCCCGTTCCTTCCCAAGAATGCGCTGGCCCCGGCTGTAGTCTCCGAGCTTCGGAACGTAGCGTAAACTGAGGAACTTGAGGTTCGTGTGCGGATTGGTGTTGCAGAGAACGTGCTCGATGGTGCTCGTATCGCGCATGTTAACCATGCGCGTACCAAACCTACGGAGCCAGCGACTATCGTATTTGATGTTACTACCACACTTTACAATGGTTTTGTCCTGGGCAATGTCTCGTACCCAGTCCGGCAAATTGCTGGCGGGATCAGCAAGAACAACCCATGCCCGCCCCACGCGATCCGATAGCACGGCCATGCGGATGCGCGAAGTAGGGTGCCATGGGTCAAGACCTGGGGCTGTTTCTAAATCAAACCCAATAGCAACTTCCCCGGTACGAGATTGTGTGATTGTTTTCCATTCAGGGAAATAATCCAGAAAAAGTGGTAGATCAATTAACCCCTGGGGCACATTGTTCCACTCCGGTGTACCTGGGCGCAGTATCGTGTAATCCCCCCACTCGGTACCAGTGCGCCCCGAGGCTGCGGCCATAAGGTCCAGGCGCACCCACTCCTCGAGCCCGGGATTGGTCCGTATGTTTTCGATCCCGAATGTGCAGTACACGGGCGGCCCATCGTCCCCGAACGGTCGGTGCTCGGCCCGGAGCAACTCGTTCTCGGTCATGTTTCCTTTATCGAGTACCGAAGCCGCTGCTACCGGGCCGAACGCTACTACGAGATCCGGCTTGGCCATCGAAATTTCAGAAACAACTCGCTCGCGCTCCTCGCGGATGACCCTCATGGAGATTTTTGTTTTGCTGCTGCCGGCCAGCCAGGGGTCGGTAACCGCAAAAATAATTTCCGCATCCAAATTTGCGGCATCGGCCGCCCCCGACAAAAAAGCCATGGTATCGGTGCACAGGGTGGTACGGCCTCCACTACCACGAATGGCGTCGCGCTCGTAGGTGCCGAGAACAAATATGGCAGACTTCACTTGCTATCCTTTTTCCATTGTTTCAGGGCCGTAGCCAGATCCGGTAGGGCCTGCACCGCAAGCTCCGCAACCGACCCACAGGCGTCCGAAAAATCGGCGTGGTTAAACACGAACAGGTACTGCCCATGATCGCGCCCCATGTCCTGCGAGGGCGTGTACCGATCGTGCAGGTAGTCCAGGCACATCTCGAGCGCCTCGTGCAGAAAGCTCCGAACAACATCCTGCCACGATACATCGGCCCCTATCTTTATGCGCACGGGCCTGCCCTTCTTGGGCAGAGCGTAGTACTCGGCCCCGTCCCCGTCGCGCAGGACGATGTCCACATAGTGGAACCCGCACACGTACGTGCCTACGGTTCTCTGTTTCACCGCAGCACTGCCCTTAGCACCTCAACTGGTGTGCACCCGGGATCCTTGTACTGGTTCGGGAGTAGGTGAATGCGCACATCCTCAAACTGCCCGTACAGCTGATTCGCCAGGCGCACAGCGTGGGCCGTGGCCTGGTCGTTGTCCAGTAGGATCTTTACCGGTGTGTTCTCGGGCACTGTGAACTGCAGTATACTCCGGCAGTGCGCCGGCAACGTCTTGCCCAGCAGTGCAACCCCGGTGTACCCGGCCTGGGCCACGCGGATTGCATCGAACGGGCCCTCGACGAGAACGACCGGGCTGGGGATGTTATCCTCGGGAAGTACCACGTACAACGGGCGCTTGCCGGGCGCGGACAGGTACTTGGGGTACACGTCCGTATAGGCCCTGGCTGTCCAGTAGACCATCGTACCCCTCCAGAAAACCGGGATCACTACACGGCCAGGGTAGCAGTACGACTCGCACAGCCCGAGAATCCGGGCATAGTTGGGGCTAATGCCCCGCCGATAGAGGTAACAATGGGCCAGTTCACCCAATGGTTTGGGGCTGGGCACCTCAATCTCCGGCCACTCGGCAACGGCTGTTGCTTCCTGCACCATCTGCTGTAGAAGTTTTGTCATACTGCAATCACCCCAAGTAACCTGGGGCACAATGAACCCACCACTGTTGTGGCTGCCGGCGAAGCAGAACCAGCCGCCCGTGTCCGGATTGACGTAGAACTTCCAGCCGCCGTGCCCGCACACTGGGCAGTGCTCGTAGACGAGCTGGTTACCGCTCGGGCGCGGATCACCGCGCAAATCGGACCAAGTGAAGGTGCTCATTCCTTCTACCACTCCCCCGCGCTAAAGATGCGAACACTTTCTCGATCAACTGTTGGACTGTTATCCACGTACTCGATGATCTCACCAATCGTGGTATTATCGGGCATCAACCAGCGGTGGGTTTCACGAATATCGCCGTCCACTATGTCGTACTCCAGTAGCACCATTTCAGTCATCCTTTCCGTCCTGCTCCGTCAGGCGTAACAGATATGCGTGGTGACAAACCTTGTCCCACAAGGCCGCGTCATTGGGCGTCATACACACACAACTCCCCGTTGACATCGCATAGCAAGGCATATCCCTTCTGCCAGACTTCCCATCGCGCCTTTGCGTGCTCCGCATGCGGGCCGGACAACTCGCCTACTATCACGCGGGTCATTAAAGCGACGTCCCATGCGGCGTCCCTTGCGGCGGCCCCTGCGGCGTTCCATGCGGCGGCCCTTGCGGCGGCCCCTGCGGCGGCCCATGCGGCGTCCCTTGCGGCGTCCCATGCGGCGTCCCATGCGGCGTCCCTTGCGGCGGCCCTTGCGGCGGCCCTTGCGGCGTCCCCTGCGGCGTCCCCTGCGGCGGCCCATGCGGCGGCCCTTGCGGCGGCCCATGCGGCGGCCAATTCCTCTTTGGTTGCCTCTCCGTTTGCGTACCGCTCTGCAACCTC
>Ga0315275_10002149_pt1 | contig 17672 bp, 14 predicted proteins | sample YL17G03_0_MG_FD_205557 | JGI IMG/M metagenome (GOLD analysis project Ga0315275, IMG submission 205557) | Sediment microbial communities from Yellowstone Lake, YNP, Wyoming, USA - YL17G03_0 | ecosystem: Environmental > Aquatic > Freshwater > Lake > Sediment | place: USA: Wyoming | collected...
CCACCGCGACGCTGAAGTTCATCATGGGATATACGCAGTACCGGGTACCGGTGCGAGGATGGGGGGTGGAGGTAACGATCCTCAGTCCGACGAAATCACGCACCGCGGGGTTGGGATGATGGAGGTCGGTCTTGACGACCAGCACGGCCGTCTCTTCCTCAAAATGTCCCGCCAGCATCTTCTCGAACATCTCTAGTTGCAGGCTCTGGTCGAGCTCGCGGTGCGGGCAGGGTTTCATGCCCTCCTTCAGCTTCCGCCACTCCTCGACCGGGCAGGTGCAGACGTACGCCTTGCCCATTTCGATCAACCGGCGCGCGATGTCGTAATAAAGCTCAAAGCGGTCGCTCTGGATGACGGTCTGACCGACCTTTACGCCTAACCATTGCAGATCTTGGGGGATCATCTCATAGGCATCGGGATCGATCTTGTCTGGATTGGTGTCCTCGATGCGATTGATGAAGATGCCATCATAGCGCTTGCAGTACTCGTCATTAATGATAGCTACCCTGGTGTGTCCTAGATGCAGAGGTCCGGACGGCCCGGGCGCGAATCGCATAACCACCTTTCCTTGGATCACGCCAGGCAGATCAGGCAATGCATGCACCCTCTCCTTTACCTCCTTTTTCATGAGCGAGGGGTCGATGCTCTCAAGCATGCGGCGCTGCTCCTCGGCAGGCAGCTGGTTGACCTGGCTGACGATCTCGTTGATCAAAGGCAGGAGCTCCTTGGCCTTTGGTCTGAGCTCCGGCTCTTCCGCCAGCACCTTGCCGGAAACGGCCTTGGGGTTCGCCTTGCCGCCGTAGAGTACGGCGTTCTGCAGGGCGTACTTCCTGATCGTCTGCTCCATCTCTGCGTTGGACATCGCTCGGCCATTGAGTAACGGGTTATTTTAGCTTTCTTTTTCCTCGGGGTCGATGGAGCAATGAGATGAGGTTCGGTCCTTCTTGTGCCTGGCTTCCGTCGACGGAGGGGTGCGAAGGGGCGGTGATGGGCTTAATATAATCCCGCTCGATATTGGTGACATGTCCCTGCGCGCCATCCTGTCGGGCGTGAACGACGCGATCATCATCGAAGAACCGGTTTCGATCGAATACGATGTCACGCGCATCCTATCGGAGAGCCAGAACCGCCCGGTAAGGTTCATGAACCTCAACGGGTACGAAGCGGTCGGCAACCTATTCTCGACCAGGGAGAACATGGCGGCGGGATTGGGCATTGAAAGGGACGAGTTGATGGGCAAGCTCTTGCAGGCCAATTCTCACCCGCGCGCGCCAGTGGAGATCAAGAACCCGGAGTTCTGCGACAAAGTGCAGGATGAGTTCGACCTGACCCAGTTGCCGATCCCCAAGTTCTATCCTCGGGATGGCGGGAGGTACGTCACCTCAGGGGTGGCCATATCCGAGTTCGAAGGAAAGCGCAATGTGTCGTTTCATAGGCTCATGCTGTTGGACAAGAACCGTTTCGCCATCCGGCTTGTCCCCCGGCATCTCTACACCATGTACCGTTCCAGCCTCGCCAAGGGCAAGGACCTGCCCGTGGCCTTCTGCATCGGGGTCCAGCCATCAGTCCTTCTGGCCGCGGCCACCTCGACCGATTACGGTCAGGATGAGATGGAGGTCGCCTCGGCCCTGCGCCATGCTTGCATCGGTCAACCTTTGGAAGTTGCCAAGATCAAATCGGGTCTGATCGTACCGGCACAGGCCGAGTATGTACTGGAAGGCAAGTTGACGGCCGAGACCGTGGATGAAGGCCCCTTCGTCGACATCACCGGGACCTATGACGACCGTAGGGTGCAGCCAGTGTTCAAGGTGGATCGTCTTTACATGAGGCGCAATCCTCTCTTCCACATCGTCCTGCCAGGTGGCCTGGAGCACTATCTGCTGATGGGCCTGCCGCGCGAACCGATGATCTACCGCGCAGTGAATCAGGTCGTGCCCCGGGTCCACGGGGTTCGCCTGACCGAAGGAGGATGCTGCTGGCTTCACGGGGTCGTCTCCATCACCAAGAACAAGGAAGGTGACGGGGTGAACGCCATCATGGCGGCCTTCACCGGGCATCCCTCCATGAAGCAGGTCACCATCGTCGACGAGGACATCGACATCCTGGACGATCGTCAGGTCGAATGGGCGGTGGCCACCAGGTTCCAGGCGAGCCGCGGTCTGGTCACGGTGCACAATGCAGCGGGTTCTTCTTTGGACCCGAGTGCGCATGGCACCACCTCCAAGGTGGGAATCGATGCCACCAAGCCGATGGGCGAAAAAGGATTCGAGCTAGCAAGCTTATCTTAGCGATGATACTCGCGCTTGATTCGCATGGGCCATAAGGATTCCATGGTCAATATCAATAGAATGACCTGGTGGGCCCTTCCTTCTTCTTGCATCTCAGGTCTATGGTCTCGTTCCGTTCCTTTCCGATACCGATGATCCTGATAGGCACGCCCGCATTCTTGGAGACGAAATCGAGATAGTTCCGCATCCCCTGGGGAAGCGCGTCGTAACCCTTCTTGACAATCTCGGTGGATTGCCCCTCGACCCAGTCCTCCCAGCCATCCAGTTCCTCGTATATCGGCTTGGCCCGGGCCAACTTGGAGAGGCTGGCAGGGAAGTTCTCCTCCACCCTCCCATCCATCTCGTATCCGGTCGCGACCTTGATGGACCTCATTCCGTTCAAGACATCCAGCTTGGTGACCGCCAACGAAGTGATGCCATTCAAGCGCACCGCATAACGGACCACCACCATGTCGAGCCAACCGCATCGGCGCGCCCTTCCGGTGGTCGCGCCATACTCGCCGCCCTTGGTCATGAGCTGCCTGCCCGTCTCTTCCAACAGTTCGGTGGGGAACGGTCCCGCGCCCACCCGTGTGGTGTACGCCTTCATGACCCCGATGACCTCATGGATGGAGGACGGTCCGATACCGACGCCCGTGCAGATCCCGCCGGCGATGCAGCTCGACGAGGTGACATATGGATAGGTGCCATGATCGATGTCCAGCATCGTGCCTTGGGCCCCTTCGAACAGAACCCTCCTGCCGCTCTTGACCGCTTGGTTGACCAGGACGGAGGTGTCGCATATGTGCTTGGCGTACTTTTGACCGAATTGCAGGAGGTGGTCCATCATCTCCTGCTTGGGGGGCAAGGCATCCCCGCCGAGGATTGCCATCTGCCGCTCCTTGATCGGATAGATGAGGTCGAGCTTCTCCTTCAAAGCTTCCCTATCTAGGATGTCGATGATCCTGATACCATAGCGCGCCACTTTATCCGAGTAGCAGGGACCGATCCCTCGTCCAGTGGTCCCCACTCCCTTTGCGCCTCTGGACCGTTCCTCCGCCCCGTCCAGGGCGCGATGGTAGCGCAGCACGATGTTCGCTCGGTCAGAAATGCGCAGGCCATCGATCGAACGACCACTCGCGATCACTTTGGAGATCTCCTCCTGGAGGGATTCTGGATCCAGCACCACTCCGTTGCCGATGACGCTGATGACGCCAGGCCTGAGAATTCCAGAGGGAAGCAGGTGCAGAGCGAAGATCTCCTTGCCGATCTCGATGGTGTGACCGGCGTTCGCCCCACCTTGGTAACGCACCACCATCTCGGCATCGTCAGCCAGGTAATCCGTTATCTTGCCCTTGCCTTCGTCACCCCATTGCGTGCCGATGACCGCGAGAGTGCTCAATCCTTCACCGGCCTTCGCATCCGTCAAGGCATAAATAAAGTGTTTGGTCCTAAGCTGTCATGTCTGGATAGAGGCGCAACAGCTCGTCCAGCGGGATATCGGTCTTGAAGCCGCTGGGCGAGAAATGGGTCTTCGAGGCCCTGCCCGAATGGTTAAGGCGCTCGATCAACCGGTCCAGCACCGGCGGGGAGAGCTTGAGCATCGAGGACAGTTCGTTGCTCTCGTAGAAGTGCGGGATATCCAGCTCATTGCGCCAGAGTTCGATGTACTTGGCGCAGCGCTCCCTTTGGGCCAGCGTCTCATCCGCGCACATCCTGGCCGTTAGCTCGTGGTCGATGGTCCGAGCTCCCCACATCGGTCCGTAGGCTCTTTCCTGGAACTCCTTGGTGAAGCCTCGTTCGTGCGTTACTGGGTCATACGTGAGATAGCCCAGCTTGCCCAGTGACTCTTCCGCCGCCGCTGCGCTGTCCTTGACCCGCAGGTAGCAACGGAAGTAATGGTCAGCATAGAAGCACAGCAAAGGCTCGATGCCCTTGTCCAACTGTGCAGCCTCTCGCGCGATGTAGCCTATCAGGATGCGCAAGCCCGTCTCATGGCAGAACGGAGACCTCAGCGGCCTTGCCATGTAGCGCCTTTCGCATTTCCTGCCATGCGTCCCGGCCAATGGTGCGGTGTCGGTGGCGGTGATGGCCAAGATGCCGTTCCGCTTCAATCCTTGAAGGGAGGCCTGCATGAAGGGCGCGGGTGTACCGAACGGATCGATATCGATGTAATCGTAGACCTTCTTGGCCAAATGGCAGCGCAGGTCTTCATGGTTCGCCGTGCAGATGCTCTGCAGGCCATTCAGTTCGATGTTGGCCTGTATATGCTCCAAAGCCTCGGCGTCTCGGTCATTGAGGGTGAGCTCGAATCCGCCCCTGACCTCGTTAGCGATCCTTATCCCCCTAGCACCGGTCGCGGCCATCGCGTCCAGGGCCTTGCGCCCCTTGAAGTCCAAGGTGCGGAAGAACGCCACCGTGATGTCGCGGTTGAAGGCCATTTGACTATTGAAGAAAACCCGACCTACCCTTTTGCCCGGGCCTTTGACGGAGTGCGCCTTAGGAACGAAAAGTCGCGTCGCACCCTCTTGGATCTCTATAGAATTGACCGGCTGGATCACAAAAGCTCTCCCTTCATGAGCTTCATGATCTTGTAGGGCAAGAGGTTGCGGTTTATCGGCGTGACTTCGAGGATTCGCACATCGTCCCGCCGCCGAATGTCCTGAAGAAGAGGGTTGCGGGACTTCTTATGCAAGGTTAGGAGCATCGGTTTCTCAACGTCCAAGGCGAACTTGACGGCATTGACGAACTTCTCAGATTCGACCTCCATCTTGCCCACTTCATCGATAACGATGATGTCCGACTCTTCGCAGGCTTTCATGAGCGCATTTACGCCCACATTCTCCAAGATGGAAAGGTCGACGCCGAACTTGCCGACCATGAACTTGCTCTGGATGTCGATGTGGGCCAGGACGGATTTCTCCTTGGTCTTCCAATCTATCACCGAGAAACCCACGCGCCGGTTGTCCTCGATTATGGGCTCTGTGATCATGCCTCCCACGGTGAGGCCCTCTTCCTCGAGCATCTCGATGACCTTGATGAGGGCATGTGTCTTGCCAGCCCCTGGCAGACCAGTGATACCTATCTTGATACTGTTCATCATCTTCACCGAAGGGCTGGCAGAATAGTCGCCCCCTTCTTCTAAACCGGATGGACTACCCATATTGCATTTCTTACTTAACTACCTTTTTCTGGATTTATTGCTGGTCCGGGTCTTTCAATTCTCCAATGGAATCAAGTTCATGTGCTAGTCGGTGCCTTAGAAAGTGCGATGCGGTGGTCGAATGGGCACACCGATGGGCAAAGGTAAGGGTCTAGAACCGGTTGGAGAGGGGGATCAAGCAGACTAGATCTCGCTGACCTCGCGCACGAACATGAGCGGATACCTCAATTCCTCGATGTACCGCATCTCAGCCACCACCCGTACTTGTTCGATCTCGATCGTCAAGGAGACCTCCAGCATGTTTCCGCTCAAGGTCTGGTAATCGAACTCGTCACGCTTCTTGCGCAAGGCGCTGCGGTCTATTCGCACCTTCACGCTCTTCACGAACGGCTGCACCCTCACCCCATCCTCAATGGCCTTCTCCAAGATGTCCACGTTGGCTGCGCACAGCGGCGTACCGACGAATTGATGATAGATGGTGCCGAGCTTGATTCCAGCTTCGAACACCGCACGTTCCGACAAAGTGCAATTGAAATACTTGGCGGCAAGTTCCTCACGCTTTCCGGTCATCTGCCGTTCAACCCCTCATGCTCATTCTGCTGCCTTCCTTAATTAAGAGCTTGGCGTCCACCACCACGTAACCATTTTCCCTCAGAATGACCGGGTTCAGGTCCATTTTCGAAAGCGAATCGGACATTTCCTGGGCCATGTCGGATATCTTCAGGAGCAATCCTACCACCGATTCACGGTCCGCCTTCATTCCTCTGAAACCTTTGAAGAACACATCCGCCTTGGTCTCCTCCGTCATCTCCAGCGCATCGTACTTGGTTATCGGAATGGTGCGGAACGAGACGTCATTGTACAGCTCCGCCATTACTCCTCCCATTCCGAACATGATGCTTAGGCCGAAGTCCTTGTCCTCGGTCACGCCGATGATGGCCTCAGGACCCTTTGGTTCCATGCTTTCCACCAGGACCTGAGCCTCCGGGAAACGATGCTTGATGAGGTCATATTTCTCCTCCAGTGCATTGACATCGAGGATATCCAGAAAAACCCCACCGACCTCGGTCTTGTGCAGGATCTTGGCAGAGCAAACCTTGACCGCCACCGGGAATCTCAGCGCCAATGAAGAAAGCTCCTTCCTGGTGGGCAGAAGGAAGTTCGTCGTGGCTATCCCTCGGTCTCGCAATAGGCCTTTGACCTCGGCCTCGTTGAGCAATGTGACCTCTTTTCTTCCCAGGTCCGCTTCCATATGTCCCAGACCGAATACTTGCAGGCCCACATTTAGTTGTCGCTATTGACTAACCTTCAGACTGGAATGACTTTCCGATGGCATAGCCTTCCCGAAAGGCTGCTTCATTGGCATCCAGGCTGCCCATTGGGCTGAGATCGTTGATCGCTCTCAATCCCGCTTCGCGGGAGATTACTCCAGAAATCTGGACCAAGGTGCCGAGCATCACCATGTTGGCCGCCTCACGTTTGCCCAATCGTTCAGCTTTCTTGAGCGCATTCACGCCATAATAGGTAAGGTCCGGTCGCCCTTCCACCACGTCCTCCTCCAGGATCACGATCGTGCCCTGGTAGACCTGTTCGATGTACTTATCAAAGGCGGGTTGAGACATGACCACAAGGAAATCGGGCCGTTCTACGAACGGATAGAACGCTTGCTCATCGCAGATGACCACATCGCACTTGGATGATTCCCCACGGGCGGCAGGTCCGTATGATTGGGTCTGGATGGCATAGAGCTCCCTTCCCTCACGTTTTTCGTAAAGCGCAGCCGCCCGCGCAAGCACGATCCCCGCAAATATGATGCCTTGCCCCCCCATGCCTGCGAAGCGCACCGACATCTTCATGTTCTAGACCTGGGAGGATGAGCGGACTCGGCGGTATTTATCATATTCGAATCGCTGGACAGACATCACTTCTCGACTTCCTTTCTCTCATCAAGTTCATCGAGGCGATCTTCGGGTCCTGGTGCGGATTCTCCCTAACCGACTGCCAGATGAGCTACGTTATGATCACTGGGTTGCCTTTCAGGCCTAGCATTATCATATCGCATATCCAGAGTGTTCAAGATACCCTAAAATAGCATAATTGCCATGGAATAGACTCACCTCGCTTCCATAGGCAAACGCCATGATATCCGCGCTTTATGTCGACGACGAACCCGCCCTCCTCGAGATAGCCAAGGCATTCCTCGAGATAGATGGCGAGATCAAGGTGGAAACCGCCACTTCCGCGATGGATGCGCTCGTGAAATTGGAAACGGCGCACTTTGACGCCGTCATCTGCGACTACCAAATGCCCATGGTCGATGGGCTGCAGTTCCTCAAGACCCTGCGGCTGCAAGGACGGACCGTCCCATTCATCCTATTCACAGGCAAGGGGAGGGAGGATGTGGTCATCGAAGCTCTGAACAACGGCGCTGACTTCTACTTGCAGAAAGGCGGCGACCCAAAGAGCCAGTTCATCGAACTGCAGAATATTTTGAAGCGCTCCGTTGACCAGAGACGGGCCGAAGAGACCGCCAAGGAGAGTGAGGAGATCTATGAGAAGCTCTTCAAGGAGAACATCGAGGCCATGCTTCTGGTCGACCCTAGGAGCGGGAAGATCGAGGACGCCAATCATGCTGCAGCCAGATTCTCAGGTCATGAAAGAGCTCGGCTAATGAGCATGCACGTTCAGGACCTCGGAATACTTCAGAATGGCCAAACGTCGGTCTCCAACGGGAACGGGACCGCCGTTATGGGAAATGACAAATTGGTGATGAAGTTCCGGTGCGCAAGCGGGGAGATCAGGGACGTCGAGGTGTTCTCAGGCACGCTCCGGGTGCACGGCCGAAGCCTAGGTTATGCGATCATCCATGATATCACGGATATGATCCTGGCTGAAAGGCGAGAGGAGCGTCTCAACCGCGTATTCAAAGCGTTGAGCGTCACCGGTCAGTTGATCATAAGGGCGCAGAGCGAATTGGAGCTCGTAGAAGGCACATGCAGGATCCTGGTGGACCATGGTAAATACGATCTTGTTTGGATCGGCGTCTTCGAGAACGAGGGGAGGATCGCTAAGCCCGTGGCCTTCTCCAGCGGGGGCAAGCCCACCATGGAGAATTTGGCCGCTTACCTTGAATGGTCATCTAAGGCCGGCCCCGCGTTGGAAGTATATCGCAATCATCGAGCGGTCATAGTGCGTAACATGATGACCGGTCCATGGTCGGAAATGCCAGTGGCGTCTGAGCAGGGCAGTAAGCTCATCTCCAGCGTTTCTCTCCCCCTCATGGTGGAGGGCGAAGCAAAGGGCGTTTTGAGCATTCATGCTTCGGTCGAGGATGCCTTCGATAGTAACCAGGCTGAGCTGCTGCAAGAACTGGCAAACAATCTCTCAGAGGCGCTCACGCTGATAAACCATAGGCAAAAGGAAGGTCGCATGTTGGATGTCCAGGCCGCCTTCGGCCGTCAACTCAGCGATATGATCGACGTCTCTTCAACTGGGTTCTTCCTCTTGGATCGCAAAGGCTCGATCAGGACGTGTAACGCCCAGGCGCTCGCGATGCTGAACAAGACCAAGGGGGACGTGATCGGAAAGGAATTGCAGGAAGTGCTACCTATGAGCCCTTCTGGACTGAAGGAGACCATGGCCAAGGTCCTTTCCTCTAACGGACCGGTCGATCTGGCATATATGGCCGAAGAACCAGAACCCCGATATTTCAAAGTCCAACTACTGCCCTCATCCGAAGGTCTCGGTATGTTCTTGGAAGATGTGACCTCCAGCGCCCTGCATGACGAGGAGCTGAAAAGGGAGAGGGACCTTTTCCATTTGATAACGGAGACAAGTCCTGTGGCAGTCGTGGTCTTTGACGACCTGGGCGACATAACCTATGCCAATCGGCACGCAGAGGACATTCTTGGACCATTTAAGTACGCTCTCGCAAGGATAAGGGTCGATAGCTCCGAATGTAGCATCACCTCCGTGGAGGGAAGACCTCTGACCGACCAAGAGCTCCCTTTCGCCATAGCAAGGAGCTCTGGGGAACCGGTCTGGAATCATAGGCTCGCCCTCGAGCAAACCGGACACAAGCGCCGGATGTTGTCGATCAACGCATCTCCGATGAAGGACCTTCATGGAAAGGTCTATGCGGTGGTTGCCATCGTGGAGGACATCAGCGCTATTAGCGAGGCCATCGGTGCTTTGCAGCAGAGCGAGAGCCGCCTAAGAGAAATCACCGAGGGCATGCTGGATATCGTGGTCAAGTTCGACCCACAGGGTACCATTCTGTTCGTCAGTCCTTCGGTGAAGGAAGTGCTGGGGCTCGAGGTAGGCTCGGTGGTGGGCCACCAGGTCTATGACTTCATACATCCAGATGATATCGAGAACGTCAAGAGGAGCTTAGAAACAGCTGGTAAGCGCGAGCCGACGCAATTGGCAGTGAAATTCCGCTTGGGGGCCCATGGATCGTACAAATGGGTCGAAGCCGTCGGCAGGCCGCTCTACGGTTCGAGTGGGCAGCTCATCGCTACCGTAGGAAATATCCGTGATGTCACCGAAAGGCAACTGGCGGAGAACCGCCTATGGGATACGGGCGGGAAATTACGTGCCATCATCCAGACATCCCCTTTGGCGATCCTTTCCTTGGACCCCGATGGGTCCATATCGACCTGGAATCCAGCCGCGGAACGCATCTTCGGCTGGACCGCTTTGGAATCCATTCAACCTTTCTCCTTCCTGCCGCCTGATGACGAGGAAGAGACCAGAGAGCTCAAGGAGCGCATAATACGAGGAGAAAGAATGACCGATGTGGAGGTGATCCATAAGGAGGCGGACGGCCGGGAGCGAACCATCAGCCTCTCCACGGCACCGATCCTCGACCATGCGGGTAGAGTTGGGGGCATTATTGTGGTGGCATCGGACACAAGCGAGCGCAAGCGCATGGAGGATAGGCTCATCCAGCTAAACGAGGTGCTTCGCTTGGTGAACCGTATCTTGCGCCATGATACCCTTAACGAGCTTATGGTCGTGAACGGTTCCCTGGAAATGTATCACCAGACCAATCAGGAGAGGTTCCTCGTCATCGCCTCCAAGGCCATCAGCCGATCGGTCGAGATGATCAAGCGCATGAAGGAGATGGAATCCCTGGCGATCTCGGGGGGACCGATGCGTGAATACGACCTTCACCAGGTGGTGGAGAACGTTCTTAAAGGCTACGTAGTGGAATACAGCGTGGTCGGCGATGCCAGTCTGTTCGCCGATGACGCCCTTGGTTCCGCCATCGACAACATCGTCCGCAACGCCATGGTGCATGGCAAGGCCGATCGCATCGAGGTCCGGATATGGGAGGAAGGAGCATACATTTTCCTGAGCATCGCGGACAATGGCAACGGCATCCCCGACAGCATCAAGAAGCGCATTTTCGAGGAAGGGTTCAGCTTCGGGAACAACGGGGGGTCCGGTCTCGGCCTCTATCTGGTCAGCAAGGCGGTGGAGCGATATGGAGGCAAGGTGAAGGTGGAGGACAACATTCCAAGGGGTTCGAGCTTCGTTTTGACCTTCCCCCGGCCTTCGGGCGACCCCTCCAGCTCATAGGATGAAGAGCGAAAGGGTTTTTCCGGTCTCTTCACAATTTCGTCCCGCACTCCCCACAGAATCTAGTCCCAGTAGGGTTCTTGGCCCCGCAGTTCTTGCATTCGAGCATCCCTAATGGGGCTCCGCAATTGTTGCAGAACTTGCCTTGGCCAGCTGGCTTGCCGCACTTTTCACAGATCGTTTGGCGCGCATCGATCTCTCCAGTAAAGACCTGCGTCTGCTGTGCCTTCTCCTGGATGTCCTGTTTCATCTTCTCCGCACGAGCCGCGGAGACCTCCACCGCTTCGCGCGGGGCATCATCAGTGCAAAGCTGGGCCTCTTCATTCCAGTCGTTATCGCACACCCATTTGTGGCAGCGCGGGCAGCGCTTGAAATGCCCTTTGGCCTCGTTGGTGGCCTGCTCGAAAACCTGTTCATGTTCCTTGTGCCACTCCGGTGACATGCCTTCGTATTTGTTCGACGCGATATCGGCGCCGTGCTGGGCTGCGTAGCCTATGTTGTACTTCCCGGTGAGCGAGCCAACCGCTCCGGCCGCCTTCCCTATCCCCGAGAACAGACCCCTTTTCTTGTAGGTCTTGGACTCAACGAAGCTGGTCTTGTAGCCTTCGCGGCAGATGTCGCAGAAGAAGGTGAATTGGAATCCCGCGTCTGTGCTGTTGTCCTCCAAGTTCGATGTGAACGATACGAGTTTTCCGTTGGTCATTTCCTCCCTCCATAAAGTGGCTTGCGGCATTTGATGCAGGTCGGGCCTATCGGCGCCTGCTCCGTCTTGCATTTGGGGCAGGTGACGATCAGCCTTGATCCGCACTTCTCACAATAATCTCCCAAGAATGTGCTCTGGCCGCAGGCGGGGCAGTTCACGGTCAGTGTAAGTCCGCAGTTCATACAAGCCTTCTGACCTGGCTGTATTGGCGCACGGCACTTGGGGCAGCGGAAGCTGTCAGTGGGGTTGACCTTGCCACACCACGGACACACCCTAGCATCAGGGTCCACCAACTGATCGCAATACTTGCACGGTTTCTTAAAGCCGACCATTCAACCGATTCCCCCAGCTACTATCCGGACCACCCCATGGCGGTCCCCCTGCCTTGTGCGTGATATCCGCAGGGCTGATAATAATAGATTTCTGTGATTCATCGTTCGCCCGCGTGTCTGGTCAGATCGTTGATGGTCGGGCGTCGGGGATTGAGGAGCTCGAACCCCGTTCTCGCGTCCATCTCCCGTCTGGCGTTGACCCCTACCAGCTCAGTCATCACGACCTCCGCCATTTGCCATACCTTAACGCCCCGTCGCACGCAACCAGTTATGGTACCTCCTTCTCGGCCGCAGGCGACGTGCATATGCAGGACCGGATCTCCATTCTCGTTGAGGAAGATCGTCCCTACCCCCGTGAGTTCGTGCACCTCTTCCAAGGTCTTCTCCATTGGAGCGGGTGGCATGGAAGAGCCGTTCTTCGGCCCTACCACCAATTTGCTGCCCTTGTTAGCAGCCCCAATGATCGTAATCGTGGCAGAGGTCAATTTCACATCACGCGCGAATCTCTCCAGCACCTCATGAATGACCTCGCCCTCTTCCAATCGGAGCACGAACACCCTGCCTAGCTTGCCTTGTGTGTATTTCATCAGATCACCGAAGATCGGCCTCGAATGAATGGTACTCTATTATCCGCCATCCTCATCGGATTTCTTCCATATCAGTGCGTCGTTCTCTTGTGCCACATTGAACTTCAGAAGCCCCTCTATGTCCAGCTTCCATTGCTCCACCGAAGAGTGGACCACTCTGCCTATGAAACGCTCTCGCAATGTTCGGAGTTCTGGTATGCGCAGGAGCGAATATCTGTAGCGCGAATATTCGGGCGAGTATAGCTTTTCCTCTGCCAAATAGATCGGCTCACGCCTAAAGTTGATGGCCATGAGTCCTCTGGCAATGTCAGAAAGACTCGCATCGGCCGTCTGGTCTAATTGGTCCAGGTCCTTGATCCGGGCGTATTCCTTTCTGCCCATTATGCGGAAGAAATAGGTCGCTCTCCCTTCGTCCTCTCCGGAGGACGCCTCGAAGGCGATCGCGTTTCCTCCTTTCGAGCCATCCGTCATGTAGATCGGGGTCAAGAACCAGATATACTCACCCATGGTTTCGCCCCTAAGGGTCTTTTTCATCCCGATCCTAATCTTCTCTGCCCTTGCCATTGAGCTCAAGAAGGCATATTCTTCCCTCAGGCCCAGCCCTGCCAATTTCCGCTCCAATCGAGGCCAGAGACCGGGACAGGCCGCCTCCAGATCGCTCCTGCGGGCTGCCCGTCCCTCCCTCATGTACTTCGAAGCCCTTAATATCGCCTTGGAGTCGGCCTCGGGATATACGTCCTTGAGCATGTTCTGAACTTTGGCGGACAATTCCCCGACAGAATCGATGATTCCTTTTTGCAAAGGGTCGAGCTCCTTTCCCAAGCGACTGAATTCGACCCTGCTTCCCGAGTCCAGAGGAATGATGACCTTGAAGTTCTCCGCCGTGCTGCCTTGAATGTCGCTGAAAGGTACTCGCCGCAGGTCGCTCCGTTCAGGCATGATCACTATGGCGGTCTCATAGAGCCTGACCTCGCACTTCCCTTTGTCCTCTACCAAACCACTGGAATCAATAATGGTGAAATCGGCACTGACCCCCCGCTTTCTCAAGTTCTCCTCCATGAGCAGGTCCTGAAGAGCCAGCTCATTCCTGGCTTGTACCAGGCTTCGGGCGAAGTCCTCATACTTATAGCCTAAGTTGAACAGCAGCAGCGAATCGCCGCCAACCACATCGACCTTGATGCGGTAGTCCGCCTCTGAGATGGAAACGAGGTCTCGAAGCGAAAACGATGTAGGTTCCCCATCCTTCGGCCCGATGATCAGAGCAGCGGCCTCGATCGTTCCATTGGCATCCCCTGCCATCGTCACCTTGCCCTCTGGATCAGAAATTGAGAACCTGAGCGATGCTTGCATGTCAGAAAGAAGGACCTAAGCCCATATTATCACTTTGCTGTCGTTCGCCATCAGGGACAGGAGGCCAGGGAAAAGGCTCAATACCTTGCTTGACGCATCTATCCATCGCGAGGATTGCATTTGACAAGCGCCAAGGTCGCCATCGCCCTGGATGGGAACCGTCGCCGCGCCACCAGAAAGGTGGCCGCCGCAGTGGGCGCCCCCTATAATGAAGGCAAGGTCGTCCTGGTCAAACCGAACTTCAATACTTCGGACCTCGCGCCAGGGTCAACCCACGAAGAGACCTTGCTGGCCGTGATAGAGGCTTTGAAGCAGGAAAACCCGAAGAAGCTCATCGTGGCGGACCGCAGCGGGCCCATGAGCACCAGGAAGGTCTTCGAGGACAAGCACATCTTCGAGCTGGGTGAGGAAGAAGGGTTCGATTGTCTGATCCTCGACGAGATGCCAGATGACATGTATGTCCAGATCGAGCCTCCCGGGAGCCATTGGAAGAACGGTTTCATGTTCGCGCGACCGGTGATACGGGCGGACCGGGTCATCTGCTTGTGCTGTCTCAAGACCCATCGCTATGGTGGGCACTTCAGCATGTCGCTCAAGCTGACGACTGGCATGGTACACCGCAAGAACATGGACGAGCTGCACTCCTCTGGCCATCTGAGGGAGATGATAGCGGAGATGAACTACGCCTACGAGCCCAACCTCATCATCATGGATGGGGTGGAAGCCTTCTACGATGGCGGGCCGATGACCGGGAGCCGTTGGAAGGCCGATCTCACCTTCGCTTCCCAGGACCGGGTGGCCATCGATGCGGTGGGAGTGGCGGCGCTTAAGATGCATGGCACGACCCCGGAGATCGAGCGAAGGCCGGTCTTCGAGCAGGACCAGATCAAGCGTGCCGTCGAGCTGGGGCTCGGCGTCTCAGAACCCAAGGAGATCGAGCTGATACCAGTGGATGAAGGTTCAGAGCAGATAGCCGCGCAGATCGAGGACTTCCTGCTCTCGTAGATCGCACATGATTCACGCAGATGGCGCTCAGCACCATTCTTTCCTACTGCTTTATTAGCTGAAATCCGGAATCGAATGACGGATGCGAGGAGGAACGAAGCAATCCATCGCGCCTGCGCTGGCGCTCTTGCTGCTGTCCCCGATCGTAGGGGAACTGCTCTCGGGCTCGTCTCCCCCGTTCGAGTTCCTCAACCCCTTAGCCTTCCTCTTCATGGCGGGCCTCTACGGCAGTGGCGCCCTGATAATCCGCGAACTGGCATTCCGTTGGAAAAAGGGATGGGTCTCGATCCTGATCATGGGTGCCGCCTATGGGGTCATCGAAGAGGGCTTGGAAGTGAAATCCTTCTTCGATCCCGCTTGGGTCGACATCGGCGCCCTCGGTTCGTACGGCAGATATTTGGGGGTCAATTGGGTATGGAGCGTGCAGCTCACCATCTATCACATGGTCTTCAGCATTGCCATCCCTATCCTGCTGGTGACATTGCTTTACCAAAGCGAGAAGGACAGGGCCTGGGTCACTGATCGGGCCCTCAAGATCCTTGGTGCGGTGCTGCTGCTCGATGTCATCGTCGGGTTCATCTGGCTCACACCATATCGTCCCTCATGGTTGCTTTACTGGCTTGCCATGATGATCGTACTGGCGCTTTTCGTCGTCGCATACTTGGTGCCAAAGCAACCCTTCCCGCCAAATCAGAGCAATTGTCCCCGTCCCCGGAGGTTCTTCCTTCTGGGGCTGGGGTTCGCCTCCGCCCTGTTCCTCATCGCATGGACCTCTCCAGGGTGGGGGGTCCCGGCGATGGTCCCGCTTTCTCTACTATTGCTTTCTTGCGCACTCGGCTTCCATGCGCTACTGAAGTGGTCGGGAAACGGTTCGGCCTGGGGTAAAAAGCATCAACTTGCCCTCGCCTCTGGCGCCCTGGGCTTCCTGATCATGCTGGCATTCCCGCAGGACATTTGGGGCCCCCCGAACATGCTCGGGATGAGCCTGGTCGCACTGGCGTTCATCGTTTTCTTGGTCTACCTCTGGTTCAGGGTCGGCTCGGATGGTTCAATCCGCACACCACCGGAGTTCCGTGCGCAGGGGTAACGATGGCCACCAGAATCATGCGATCATGCCATAGGGCATGCGGTTGCGCTCCACGAACTCTCCGATGGTGATCTGGCCGCCAATATTGAGGTCGAGCTGGTCCAGACCCCAGGCCTGACTCTTCTCCAGCCTCACTGAGACGATCTTCAGCCATTCGAACATCTGCTTGGGGTCGGGCATGCGGTTGCGACGACCGAAGGAGGTCGGGCAGGGGGAAGCTATCTCCACGAAGGAGAAGCCTTTCTTCTGCAGGGCCTTCTGCATCGAACTGATGAGCTCCTTGACGTTCCGCACCGTCCAGCGCGCCACATAATTGGCTCCTGCGGTGACGGCCAGCTCGGCCAGGTCGAACGGGTATTCCTTGTTTCCGTATGGCGTGGTGGTGGAGAACGATTTATGGGGGGTGGTGGTTGAGGCCTGTCCACCGGTCATGCCGTAGGTGTAATTGTTGATGCAGAACACCGATATGTCGACGTTCCTCCTCGCCGCATTGATGAAGTGGTTCCCACCGATAGCACCGATGTCCCCATCCCCTGAGAACACCACCACGTTAAGGTCAGGATTGGCGAGCTTGATGCCGGTGGCGACTGCCAGAGCCCTTCCATGAGTCGTATGGATGCTGTCCGCTCTCATGTAGCCAATGATGCGCGAACTGCAGCCTATGCCCGATACGAAGACGGTTCGGTCCTGGTTCATGCCCACCTCCGCGAATGCGCGGTGGAAGCAGTTCATGACCGTGCCTATGCCACAGCCGGGGCAGAACATGTGGGGCCAACGGTCCTCGCGATAGAGATCGAAGAACTCCGTCGTCTCACCCCCCTGCCGCTATGAAATGAACCAGTTCGTCCGGTGTGGGCACATCGCCCCTGAGCTTGGAGAACAATCTGATCTTCTTGCAGCCACTGGCGCATGCCGTACGCTCCACTTCCTTGAACATCTGACCTAGGTTCATCTCCATCACAATCACTTCACTCACCCCAGAGCAGGCCTGGGCCACCAGCTCCTCTGGGAATGGCCAGAGGGTCTTGAGTTCCAACAACCCTAGATCAGGGTGCGTTCGCAAGGCCGCCTTGGCGGCAAAGGTCGGCGAGCCATAGGTTACGATCAGGCTCTTCGCCTCCGGCCGAGTGATCACCACCTCGCAGATGTCATTCCTGTGGATCACAATCTTGTCGTTCAGGCGACGCACCAGTTCTTCGTGAACATCGCCATCGTTGGTCGGATATCCCGCAATGTCATGCGAAAGCCCGGTGACATGCACCCTTGAACCTTTGCCGAAGACGGGAAAACCGGGGACCAATGATTCATCGTAGGCAAAGCCGTCATGCCACACCTGGTCGATACGCATCAGTCTGTCAAAGACCTCTAGGCGTTGCGGCACGGTGAACTTGCCTCTCATGTGGCCCACTTCAGCATCGGAAAGCAGGATGGTGGGGGCCCGGTACTTCTCCGATAGGTTGAACGCTCTTATGGTCTGGTCGAACATGTCCTGGACCGTCGATGCCGCCAGCACGATGATCGGGTAGTCGCCATGCGAACCATAGCGTGATTGCATGACATCCCCCTGACCGACCATGGTCGGCATTCCGGTGGAG
>Ga0315275_10002150_pt1 | contig 17671 bp, 12 predicted proteins | sample YL17G03_0_MG_FD_205557 | JGI IMG/M metagenome (GOLD analysis project Ga0315275, IMG submission 205557) | Sediment microbial communities from Yellowstone Lake, YNP, Wyoming, USA - YL17G03_0 | ecosystem: Environmental > Aquatic > Freshwater > Lake > Sediment | place: USA: Wyoming | collected...
ACGCACGCACCGCACACTGGCCCTCCGTGGATCTGTACGGCTTATCGGTCTGGAGACGAAACGAACTGGTTATGAAACGATCAAGATGTACCGTGAAGCCATGAAGGCTGCTCCAAACAAGGATGAACTCAAGCTTCTTCTATCGGCTGTGGGAGAGGCACCTTCCTTGGCAGCATTTCAGCTGGCTGCCGGCTACCTGAAGGACAAGAACCTTCGGCAGGAAGCGGAGGCTGCGGTTGTGAACATCGGCGAATGGATTGTTGGCAGTGCGGGGGCCGAAATTGTTCCGGTGGTGAAGCAAGTGGCTCAATCCTCGCAGAATGAGAGCGTTGTGTCGAGAGCTCAGGCAATCATAAGGAACTTCGAACGCCTGACGGATTACATCACAGCGTGGGAATTCGCGGGGCCCTATACAAAGGAGAACGCGAACCTGTTTGAAGAGCAATTCGCTCCTGAGGGTCCTGCCGCATCGCAGGTGCTGTGGAGACCGTTTCGGAGCTTGACAGACCCGGATCGTCCGTGGCTTCTTGACTTCGGCAAGGTTATCGGCGGCGATGTCACAGTCGTCTACGTGTGGACGAACGTCTGGTCCCAAAACGAGCAGGGAGCACGAATGGAGGTCGGAAGCGACGATGGCATAAAGATCTGGCTGAACGGCGAGCTTATCCTTGCGAAGGATGTGAGCCGCGGCGTGGTCCCAGGCGATGATAGTTTCCAGGTGACGCTGAGAAAGGGATGGAATTCTCTGATGATGAAGATCAACAATCGGGGAGGAGAGTGGGGTGCCTGTGCACGCTTCCATAATCCTGAAGGTGGGAAAATCGAAGGAATTCGTGTATCATTGAACAAGAACTGATAACTAAAGGACACCACCATGCATGCCAAAGTCTATCCGCAATTTGCAGCAATGCTTGTTTGCGCGCTGGTAATAGGTTCATGCGCTCCTTCCGTCTCAACAGTGAAAGACGAGGGAGGAGTGACAGACCCTGTGATGGGAGATTGGAGAGGATATCGCGTCACCAACACGGGAATGGTTGCTCCTGTGGCTGTTCAGGCTGTTGCGCTTGGCGCGAACAAGTATGGGTTTAACGTGCAGGCGTATTTTGACCAGCGAGAGCTGATCAAGGAGTCGTATGAGGCGCAATTCGAAGGCGGACGTTTTGCGATCACGGATCACCCGGATTGGCAGGCGAAGCTTGCCGACGGGGTTCTTTCGGGCACGACATCTTTGAAGGATGGACAGTACTTCTACGTCATACACGTCGTACGTCTCTCCCCGACGCTTGGCGCGAAAGCTCCAGCCAATGCTGTTGTCTTGTTCGATGGGACGAACCTCAATGGATGGGAACGACGCGACGCAAAGCAGAAAGGGATGCCCGCGGCATGGAAAGTCGGAGGAGGCATCGCGGAGGTTTCACCGGGCGGCGGTGACATCGTCACGAAACAGAAATTCTCAGACTTTCAGCTCCATCTCGAATTCCGGCTCCCCTTCATGCCCGAGGCGCGGGGACAAGCGCGTGCGAACAGCGGCGTCTATATGCAGGGCCGGTATGAAGTGCAGGTTTTGGACAGCTATGGCCTCAAAGGGGAAGATAATGAGTGCGGAGGCATCTACAAAGTGTCGGCACCTCGCGTCAACATGTGCGCCCCTCCCGGTCAATGGCAAACATATGATGTGACCTTCCACGCGCCCCGGTTTGATAAGGATCGGAACAAGATCAAGGATGCCGTTGTGACGGTAGTGCACAATGGAATACTCATTCATAAGGATCTTGTCGTACCCGGACCGACAGGAGGTGCGATCGACGATGACGTGCATCTTCCGGGCGGGCTCCTTCTTCAGGATCACGGGAATCTCGTCCAGTACAGAAATGTCTGGCTTGTCGAATTGAAGGACTGACGCAGAAAAGCCATGAACACAGTTCGCGTCGTCGTTGTAGGGTGTGGAACCATGGGGTCATCCCATGCGCGCGCCTATGCTCAGCTGCAGGGATTCGAACTGGTGGGACTTGTGGATCGATCGATGGAGAAAGCCAAGTCCTTGTCCCAGGAACTTGGAGGCATTTCGCTGTATGCTTCCCTTGAAGAGGCCATTGCTGCTTCCCATCCCAACGCAGTGTCCATTTGTACGTACCCTGAGACGCACTACGATATCGCGATGAAGTCACTCGGAGCGGGAATGCATGTGTTTATCGAAAAACCGCTCGCGGTGACAGTGGAACAGGGAGAAGAAATTGCGCGGGCCGCGCAGAGCATGCGGAAGAAAGTGGTCGTCGGTTACATCCTTCGCCACCACCCTGCGTGGCAGCGTTTTATCGAGGAGGCGCGGCAACTGGGAAAGCCCCTCGTCATGCGAATGAATCTGAACCAGCAAAGCAGCGGGAAGGAATGGGAAGTGCACAAGAGCCTCATGCATTCGATGTCTCCCATTGTGGACTGTGGGGTACATTATGTTGATGTCATGTGCCAGATGACCCGTTCTCGCCCTGTGCGTGTCCAGGCGATCGGCGCGCGCCTGACCGAAGAGATCAACGAATCGATGTACAACTACGGTCATCTGCACGTGGTGTTCGAGGATGGGTCGGTGGGATGGTATGAAGCAGGCTGGGGTCCGATGATGAGTGAAACCGCCTACTTTGTCAAAGATGTCATTGGCCCGAAAGGATGTGTCAGCATTGCCGAGCCCCGGTCTGAGACGACCGGAGGATCATCGGACATCGATTCCCATACGAAGACCAGCAGTCTCATCAGGCATGATGCAGCGTCGATGAAAAACATAACGATCAACACCAGCGACGAACCGGATCATCAAGAGTTGTGCAATCGGGAGCAGGTATATTTTCTGCGCGCGATCAGGGAGGATCTCGATCTCCGTGAACATCTCGACGATGCGATCAACAGTCTGCGCATCGTGCTCGCGGCAGACCGGTCGGTGAGAACGGGAAACGTCGTCCAACTAGCATAAGAAGGACCCCCATGAAGAAATCGATCTATCTTCAGCTCAGCGGTATGATGTTCCTGGAATTCTTCGTGTGGGGAGCGTGGTACGTCACCGTGGGGAACTACATGAGTCGTATCGGCATGTCCGATGTCATCTACTGGGCCTACGCGGTTGGCCCCATCGGGGCGATCATCTCGCCATTCTTCCTCGGCATGGTGGCGGACAGGTTCTTCGCAACGGAGAAGGTCCTCGCTGCGCTGCATCTCATCGGAGGTGTGGCGATGTTCCTTGCGCCGCTTGCGGCGGAATCGGGTGTTGCGGGGTTGTTCATCTTCTTCCTGCTTCTGCACATGGTGTGCTACATGCCGACCATCGGCCTTGCCAACGCTCTCGCATTCCACCACATGACAGAACAGGAAAAGTACTTCCCGATAATCCGCGTATTCGGAACGATCGGCTGGATCGTGGCAGGCATCTTTGTCAGCGCCGTGTTGGGGGCTGATGAAACCGGCTTGCCGCTGCGTATCGCTGGAGTAGCAGGCGTGATCATGGGAGTGTATTCCTATACGCTGCCGCACACTCCGCCTTCTCCCAAAGAAAAAGTGACCGTGCGTGAGGTACTTGGTCTCGACGCGCTTGCCCAGCTCAAGAGCCCTTCCTTCCTTGTCTTCATTGTCAGTTCGTTCTTGATCTGCATACCTCTCTCGACGTACTACGCCTACGCGCCGGTGTTTGTCAATGCCAATGGCATCCTGAATCCCGCCTTCAAGATGACCTTCGGCCAGATGTCAGAAGTACTGTTTATTGTACTCCTGCCGTTCTTCTTCCGGATTATGCGCATCAAGTGGATACTTCTTGTTGGAATGCTTGCATGGGTGTTGCGGTACGTCCTGTTCGCACTTGCTGCACCGACGGGCATCATGTGGATGATCATGGGTGGAATCATCCTCCACGGCGTCTGCTATGACTTCTTCTTCGTCGCGGGCCAAATCTATGTCGACAAGATCTCCACACGCGAGATTCGCGGACAGGCCCAGGGCTTCCTGGTCCTCATGACATACGGCGTGGGTATGTTCATCGGCGCGCAAGCCTCCGGATGGCTTCACAATGGCATCGTGACTTCGACAGGCGCTGGTGCTGCCGCCCAGTGGCAAACCTTCTGGAGCATCCCTGCAGCGTTGGCAGCGATCATCATGATTGTTTTCGGTCTGTTCTTCAAGAATACCCCCAAGTCCGTTTCTGACAAAGCAACCCAAACGGCATAGGAGCCCTATGGAACTCTCTCGGCGCAAGTTTATAAAATCCGCCCTCACACTCGGAGCCTTTTCTATTGTTCCACGACGCGTTCTCGGCGGTCCGGGGTTCACAGCCCCCAGCGATGAATTGACCAAGGCGGTCATTGGTGTCGGGGGCATGGGACACTGGCATCTCGGCAATACCGGTGCGCGCTTGCTCGCGGTATGCGATGTGGACGAAGAACACACGAAAGAGGGGATGCGGATCGGCGGCCCCGGAGTCAAGGGGTACAAAGATTTTCGGGAAGTGCTCGAAAGGAAAGACATCGATATCGTTCACATTGCAACGCCCCCACACTGGCACGGGTTGATAGCGGCCGCGGCGGCGAGGGCGGGCAAAGATATCTGGTGCGAGAAACCGATGACCCGAACAATCGCCGAAGGGGAAAAAGTTGTCGAAGCCGTGAAAACGTACGGACGCATGTTCCGCATCAACACCTGGTTCCGTTACAGCGGAGACCGATTCTACGACAGCGGCGGTACGGTCAAAGAATACAAGAAACTTGTTCAGAGCGGCATGCTGGGCTGGCCGCTTACGGTGACGATTGCAGCTTCAACGGGCTTCGAGTGGAAATTCTACTGGAGCGGGAAAACCGATCTGACACCGCAATGGATTCCCCCCGAACTCGACTACGATTTCTGGCTGGGCCCCGCACCCTACAAGCCCTATCATCGACATCGCACACACGAAACGTTCCGGGGCTACTGGGATTATGACGGGGGAGGACTGGGGGACATGGGACAGCATTACCTTGATCCGCCTCAGTACATTCTGGGGAAAGATGAAGAAAGCCCGGTGAAGATCGAAGTCGACGCTCCGCCACAACATCCGGAAGCTGCCAGCTCGTTCCGCAGGATCTTCATCACGTACGCGGACGGTTGCCGGATCGTTCTCGAAGGAGAACGAGAGAATGAGGAGATTCCTTTTATCGAGGGCCCGAACGGAAAGTTGTTCAAGGGGTTCCGATGCACCATTCCGAACATAAAGGAAAAGCTCTCGGCGCTTCCCGATCCCGAGCCAACGCTGGGCGATTTCATTCTCGCAGTTCGGACGCGGAAGAAATTCGCATTGAACGAGCAGAACGGCCACCGGTCAGCGACGCTCGTGAATCTTGCGAAGATTGCGTGGCAGCTCGGCCGGACTGTGCATTTCGATCCCGCAACCCAGCGATGTAAGAACGATGATGCGGCCAATCGGCTGATCGATCCTCCGATGCGCGCTCCCTGGCACTTTTAGTGACAAACGGTGAATCTATGAGAAACTACATCTTGGTTCTTGTCCTCTTCATTGTTGCACTGCTCCTGTGTGGTTGCGCTTCGACCAAGCCGGTCGACGCCGTATCCGCAAAACCGGCATTCTCGCTCGATCAGCTGATGAGCAGGATGCCTGCCCGCGATTCGCTCGAAGCACGCTGGATCTTTTCCTCCATGATACAGATGGGACAGGGGGGCGTGCTGGAGATTTGCAGGAGACTTGGACCGCCAGGTACTGATCGCAATGCCCAGGCGGAATACGCTTTGCAGGGCCTGGCAACGTATGTCGTTCGTCAGGGGAGCGAAGCCGATCGATTGATGTTTGTTTTGGCACTGGGTAAAGCGCTGGAAAGTCCTTTGCCTGTCGAGCAGGCGTCGTTCCTCATCGCGCGTCTTCAGGTGGCGGGGAAAGGGGAATCCACAGGAATCCTCTCCCGTTTCCTCGGCAACGAACGACTCTGCGAACCGGCAGCACAGGCGCTGGTGGCAATCCGGGATGGTGCTGAGCCACCATTCCTTTCAGCATTGCCAGGGGCCGGTCGAAATTGTCGAATCACAATCATCAAGAGCCTCGGCGACCTCCGAAGTCGCAGCGCAGTCGATCCACTGCTCAAGGAGGCAAAGAATGAAAACTCCGGTGTTCGTCTGGCCGCGTTCTACGCACTGGCGAATATCGGAGATTCAAGAGCTGACCAGATTCTTACACAGGCAGCGATGAACGGGCCCGCAGCGGAGAAAGACGAGTGTACGTGGTATTACCTCCTCTTCGCTCGCCGACAAGCCGAAGCAGGAGACACTGCAAAGGTGATCAGAATGAGCAAACATCTGTACGCGAGCCGCGTCTCCGTCGGTGAAAACCATTTCCGCTCTGCGGCTCTCGAAGTCATGGTGCAGACCATAAGGGACGGTGCACTCGACGAGCTTATTGGTGCCATGGCTGATTCGAGCAAGCAGCTACGTGCCGCAGCGCTGAATCTGGCGGCACGAATCCCAGGTGAGCCCGCAACAAGAAAATGGGTTGACGCTGCAAAGGGAGCCCGGCCCGAAGTCCGGAGCGAGGTTTTGACAATGCTCGGCCGACGAGGAGACGTGAGTGCGTACCCTGCAGTTGCCTATGCTATCAACGACGCGGACAGCACGGTTCGAGCTTCTGCCATTGATGCGGTTGTTCGACTCTCAACTGGAGAAGCCATCCCGCCGTGCCTTAGCCTGCTTCGGCGGAGCCAGGAAGGAAGCGACATCACTGCAGTGAGGAAAGCCTTGGATCGGTTGCCTTCGGCTCAAGTGATTCCATGGGTTATCGAGGCACTTCCTCATGTAACCGCACCGGCGTCTGTGATGCTGACAGACCTCCTTGGCAAATATGGAACGGTTGTACCCGTCGAGCCGGTTGTCAACCTGTGCAAGAACAACAATGCTTCCGTTCGGCTAGCCGCGATCAAAGCGCTCGGGACAGTGGCGACAGACAAAGACCAATCTCAGCTGATTGCAGTTCTGCTCGGCACGCAAGAGGAAGCAGAACAGTCTGCAGCACAGAAAAGTCTTGCGTTGGTCTGTTCGCGGATCGGAGAATCGGAGAACCGGGCAGAGAAAGTTCTCGAAGCCTACAGAAATGCATCGATTGATCAACGGAGACCACTCCTTCGCGCGCTCGGCCGGATCGGTGGAACGAAAGCGCTGATGGTCGTTGCGGAGAATGCACGGAGCAAGGATGCCGATACGCGCGATGCGGCAGTCCGCGCACTCGCCGATTGGCCAACGATCGAGGCATATGATAGTCTCCTCACGATCGCGAAGAGCAAAGAGAAACTGAATCTGCGTGTCCTCGCACTGCGAGGATGCGTTCGAGTCGTTGAAAATGCACCCATCAATCCCCCGACTGCTGTGCGGTACCACGAGAAAACGCTTGCCGCGGCGCAGAGGATTGACGAGAAACGTCTTGTGTTGGGAGCCCTGGGCAATCTTCGCAGCAAAGAAGCTCTTCGGCTCGTGATTCCATTTATTGGAGATGACTCGCTGGGTCTGGATGCCGCGATGGCTGCCGGAAAGATATCCGCGGGAAAGACAGAGAAAAAAGATGAGCTGGGTTCCTCTGAAGTGGCGCGCGTCTTCATTGAATCGAAAGTGCCCGCGCGTTTCAAGAGTCAGGTGGCTCGCAATTTCGACGCAAGCGCCGGGATGAACACACCGCCCTCCGGATTCGTGTCACTGTTCAATGGGAAGGATTTGAAAGGCTGGAAAGGGCTCGTCGCGAATCCACTGCTGCGCGCCAAGATGGATTCAGCGCAACTCGCCGCTGCTCAGGTTTTGGCCGATTCATCGATGCGCACCCACTGGTCGGTCGCCGATGGCGTCCTGGTGTTCGACGGCAAAGGGGAGAGCCTTTGCACAGCGAAAGATTACAGCGATTTCGAATTGCTGGTCGACTGGAAGATTGAGAAAGAGGGGGACAGTGGAATCTATCTCCGCGGCTCTCCACAGGTTCAGATCTGGGATCCGGCGCAGTGGCCTGAAGGATCCGGCGGGCTCTATAACAATCAGAAAGGACCGAGCAAACCGCTTCAGCGTGCGGACAATCCGATCGGCGAGTGGAACACGTTCCGGATACGGATGATCGGTGAACGAGTGACGGTGTATCTCAACGATATCCTGGTGGTCGACAGTGTCGCTTTGGAGAACTACTGGGACAGAAGCATACCGATCTTCCCGATGGGTCAACTTGAGTTGCAGTCTCACAGCTCTCCGCTCTTCTTCAGGAACATTTTCATTCGCGAAATCCCCAGGCAAAAGTCGCTCTTCACCGGCAGTCTCTTCAGCGGCGAGGATCTGAAGGGGTGGAAGATTATCGACGGAAAGGAAGGGAATTGGTCGGTGAAAGACGGGATCCTCTTCACGACGGGTGAGGGGGGAGGATGGCTCTCGACCGACCGGGAGTACGATAACTTCCAGCTTGACCTTGATTTCCGTGTGTCCGAAGGGGGAAACAGTGGTGTGTTCCTTCGTTCCCCGCGACAGGGTGATCCGGCTTATACTGGGATGGAAATACAAGTTCTCGACGATTATGCTGCAGAGTATGCCAAGCTCAGACCATGGCAGTATTGCGGGAGCGTCTATGGCATTCAAGCTCCCTCTGTGCGTGCAACGAAGAAAGCTGGTGAATGGCAGCACTACACGATCGTTGCTGAAGGTCCACGTGTGAAGATCACGCTGAACAACCAGCTCATCGTCGACGCAGACTTGATCTCGCACATGGATCAGGAAACCAGTCATCCGGGCCTGAAGCGTCGGTCAGGATATATTGGGCTTCAGTGCCATAGTTCGAAAGTGGAATATCGCAATATCACCATCAAGGAACTTGAGTGGAAAGAAATCGATGAAAAACATTGACAGACGGAAGTTCCTTCACTACTCGGCTGCAACAGGTGCCGCGTTGCTTCTTGCGCGAACGCGGGGTGAGGCGGCAGATGAGAACCGGCAATCCTCTTCATCGGACGACTTGAAGATTGCGCTCATCGGCGCGGGTGCGCAGGGCCAGGTGTTAATGAATGCCTGCTTGAAAATCCCCGGCGTCCGCTTCAGGGCAGTCTGCGACATTTGGGAGGCGTACAATCTGAGGCGCGCGCAGCGGATGCTCGACAAGTTCGGCCACAAAGTCAACGCCTATCAAGACTATCGCCAAATGCTCGCAAAGGAGAAAGGCCTCGATGCTGTCCTCATTGCCACGCCGGATTTCTGCCACGCTCAACAGACCGTTGACTGTCTGGCTGCAGGGCTCCACGTGTACTGTGAGAAAGAAATGTCCAACACGCTTGAAGGTGCCCGCCGCATGGTTCATGCAGCGCAACAGAGCCGCAAGCTGCTCCAGATCGGTCATCAGCGCCGTAGCAATCCGCGATATATTCATTGTTACAAGAAGTTGATTCAGGAGGCGAGAGTTCTTGGAAGGGTGACAACGGTCAACGGGCAGTGGAACCGCTCGGTCCAAGCTGACAATGGCTGGCCGAAAGGATCTGCCATCGAAGCCGAAGTACTGAGGAAATACGGGTACCGTTCGATGGAAGAATTCCGGAACTGGCGCTGGTACCGGCACCTCGGGGGCGGTCCTGTCGTCGACCTCGGATCACACCAGCTCGATATCTACAACTGGTTCCTGGATGCCCGGCCTCAATCGATCGTCGCGAGCGGAGGGAGCGGCTACTACGAACGGAGAACGCATGAGTGGTTCGACAGCGTCCTTGCTACATTCGAGTTTGAAACCCGTCACGGAAAAGTGCACGCGTTCTATCAAACGATTTCCACCAACAGCAACCAGGGCTACTATGAGAGTTTCATGGGCGATCAGGGGACGTTGCTCATTTCAGAATCGGGAGCCCGGGGAGCAGCGTACCGTGAACCGACAGCGCCTGATTGGGAGAAGTGGGTGTCACTCGGCTATTTGAAATCGCCGGTCGGGGAACAAAAGAAGCCGCAAACCGATGCCGTGCTCGATGTGCGGGAAACCGTTGCACCTCCTTCGTTCGAACTTCCGATAAAGTTTGACGATCCGTACCACAAACCTCACCTCGATAATTTCTTCAATGCGATCAGGGGAAAAGAAAAGCTGAATTGTCCTGCCGAAACCGGGTATGAAACCGCTGTCACTGTGCTCAAGGTCAATGAGGCGGTGGAATCGGGAAGAAAACTCTACTTCGATCCGCGGGAGTTCAAGGCCTAGAGAATGAAAGCGATGAAAGAAACTGGCATACTCCTGGTTCTGCTGTCTTTGTGCACAGGGCCTGTCTTCCCGCAAACGCAGGAGAATGTGGGTGACATCGCCGATGGCAACAAGGCGATTCCTGTCCACTTGATCAGAATCTATGATGAGTTCGATCATCTGATCAGGCTCGATGACAATCCCCTCATGCCCTTCTCGCCGAAACGAACCTGTCGGAAGTGCCACGACTACGAGAAAATCCGTGTCGGATGGCATTTCAACGCAGCGGATTCCAGTGTTGCTCCCGGACGGATCGGTGAACCGTGGATCTACGTCGATCGCCAGGCTGCGACGCAGATGCCTCTCTCATACAGACGATGGAAAGGAACATATCCTCCCAGTGCCGTAGGCCTCACTAGTTTCAAGTTCCTCTCTCTGTTCGGGCGTCACCTTCCCGGCGGAGGGGTGGGAGAAAAGGATAGTGCGCAGGAATTGAACGACTACATGCGATGGCAGGTCTCCGGCAATCTCGAAGTCAATTGTCAGAGCTGCCATAATGCAGATCCCGGGCAGAGCCAGTCGGAGTATGGTGTGCAGGTGCTACGCCAGAACTTCCGATGGGCTGCCACGGCAAGCAGTGGTTTTGCGACGGTGCAGGGATCTGCGAGAGAAATGCCTGACAACTTTGATCTCTATTCATCAGTTCCGCCGGAGAAGTCCGAGTTCCTGCCTCCGACGGTCACGTATAACAAATCGCGATTTGATGTTGCGGGAAAAGTTCTTTTCGGCGTCCCACGGAAGATGTCTCCCGTGCAGTGCTCCTTCTGCCATTCGTCGAAGGTGATTGATCCACGACAGCCTGATCGATGGGAGGCAGAGGAAGATGTTCACGTTGCCGCCGGTATGACCTGTGTTGATTGTCATAGGAACGGTCTTGATCATCAAATGACACGGGGCTATGAGGGGGAAGCAGAGGTGGCCGGAAGACCGGCTGCTTCTTCGCTCACGTGCAGAGGTTGCCATCTTGGGAGTGGCGATGGAGGCGTTCCAGCAGAAGGAAGGCGGGGCGCTCCGAGGCCGCTTCATCTTGGGATTCCCCCTGTGCATTTCGACAAACTCGCCTGCACTGCGTGTCATTCCGGTCCGTGGCCTTCGGCCAACACGCTGCGTGTGAAGACCTCGAGGGCGCACTCCCTCGGGATACCAAAGGCAGACAAGTCGGACGACGCGCTGCCACAGATAATGACTCCGGTCTTCGCTAAACAGTCCGATGGTACATATGCTCCGCACGATATTTTCTGGCCGGCATTCTGGGCTAGCCGTAAACAGAATCATATTGAACCTGTGGCAACGGATTTCGTCCGGCCGTTGGTGGCTGAGATCTTCGCCAAAGACACGACGCGTACGTTAGGTCGATGGCCGGTCCTGCGGGATGCCGATATTCTGTATGTTCTTCGACGTTTGCATGAGCAAGACTCGACGAGTATCCCTGTGTACATCAGTGCAGGGAAGCTCTTCCAGATCGGTTCAGGCGGAAAGCTGGAAGCGGTGGATCATGAAGCGGCAAGTCCCTACTTGTGGCCCGTGGCGCACGACGTCCGGCCGAAAGCCCAGTCGCTCGGGATACGCGGATGCGCAGACTGTCATGCGACAGATGCTCCGTTCTATTTTGGATCAGTCGTGAAGGCCTCCCCCTATATTGTGGAGTCGGATTCGATGACACGGATGACGAAGTATCAAGACAAAAGCGCCGTTTCGGCGTGGCTGTTCTCGATGTCGTTTCTCTTCCGTCCCGGTCTCAAAGCGCTGATCATTCTGAGCTTTGTGCTTATCGCCCTGGTAGTCCTGATCTATACGATGCGGGGGCTCGCTCACATCATTCGAATATTGGCTGAAGAAGAATGACAATCTTTCGAATTATTTCCATCATAGCTCTCCTGATTCTCGTTGGCGCGGTTGCCTTCGATCTCAAGCGCCGGTTAAGGAGTTGGAAAGCTGTCATGGAATTCCTTCGTGGCGAAATGAAGAACTTCGTCCTCGTCCGGCGTGAGAAAACAGTACTCAGATCAGGTCGCACCATCGCGATGGTTCGCAAGATGGTCTACGCGGTTGCAGTCCTTTGTTTCTTTATTCTTGCAGGAACCGGTTTCGCACCGATCCTCTTCGCCGGCGATCATCTCACCGGCATTCTCCTTGTGATTCATGTGACGGTGGCACCGTTGTTTGCACTCTCCCTTTCTGCTGCGGCCCTGCTCTGGGCCCACAGCCAGCGTTTTAACGAGGACGACTGGCGCGTTGTGCGTCACCTCGGCGATTCCGGGCTTCGCGAGAAAACAATACGCTTTGCGACAAAGGTGGGATTCTGGCTCATACTTCTCCTTTCACTGCCACTCATGCTCACAGTCATTCTCGAGCTGTTCCCGCTCTTCGGAACAGAGGGAGAAGCATTCCTCATCCGGCTTCATGGCTATAGCGCTCTGTCCCTCATGCTTGTAGCCCTGGGACATATCTATCTTACGACGCTACGTTATGCAAAATGATGAATCGCTTTTGAACAATACTAGAACTCACGTTACTAACCGATGTCGCGCGCGGGATTATCTTATCGAACCCCTTCAGGGTTCGGGGTGTATTGGTCTAGATTCCGAGGGCGTTGCCCTCGGTTAAGATATCGTTCCCCTTTGGGGAATTTCGATGCAATGACCCTGAAAGGGTCAAAGACAGGAGGTCGGGACAACGTCCCGACCCAGAAAATAAATCCTCAACTCGAACCCTGAATGGGTTCCATAACAGATTTGCGCAACATGAGCTATCAAGCATCCGACGAGAAGGAGTGAAGGTCGTGAAACAGTCATGGAGTAGATCCTTGTGGATTGTCATCGCTTGTGCCGGACTTCTGGTCTCATGTCAGAAGTCATCCCAGCAGCAAGGCCAGCAGAAAACCGATCAACAGCAGCCTGCAACCGCAACAAAGGATTCGACCCAACAGCAGGGTCCGGTTCACCAGGCACCACAACCGGGCGAGGCAACAACGTCCACACGGTCAACGAGTGAACAACTTGTCCCACTGGACATCAAGCTTCCGAAGCCGATGTTTGTGGGAACCCCGACAAACGTCGCGGTGCCGAATCTTGAGAAGCCTTTGGGCAAACCGCGACCGCCGTTCTTGGCTCCAGAAGGGACGAGGAACGTCGCTCTCAAGAGGCCTGTCACGAGCTCAGACGAGCAGCCGATCATCGGTGAGCTGTCCTTGATTACAGACGGCGACAAAGAGGCGGCCGAAGGGAGCTTCGTCGAGCTCGGTCCGAAGCTGCAGTATGTTACGATCGACTTGAAGGGTCGGAATACCATCTATGCCATCGCACTGTGGCACTATCACAAGCAGCCCGCGGTCTACCACGACGTCATCGTCCAGGTGGCTGATGATCCGGACTTCATATCGAATGTGCAGGCGGTGTTCAACAACGACATCGATAACTCTTCCGGAAGAGGGGTAGGAAAAGATATGAGCTACGTCGAGACCTCGGAAGGGAAGCTCATCGATGCGAAAGGCGTTCAAGGACGCTATGTCCGCCTCTACAGCCGTGGCAACACCGCGAACGAGCTGAATCACTATATCGAAGTCGAGGTCTACGGCAAGGCCGTGCAATGAAGTCAGGGTGGTGGATACTCGTCGTTGCGTTGATCGCGGGCGCGCTGCTGCGCCTGCCGTCGCTGGATCTGCGCTCTATGCACACCGACGAAGCCGTCCACGCCGTCAAGTTCGGAACACTCCTCGAAACGGGCACATACCGGTACGACAAGAACGAGTATCACGGTCCCACCCTCAACTACCTGACACTCCTTCCGGCCTGGATCTCTTCCGAGAAAAAACTGGCAGACGTAACGGAAACAACACTTCGCCTCGTGCCGGCGTTTTTTGGCATTTGCCTCGTATTGCTTCTCTTGCTCGTCAGGGACATCGACAAAGAATCTCTGTCATTTGCAGCTCTTCTGACCGCCTGTTCGCCCGCAATGGTGTACTACAGCAGGTACTATATTCAGGAGGTGCTGTTAGTGTGCTTTGCATTCGGACTGATCGTCTCAGGCTACAGGCTTGTCATGAGCGGACGGACATACTGGGCCGTCTTGGCGGGTGCATGTGCCGGACTGATGCACGCGACGAAAGAGACATCCCTGATATCCTTTGGTGCGATGGGACTGGCAGTGTTGGGACTCCTACTCCTTCGCCGCCGCGAGGGACGGCCGGGATTTCCAGTGAGTGTGCGAAATATTGTAGTGGCTCTTTTCGCCGGAGTCATTGTGTCTGTCATGTTCTACTCTTCTTTCTTCACTCATTGGCAAGGTGTTGCAGACTCTCTTCTTGCATATCAGACATACTTTCGCCGTGCAGGGCAGAGCGAGCTCCATGGCCACCCGTGGTACTACTACTTGCAGCTTCTGACCTGGTCAAAGGGAGATCACGGCCCTTTGTGGACAGAATCTACCATCATCGCGTTCGGACTTCTCGGCATCTGGTCCGCATTTCGAGAGAAAGCGGGATCTGAGCATGGCGGAAGAGATCTCCGGATTTTTCTTGGACTGTACGCAATCGTGATGTTCGTGATCTCCTCCGCAATTACTTACAAAACCCCATGGTCAATACTAAGTGCTCTCCAACCTTTTGTCTTCATGGCAGGATGTGGACTCGCAACATTCCTCAAGTGGCTTGGCGCGCGCCGCTTACGGGGTGTGGGGATCTTGATAGTTGCCGCACTCTTTGGTCATCTCACATGGCAGGCATACCTGGCGAACTTCAAGTACTATGACGATCCCGTCAATCCGTATGTGTATTCCCATCCGACGGGTGATGTCAAACTCGTTGCCGGGATCGTAAGAGATGTTGTGCAGACTTCGCCTGAGGGTCTCACCATGCCTGTACAGGTTGTCTGTCCCGGTGACGATTACTGGCCCCTTCCATGGTACCTTCGTTCGTTGCCGAACGTCGGATGGTGGAATGCCGTGGCGGACAATTTTGTACCGACACGCCTCATCCTTGCATCGCCCGAGGTGGAGGCTGGTCTGCTTGTGAAGCTCTATGAGAGACCATCTCCGGGAAACCGGCCGCTGTACGTTCCTCTGTTTGCCAGAACCATGATCCTGCGCCCTGGGAAAGAAATACGCGGGTATGTCACGCTGGATCTCTGGGAAAAGGCTCGAAAGGGCACGGTACGATGAACGAAGGGAGACGTGAAGCCGATCGAGTTGTTCATCGATTTGAACATCGGGCGATGGCCACGATGTTTGAGGTTATGATTGCAGACGAAGATCGGAAATTTGCCGAGGGGGCGGCGCTCGCCACTTTTCAGGAGATCGATAGACTCGAACAGGAGCTCAGCAGATTTCTCCCCAACAGCGATATCACACGGATCAACAACCTCCCGGCCAACGGGAGCGTTCGCATCGGCCTCGATGCGTTCCATTGTCTGCAGCTTAGTACGCAGTATTGGAGGGAGACGAAAGGAGCCTTCGATGTCACCCTCGGGTTGCTCGTGGATTGCTGGGTTGGGAAAGACAAATCACTTCTCCATTCATCTCCCAGCGAAGTCATGCAAGCACGGGATCGCAGTGGAATGAACCTTCTGGAGCTTGATGAATCAACCTTGTCGGTCCGTGTTCACGACGTCATACCACGGATTGACCTCGGAGCAATCGGGAAGGGGTATGCGGTTGACCGTGCAGTCGATCTGTTGAAGGAGTGGGGGGTTACGTCTGCGCTGGTACACGCAGGCGCCAGTTCGGCTTGTGCGTTCGGAGATCATCCGAAGTGCATTGGGTGGCCAGTTACACTGAGCAATCTGCAGAATCCATCCGAAGTGCTGGAAAAAGTCTCCTTGAAGGCGAAGGCTCTGGGTGGTTCAGGTATCAGGAAGGGTCAGCACATCATCGATCCGCGTAGTGGACATCCCGTGAAAACGCGACGCGCGGCGTGGGTCAGTTCAGAATCTGCAACGAAAAGTGATGCGCTCTCCACTGCGTGCATGGTCCTGACGGTAGAGGAGATAGAGACGTACGTTGCTTCTCAGCCTGATGTGTGGGCTATGATCATCGAAGAGGGGCGTAGGGGAGGGTCCGACATCGCGCTCAGGTTTGGTGCAGGTTCTTCGGCTTGAACAATGCCCTTCTGATAAATCGAGCCTCGTTGAATATTTGAGATGAGCTTCGCCGAATGCTAATTCGGCTGTCCCGGTCACAAGTCCACTCCACCGGAAACTCCTCGATCCGGAGGCCGTGGTTGACAGCGCGGATGATTACTTCAATGTCGAACATGAATCCCTCTGTTAAACACTCTGAGTAGAGTATCCGCGCAATGTCCCCTCGGTAGAGTTTGAATCCGCACTGAGTGTCGGTGAGATGGCGGGGAAGATGCATCCACCGAACAACGACCTCGTGAAAAAGTCGGGAAATGATCTTCCGATCCCAGTCCTGTTTTTTGTGGATAACGCTCCCCGGTAGTCTTCTTGACCCATGGGCAAGCTCGCATGTTCCTTCCTGAAGCAGGCGTAGCCCCTTCAAAGCGTTTTCGAAAGGGACTGTCAGTCCACTGTCGGCAAACATCACGTACTCTGCCTGCGAAGCCAGAATGCCTGTGCGGATGGCAAATCCTTTGCCGCGATGGATGTCATTACGAATGACGGTTCGCTGCACTTCGGATGGAATGACACCCTCGCGTGCACGCGTCGCGGTCTCATCGGAACTTCCATCGTCGACAATAATGACTTCCCCCGTCAAGCGGTGCCTGGCAATGAACTCTGAAGCAGCCAGCACATCCCGGGATATCTTCTTCCCTTCGTCGAAAGCAGGTATGACGATTGAGAGAGTCATCACGATCAAGGTACTGACGTTCTGTAGCGTCTGCAAGGGGAAAACCAGCGGGGTCGGGCTGGAGAAGCAGAAAAGGTCATGGAGAGGAAGTCACGCGACACTTTCAAAGACGCCCGGTCGAGAGGTCGGCCGTTGATCGCTCAGGTAGCTGGATACGACAATAGGAAGCGGCCGGTGTAGCTTCTCTTTCGTAGCGGTTCATGTGCCAGAATGACGAGGACAGAGCAAAACCAGCCTCATTTTTGCATTGTTGCCTTTTAGCCTGAACTGCAGTAGCTTTGTAAGATAGAAGTTCCCGCCGTTACCGTAAGTCCCGATTCCCACCATAGGAGGACACTATGATCGGGGCAACCATCTCCCACTACAAGATTCTTGAAAAGCTTGGCGAAGGTGGAATGGGCATTGTATACAAGGCCCACGACACCGAGCTCGACCGTGATGTCGCACTCAAGTTTCTTCCCAACTTCCTCGCTTCGGATACAGGCGAGAGAGAACGGTTTTACCACGAGGCACGAGCAGCGTCTGTGCTGAATCATCCGAACATTACGACCATCTACGAAATCGGCCAGGCGAACGATCAGCTTTTCATCGCAATGGAGTACGTTGAGGGAAAAACACTCAAGC
>Ga0315275_10002151_pt1 | contig 17669 bp, 15 predicted proteins | sample YL17G03_0_MG_FD_205557 | JGI IMG/M metagenome (GOLD analysis project Ga0315275, IMG submission 205557) | Sediment microbial communities from Yellowstone Lake, YNP, Wyoming, USA - YL17G03_0 | ecosystem: Environmental > Aquatic > Freshwater > Lake > Sediment | place: USA: Wyoming | collected...
TTTCTCGTGATCAAGACACCGCTGGCGGACGAGCCGGACCGGGACTCCGTGCTGGCAAGGAGGCCGGGGACGTTTGTCAATCTGGTCGATTTTGCGCCGCCGAAGCCGGGGAAGGAGGAGACCTTCCGGGAGTGGTTCCACAATTCCAGCCGGATCTTCGCAAGGCATCCGGGATTCATCTCCCGGACGCTCCTCGGGCCGATCGATGGCGGCAGCCGTTACGCGGCTGTGGTCGAGCATGAATCGAAGGAGACCTTCATGGACATGCACCTGAGCGACGATCGGGAAGAACTCTTTCTGGAGGTGGAGCCTCTCGTTCTCGGCTCCTCCATCCCGCACTTCTACGAGACGCTCCTGTCGTATAGGAAATAAGGGAACCGTGAGGATTTATGAGAATTGCACTCATTTCCGGCGTGTGGTAAGGTCCCCCTTGGAAAAATACCCGCCCGCGGAAGGGTGGTCATTTTAAAGAGGGAGACGGTATGGATGCAGCGATGCTGATCCGGAAGGCGAAGGCGGAGGGGCGGACCGCCCTCACCGAGGCGGAATCCAAGGAGATTCTGAGACAATTCGGCGTGCCGGTTGTGAAGGAGTCCATTGCGGCCACGCCGGAGGAGGCCGTGGCAAAGGCGGAGGAGATCGGGTTTCCCGTCGTGCTGAAGGGGCTCGGAACAAAGCTGACGCACAAGACGGAACGGGGGCTCGTCCGTCTGAATCTCAAGGACGCCGGGGAGGTAAGGCAGGCGGCGGCGGATGTGGCTGGGTCGGCGGGGGCGGATCTGGAGGGGTATCTGATTCAGCCGATGCTCTCCGGTCGCCGGGAGTTTGTCGCCGGTCTCTTCCTCGACGATCAGTTCGGACCGGTCGTCATGTTCGGCCTCGGCGGTATCTTCACCGAGGCGTTGAACGATGTGGCCTTCCGCATCGCGCCTGTCGATGAGAAGGACGCCGGAGAGATGATCGATGAGCTCCGTTCGCGGAAGCTCCTCGGGCCCTTCCGCGGCGAACCGGCGGTGGTTCGGGAGCGGCTTGTCCGAACCCTGACGGGACTCTCCCGCCTCGGTCTTGAATTTCCGGACGTTACGGAGGTGGACATCAACCCCCTTCTGGTCGGTCCGGGCGGACAGGCTACGGCGGTAGACGCCCTTGTTATCCTGGGCGATCGCCCCGCGGCCAAGACGCCCCTTCCGCCGGTCGATCCGGTCGCCATCGCGAAACTGTTCTATCCCCGTTCCATCGCCTTCGTCGGCGCCTCCGGGACATTTGCCAAATGGGGGTACATGCTCTTCTGCAATGTGGCCGCGGGCGGATTCAAAGGGCCGATCTATCTGGTCAACGCAAAGGGCGGAGAGATCGCCGGCCGGCCGACTTTCAAATCGGTCGGCGAGATTCCCGGGCCGGTCGATCTGGCCGTCGTGACCATCCCGGCAGAAAAGGTCTTCGACCTGATCCCGCAGTTCAAGGAAAAGTGCGTCCGGAACATGCTCCTGATCACCTCCGGCTTTGCCGAAACGGGCGCCGAGGGCCGGCGCCTGGAGGAAGAGCTTGTCCGGCAGGCGCGGGAGGCGGGCATCCTGATCCTCGGTCCCAACACGATGGGGATCTGCAATCCCCATGACGCCCTTTTCTGCTGCGGCTCAAACGTCCATCCGAAGCCGGGCACCACCACGCTTGTCTCCCAGTCGGGAAACCTCGGGGTGCAGCTCCTCGGCTTTGCCGAGCACGAGGGGATCGGCATCCGCGCCTTCTGCGGTTCGGGAAACGAGGCGATGATCACGATCGAGGACTACATGGAGGCGTTCGAGGTCGACGAGCTGACAAGGACGGTCGTCCTCTATCTTGAAAGCGTCAAGAACGGCCGCCGTTTCTTTGAATCCGCCCGGCGTGTAGGCCGGAAGAAGCCCGTCGTGTTGCTCAAGGGAGGCCGCACGCAGGCGGGGAACCGCGCCGCCGCGAGCCATACCGGGGCGCTCGCCTCCAACCTGCAGGTCTTCGACGCCGCCGTGCGCCAGGCGGGGATCGTCGTTGCGGAGCAGCCGATGGACCTCCTCGACCTGTCGGCGGCCTTTTCCTCCCTTCCACTCCCCCGCGGCAACCGGGTCGGCCTCATGACCCTGGGCGGCGGCTGGGGGGTTGTCGCCTCCGATCTCTGCGTGGAATACGGTCTCACGATCCCCGATCTCCCGCCGGATCTGATTTCGCGGATCGATCAGCTCCTTCCCCCTTACTGGAGCCGATCCAACCCCATCGATCTGGTCGGTAAGTTCAATCCCAAAATCGCGATGCAGGTGATGGATGAGTTGGTGAAGTGGGAGGGGTGCGATGCGGTGCTCCATCTGGGGATCATCGGACGCATGGCTTCCGTCAAGCAGATGATCCGCTCGATCCAGGAAGTTGATCCGGTGATGGACCGGAAACTCCTCGATGCCATTCCGGGAGCGCTGGTCGAGTTCGAAAACCGGTTTACAATCCATATGGTTCATCTCATGGAAAAGTCCGGCAAGCCGATCCTCGGGGTGAACCTGCTGCCGGAGGAGAACGCCCGCACCATTATAGACGTCAAGGGGTGCCCGTACAAGGGGGTCTCTTTCCTCACACCGGAGCGGGCCGTCAAGGCGCTGGCTCGGATGAACACCTACCGTCAGTGGCGGGAGCGGGAGGAAAAATAGGGGCGCCATCCGTCGGGGGCACGGACAGGCATCCTTCCGAATCCGAAAGGAGCATCCTCATTATTATTTCTTGACAGCTCAAACGAAGTCCTGTTAGCCTCGCGAACACAGTCATCGATATTAGTAATTTGACCGGAAAGACTCCTCGGGTGAGAACAGCCTATCCATTCAAGACGACATATTAAAGAAAGGAGTATTACCATGAGAACCAAGCAAGATTACATCCAGGGGCTGGCCAAGATGAAACGGAACCTTTACCACGACGGCCAATTGATCGACAGGACGGATGAACTGCAGATGGATTGCCTCAATACCATCGGCACGACGTACGATGAAGCGGCCAAGCCGGAGAATCAGGAGCTTTGCACGGCGACTTCTCACCTCACAGGGGAGAGAATCAACCGTTTTACACACATCCATCAGAACAAGGAAGACCTGCATAAGAAACAGGACATGACACGCATGCTCTGCCAAAAGGTCGGCGGCTGCATCCAGCGTTGCATGGGGATCGACGGCACCAATGCGATCTACAACGTCTCCTATGAGGCGGACAAGCTGAACAACGGCGCCACCCAGTACCATGAGAACTTCAAGAAGTGGCTCACCCGCTTCCAGACGGGGGACCTGATCGGCTGCTGCGCCCAGACGGACGTAAAAGGCGACCGGATGCTCCGGCCTGCCGATCAGCCGAATCCCGGCGCCTATGTGCGGATCAAGGAACGGCTGAAGGACGGCATCGTGATTGAAGGCTGCAAGGTGCATATCTCGGAAGCCTCCGTGGCCGATGAAGTCCTGGTGCTGCCCACCCGCGCATTGCGTGCCGAGGACAAGGATTACGCGGTGGCTTTTGCCGTTCCGGGAGACTGGGAGGGGTTGAAGCAGGTCGTTACCATCCACAATTTAAGGCCGAGAGATCATTACAAGCGCGGGTTTGTGCCGGGGGCAACCGATTCCTATATGATCTTTGAAAATTGCTTTGTACCCTGGGAAAGGGTCTTCCTGGCCGGAGAACACCAGCACGGCGGCGTATTGGCCCTCCTGTTCGCGCTGTTCCACCGCCATTCCTACTCAGGCTGCAAACCCGCGATCGGCGACGTGATCATGGGGACGGCCGCCCTTGCCGCCGAGGTGAACAACATTCATAAGCAATCCCATGTCCGCGAAAAGCTGGCGGAGCTCATCATGACCACCGAATTGGGTTACGCTGCGGGATATACCGCATCCGATCTGGGAAAACCCGAGGTCTACATACCGGGTATCGGTTTCGTGCCTTACGGTCCCGGCTCATACATTCCCCATTCGATCTACTGCAATGTCGGCCGTTGTCTGTCGGGTGAAGCGGTCTGGCGCGAGTCGGAGATCCTTTGCGACCTCGCGGGCGGTGTTGTGGCCACGTTCCCCCACGAGAAGGATTTCAAGAATCCGGAAACCGGGGAGGCGCTCCTCAAGTACACCAAGCGGAACCCGAACATGTCGGCCGAGGATCAGGCCCAGTTTTGGAGATATTTGGGCGACTTACTCTGCTCGGCGACGGGCGGCATCATGAACGTGGGCAACTACCACGGCGGCGGCTCACCGATTATGGAGCAGATCGCCATTACGACCCAGTACGATATCGAATCCCGGAAGACGCTGGTAAAATCCCTCGCCGGCATGAGCGGCGGAGATCGCGACGTCTTCAGCAAGAAGATAACAAAGGCAAAGTAAAGTTCGCCCCCTCCATCCTCAACGAGGATGGGAAAATGTAAATATTGAATATTTTAGGAGAATGAAACGATGTTCGAACTGTCTCAATTTTCACTCAAAGGAAAAGTAGCGGTCGTTACCGGCGGCGGCCGCGGCATCGGCCAGGCGATCGCGTTTGGTTTCGCCAGAAGCGGGGCCAAAGTGGTCGTCACCAGCCGCAAGGCGCAGGATCTGGAAGCGACGGCGGCCGAAATCAAGGCCTTCGGCGGCGAGGCGCTTCCCCTCCCGGCCCACTTGGGCAAGATGGAAGAGATCCAAAAAATGGTCGACACGGTGATGGATCGGTTCGGCCGGATCGATATCCTCGTCAACAACGCCGGCGCCAGCCCGGCCATGGGCTCCGTCCTCGAATCCGACGAGCGCCTCTGGGATACGATCATGAACCTGAACTTGAAGGGGGTTTATTTCGTCAGCCAGGCCGTGGCCAGGATTATGAAAAAGCAAGGTGGCGGGAAAATCATCAATATTGCCTCCGTCGACGGGTTCAATCCTGAGCCCGGCGTGAGCGTCTATTCCGTCTCCAAGGCCGGCGTTCGGATGATTACGAGGGCATTTGCCAGCGAGCTGGCACCGTTGAATATCCAGGTCAACACCATCGCTCCGGGACCCATCAGCACCAAGATGATGAATTCCCACTGGGCGCACCTCGCGCCGGAAGAGGCCGAAAAGGCGAAAGCGGCGTTGGAAAAGATGCTGCCCACGGGCCGCATCGGCCAGCCCGATGAGATCGTGGGCGCCGCCCTCTATCTTGCTTCCGAAGCGTCCAATTATACAACGGGAGCGGAAATCGTTATCGACGGCGGTATACTGCTGTTAGGGCTAAGATAGACGCTTTCGTAAACAGTTCACGTATCCGCTTTTCTGTCATTCTTGGTTTCACGGGAATGACAGAAAAGTTAGCTATAACAATACTCTTTTAATTCCCATCAGCGTGGGAATGAACACTTTTTGCGGAGTCGTCAAAACAGGGTTTCGCCCCAGCCGCGTTTCCGGTCATCCTCCTGCTGGTTGTCCCGCATTCTCTTTTCGATCTCCTGGCGGAGGGCTTCGAAGGAATCGTTGTCGAGCGTTGCCGGAACAGGGATCGGTTCATCCCAGCGGACCCAGACCGTGCTGAAAGGTTTCGGGATAAGGATGCGGTCCCAGCTCTTGAGGATCCAGGCGCGGTTCACGGAAATGTAGACCGGGATGATCGGGGCGCCGGAGAGCTGTGCCATCCGGATGATGCCTGCCTTGACCAGGCCTCGGGGGCCTTGCGGTCCGTCCACGGCATGAACGGCCAGCGGATGAACCGAAAGCTCCGCGACCATTGCGGCAAGCGCCTCGCGGCCGCCGCGGGAGCTTGAACCGCGGACGGGGCGGAAGTTCAGCCGCTGGCTGACATCTGCTATCAAATCCCCATCCCGACTTTGGCTGATCATTGCGGCCGGGGCGAATTCCCTGAAGCGGCGCGCGTAACTGACGACCAGCAGTATCCGCTGATGCCAGACGGCAATGATTCCCTTTCCACCCCGATGGAGATGGCCAAAGAGCTCCTCTTCATGGAAGACACGGATCCGGACCATAAGAAGGTAGAGGCGGAGTATCCAGTAGGCGATCGGGATCAGGCCGTGGCGGATGGCAAATGTGGATAGTTTTTTGATCATAGTGGTTATGGATGGTTCCGGATTCGGCGGCGGATGCCGTCACTGCCCTTTGGCGAGACGCTTCCGTTTTACCGGGCCTACCGGGCATTTCCCTTCGGGGGATCTATATCATCATTGCAGTTCCCGTGAAAAGACAAAATCATCGCAAAAATAGACACGCAACGAAGGCTGACGACCCAGTAAAAAGTCTTAAAAGTCGAGAAAATGGGATGGCTTCGTAAAAAGGCCGCAGGCAAGGCGCGCGAATCCTAAGGAATGAGGCGTACCTTGGTGTACGCCGCAATGACGAAGGATGAAGCGCAACGCAGCATCCGGACTTTTTTGCGAAGCCGTCAAGGCTCCGGAAGGGGTAAAGCCTGACCGGCATATGGAAGGTCCTCCAATGGACGAAGGCGCTCCCGAAGGCACACCTTGGTCCATTGGAGGAAATGAAAGGCTTGCTAATGTTTTAACGCTCTATCCCTCTTTCCCCTTGACTTCTTCCGGGGCCTTGGGCGGTTTCACGGTTTCCGGCATGGGCTCCACGCCGTACTTCCACTTCAGAAACTGCTCGCCGGTCGACGGATAGAGGGCGTAGGTCAGCAGATCTTCCTCGGTCTTGGCAAGATCGCCGATCTTCTTTTTGTCTTCCGCCAATTCGGGTTCCAGGTAATCGGCGGGTCTCCCGGTGATCGGGGTTTGGCCGCGTTTGTTATGCTTCAGGACACTTTTCTGCACCTCAGGATCGACCGGGGCCGGGGTCTCGCCGTAGAGCCCGTACATCAGGTCCTTGAACTGATTGGTCACCATCTTGTACCGGCCCTGGACCACATTCATGACCGACTGAACGCCGACGATCTGCGATGTGGGGGTGACCAAGGGCGGTGTTCCCGCTTCCTTTCTCGTCCTCGGGATCTCAGCATAAACCTCATCCAGTCGATCCAAGGCATTCATCTCCTTGAGCTGGCTGACGAGGTTGGAGATCATGCCGCCGGGGATCTGGTGCGCGAGCACGCCCGCATCGATGAGGGAGAGCTTGTTTGTCATGAGGTGCTTCTGATATTTGGGAGCGATCCTCTCGAGATGTTCGCCCAGGCCGATCAGTTTGCGCACATCCATGCCGGTGTCACGCTTCGTCCCCTGGAGGGTGACGACGAGCGGTTCGATAGCGGGCATCGAGCTTCGGAGGGCATAGGGAGCAAGGCAGGTATCGACGATATCGATGCCCGCTTCGATTGCCTTGAGGTAAGACATGGAGGCCATACCGCTGGTGTAATGGGTGTGGAGGTGAAGGGGGAGTTGGGTCACCTGCTTCAGCTCGATGACGAGATCGTAGATGTCATACGGCGAAACGATCCCGGCCATATCCTTGATGCAGATGCTATCGGCCCCCATTGCCTCGATTGCTTTACATTTTTTTACGAAATATGCCAGATTGAAGACGTCGCCGCCGAGACGGGGTTGGGTCAGAGAGTAGCAGATTGCGCCCTGGAAGTGCTTCCCGTTGGCCTTGATCCTCTCCACACAGGTCTGGAAATTTCTGAGATCGTTCAGCGCGTCGAATACCCGGAAGATGTCGATGCCGACTTCGCAGGATTTGTCGACAAAGGCCCGGACGACATCATCCGCATAATTGCGGTAGCCGACCAGATTCTGCCCGCGGAGCAGCATCGTAAAGGGGGTCTTCTTGATATACTTCTTCAGGGTCTTTGGTCTTTCCCATGGGTCCTCACCGAGGAAGCGGTGCATCGAGTCAAAAGTTGCGCCTCCCCAGACTTCCATTGCCCAAAAACCCATCTCGTCCATCTGCTCGGCGATGGGGAGCATATCCTCTGTGCGCATACGGGTCGCGTATATGGACTGATGACCATCACGCAATGTATTGTCCTGGATCTTAACGGGATGGACAGGCCCATCCTTCATAATGTCTGCCATGTTTCTTCTCCTTCCAAATGCATCTTGACGATATCAAACCCTTCACACGAGCAACAGCGTTGTTGTGCTTTGGACAGCGAACATATCGTGCCGCATGCAACGGATGTCCAGTTTATGTATGAGCGTGAAGAGCAATAATGGTGCCAACGCAAATCGCAAGGTATTTGCAGGATGGCAGGTATTACCTGCAAAAGCAAGTGAAAGCAAACAATAAGTAATAAAGAATATTTGCAATTAATCAGGTTATTGGATGACTTTCGGGCGCCCATCGAAAAAGGCAGTGAATCGGTCCGGAAAAACGGGGGGCCGTGGGGAATGAGTGCGGAATCGGCACGATATGTCAGCGTTCAGGACAGGAAAGCCACTTGCTACTTCAATTCCAGAAAAGATGTGCATGAATGACACGGCGTGCAACAAGAGCACGCACCTTTGTTAGCAATTTTTTACGTAGATCGGGTTGGAAAAAATCCAGGGGCGATAGCGGCCAAAGGCCTTCAAGTCGGCTTCGATCCGATATACACCGCAATCGCGGAGAGTCAAGGAAAGTTCCTTCCCGGCAGCTTCATGGAAGAGTTTTCCGTTTCTTATCAGGCGGATCCGTGCCTGGTGAGGAAAAGAGGCCCGGAGTTCCGCGGAATGGTGGAGAATGAAATCATCTCCCATCGTCGCTTTTCTCCCCTCCTCCAGCAGGATCAGTGAGAATCCCTTCGCCGATCGGAAATAGTCGAGGGAGACGTAAGCCCACCCCCTTTTCAGGGAGTCCAGAAGGGTGGGGATATCGGACCGGCTGTCACCGCAGAGGGGTTTTTCGGTGAGGATGTGCGTCCGGATGAGACGAAAGACCCTGGAGAAGGGAAATATGGAAAAATGAATTCCCAGGATACGTTTTCGGCTGTTGTGGTTGTCTAATTCGCCGATTCCTGCGATGCGGCGCATTTGTGTCATACGGTCCCAGCGTTCGAGGGTAGCCGGGGCGGGACCGCGGAGAAAATAGGCTGGGAATGCGTAACTCAGGATGGCCCGAAGATGACCGGTAAGGCTTTTCTGCCAGTCCGTCATGAAATCCCAGATTCCCAGGCCCGTGTAACCTGTGACGGACCAGTCGTTCCAGGGGTAATGTTTCACGTGAAACAATGCGGTCCCATTGTGATCCGGGTGGGCGATGAACCCCACCCCTCCCTGAGTCTGCACGCGGTCGATGTATTCCTGCGGCGGCAGATCCGGGTCCTTTTCCGCGCATGCAATCGGCGAACCCAGCCCAAATGCAAGGTAGTGGTTGAAGCGGGGTGCAATCTCCTCGCCAACAATGAGAAGAGTGCCGTCATGCCATCCCTCGTATCCGTCTTCGCGAGCCTGTGTCGTCGAATGGTCCGTTAGCAGCAGGAAGTCAAGTCCCTTTTGTCGCGCCGCCGCGATGATGTCCGCAATCGGGGTGCGGCCGTCAAAGGAATAGGCGGAATGCAGGTGAATTACACCCGTATAGTCGTTCATCTGCATAGCCGCTCCGCCCGTTTTCTCAACAGATCCTCCTCCCCGTATTCAAAATGGCCAGCGGGCAGTCTGCGCATTCCGGTCTCTTCCTGCAGAAGGTCTTGGCCGCAACTACGATCAGCGCGTGAAACTGGTTGAACAGGTTCACGTCGTTCGGGAGAGAAGCCATCACCAGGGACTGGATCTCATCATAATCATCTGCCTCGTCGATCAGACCATGGCGGAGGAGAATTCGCCGGGTATAGGCATCGCAGACGAAGATGGGCTTTTGACAGGCGTAGAGGAGGATGCTGTCGGCGGTTTCCGGTCCGACGCCTCGGACGCCAAGGAGCTTCGCGCGGAGAAGCGGCAGCCTTTCGGCCTTCATGGCAGCGACGTTTCCGGAATAATCATCCATGAAAAACCGGACAAACGCCTTCAGCCTTGATGCCTTCAGATGATAATAACCGGACGCCCGGATGATCTCGGCAAGATCATTTTCCGGTATTCGTAAAAGCGCCGCGGGGGTGAGAAGCCGCCTCTTCCGCAACGCCTTGATGGCTATTTCGACGTTGGTCCAGGCGGTGTTTTGCGTAAGGATCGCGCCAACCATGACCTCGAAGGGGTTGACCGCGGGCCACCAGTGAAGATTGCCGAAATATCCGTCGAGCAGCTTATAGATCTTCAGCAGTTCTTCACGGTGGTCCATCCGGGTATCCTGATGATCCTTTTCTATTTGATCAACGGTACGAAAAAGGTCGATTTCCCTCGCTTGATCAGAAGGAGAATACTGCCCTTAACTCCCGCATTTGCGATCTCCCGCTGATACTCCTTCATGGTTGCGATTTTGGCCTTGTTCACCTGGAGGATGAGGTCCTGCACCTGAATGCCGACCTCATCCGCGACGCTGCCCTCCTGGACATCGACGACAATGAGGCCCTTTTTGATCGAAAGGCCGAGTTGCTGCGCAATCTCCGGTGTTATCTCCTGGACAGTCATGCCGAACGCCTCGCCGGAGTGCTGAGCAGATGCCATCTCTGATTTTTCCGTTCTTTCGGCAATGATCAGGGAGAGACTTTTTTCCTGCCCGTCCCGAATAATCTTGATCTTTACGGTTTCGCCGACGCGGAATCCGGCGATCATCACCAGCAGCTCGTGCGTATCTTTAATTGGTTTCCCATTGATCTCAATGACGACATCTCCCGATTTGAGCCCGGCCTTGTCGGCAGGATCCCCCTTGAAGACATCAGAAATCAGAGCGCCTGTCCGGTCTTTGAGCTTCATGCTTTTTGCGATGTCTTCGCTGACGTCCTGTACGGAAACCCCCAGCCAGCCCCGGGTAACCTTTCCCTTGGCCTTCAGATCCGGAAGAATGGTCTTGGCCATGCTGATCGGGATGGCGAAGCCAATTCCCTGCCCCTGGGCGACGATGGCCGTATTGATGCCGATCACCTTTCCTTCCATGTTGAAGAGCGGCCCGCCGCTGTTTCCCGGGTTGATGGAGGCGTCCGTCTGAATAAAATTGTCGTAGGGTCCCGCGCCGATCACCCGACCTTTCGCGCTTACGATGCCTGCTGTTACCGTCTGCTCCAGACCGAAAGGGTTGCCGATGGCCAGAACCCAGTCACCTACCCTTAGTTTTTCGGAATCACCTGTTTCCGCAACGGGCAAGCTGTCGCTGGTCTTGATCTTGATGAGGGCGATGTCGGTCTTTGCGTCTTTCCCGATAACTTTCGCTTCGTACTCCTTGCCGTCGGAAAGCTTCACAATGATTTTGTCCGCCTGTTCGACGACATGGTTGTTGGTGAAGATATAGCCGTCATGGCTGATAATGAACCCCGAACCGAGGCTCTTCTGCTTGAATTGCCGCTGTGGCATGTCGCCAAAAAACCGTTCAAAGAAATCATCCCTGCCGAAATTACGATCGAAAGGCGATCCCTGGCCGAAAGGGGAACGGAGTCCTCCTCCGCGGACCGTCTTGGTCGTACTGATATTTACGACGGAGGGCTTCAGTTTCTCGGCAAGATCCGCAAAGGATAAGGGCGCCCGCGACACTTCACCGGAGGAGACAGCGGATGCGACCTGCACATCCGGTCCCGGAGCGGACGGCGTAAAGGAGGAGCGCAGAACCTCCACCATGGAGACGACGAAAAAACCGATCAAAAAAGCGAAGAGAAACATGATAAAGGTTTTGCGTCCCTTGTTTTCCGTTTTCATTTTCTACCTCCCAACAGGTTACAATGTATTGTTTGTAAGCGGCGATTCAATTCACATTTGAACCCACCGCGCGTAATATAAACGTCAAACGAATTTTGTCAATATTTTTTGCATCCGACAAAGCCGGCAACCATGAATGATTTGCCCATTTCCGTACAGTACATTTCTATAACAATTACAGAAAAAAGAAAGCCATCCGTTTAAAATTCCCGTTCAATCCCCTTTGCATGCATGCAAGGCTTGTGCTAATATATTGTCAATTCGTATCATCTGCGTGCAGTTTTTTGCTATTTCTGGGACGATGGGCGCCATGATCACAACCATCGAAAATATTGGAAAAGTCTCCCTGAGCAAGATCCTCCCGCTGCGGGGCACACTTCAATTTGCCACACGGGTCTTTCTGAATCTCTTCGACCGGCGGACATACAACAGTGCATCGCGCATGGTTTTCATCTATCAGTTCTACTTCACCTCGGTCCAGATCCTGCCGCTGTTTCTCTTCGTAGCGGTGATCTTCGGTTCCCTGATCAACGGCATGGCCTTTCAAGTGGTCAAGAACTTGGGACTGAGCGAATACCTGGGACGGCTGCTGATGGGTTTCGTCGTCACGGAACTGTCGCCCTTCGTGACGGTTATGCTGATCGCGCTCCGCTCCAGCTCCGCGATCAACGCCGAGATCGCCGTGATGAAGGTCAACCGGGAGCTGAATACCCTGGAAAGTTTCCGGATCGATCTGATCCACTATCTTTTCATCCCGCGGATCCTCAATGGGATGCTTTCCATGGTACTCCTTACCAGCCTTTTTGCGCTGGTGGTTCTCTCCATCGGGCTGCTCATCTCCAGCCTGGTCTTCGGAACGAGCGTGGACGCCTATATTGATACCCTGCTTCATTCCGCCGATGTTCTGGATATCGTCATCCTGCTGATCAAGTGCGCGACCTTCGGATTTTTCATCACGCTGATCCCGATCCGACTCGGCTTGAATGCCTCACAGGAACTGACGAGCATCCCCATTGCGGTATTAAACGGCATGGTCAAGGTCTTTCTGGCCATCGTAACCATCGAGGTGCTGTCATCGATCGTAAGATTCATCTGAGGCTCTTCGAAAATGAAGCGGCCCTGGAAACGGCATTGGAGGGTTTCCTGGCGGATCACAAGTCGCATCTGGGACTGGTTTCCCTGGAGGTTCCCCTGATATCCAATCTGCCCGTGTGGAGCAACATCGCCCTGATCCGGCAATACCACGAGAACATGCCCTGGAAAGAGGCGAAGACGCTGGTGCTGGGTCTTCTGCAACGTTTCGGCATGGCCGCAACCGCCGAGAAACGGAATCCGTCCCTCACACCGGAGGAGCGCTTCCGCATCATGCTCATCCGGGCGGCGATGGTCCGCGACGCCGTTGTCGTTCTGGACAGGCCCTTCCGGATCTTTCCGGACCTGCCGGATGGGCGATTTTTTACGGACGCACTCCGAAAGGTCGATGATTTGATTGCAGAAGCCCATATTTTTGATTATAATTGGGAAAAAGAACGCTACGGGGCAACGGATGACGCTGAAAATTGAATTCAAGGTAGGTCTCTTCATCACGATCACTTCCCTTCTGATCATAGCCTCGATCGGGTATGTGGCCTACAAAAAGGGGATGTTCTCCAAAGTCCATACCTACACCCTCTCCTCGCAGACAGGCGAAAACCTGACCGAGGGGATGCCGGTTGCCGTCTGGGGCTTCACGATCGGCCGGGTCAGTTCGCTGGAGCTGAACGATCAGGGGACCGTCCTCATCCGGATCAAGATCCCGGAGCGCCACAACCGAATGATCCGGGCGGACAGCAAGTTCATTCTCGACAAGCCGCTGATCGGTTCGCCGCGGATTCTCGTCCAGACGACCAACCTCAACGGTCTCCCTCTCTCGCCGCTGACGATCCCGGTACTGACCGAATCCAATGATATCAATGAAATTATAAAGCGAGCTCAGCCGATTATCGACAAGGCGGACCGGATCATGGGCAATATTGAACGCATTACCGCGAATCTCGCCGATCCGAAAGGCAACGTGAACCAAATTCTGCGGGACGCGGAGACGTTGGTTACCCGTTTCTCCAAGAGAGATTCCCTTCTGGAGATGGCCGTCGGCGATCCGGGAAGCGTCAAATCGGTCCACGAGGCCCTGAAGAAGCTCCGGGACATCACTGCCAAGGCAGACGGGATCCTCCAGCGGGTCGATGGGATGGCCGGTAAGGCGGACGGAATCCTCCAGCGGGTCGATGGAATGGCCGGTAAGACCGATGAGGAGCTCTACGGCAGGGACGGCGTCCTGCCGCAGTTTCGAAACATCCTCCGCGACCTGCTTGCAAAACTGGTGAAGATCGATGCCACGTTCGACAACATCAACAAGATCAGTACCGAGGCGGCCGACTCGACGAAAGATCTGAAGGCGCTCCGGAACGAACTGGATGCAACGGTCACGGCGATCGGCGACCTGGCCGGCGAGATCGATCGGATGATCCCCTTCAAGACCAGACCGGAGATCAAACTGCCATGAAGAAGTTATTCTGTTTGCTGTTTCCCGTCCTTCTGCTGGCAGGTTGCGGCGCCAAGCCCGCACCGGTTTGGATCGCCGCAGGTCATAAGCAGTTGGAGACGTTCAAGCAGGACTTTCTGACCGGCCGCGAGCCGCCCATCACGGAGATCCATTTTCGGAAGGCCGTCGAGGAGATCAAGAAAGGCGGCGATGCGGATCTTCTGGGGAAAGCCTGGCTTACAAGGATGGCGCTGCAGGTTGCCGTTCGGGAGGAGCTGGAAGAAGGCGGGTACCTGAAGACGGAGGCGGCGGAGGTGGTTCCCGCGAATCGGAATTTTTATCGGTTCCTCAAGGGGGATACGGCGACGGTGGATGTTTCGCTGCTGCCGGAATCCTACCGCCCTTTTTGGATGGCGTTTAGGAGCGGGGATGCAGCAAAGGCGGCCGTCACGATCGCGGCCATCGAAGATCCCATGCCCCGCCTGATCGCCGCGGGTCTGGCCGCCAGCCACCGTCTGGAGAATGACGCCATCCTCCAGATCGCCGTCGAGACCGCTTCCCTGAACGGCTGGAAGAGGGCCCTGTTAGCCTGGCTCAAACGGCTGCAATCCTCCCTCGAAGCGTCGGGAGATGCCGCAAAAGTCTCCGCCATCCGATCCCGCATTGATATGATGAAATAAAAATGAAATCATTGCATCAACTTCCCTCCCCTTCAAGGGGAGGGTAAGGGTGGGGATGGGGTCGCCCAGAAATTTTCATCCCCCTTTGTGGCGGCAGGCCGTCATTAGTGTTTCATTTTGCCGGCAATTGAATTCGCTGTTTTGCTGGGTCCGTCTGCGGCCGGTAGAGAATGGCCGTATGGCCGATCATCCCGACCGGTGCGCTTCCGGTTTTGCCAACCAGTTCGCCCGTGAGGGTTTCCTTCTGATTTTTCTCCTTGAAATCGTTGAACTTGATCTTGATCAGTTCATGCTTCGCAAGCCCCTCGTCGGCGGCACGGACGGTCCCATCCGTGATCCCTTCCTTTCCGATGAGGACGACAGCCTTCAGGCTGTGGGCAAGACCCCGCAGATACTTCTTTTCAAATCCCTTCAGGGTTTTCATGATCCACCTCCTGTGGCAATACCTTCGCGAGTGGGTCGGCGGACCGTGTTTCCATGGGCGTGATTCGAGCGAGACGCATCCAGCTTGTTTTATCCCAGGAGGGATCGATTGCCGTCTCCTCCCCGCCGGGCCGGAGGCCGCATTTGCGTGCAAAATAGCGGTGAAATGCGAGAGAAGGCGTCAGTTCGGGATGAAAAATAGTCACCAGGACACCGGGTGATTCGGCGGCCGCGATAAAATCGCCGATCCGGAGGAGGACATCCACCCCCTCTCCCGCGCTGAGGATCTTGGGGGCGCGGATAAAAGTCAGCGGTATGGGCGTCTGGGACAGCTTTGGGATAGATGCCTCGCTAACAAAACTGTCCAACTGGCTCCCGAATCCGTTTCGTTCGACCTCGATGTCGATCAGGCCGAGGTGGGGCGTCTCTCCCGCAAGGGATTTTGCCAGCAGAATCGCCCCCGCGCAGGTGCCCCAGAGTTTCACCCCCTCGTGGAATTTCCGGATGATGACCTTATCGATGTCGAAGATTTGCAGAAGCCGGGCAAGACAGGTGCTCTCGCCGCCGGGCAGGATCAGTCCGGCCAGGCCTTCGAACTCCTCGGCCTTTTTGACCGGCCGGGCGGCGACGCCAAGGCGCCCCAGGTGATCGAGATGTTCGAACACGTCCCCCTGGAGATCCAGGACGCCGATCATCCTTCCTGCGGCGATGGGGGGCTTCAATTCAGCGCGGCTCATCGATTCCGTCCTCAGGACCTCCCCTACCAGCCGCGGCCGGCCAGGAGTTGTTCCTTGGGGATGGCAGAAATCTCCAGGCCAGGCATCGCCTCGCCAAGACCCATGGAGGCCTCGAGAACTTTGGCCGGATCGTTGAAATAGGCCGTGGCCTTGACGATCGCGCGGGCGCGCACGGCCGGCGTCGCCGATTTGAAGATGCCGGAGCCGACGAAAACCCCGTCGCAGCCGAGTTGCATCATCAGCGCCGCATCGGCCGGCGTCGCAATTCCACCTGCGGCGAAGTTGACGACCGGCAGGCGGCCGAGTTCCCTCACCTTGAGGGCCAGTTCATAGGGGATGCCGTTCGCCTTGGCGAAACCGGTCACCTCCTCCAGGGGCATGTGGGCAAGCTGGCGGATCTCGCGGTTCATCGTCCTCATGTGGCGGACGGCCTCGACGACGTTGCCGGTTCCCGCCTCGCCCTTGGTGCGGATCATCGCCGCTCCCTCGGCGATACGGCGAAGCGCCTCTCCAAGGTTGCGGGCGCCACAGACGAAGGGAATGGAAAATTTCGTCTTGTCGATATGGCACTCCTCATCGGCGGGGGTCAGGACCTCACTCTCGTCGATGTAATCAATCTTCAGGGCCTCGATGATCTGGGCCTCCACGAAGTGACCGATCCGCGCCTTCGCCATAACGGGGATGGAAACGGCCTTCTTGATCTCGGCGATCATCGCCGGGTCGGACATCCGCGCGACCCCGCCGTCCCGCCGGATGTCCGCGGGCACCCGCTCCAGGGCCATGACGGCCACCGCGCCCGCCTCTTCGGCGATCTTCGCCTGCTCCACATTGGTCACATCCATAATGACGCCGCCTTTGAGCATCTGCGCTAACTGAACATTCAGTTCATATCTCTTTGCATCCACGATATTTTTACCTCCCTGTGGGATGAACCACCCCGGCTCGTTTTTATGGCATTAGTATAATGACGTCAAGGACAATTATCAAGGGCTCAGACCCTGAAAAATAACCTGCACCGTTTCCGCGGAGATTCCGTCTTTCCGTGCGGCCATTACCAAAGCATCCGGGTCTTCACGCCGCGTACGTGGAGAAAGGACTTGATTTCGGCGATGGTATGGGTCCGGTAGTGGACCATCGACGCGATCAGGGCGGCATCGGCCTTTCCCCGGGTAAGGACGTCGAGGAGGTGCTCCGGTTTCCCCGCGCCGCCGGAGGCGATCACCGGGATGCCGACATGGCTGGAGATCAGCGCGGTCAGATCGAGTTCGTAACCGTCTAAAGTTCCGTCGGCGTCGATGGAGTTGAGACAGATCTCCCCCGCGCCGAGGCGCTCCGCCTCCTTCGCCCAGCGGAGGGCGTCGAGGCCGGTGAAGGTTCTTCCGCCGTGGATGACCATCTCATATCCCGAGGGAATTTCACTGCTTGCTAACACTTTTTTGACGTCCATGCCGAGGACGATGCACTGGCTGCCGAAGGCCTTTGCCCCATCCCTGATGATGCCTGGATTCTTCACCGCCTCCGAATTGACGCTGACCTTCTCCGCCCCGGCAAGGATCACCTGTCGCATGTCGTCCACCGTCCGGATGCCGCCCCCGACGGAGAAGGGGATGAAGATCGTCTCGGCGACCCTTTTCACGACGTCGAGC
>Ga0315275_10002154_pt1 | contig 17657 bp, 15 predicted proteins | sample YL17G03_0_MG_FD_205557 | JGI IMG/M metagenome (GOLD analysis project Ga0315275, IMG submission 205557) | Sediment microbial communities from Yellowstone Lake, YNP, Wyoming, USA - YL17G03_0 | ecosystem: Environmental > Aquatic > Freshwater > Lake > Sediment | place: USA: Wyoming | collected...
GCTCACGAGCGCGGCCACGACGACCGCGAGCACGGCCACGTCCGACAGGGTCGCCGTTGCGGTCGTGGAGCCGAGGCCGACCTCGATGGTGGGCTGGTAGCGGATGTGGAGGAACATCAGCGGCGCGGAGGCCGCGAGGATCACAGCGCCGACCGAGATCTGTGCCTCGACCTCCGCGCCGTGCGCCCGCGGGATCGCGCTCGAGACAGGCCGGGAAGCCAAGACGTCCACTATACTCACGGCTCGGGATGCGTTCGCGGCTTCTCTGGCGTCGTTCGGCGACTGCCGCGGGGCTGTACTCCGCGGTTGCGCTCGGCATCGTCGGGACGGTCATCGCCTCCCGGGTGCTCGGACTCGAGTCGTTCGGCGTCTACGCGACCGCACTCGCTGTCGCCTCGTTCTTCCAGTCGCTGCTCGATCTCACGGTCGAGGAATCGCTGACGAAGTTCGGCTTCCGCTACGTCGCCGCGGAGGACTGGGGACGGCTGCACCGGTTGCTCGCGCGCGCGCTCGAGCTCAAGCTGCTCGGCGGCGCGCTCGGGAGCATCGCGTTGCTGCTGCTCGCGCCGTTCGCGAACGAGCTGTTCGGCTCGAGCGGCCTCACCGCCGCGGTGCTGGCGGCCGCCGCTCTGCCGCTCGTGCAGTCGCCGGAGAACGTCGCTGCCACCGTCCTGCTCCTGCGGGGCCGCTACGACGTGCGCGGTGCCTACATGGCGTTCTCGATGGCGCTGCGGCTGACCGCGATCGCGATCGGGACGCAGATCGGGGTGTGGCAGACGATCGCCCTCATCGTCGTCGCGCAGACGATCGCCACCGCGGTGATCGGCGTCCTCGGCCTCTCCGCGTTCCGGCGGTTCCCGTCCGCGGAGCACGCGCCCCTCGGCGAGGACCGCCGCGGCATCGTCTCGTTCGTCCTCCAGTCCAGCCTCGCGACGGGAATGCTGTCGCTGCGCGGGACGCTCTCGCCGCTCCTGCTCGGCATCGTCGCCGGCCCGACCCAGGTCGGACTGCTCCGGATCGCGCAGGCGCCGCAGGGCGGCCTCGCCGCTGCGAGCTCCCCCGTACGGCTCGTGCTCCTGACGGAGCAGACGCGCGACTGGGAGGCGGGGCAGGAGCGCGACGTGGTCGCCGGGGTGCGCCGCTACATGGCCGCCGCCGCCGGGTTGATGATCGTGGCCGTGCCGGTCTTCATGATCACGATGCCGTGGCTCGTGCGCGTGGTCTTCGGTACCCAGTACGAGAGCGCCGTGACCGCCGCCCGGATCATCCTGGTCGCGGCGGCGGTGCAGCTCGTCCTGGGCTGGACGAAGTCGCTGCCCGTCACGATCGGGCGCCCGCGGCTGCGCATCGTCACCCACGGGATCGAGACGCTCGTCCTGCTGCCGCTCGTCCTCGTGTTCGGGCTGGAGTGGGGCGTCACCGGCGCCGCCCTGGCGATACTCGTCTCGACCCTCGTGTTCGCCGTGGTCTGGGCCGTCGTGCTCGTCCGGCTGGCCAGGGAGGTCGACGAGCGGCACACCGCGCGAACCGCGACGGGCGTCCACACGGCATGAAGGCCCTGATCGTGTCCGGTATCTGGCCCCCGGACGTCGGTGGGCCTGCGAGTCACGCGCCGGAGCTGGCGGCGTTCCTGACCGAGCGCGGCCACTCGGTCGAGGTGGTCACGACGGCCTCCGCCCGCCCCGCTCCGAGGCCGTACCCGGTGTTCCGCGTCAGGCGCTCCGTCCCGCCCGGCGCGCGCCATGCCGCCGTCGCCGCGCTCGTCGCGCGCCGCGCCCGGCACGCCGACGTGGTCTACGCGACGTCGATGCTGCGCCGCGCCGCCCTCGGGGCGGCGGCGGCGCGCCGGCCCCTCGTCGTCAAGGTGACGACCGACGAGGCATTCGAGCGCGCCCGCAGGATGGGCCTCTTCGACGGGAGCCTCGACGACTTCCAGGACGCCCCCGGCGACGCGAGAGTGAGGGCGCTGCGTTGGAGCCGGACGGCCGCGCTCCGTCGCGCGAGGCACGCGTTCTTTCCGAGCAGCTTCCTGCGCGAGCTCGCCCTCGGCTGGGGGCTTGCGCCCGAGCGGACCTCCGTCATCCCCAACCCCGCGCCCGTGCTCCCCGACTTCGAGCCCCGCGAGGCGCTGCGCGCGCGGTTTCGGATGACGGGCCCGACACTCGTGCTGGCCGGCCGGCTGACGGCTCAGAAGGCCGTCCCCGTTGCGCTCGGGGCCGTTTCGCGCGTCCCCGCGGTGTCGCTGCTCGTCGTCGGCGAGGGACCCGACCGCGCAGCCCTCGAGCACGAGTGCGCCGAACGGGGCGTGTCGGCGCGCGTTCGCTTCCTCGGCGGCCGCTCGCGCGACGAGGTGCTGCGCCTGTTCCACGCAGCCGACGCCGCACTCCTCTCGTCGGCGTGGGAGAATTTCCCTCACACGGTCGTGGAGGCACTCGCCGCGGGCACGCCCGTGATCGCGACCGCGGTCGGAGGCGTGCCGGAGGTGGTGCGCGACGGCGGCAACGGGCTGCTCGTCCCCGCAGGAGACCCGGCGGCGCTCGCGGACGCGATCGAGCGCTACCTCGGCGACGAGGGGCTGCGCTCGCGACTACGCGCCGCAGCCGTGGCCTCGGTCGCCGAGTACGCGCCGGAGCGCCTCTTCACGAGAATCGAGGACGTGCTCCGTGAGGCGGTTCGGCGTTGACGAGGCCGAGCGTGCTGATGGCCGGCCGCACGCGCTACACGCTGCCGCTCGACGGCTCGCTGGCGCGGAAGTTCGATGCCCTGTCCGACGAGCTCGACGTGCGGGTCCTCGCCGCGCGACCCCGCGGAGCCGCCGGGAGCGATCCCCGGTTCAGGCTCTACGGCCCCGTTGCTCCCGGCAGGCTGGAAGGCGCGGCCTTCTGGGCGCTGTTCCCGTTCCGCGTCGCGCGCGAGCTGCGCGCGAACCGGCCCGACGTCGTGCTGGCGCAGGGAGGGCACGAGACGGCCCTCGTACTCGTCGCGCGTGCCCTCGCACGGGTTCCGGCGAAGGTCGTGATGGACGTGCACGGCGACCCCGCCGCCGCGACACGCCTCTACGGCTCGCCCCGCCGCCGCGCCCTCGCCCCTCTGGGCGACGCCATGACCCGCTTCGCGCTGCGCAGGGCCGACGCGGTGCGGACGATCTCGGCCTACACGACGAGACTCGTCCGTGAGCGCGGGGTGGAGCCGGCGGCGACCTTCCCAGCGTTCATGGACCTCGACCCGTTCCTCGCCGTCCCGCCCGCACCGCTGCCCGAGGCCCCGGTCGCCCTCTTCGTCGGCGTGCTCGAGCGCTACAAGGCGATCGACGTGCTGGCGCAGGCCTGGCGGCTCGCGGCACCGAGGGTGCCGGCGGCGCAACTGCGGATCGTCGGTCGGGGGACGATGACCGCGACGGTCGAGCTGCTCGTCGCCGAGCTGCCCGATCGTGTCGAGTGGATTCCCCGCCTGCCGGCCGTCGAGGTGGCCGGTGCGCTCGACGCTGCGACGGTGCTCGTGCTGCCGTCGCGCTCGGAGGGCCTTGGCAGGGTGGTGGTCGAGGCGTTCTGCCGTGGCCGCGGTGTCGTCGGCAGCAGGGTGGGCGGGATCCCCGACCTCGTCACCGACGGCGACACGGGATTGCTCGTCGAACCCGGAGACCCTCGTGCCCTCGCGGACGCGCTCGTGCGCGTGCTCGGCGAGCCCGGCCTCGCACCGCGGCTCGGTACCGCCGCCCGAGCAGCCGCGGAGCCCTGGCTCGCAACCCCCGAGGAGTACGCCCGGCGCGTCCGTGCCCTCGTCGAGGACGTTACCGGCGGCGCCGGCCCGGCAGGCCCGGCAGGCCCGGCAGGCAGGGGGCGGCCGTGAGGGTCGTCTTCGTGACGCAGCAGGTCGATCCCGAGAGCCCGGTGCTAGGAGCCACCGTCGCGAAGATCCGTGCGCTCGCGTCCCGGGTCGACGAGGTCGCCGTGATCGCCGACGGAGCGGTTCCCGGGGCCTTGCCCGCGAACTGCCGCGTCCACACGTTCGCCGCCGGCACGAGGGCGATGCGGGGCGCCCGCTTCGAGGCGGCGCTCGCGCGCGAGCTCGCGCGGCGACCGCGTCCGTCCGGCGTGCTCGCCCACATGTGCCCGATCTACGCCGTGCTCGCCGCGCCGCTCGCGCGGCCCCTTCGCGTTCCCGTCGTGCTCTGGTTCACGCACTGGCGCGCAAGCCGGCTGCTGGCGGTGGCCGAACGCGTTTCGAGCGCGGTGATCACCGTCGACTACCGCTCCTTCCCGCTCCCATCCGGCAAGGTGGTACCGATCGGCCACGGCATCGACCTGACGGGCTTCTCCTGCGTCGAGCGTCCGGCGCGGGAGGGCCTCGACCTGCTCGCGCTCGGCCGTACGTCCCCGGCGAAGGGCCTCGACACGATCGTTCGCGCGGTGGCGCAGCTCGAGAACGTGCGGCTGCTCCAGCGCGGCCCCTCGCTCACCGGCGAGGAGCGCCGCCACCGGGCCGAGCTCGAGGAGCTCGTCACCACGCTCGGCGTGGCCGGGCGCGTCACGATCGGCGGGCCGGTCCCGCGCAGCGAGGTGCCCGGGCTCCTTGCCGCCGCCGACTGCCTCGTCAACAACATGCGCGCCGGCGCGACCGACAAGGTCGTGTTCGAGGCGGCGGCGACCTGCCTGCCGGTGCTGGCGTCGAACCCGGCACTCGACGAGCTCCTGCCGGCGGAGCTGATGTTCCCGCGCGACGACGCGGACGCGCTCGCGGCCCGCATCACCGAGATCGCCGGCGCCGACCGGGCCGCGACCGGCAGGGAGCTGCGAGCTCGCGTCGAGCGCGACCACTCGGTGGCAGGATGGGCCGACAGGGCGCTGGCGGTGCTGTCCCGGTGAGCGAGCCCGTCGTCCTCCACGTCGGCAAGGTCTCCGGCATCTCCGGCTCGGAGAACCACCTGCTCCTGCTGCTTCCCGCTCTGCGCGGCCACGGCATCGACGCGCGCTTCGTGCTCCTGCACGAGGACGAGCCGGGCGCGATGGAGTTCGGGCGACGTCTCGCCGGCGCGGGTGTCCCCGTGGAGGCAATCCGGCTCCCGCATCCCGCCGACGTACGCGCCTACCGCCGTCTCGTCGCGACGATCCGGCGGCAGCGCCCGCCGATCGTGCACACGCATCTCGTCCACGCCGACTTCCTCGGTCTCACCGCGGCGAGGCTGTGCCGCGTGCCCGTGCTCGTCAGCACCAAGCACGGCTTCAACGCGTTCAGGGAGTCGAGGGCGTTCGCCACCGCCGACCGCACCGTCGGCCGGCTCGCGACCCGGCAGATAGCCATCTCCCACGGTCTCGCCCGCTACCTCGCGCAGACGGAGGGATTCCGCGAGGACGCGTTCACGGTGATCCACTACGGCATCGAGCCCGGGCCCGAGCCGCCTCCCTACGCGGGCTCGGCGCCGCGGCTTCTCTGCATCGGCCGGCTCGTTCCGATCAAAGGCCACGACGTGCTCCTGCAGGCATTTGCGCAGGCGCGCGACGCCGTCCCGGCTCTCGAGCTCGCGCTCGCAGGCGCAGGGCCGCTCGAGGTGGAGTTGCGGCGTCGCGTCGTCGAGCTCCAGCTCGAGTCCTCGGTGCGGTTCCTCGGCCTCGTCTCGCCTGTTGGTCCCGAGCTCGAGTCGGCCGCGATCGTCGTGGTTCCCTCCCTCGGCGAGGGGTTCGGCATGGTGGCGCTCGAGGCGATGGAACGGGGCCGTGCCGTGATCGCGAGCGACGTGGGGGGCCTCCCCGAGATCGTCGCCGACAGCCGCACCGGACTGATCGTGCCGCGGTCCGACGCCGATGCCCTCGCCGCCGCGATCGTGCGGCTCGCGGCCGACCTGCCGCGAGCGGCCGCGCTCGGGGAGGCCGGCCGGGCCCGCGCCGTCGCCGAGTTCGGCCAGGACCGCTGCACGAGGCAGACTGCCGAGCTCTACGAGGCAGCGCTGGCGCGCGCGGGGCGCTCGTAGCGCCAACGCTCCCAGCCGCGCTCGATCGCGAACGCGGCCAGGAGCGCGAGCAGGAAGTCCCACGGCACGCGGTAGCGCACGGTTCCGGCGAAGACCATCGCCATGATGGTGTTGTAGGCGAGCAGCGCGATCGCAAGCGCCAGAAACCGTCTCGGAGCGAGGAAGGCGCCGGCGATCGCGAGCGCGTAGAGGACGAGCATGTACGCCGGCTCGATCAGCCGGCGGCCGAGGCGCGCCGCCGCGCCGCCGGAGGACTCCCCCGTCTCGACGGTGAAAGTCGGCCGCCACAGCATCACGACCGCCTGCCCCGCCAGCCGGGCCTTCTCGCCGGGCTGGTGGCGCCAGAAGTCGAGCACGGCGTCGCGGTAGTAGGTCACCTGCGCACATTCGTCCACCGTGGTCGGCTTGCCCCCGAGCGTCAGATCTGCGGCGAGCTCCGGCCACGGCGGTGCGCCGGGCCGCTCCGGCACGTCGTCGATCCACTTGCCCGCCGCGAGCACGGCGTAGGTGTGCTCGTTGTTCGCCTTCCAGAGGGCGCGGGCGTCGGTGGTGATCGTCGCGCAGCCGACCCGGGCGTGGTTGCGGATCACCCAGGGCGCGATCACGGCTGCCGCCGCGGCGACGACGGCGACACCGGCCACGACCGCGTTCCTGGAGGGTCGCAACGGCCAGGCGACCAGCATTGCGACGAGCGGCGGCAGCAGCAGCAGGCGGGAGTTGCCGAGGATCGCGAGCCCTGCGGTCGCCCCGACCGCGACCGCCGACCAGGTCGAGGCCCGTTCCCACGCCACCACCACGAGCAGCGTCAGCAGGGCGAGCAGGAAGCTGTCGAGGATCTCGCGGTTGACGTGCACGTCGTGCCACACGACGTACGGGTGCAGTGTCGTCAGCAGTGCAGCGATCAGGCCGACACGGAGCGACCGGAGCCGGCGCCCGATCTCGAGCACGAGCAGCGCCGTACCGACCGCGACCGCCGTCTGCGCCAGGCCGACCGCGAGCCACGAGTGACCGAACGGCCAGTACAGGGCCGCGAGGAAGAACGCGTAGAGCGGCTGCGTGTACGCCGACGGCACCCCGGCCAGGAACCCGAACGTCCCGCTCGCCACGAGCGTCTGCGCGAAGCGGTCGCTCTTCTCGACGAACTCCCGGAGGATCGTCCCCCGCTCCAGCGAGAGGACGACCAGCCGCGGCAGCGCGGCCGCGAGCGCGACCACGACGGCGGCAGTCGACCGGCGCACCCGTCTAGGCCCGCGATACTTGTCGGCGAATGCGCGGCACGCCGAAACCGTACGCGGTGCTCTCCTGTCATGTCGAGCGCATCCTCGACGACCGCGTGTGGTGTGCCTACAGGGACATGGTGCGTGCGAGGCACGGCGGCTTCGTGATCGCGTCGCTCGTGCGGCCGCCCGACACGGAGCGGGGCGAGGATGAGGGCCTCTGGCTCGAGCGAGCGGGAGAGCTCGCAGCGGCCGGGCCGTTCGGCCACCACACCCACTGGGGCGGCCCGGAGCACGCACGTCCGGGCGACGGCACCGACGCCGGCGCGAGAGTGCTACGGGACGGCGCCTGGCTGCGAGAGCGCGGGCTTGCACCGACCCTCTTCTGCGGCGGTGGCTGGTACACCGACGCGTCGGTCGCAGCCGCCTGCGCGACGCTCGGCTACGTCGACTGCACGCCGCGCAGCACACGCCCCGGCTACCTTCCGGCGGGCGCCGCCTGGGCGCAGCTCGGCGCCCCTGCACGCGTCCAGACCTCCTCGGGCGGCGTGCTCGCGATCCCGACGACCCACTCGCTCGGCGAGCTCGTCCGCGCGGCCTTCCGTCTCCCCCACCCGCCCGACCCCGTTGTGCACGGCTACCTGCACGACACTGACCTGCTCGACACCCGCCGGCGCCGCGCGCTCGTCGCGGCGCTGGCCGTGCTCGGGCGCCGGCGTACGGCCTGCGATCTCGACGCTCTCGCCGCGCGGGTGCGGGAGCAGGCACCGTTGATCGCGTGGGAGTCTGTCGCCCGCGGTGGGGCCTCCGGCGCGCCGGAGTAGAATTGTGGCGTGCCGAATGCGCCGCCGGCGCCGACCGAGCGCTCCGAACCTGCCGCCGCGCCGTCCCCCGCGGCCGACGTTCGCGCGTCCCGCATCTACATCTTCTCGGGCGGGCTGCTCTCGGCGCTCGCGCGGCGCCTCCTCAGCGTCGCTTCGCTCATGGCGCTGGACATCCTCGGGCTCGCGCTCGGCATCTACTTCGCCCTCGTCCTGCGCTCGTTCCTCTACGGCAAGCCCGTGTACTGGTCGTTGCTGTGGCGCGAGGGACCGAGCGAGTGGCTCAGGTTCCTCGCCCCGATCTGTGTGCTCGTCTTCCTCCAGGCCGGGCTCTACGCACCCCGAGAGCGTCGCGCGGGCCCCGGGCGCGTCGTCTCGTCGCTCGTGCTCGTGGCGTTGATCGTGCTGGCCTTCGGGATCGGCACGGGGTACGACTTCAGGACGACGGGCCTGATCCCGACCGCAGTCGTGACGAGCGCACTTGCGATCGGCCTGCTGCGGGCGGCCTACGCGTCGTTCTCCCTCGAGCTGATGAAGATCTCGGGGATCCGGCGCCGGATCGTGCTCGCGGGCACGGGGGAGAGCTTGCGTCGCCTGCAGCGGGAGCTGGGTGCGTCACGTGGAGGCATCGCGTACGACCTCGTCGGCGCGGTCTCACCCGTCGGCGAGCCGGGCCTGCCGCTGCTCGGCACATCGCTCGACGACATTCCCGCGATTCTCGAGCGCGAGCGGCCCGACGAGCTGATCCTCGCCGAATCCGACTTCGACGAGCGCACGGTGCTCGACGTGGTCGAACGCGCCCACCGCCAGGGCGTGCGGGTGCGGCTCGCGCCCGACACGACCGACCTGCTCGTGCAGAAGGGCGAGTACGTGCCCGGAACGGGCGTGCCGCTGTTCGAGTTGCGGCCGCCCATGCTGACCGGGTGGGACTGGGCGGTGAAACGGACGTTCGACCTCCTCGTCAGCGGGCTGCTGGTCGTGCTCGGGCTGCCCCTGTGGCTCCTCGTCGCGGCCGCCGTGAAACTCGAGTCGCGCGGCCCCGTCCTCTACGTCGACCAGCGCATCGGCGTGGGCGAGCGCGCGTTCGGGATGCTCAAGTTCCGCACCATGGTCGCGGACGCCGCCGACCAGCAGACGCGACTCGAGCAGGAGAACGAGGCCACCGGAGCGCTCTTCAAGATCCGTGACGACCCCCGCGTGACGCGCGTCGGCCGCATCCTCCGCCGGCTCTCGATCGACGAGCTGCCGCAGCTGCTCAACGTGCTGCGCGGGCAGATGAGCCTGGTCGGCCCCCGGCCGCTCCCGCTGCGCGACTACCGCCTGCTCGAGGACTGGCACCGCGCCCGCTACCTCGTGCTGCCCGGCATGACGGGTCTCTGGCAGATCTCAGGGCGCTCCGGCCTGTCGTTCGACGACCTCGTGCGTCTCGACTTCACCTATCTCGAGAACTGGTCGGTCTCTCTGGACGTCACGATCCTGGTCAAGACGATCCCCGCCGTGCTCAGCCGCAGGGGCGCGTACTAGAGGCTTGATGCGGAATAGGTGTGCGTGTCGGGGAGGGCATGCACCAAGCAGCGTGTCCGGCTCGATCGGCGGCAAGGCTGGGTGCCTTGCTGTTGATCGAGACGGACACGCTGCGCCGTGTGCAGGCCCCCAGCCGCGCGTGCGCCTATTCCGCATCAAGCCTCTCGCGAGCGGCGAGCTGGCGGAGGATCTCGTCGAGTGAGACCGTGAGCTCCCACTCCGGGTAGTCGCGACGGAGCGCGGCGAGGTCGCTGATGTAGCAGATGTGATCGCCGCGGCGGGCCTCGTCCAGGTACTCCGTCTGCAGCGCGAGGCCGGTCAGCTCCTCGAGGCGCGCGATTGCCTCCAGCACCGAGACCGAGTTGGCGCGCCCGCCGCCGAGGTTGTAGACCGCGGCCGGCCTGGGACGGTCGGCGAAGGCCAGGATCGCCTGGCAGACGTCGAAGGAGTGGATGTTGTCGCGCACCTGCTTCCCGCCGTAGCCGAAGATCCGGTACGTACGACCCTCTTTCAGCGCCCGGGCGATGTACGCGAGGAACCCGTGCAGCTCGGCGCCGGAATGGTACGGACCGGTCAGGCAACCCCCGCGGAAACACACCGTCGGCATCCCGAAGTAGCGGCCGTACTCCTGCACCATCACGTCGGCGGCGACCTTGGAGGCGCCGAAGAGGGAGTGCATGGTCGCGTCGATCCGCATCGACTCGTCGATGCCGTTCGCGTAGGCCGGGTCGGCGTAGTCCCAGCGGGTCTCGAGCTCGACGAGCGGGATCTCGTTCGGCGCATCGCCGTAGACCTTGTTCGTGGACATGAACGCGAAGGGGCTCTCCGGAGCGTGCTGCCGCGCCGCCTCGAGCAGGTTCAGCGTGGCGAGCGCGTTCACCTCGAAGTCGTCGAACGGGCGTGAGGCGGCCAGGTCGTGCGAGGGCTGCGCGGCGCAGTGGACGACGAGACCGGGCCGGTGCGCGGCGAAGAGCCCGTCGATCCCCGCTCGGTCGCGGATGTCCAGTGGGTGGTGCGTGAAACGGCGCGTGGCGCTGCGCAGGCGCTCCAGGTTCCAGGTCGTGTCGCCGTCCGGGCCGAAGAAGTCGCGGCGCATGTTGTTGTCGACGCCGTGCACGTTCCATCCGCGCTCGTCCAGGAACGCGACGCATTCCGAGCCGATCAGGCCGCTGGAGCCGGTGACGATGGCGGTCTTGGACATGGGCAGGCGGGACGGGGCGCCGCAGGTGCGGCCATACTCTCAGGGCCGTGCGCGCGCCGAAGATCCTAGCCGTCGTCTCGTCCACAGACCTCGACCACCGCTACGGTTGCACGCCTGCGTGGTGGCAGCTGTGGAAGGGCCTGTACGAGGCAGACGTCGACCTCATCGTCACGCCCTACCGCGGCCGGGCGATCGAGTCGCCGTGGTGGCGCGTCGAGCCCAACCCGTGCTACCGGGAGGGCGAGACGTTCGCTGCGCTCCGCCGGGCCGCTGCCCGCCTGCGCGGCGACACGCTGATGCGTCGTGCGGAGGAGAGCCCGCGCGAGTCGGTCGCCGACCGCGCGGCGCGCGAGGCGATCCTCCGCTGGGTCAACCCGCGCTGGCTGCGGCATCTCACCCGGATTCTCGAACGGGAGCGCGACGTGGACGCGGTCGTCGTCTTCACGGTCCCGATGGCGCACCTCGTCGGGATCCCGGCGGCGTTGCGCGAGCGCTTCGACATCCCGGTCGTGTTCTACGACGCCGACGTGCCGATGAGCCTCCCCGAGTTCGGCGGCATGGACACCGGCTTCAACCCGTACCTCGGCGCCGACCCGTCCGAGTACGACCTCGTGCTCTCGAACTCCGAGGGTGGGATCCCGCGGCTGCTCGAGCTCGGTGCCCGGCGCGCCGATCACCTGTTCTGGGGTGCCGACCCGGAGCTGTTCCACCCGCTCCCGCTCGACAAGGAGCACGACGTCGTCTTCTACGGGTACGGCGACAAGTTCCGCCGTGACTGGCTGCGCGACATGGTCGGGCTGCCGAGCGAGCGGCTGCCGGACGTCGGCTTCGTCGTCGCCGGAGGCGACTTCCAGGGCGACCTCGGTCGCGCGCGGGAGCTCGGCTGGTTCCCGGTCAACGTCCTGGCGCGCCTGATTGCGCAGTGCCGCGTCAACCTCAACATCGGGCGCAGGCCGCATGCCTCGGTGTACGCGTCGTCCACGAGCCGGATCTTCGAGATGGCCTCCGCGGGCGCGTGCATCGTCTCCAACCCCTACGAGGGGATCGAGCGCTGGTTCGAGCCGGGCCGCGAGCTGCTCGTCGTCGACGACGCCGAGCACGCGATCGCCACCTACCGCGAGCTGCTGGCCGACCCCGCGCAGGCGGAAGCGCTCGGGCGCGCCGCTCGGGAGCGGGTGCTCGACGAGCACACGTATGCCCACCGCGCGCGGAGGCTGCTCGACCTCGTCGGTATCGGCACGGTGGCCGCCGGGTGAGGGCTCCGCGCACGATCGCGATCGTCCCTGCGCACAACGAGGAGGGCGCCATCGGCGGCGTCGTGGACGAGATCCGCGCCTTCGCCGCCTCGTTCGACGTCGTCGTCGTGGACGACGGCTCCTCGGACGCGACCGCCTCCGTCGCCGGCGCTCACGGCGCGGCGGTGGTGTCGCTGCCCTTCAACCTCGGTATCGGCGGCGCCGTGCAGACAGGCTTCAAGTACGCGCTCGCCCACGGGTACACGCGCGCCGTGCGACTCGACGGCGACGGCCAGCACGACCCGGCGGAGCTGACCAAGCTGCTCGCGGTGCTCGATCAGGACCTGGCGGATATCGTCACCGGCTCCCGCTTCGCCGGTGAGGCTGGAAGCGGTCACCAGCCGCCGTTCCTGCGCCGGGCGGGCATCGTCTTCTTCGCCAGGCTCGTCTCACTGCTGACGCGTCAGCGGGTGACCGACACGACGTCGGGCTTCCAGGCGCTCAACCTTCGCGGCATCGCCCTCTTCGCCGGCGACTATCCCAACGACTACCCCGAGGTGGAGGCGATCGTGCTCGTGTTCAAGCACCGGCTCCGCCTCGTCGAGGTGCCTGTGCGCATGCGCGAGCGCGAGCACGGGGAGTCGTCGATCACGTTCCTCCGCTCCGTCTACTACATGCTCAAGGTGACTCTGGCGCTATTCGTGGCCATGGTGCGCAAGTACACGGTTCCCGAGGAGGAGGCTGCGGACCGTTGACTCCAGTAAAGATCTCGATCGCGGCCTCGGTCGCGTCGCTGCTGCTCCTGCTCGTCGTGTTCGAGCTCATCCGTGGGCGCAGGCTGAAGGAGCGGTATGCGCTCCTCTGGATCGTGACCGGCCTCGTCCTGCTCGTCCTGTCGGCCTGGCGCGGCGGGCTCAACACGATCGCCGGCTGGATGGGCGTCTCCACCTACCCGCCCGCGATCCTGTTCGCCGTCGCGACGCTGTTCGTGATCGTCGTGCTCCTGCAGTACTCGACGGCGCTCTCGAGGCTGGCCGACCAGAACACGCTGCTCGCGCAGCGTGTCGCCCTGCTCGAGGAGCGGCTAGCGAAGGTAGGCGACGGCGCCGGGGAACGTGCGGCGCTCGGGGAAGTGGGCGCGGAGCTTCGCAGCGAGCCCCGGTGAGAGCCGCAGCATCCGTCCGGTCACGACGACGTTCACGTGGTACTCGTCGGCGATGCGGATGACGTCGTCGGCGGAAAGACTCCCGGAGAGCACGCGCCCCCACGACGTGTCGGCGGCCGGGCCGGCGATGCGGCGGTCGGCGAGCACGGCCGCATAGGGGAGGTCGGAGATGACGAGAGCGTCGGGGCCGGCCTCCGTGCGAAGGACCTTCGCCGCCCACAGCACCTTCGGGTCTTCCGGCTTCACACTCCGCTGGAGCTGACGCCACTGCTGCGCCAGGCCCGCCGCCACGACGAGGGTGGCTGCCACCACCACGACGATCCGGACCCTTCGCAGCTCGAGGCCCGCCACGGTCGCGCCGAGCGCGGTGCCCGCCGGGACGGCGACGGCCGCGGCGAGCAGGACGAGATGGTGGTCGAGCAGCGGCCGCATCCAGACGGTGAACGCGACCGCGCTGGCGGTCCACGTCCACAGCGGCCACAACCCGAGGCCGCGCCCGCGCAGCGCCTGCACGGCGGCGGCCGCGATCCCCGCGAGCGCGAGGTAGGTCGCGGGCGTGCGGGGGTCGAAGAAGCGGAGCACGCGCACGAAGTTGTCGACGTGGGACGGCGCCTTGATGCCGCGGTTCGCGAGCTGGCCCGAGACGGCGCCGCGCCAGAAGTCGTCGACGGCGCCGAGATGTGTCAGCACGAGCAGGGCCAGGACTGCGAGGCCGCCCGCGGCCGTGGCGGCGAGCGTCCGCCACGAGGTCCGGTTGCGGATCGCCAGCGCGACGAGCGGCACGAAGACCGTGCCCGTGAAGAGCTTCACGAGGATGGAGCAGGCGAGGGCGACGCCCGCAGCGGCGGCAAGCCGGGGCCGCTCGCGCTGCGGCCCGTAGGACCACACGGCGAACGCGAGCGCCGTCAGCCCGAGCGCGACCGAGGGAGGGTCGGACTCGACGAGCGGCGCGTTGCCGGGGAACGGCGGCGCGATCGCGAGCAGCGCGGCGGCCCCGACGCCGCCTGCGGGGCCGCCGAAGCGGCGCCCGATCGCGTACGCCGCTGCGATCCCGGCGAGCGAGACGAGCAGCATGCCGATGCGCAGGTCGTGGAGTGAGTCGCCGATCGTGGCGGCGAGGCCCTCGAGGAGGAAGTAGAACCCGGGCGGCTGCACCAGGTACACGTCGGTGCCGAGTGCCTGCCCGTGCCGGAGCGCGTCGAGCGCCGCGGTGTAGCCGCCTTCGTCGAAGTTCGCCGCCGTGTCGAACGAGCGCGCGTACGTGACCGCGGACATGGCGAGAATCGAGGCGAGCACGCCGCAGCCGAGTAGCTCGGTGCGACGGCTCACGGTGTGTCCAGCACGGGCGGGCTCAGGACGAGGACGTCGCCCGCCTGCACGTCGTCGGCGGCGTTCGCAGCGACGGCGACCCGGTAGGTGACGCCCGGCGGTGGTGAGCCGTCGGTGAAAGCCGGCCTGCGCGTGGTGCCGAGCAGCTCCATCGTGATCGAGCAACGCGCCGCACCGCTGCCGCCGGGGCAGTCGACGTCGGGGCCTGCGGCGGGTGTTCGGAAAACGCGGTAGAACACGTTTGCAGGCCAGTCGTGCACGCTCCAGGTGATGTGGCGGGCCTCCCCGTCTGCCGCCAGCGCCACCGAGACCTTCTCTCCGTCCACGGGCGTCAGGATCTCGTCGAGGAGCACCGCGCGTCCGGGCCCGTCGATCGGCGAAGACGCCGCGACCCACACGAACGGGACGAGCGCGAGCACGACCGCGGCGAGCGCGAGCGTGCGGATTCCGGGCGCCCGTACCGGAACGGGATCCAGGCGCGCTCCGAGCCGTCTCGCGAGCGTCGGCACGAGCAGGGGGATCGCGGCGACGAGCACGAGGTAGGCCGGGAAGGCGGGCATCAGGAGACGCCAGAAGCTGCCGCTCTCCACGGTCGCGACGGGAGAGGTCCCCTTGATCAGGACGTAGGCGGCGAGCCAGCCGGCGAAGAGCCCGGCCGCCGGGAGCGAGCGGCGGCCCAGGGCGACGGCGCCCGCGATCGGGGCCCACTGGATCAGCCGGGCGCTCACGGTGAACTCGCGCAATCCCGACATGTTCTGCCGCCAGACGTCCCAGTCCAGGGTCGTGTAGCGGTCGAGCCACGTGCCCATGGCGGCGACCGTCGCGCCGGCCGCCTGGTGCGTCTCCCCGAGCGAGAACAGCGGCACGCTGCCGAGACCCCGCTGTTTCCAGAGGGTGAGCGTGATCAGCGCCGGCACGAGTGCGATGCCGAAGACGGCCGCCTCGCGTGCGCGGCGCGACAGGAGGTAGGCGAGCACGACCCCGGCAAGGAAGAGCGAGTTCGACGGCTTGATGCCGAGCGCGAGGCCCGCCAGCGCACCGGCGAGTACCGCGTCGGCCCACCCGCCGGCCCGCAGCGACCGCAGGACGAACAGCGCCGCTGCGAGGAGCGCGATCATCGAGGGGTAGTCCGACAACGCGGTGAGCCCGAGCGCCTGGGGGAGCGCCTGGTCGACCCAGCGGTCGTGGTAGCGCTGCACGAAGACGAGGAGCGAGACGTACGGCGCGGCGATCCACACCGCCGTGAGCCACAGCGCGAACAGCCGCCCGGCCACCTTTGCCCCGATCCCGTAGACGAGGAGCGTGCCGAGAGGTGCGAGGACGAGCGCGTCGAGGAGGAGCACCGGCGGCAGCGCCGACAGGAAGTCGGGGCCGAGAGGCCCGACCAACGGCGCGAGCACCATCGACCAGCCGTAGCCGACGCTCGTCGGCGGCAACTGCAGGTGTGCGAGCAGCGAGGAGGTCGTCGTGTACCAGATCTGATCGCCGCCCTGATAGAACAGCCAGCCGTTCCTGATCGGCGTCGTGAGCGCGAACAGGAGCAGCGCGAGCGCCTGGGCGACGCACAGCACCGTGAGGGTCACGCGGGGCCGGTCGGCCACGCGTGAGACGGCGTCAGAGAGCCGGAGCACCGGCGGGCATGTTCGCCTTGTACCACTCCACCGTGCGCGCCAGGCCCTCCCGGAGCGGCACGGCGGCACGGAACCCGAAGCGTTCCTCCGCGCGCGTTGTGTCGAGCCGCCGCCGCGGCTGCCCGTTCGGCTTCGTCGCGTCCCAGCGAATCTCCCCGTCGTACCCCGTCAGCTCCGCGATCAGCTGCGCGAGGCCGGCGATCGAGATCTCCGCTCCTGTGCCGAGGTTGACCGGCTCCGCGCCGTCGTAGCGCTCGGCAGCGAGCACGAGCCCCTCGACGCAGTCGTCGACGTAGAGGAACTCGCGGGTCGGCGATCCGTCCCCCCAGAGCGTGATCGAGTGCTCACCCCGCTCCTGCGCCACCTCCATCTTGCGGATCAGCGCCGGGATCACGTGCGACGTCTCGAGGTCGAAGTTGTCGCGGGGCCCGTACAGGTTCACGAGCAGCAAGGAGATCGCGTTCGTCCCGTACTGCGCCCGGTACGACTGCGCGCCGACGAGGATCGCCTTCTTCGCGACGCCGTAGGGGGCGTTGGTCTCCTCGGGATAGCCGTTCCAGAGATCGTCCTCCCGGAACGGCACGGGCGCGAACTTCGGGTAGGCGCAGATCGTGCCGGCGACGACGAGCTTCGGGGTTGCGTGCAGGCGCACCTGCTCGAGCACGTGCGCCCCCATCATCAGGTTCGCGTACCAGTAGCGGCCCGGGTTCGCGCGATTCGCGCCGATGCCGCCGACCTCTGCGGCCAGGTGGAAGACGAGCTCCGGCTCGGCTTCGTCGAAGAGCCGTGCCGTGGCCGACATGTCGGTCAGGTCGGTGTCTGCGCTGCGGGGGACGACGACGTCGTGCCCGTCTCCGGCGAGACGCTGCACGAGGTGAGAGCCGAGGAAGCCGGCACCGCCTGTCACGAGTACGCGCATCGGCAGCAGGCTACTTGGCGACGGGCGCCCAGTCGACGCGGCCGATCCACTTGTCGTGGTTCTCCGCATACCAGCGGATCGTCTGCAGCACACCCTCCTCCCAGGACACCTTCGGCATCCAGCCCGTCTCCCGCGTGAGCTTGTCGTGGCCGACTCGCAGGGCCATCACGTCGCTCGCACCGGGGCGGTAGCGCCTCGGGGTGGTCGCGACCCGGCGGCCGGCGGGCCAGAAGCCGTGCTCCTCGCCGATCGCGAGGATCATCTCCACCCACCCCTGCATCGAGATGTTCTCGCCCTGCCCGTAGACGTACACATCGCCGGGGTTCCCGTGCGCGGCGACGGTCAGGTGGCCGCGCACGCCGTCGGTGCAGTAGCAGAAGTCGCGCAGCGGCTCGAGGTTGCCGAGCTCGATCGTCTCGCGCGTGAGCGCCTGCGTGATGATCGTGCCGGTCACGTAGCGCGGGTTCTGGCGCGGGCCGTAGTTGTTGAACATGCGCGTGACGACTCCCGGCACACCGAACGCGTCGTAGTAGTTCATCGTCAGGAAGTCCGCCGCCACCTTCGCCGTCGCGTAGATCGACTTCGGGTTGATCGGCGAGCGCTCGTGCAGGATCAGGCTGCCCTCGTCGTCGAAGTCGTGATGGTGG
>Ga0315275_10002157_pt1 | contig 17649 bp, 20 predicted proteins | sample YL17G03_0_MG_FD_205557 | JGI IMG/M metagenome (GOLD analysis project Ga0315275, IMG submission 205557) | Sediment microbial communities from Yellowstone Lake, YNP, Wyoming, USA - YL17G03_0 | ecosystem: Environmental > Aquatic > Freshwater > Lake > Sediment | place: USA: Wyoming | collected...
TGTCTAATAGTGTTTTTAATACTATCGGGAGAATGCTTAAAATATTTACCTGCCTTTGTACAACGTGTCGGGAATGCCCAATAAGTCTAAAGGGAAGGCTACAAGCAGCCCAGTATCCCGCATCGCGAATTTTATACGGTCCCTGAAAAATACTAGATACAGGTCGCAGGCCGAGTACTTCGAAAGTATTTCCAATGCAGCAGAACTGTTCGGAAACGCAGCAATGGCATTGAGCAGGCTTGAGGCAAGTCATCTGGCAGCAGGACAAATAACGCAGCTGCACATGTCCAGAACTCTCGAAGTTACACCGACAGGAAATCCTGAGAAGGATTACAGGAAGATCCAGTTTGCGATTGATCATGCAAATCCCGGAGACCGCGTGCTTCTCAAATCCGGGATTTTCAGGTCAGCTGGAGTGGTTTGGGTTTGGAAGGATATTAGCATTGAAGGCGAACCGGGTGCGGTTTTAGAAGGAACAACCCAGCATAGCGGCAAGGTTATCGCAGACCCATCGATAAACGGCGGTTTTATCCTGATCGGAAACCCGAATGTAGAAATTAAGAACATCCATTTCAGGCACTTGTATTTTGCTATAGCATCAGGCAGTTTCAACTCAATTTTATTGCTGAACAATTTTTTCGAGGACATTTATCAATCCGTGTACCTGAACTCCGGCACTGGCACGCTCGTGGCTAGGAACAACCAGTTTCTCATAACTTCCCTTAACCAGCTGTCCACAAGATGCAGGTTGAATTTCTTTGATGAGAGCCATCTGTTCGGGTTCTATTGCAATGGCGCGATAAGAGCTGTGCTTGAAAATAACCGCTTAGAAATTAGTGAGCTGACCGGAAGCCAGCAATTCCATGTTATTGGGGTTTATTGCTCAGGAAAGGAGGCTGCGCTTATTCGGGGCAATTTCTTCAAAGGCTGGCATGCCCCAATAGCAATGCATCATTCCCGCCATGCAACAATAATAAATAATGAAATCCATGGAATGTGCGAGGATTCGGAATACAGGCCTATTGGGATTTTCCTGAAGAACTGCCATGAACCAGTAGTGTGCTCAAACGCCATCACAAACCGCGGGCTTGGTACTGGTGCGATTGCCATCGCAGCCTCGGGAACCAAAAAAGGCAGGATCCTGGCTAACAGGATAAATATGAGCAGGGACGCGAACGCAGGCATCATGATCCACAAAAGCAACGGGATGATGGTCGGGCAAAACATTGTTGGGGCCATTCCTTGTCCAATCGGAGTGTTCGGGGACCAGAGCGAGGATGTGAAAGAGAACCTGCTATTCTGCAATATCATCGAAGGAAATGCAGATATCCAAATGGCTTATGCTTCTGATAACACAGTTATCGGTCCTTCGAACAACGCTTTAGGCGACCGGGAGAATGCGCTTATTGGTTATAATGTCGAGATAACTGATGGGATGCCAGGCAGGCTTGATGAGGTCAGCAGGCATCAAAGAGTTTTCGAACATATCGGAAGGAACGTCTGGCCAGCTGTCCCGAAAAAATATTTATCAGGTGAATGAAATGGGCAAAAAACAAACTAAAAAAATTGCAAAGAGAAAAAAACAGATTATAAGTTCTCCTGTTGAGGATGAGATTACAATTGCAAGGCTGGCTCTTCATGATGCAGCAAAGGCTTTAGCAATACTTACAAGGGAAGAGCCTAAAGCAATGAAAGCATCTGGTAAACTGCCCAAGACCATCCATGTTTATCCGACTGGCAATCACGTAAGGGATATCGCCAACCTCGAAGGTGCCATAACTAACGCAGGACCTGGCGGCGTTGTCGTGCTTAAGGCCATGAACAAAGATGGAAAGATAATGCACTTCAACCTTACGAAGGTTGATGAGCTTTGCATGGTGCATGAAGTAACGCTTCGGAGCGAGAAGAATGCGGTGATGAGGTTCAGCGAATGAGCGTGGCCTTGATTATACTTCTGGGAAGATTAAGCAAGGTTTTTAATCCTTGTTTGTTTTTTCTTTTGAAGGGGGGTTTGGGGGTAGGTTGGAATTCCAATTTATCTTCGCAAAATCCATAAACGATTTTGAGGTGAAAATATGAAAAAAAACCGGGAAAGTAAAGTGAAAAAATTGATGGAAATGCGATCGCAAAACTCAGGGCGCAAAGAAGACGTAAATTGCCCTTTTGCAAGTGACTGTGACAGGATAAGCAGGGCCAAATTCCTTAAGGTCATGGGAGTTGGTGTGGCTGCAATTGGCGCTACAGCTGTAGGGCTTGGATCAGTCGCTAAGGCACAGATTGCTCCTACACCACCTACAACGTCGCCACCGCCGGTATGGTATATCGGGGCAGACAGGACGACACTGGGAAACTGGTTTAACGAAGTCCCAGGAGATAATTACGGTAACTGCGCATGGATTCTTGGAGCGATGAACGCTGTTCCTGTGCATCAGGAGTTGCCTGTTCCACACGATAATGATTACAAGTTCTACGATGTCTATGGCGGACGGCTCATGCAGCCGGACTGCGGCCTGGACTACAAAGTATATACCTGTAAAACAACTACGCCATCGAATTGCGAAAGGCGATTCCTTGAGGATCGTAATACACAATACAGGAGATCGACTTGCTGGTTTACTGACGGATCAAACGGTCAAAATTATATGACTATCATTCTAGATGGCACTAAAATTCCCATAAATGCAGGAAAATACGAACTGGCATTATATTTTCTGGATTCCGATGGCAATAATAGCAGGGCACAGGATGTTACCGTAACGCAGGGTCCAAATTCAGCCCCCACACAATCGATTTCAAACTTCAGTAACGGAATTTATCTGGCCTTTGGTATAGAAGGGGGAACAGATGTGGAAATAAAAATAACAAACACTGGTCCTTCAAACGCAGTCATCTCAGGAATTTTCATTAATCCTTGTGGAGTTGGTACGAGTTGTACTGTTGAAGGAACCTGTCCGACCTACATGGGTATCGATCCAGGTAATATTCAAGGAGACTGGGTCGACTATAATCCAGTTCCAGCCGACGTTCCAAATTGGGGTAAGTTCTGGTATCTTCTTTGCTCATGGGATTATCCAAATAATGTTTCCAGCGATCCTTCGATTTTGAAAAGCGTAAGCGGAGCAGGAACATGGGCATGGACACCACAGTGCACACAAACACAGAGTACGCCGGGAGTCTGCAATATCCTTGAATCCGAAAAACAAAAAGCGTCTTCATTCGCATGGAGCTGGGGACCTGATACCACTGGTAATGGTCTTTTGATACCACCAGAACCGTGGGAGGATTACGTTGTTTATCCAGTACCAAAACCATCCCATCTTGGCACAGGGGCATGGGCATCCTGCTATGATGACGGAGGCGAGAATTTCCCGCCAGGCCAGGGACCGGACCTTTATGTGGACCTGGTTCTTCCGGCAGCAGGAGGGTGCTCTGAAACCAGCTGCTATCAGGTGAGCTTCTACGCTACGGACTATGACAGCACATGCAGGAGACAGAATATCGAAATATACGACCCAATAACCGGTCAGTTGCTTGCGACCTCTAATATGGCACCTGGCAATGATGTGGTTGGCCCAGGGGTGTACCATACATTCTTCATGCCAGCAGGCAACTACCTGGTCAAGGTGGATTACGTCGGCTGCACAAACGCCATCCTCTCTGGCATCTTTGTCAATTGTGTGGAATGCCCGAAGGGAACCGGTGACATGAGGACAATCGGATACTGGAAGCACCAGTTTGCGGTTGCTTGTGGAAAAAACAAAGGAAAGGCACAGGTCACACCCGCAACCCTAACCGCATATCTTGCAGCCATAGGAGGAAAAAGTACATTGTTCAGCGGGCTAACTAAGTGCGGCGAAAGTCCCACCACAAGTGCATACAAAATCTTATGGCCCAATGAACCTGCGCCAATGTGCACGCGCGCAAGGCAGCAGTTGCTCGCACTCTACCTCAACTGGGCAGCCGGGGCTGTGAACTGGAATGAGATGGTGTACAATGTCTATACTGGAACGTACGTGCAGTACAACCTTCTCGTTGCAGACCTTGCAACCCTGATACTGTCCGGAAACAAAACGCAATGTGAAGTTGCGAAAACGATTGCGGACTGGCTGAACAATAGCGGGTACGAATAGTTTTTTCTTTTTTTCTTTATTCTTTTTATTATTCCTTTCTGGAATTAGCTACCTGTTTCTTACCTTTCCAGATCTCCTGTACATTCCACCGCGTCGGCCAGGAGGTTTCGGGAGATCATCGAGCATCACGCCTTTATCTTCAGCTATCTCGTTTCGTTTTATCGCAATATCATTTTTTGCTTTGATCAACCGGAGCCGTATTTTCTGTTCCAGCTTCTTTGATTTCTTTTTGCTGCCAGTTCTCTTGAAAAGTCCGTTTATCCCCTTCTCGATTAGATCGAGCTCGCTTGATTTTTTCGAGCTTTTCACAAGGTATTCTATTGCCTGCATCGCAGCCTCGCGAACCGATTCGTCAGCATCCTGGAAAGCTGGGATCACCGTTGGAAGGGTCGAAACGTCTTCCTCGTCCCTAATGCACCACATAGCATTCCGGCGAACATTAACATTCTCATCTTTGGCAGCTTCAATAAAATATGGGAGGGCGGGTTTTCCAATCTTGGCCATGCCATATGTTGCACCTGCCCGTACCCGGAAGTCTTTGTCCCGGAAAGCTTGCGCAAGTTCAGGCAACCCCCATTCGTACTGAAGCTCGCCAAGCAGCTTTGCTGCGATCTCCCGGATAGATGCGTCTTTGTCTTTCAGCATTTTTAGAACAAAAGGTGCTGAGTTAAAATCCCGGATTCTGGAAAGGGCATATAATGCATCCCTGCGCATCTCCACATCAGGAGATTGCAATGCAGTGACGAGATGGGGGACTGCAGGCCTTCCGATGTTCCCGAGCACGTTCATGGCATTGTTTCTGGCAATCGGGTCCTGGCTCCTGAGTTGCTCAATCAGCTTCTGTATGTCATCCATTCCGCATCACTCCAGCACTTCGAACAAACCCTCTGCCTTGTTTAGTGGTTGCTGCACCTCTCGAATGTAAGTGTGGTATAATTAGTAAATAATTGTGCTTAAAAGACTATCGGACTCACACTTTCTTCGGCCTTTCCTCAGGCCTAAAAGTAATTTTCATTCCAAGAATGTCGATCTGCGAACCGTCATCCAGCGTGAACCTGAACGTGCTCGAGACTTTCGGGATTTTAATTTCCTTACCATCGGCTTTTTCAATTACGAGCAGGTTCTTTGTTTCATCTGTGACCTTTCCCTTAAGCCCGACCAGGTCATGCTGCGAGCTGTTGACTATCTCGACCTTAAGGCCAATAAAAGTAGAATAAAGTATATTACTCCTGTTTCGGGTCATCTACCTGCCTTCCCCTAACTCCTTCTCTCGCTCACTTCAATGCTCTCAGGAAGGTAGCCAAGCGACTTGAGCGCGTCAGCAGCGCGTTTCTTGTGGTCGCCCTGAAGGATAATCACTCCTTCTTTCGCGGTTCCGCCGCAGGCAAGCTTGTGCTTCAGCTCCTTGGCCGTGCGATCAAGCTGGGCCTCGTCTATTCCTTCCACAATTGTAACTAGCTTCTTGAACTTTTTCTTTGTGGTGTAAACCCGGATTTTCCTAACTCCCTGTTTGTCAAGGATCTCGCAAACGCAGAGGTCCTTGAGCATTCCGCACTTGTTGCAGATATCAGCCATCTTTTTCAATTCACCTTTTGTGCGGTATTTTTAGGGACAGAACCAGTATTTAATCCTTTCTCCGTCATCCGGATCCTGGTAAGCAGTTTCGCGATCGCTTTTTTCAGGGGTTTCTTCTTCTCGTGCTTTCCCTCTCCCTCAAGCTCAAGCAGCGAGCGCTCAATCTCAGTTATCTTTGTCTGTAGCTCTTTTGCATTCATTTTTTCGACGTCGCTTTTTCGAAGAACTGCCATGTGTTCACCTCTTTGGAGCCCTGGGAACCTGCTGCCTTTCCCTAGCATCCTTATCAACCGATTCAGCAGCCTCCACGACTTTGGGTAATGTTACTGCTTCAACTTTCCTATCCGGGAAAACAGTGCCTGGCGGAACAATGCGCACCAGTACCCCGATAACACCGGATTTGGTGTTCGCGGCAAGATGAGCGACGCGCACAAGCCTCACCGGCTCTCCGGCCTTTGGGATGTATCCAGCAGAAACACGCAGGCATTTTGCCTTTGCACCTTTTGCGCCTATCTTTCCTGCAGCAACGATCTCCGCACCAAGCGCACCTGCGCGGATCACCTCACGAAGCATGTAGTGAAGGACTGCGCGCACTTTCTTTCCAATCTCAATGTACTTTGCAGCGCGCTTGGCAACCATCCTTGGCTCCAGGAACGGCTCGCGGACATCGATTACCGATATCTGCGGGTTCTCGATGCCGAACTCCTTTTTTATGTTGTCCGTGAGCTCGTTTATCAGCCTGCCCTTCCTGCCGATGATTCGTGCAGGGTTAGTAACCTCAAGCGTGATCCTAGTCACAAGCGGGGTCCTTTGGATGTCAATGCTCGCAAGGCCGGCCCGATCAAGCTCCTTCTCAAGATATTTCATTATCTTGTACTTCGTATAATACTCCTCAATCAGTTTATCCTGGTAAAGCATTTCATCACTCTTTCACAATTGTTTTCTTTCCTTTCATATGCTCGAATGCATATCTCTCGTGGTGAGCGTGAGCCGATGCTGCCTCTTTCTCCTCCTCGTGCTTGTGCACATGGGGGTGTAGCCCGTGCTTTGGAGTTTCATCCTTTTTCGGTTCGCCTGCCTTCACTTCAGCGGAAACCTGCTTCTCAGGCTTTTTCTCCGCCTTTGCAGGCAGTTTTACCTCAACGCCTTTTGGCACTTCCTCTGTGGGCTTAAGGACGATTTCCACTCTCGCAAGCTCGAAATACGCCCTTGCGGTCCTTCCTTTTGGCGCCATCCTTGGGTAAGTGAATTTCTTGTTGGCCGCTGCTGCAAGGATTACGTAACCTTCGCCAAGCCCTTTTGCAAGGCCGTTTGCAACTGCGGAATTCAGCACCTTGAGCACAATCGCAGCAGACTTCCAGGGGTATCTTCCCTTCTTTCCACCAAGCTCCCTCCTGTGGCCGAGCTTCTTGTTGTGCCTCTTGAACAGCACTGGGATCTCACCTGCAGCAGCGCGCTCAAGAAAAGTCCTTGCCCATGCTGCATCCTTGCGCCTTATCCTGCCGCAAACCTCGGACAGGTCCTTGTAGGACGCGTCCACGCCTTCCAGCCTTGCGGACGCGACTTCTTCCGGGTTGAAATCATGTGAGTAACCTTTCATGCCAATCACTTCATTTAAGCGGTACGAACTTCGATCCTCTTGTAGCACCGACACCAGGGCCAGAATGAAGCACCCTGCCAACAGTGTGCGAGAAGTCTCCAAGCCTGCAGCCGACCTTTTCGTTTGTTATTTCCACGCGCCTGAACTCTTTTCCGTTGTGCACCCCGAACGTTAGCCCGACCCATTCCGGAAGGATGATCGCGTCGCGGATGTGCGTCCTTATCAGCTTCTTAGGGTTGCTTTTCTTGATCTTCCTGACCTTGTCAATGAAAGCCTTAAGCCTGGGGTTGAACTTCAGCCTAAAGAGCGTCCTTCGGTTCCTGGAGGTCGTCTTCTTGAAAAATTCCTCCATGCTCATCTGGGCTATGCTTTCCTCAGGAACTCCCTTGTACATGAATTTTTTTACCATGTGTTCACCATTATACTGCTGTCTCCTCGCCGGTCTTCTTGGTCTTCCTCCTGCCTGTGCTTCTTGCAGCAATGTGCCCTACCTTTCCTCCTGGCGGGGTTCCCCTTGCGACAGTGGTCGGCTTTCCGACGTGGTGCTGCTTTCCGCCGTGCGGGTGGCAGTATGCTGCCATGTGCACACCCCTGTTCTTTGGCCACAGCCTGTTGCGGCACCGATTCTTGTAATGAGCTGTTCCAGCTTTTAGGAGCGGCTTTTCTCCCCTGCCTCCTCCGCAAACAACACCCAACTGGGCCCTGCATTCATTGCCCAGGATCAGGGTTGTCTTGCTTGGAAGCTTGAGATAAACATACTTGTCTTCCTTGGAAATTATGGTTGCAGACGATCCTGGCGTGCGGACAAGCTTTCCTCCATCGCCCGGATTCCTCTCTATATTGAACACAAAAGCCCCATCCGGCATCCGATAAAGCGGAAGTACTGAACCCAGCTTGAGCTTTCCCTGGGAACCGATTTCCACAGTGTCTCCGATTGCAATGCCCTCTGGTGCAAGAAGGTATCCTTTCTCGTTGTTGTCGTATCGGACCGCCATGAGAATCGCGTCCCTTCCCGGATCATCCACAAATGATAATACGGTAGCAGTGAGAACGCCGGTCTTCTCTATATCATCGTAACTCCTGTAAAGCAGGTCGGTCTTATACCTCGTACCCGGAGACCTGTAAGCCGGAGAGCCGCTTCCCCTTCTCTGCTGTTTTAGCCTCTTACCCATAAGTATTCACCATTTATGCAATCATCTTTAGCTTGGCAGCAACATCATCTGCCTTGAACTCTTTTGCGAGCTTCACAACTGCCTGTTTCTTTCCCTTGAATGTTATCTGAACCCTCACTGACACAACCTTCACGCCAAAGAGGCTCTCGACCTCCTTTTTGATTGTGTCCTTGTTGGCATCGAGCTTCACCCTGAACGTGAGCGCGTTTTCATACTCGATCTTCCCGATCGCCTTTTCCGTCTTAATCGGAGCAATGATATTCATGCCTTATCACCAGCTAGTTTCTGCCCAAGCATTACAATCGCGTTTTCGGAAAAAAGCGTTATCCTTCCGGCGTGCGTTCCTGGAGCAAGGTGCCTGACCTTAAGCTCCTCTGCACTTACTGCGTCAACACCTGAGATGTTGCGAGCTGCCTTGAGCACGCTGCCTTCTTTCACTACAACGAGCGGGGAAAGCGTCCCGTATTTTTTTGAGCGTTCGACAAAACGGTCAAGCTTGAGCGCAGCCAGAACTGCAGCAACGTCCTTTGTCTTTGCAAGCTTTTCGAATGAATTATCGAGTACAACGGGCAATGATACTCCGATGTCGCTGTGGCAGCGTGATACCACAACAGCCCTGTCTGCAGTCATTGCCAAAGCAGCAATCAGCGCCCTTGCGTACTCTTTCTTGTTGATTCTCTCTATCAATATCTTTTCAGGTTTCGGCGGGTGGGCACGTCTTCCCTTAACTGCCTGTGGCACCCTCTTTACCTTACCAAGCTGTCCTTTTGGAAGGACCTCGTGCGGCAGGTGGGCGATACCCTTGTTCTTCACTGCACCGTAATCCTCCTTCCGGCCCCTGTACCTTGCACTGGTTTCAAGGCCAGCAAACTTGTAACTGCCTTTTGGCTGATATAGCCTGCTCTCCTCGCTGAGCACTGCCCTTTTTATAAGGTCATCCCTTCCGGGTGAATCGAATATCGCAGGCAGGTCAATCTGCTTCAGAACCTTTCCGTCAATGGAGTAAACTGTTGCTTTCATAAGTATCACCTTGGCTCAACTGAGATGTAAGAGAGCTGCGGCTCCTTTCCTGGCTTTTCCCTCTGAGCAAGCCTTAGCTTCACGAGCCTTTTGGAAGGCCCTGGAACTGATCCCTTCACTATAATATAATCATTCATCACAAAACCGTAGTCCGGGAACCCGCTGTTCGGATTTATATCCTTCACTGATTCAGCGTCCCTTATTGCGAGCACCTGCTTGTTCAGCTCAGTTCGGCTGTGATAGCCCATCTGGCCCGCCTGCGGGACAGTATAGAGAACGTAATTCGGATGCCACTGACCAAGGGTTCCGACATGCCTCTGCTTTCCAGTTGCCTTCCTCCTTTGCCTTGAGATCCCGAAACGTTTCACCGGACCCTGCCATCCTTTTCCAGTCGTGATTGCAATAATGTCTACATATTCCCCTGCCTTGAAAACATCCTTTGCCCTTAATTCTTTTCCAATCATCGATTTCGCGAGCTCGAGCTTTTCTTTCTGATCCTTTCCGCCAAGCCCGATCTCCATGCTCTCGATATGCTTTTTCCCAAAGCGCGTTTTTGAAGGCTGGCAGAAGGCGAGCAGCCTCACGTCAGTTACCGCAGCCTCGTTAACTGGTTTTTGTTCTTTCTTCTTCCTGAAGTTGAGCGTTTTCTGGATTTTCTCGTCCTGCACAAGTATGTCTCCTATGGACCGCATGGAGTCGTAGCACCGGACCCCGTAAACAATCATTGGCGGGACCTCGACCACAGTCGCACCGGATACGATCTCCTGATTTTTAGTTGGCGATTCAGACAGGTCGGTGTAAGCCACGTGGGTCATGCCAACCTTGTAACCTGCGAATCCAGTTACCCTCTTATCCTTCACAGGCTGCCAGCGAACCCTAGCATTCTGGCTAGTTGCCCTTTTCCTGGGGCGAAAGCCCATGGAACCTTTTCTCGGTTTATTGATGTCTACCATGCTTATTCCTCATTTCGTCGCTTGCCCGAAAACCTTCAGAGAACAAGTCTCCTGAGTTATAGATACGGGACCCCGAAGTTCATTCGAGGCGAAAGAAAACCTTTCTGCGCCGGAAATAATACGCAGGAAGAAGTATGGGAAGAAAGATTTAAAAAGGTGTTCAGACGGAGAAGGCTGCAGTTGTGCATACCTAAGTGAGACCTCTACTGCCGACGTGGCCAATGTCAAAGTGGAGTCCACGTCTCCATTGAACACAGGCAGAATACAACGATAAACCGCACTATTGGGGAAATTTTGGTTTCAAAGAGCGAGCCTTTCAACGAGCTCTGGTTTTGATATATCAAGAACCACGCCCTTGTCAAAGCACCTGTCAATGCACCTGTTTGCGAACTTGCAGGGCGAGACATTGGGTGAGCTGAAATAGACCACATCAGCAACTGCCTCGAATGGGATCCCTGCCTCGAGCGTTGCGGATGCGATCTTTGCGAGCCTGCTGACTGCTTCGCGGTCCTGCCTCTTTGCTGCTGAGAAAACAATGCAGTCCGCCAACCGTGCCGCCCTTATTTCCGTCAGGCTAAACTGCATCTGGAAATCCACAATTAATCTTGAACGCGTAGTGAGTGCATCCGAGGAATCCTGGAATACTTTTGGGTAAGCTGCTGCGAAGAATGAAGCGCATCCAGCTGCTCGCAGCATCGGAACCATTTTATTTGCCTTGCTTATCCATGAACGAAGATCGAATTCGCTCTTGCATGTGGGTATGATCCCATTTGCGAGGGACTTCGCATGGCTTTCCTTGTCAAATCCCCTGAGTTGCGAACATATGATTTTTTTCAAAGCGCCAGATGTCATAGAATCACAATTATTAATTGTTCAAAACAGTTTTTTAATTTTGAGGCAAAGAAAACAAAAATGATTACGGCCTTATTGCCTTTATCAGGTCCGCTTTTGTTATTATGCCAGTGATTTTTCCCTTTTCCTTAACAAGCACTGCCCGGTAAAACCTAAGCATTCCCGTTACTACCTCCAGATCAGAATCCGGAGGGATTGACGGGAACGATTCTTCCATTGCCTCCTCTACTGTTATCTTTGTGAGCTTATCCCCGTATTTCTCAATCCAGTCCACGAACATGCTGTCAGAAAGGCTGCCGACGCACATGCTTCCGCTAAAAACAGGGAGCTGGGAGACACTTTCCCTTTTCATCAGGCTGATTACCCTGCCAAGGTTTTCCGAAGGGCTCACGGAAACTATCCTCCTGGTCATGATGTCCTGCGCCCTCTTGCGCACCTCGCTCTTTTTCCGTTCGTTTTCCAGTGCCCCCATAATCTGTTTCACTTTGGAGTAGGCAGGGTCTATGCTGCCAGATTCGATCTTCGCTATCAGGGATTGGCTGACTCCAGAAAGCCCGGCGAGTTTCTTCTGCGTTAGTCCGAGTTTCCTCCTGAGCTTTCCTATCTGCGCGAGGTCTGCCTTTGCATCTTCCATGAAATCCCCCTATTCTAAAAAGAATATTTCTCTTAAAAATATATAAATATAGGAATTTTATTAAACCTCCCTGCCGCGCAGCAAACCCAAAAATATTCCGCACATCCGCCATTAGTTGCCTCTCTTCCGTAAACCAGGTGGCGCGGTCCATGGACATAAAAATGCCGCGCCGGCATTCGCAGGTTTTTCCCTGCTTTTATTTTTTCTTGCGGATTACCGTTGCGTCCATTTTTAATCCTTCCAACATCAATGTATTCAGGTGAACATATGAAATCCGGATTCTACATCACAACAGCCATCCCTTATGTGAACGCAGCGCCTCATTTGGGGCACGCACTCGAGTTCGTGCAGACTGACGCACTTGCCCGCTTTCAGAAGTCGCTCGGTAAAGATATGGCGCTAGTTACAGGGGCGGACGAGAACAGCCTGAAGAATGTGCAGGCTGCAGAGAAGGAAGGGATTACAACCATTGCGCTGTGTGACAGGAATGCTGCGATTTTCAGGAAAATGGCAGAACGCATCGGACTTTCATTTACAAGCTTCAGGAGAACTTCAAACAAAGAAGAGCACTGGCCCGGAGTGCAAAGGCTCTGGGCAGCATGCGATAAAGCAGGAGACGTATACAGGAAGAAATACCGGGGCCTCTATTGCGTTGGATGCGAGGCTTTCTATGAGGAAAGCGACCTAATAGACGGTCTCTGCCCTGAGCACCGCACTGTTCCGGAGGTTGTTGAAGAGGAGAATTATTTCTTTAGCCTTTCGAAATATCAGGCTAAGCTGGAAAAACTAATTGAAAGGGATGAGTTGAAGATAATCCCTGCAACAAGGAAAAACGAAGTGTTGAGCTTCATAAAAAGCGGGCTAAAGGATTTCAGCATTTCCCGGTCAATAAAGAGGGCAAAAGGTTGGGGAGTTCCAGTTCCAGGTGATGAAACACAGATGATGTATGTCTGGTTCGATGCGCTCGGAACATACCTCACTGGGATCGGATATGGAACTGATGATGCAGGGTTCGGAAATTCCTGGCCTGCTGATGTCCACGTTATCGGAAAGGGAATTCTCAGGTTTCATGCTGTGTACTGGCCGGCGATACTCCTGTCTGCTGGGCTGGATTTGCCAAAAAGTATCCTTGTCCACGGATATATCACTGCAGAAGGGCAAAAAATGAGCAAGACGCTTGGCAATGTGATCGATCCCTTTTATCTTATGGAAAAATACGGGGTTGACCAGCTCAGGTATTGCCTGCTGAGCGAGGTGCCGACATTCGAAGACGGCGACTTTTCTGAAAAAATACTCATAGAAAAGAACAACAATGAGCTCATAGCAAACGTGGGCAATCTGGTGAACAGGACAATTGTTTTCCTGAATAACAATTTCGAGGGTGTTGTCCCAAAGCAAAAATTCGAAGACCTGGATAGGAAATTTTTCGAAGAACAGTCAAAGGTAGTCGAGAATATAACGAAGAATATGGAAGAGCTCAGGATCAAGGATGGGCTTGCTCAAGTAATGCATTTTGCAAAGAATGCCAACCGCTATTTCCAGGATAATAAGCCGTGGGAGACTGTCAAGCAGGACAGCGTGAGGGCAGGGACTGTCCTGCATGTTCTTATCAACCAGGTGAAAGATGTTGCGATTCTTATTGAGCCTTTCATGCCGCAATCAAGCGAAAAAGTTTTCAAACAGTTGAACATCGAACCAAGGAAATGGAGGGATGCGGGAAAGCCCACAGTTGATGCAGGGCACCACATCGGAAAGCCGGAAATCATTTTCGTAAAAATGGATGAGAAAGCGCTCCTGGAAGCGAGGCAAAACGCAGAAAAAGTAAAAACAGAGCCCGCCCCATCGTTTTCTGACTTGGATCTTGAAGTAGGTGAAATACTTAGCGTGGAAAAACACCCTGATGCGGAAAAGCTGTTCGTGGAGAAAGTCAGGCTTGGCGATGGGGAGCGGCAGATAGTTTCAGGGCTTGTCGGGCACTATCTTCCTGAAGACCTCGTTGGAAAGAAAGTCGTGATTGTGCGCAACCTTAAACCAGCGAAACTGCGCGGAGTGGATTCTTACGGCATGCTTCTTGCAGCAGAAGGCAGGGAGCATGTTCCTCCAAAGGTTGGAAAAGGTGCGGGAATGGAACAAGAGGTAGTGGAAGTCCTTTTTACCGAGAAAAGCGAGGTTGGAGATAAGGTAACGCTGAAAGGCGGGAAGCAATCACCGAAAAAGGAGATCGACTTCAGGGATTTTGAAAAGGTAAAAATCGAGGTCAGCGATTTCAAAGTCCTATGCGAAGGCAAGCCTTTGGCTACATCCAAAGAGGAATTGAAAACGAGAAATATAAAGGAAGGAAGTGTTTGCTGAGAAAAATCAGGAAACGAGTACACCGTTTATAATCCCGTCCTGCCCCACGCGGTTGGTTACCCGGACCTTTCCGAGCTCAGTCTCAACCACCGTGCCCCTTGTGATTATGCCCATACGGACGAACTCAGGGTTGTGGCTTTGAAGGACTTTGGAAATCTTCGCCTTTTTCACGCCTGCTTTTGAAACCACGTTAATTGAAACCGCCTTCTTGAGCTTCAGCCCGATAGTGCCCCCGCGCTTTCTCCTCTCTCTCCTAAGATCAGTGGCGCTGACTTTGGTTGCTGTGAACACGCCGCCAACATGGCAAAGCCTCTTGTCATTGAACCTGCGCTTCCTGCCCCCTGTTCCGGCGCTGACTTTTTTTCCCGATGGTTTGTGGTATTGGTCCATAAATATTCACCTCGATGAATAGTAGATACCTTTTTATAATTAGACAGCTTTTAAAACGGATATGATAGTTCTGTTCGCAAAGAGCGAGCTGGGTCTAAGTGAGCTTCTGGAAAGGTCAGCCAGGCTGGATGCACTGGTTGTCGATCCTTCTGTAGCCGGATCCATTGAGGAGCTAAATCTCGCTTTCCACTTAGCCAAGAAATCCATTTTGAAAAAAAGGAGCCTCGCGAAAAAGCTGAAATACGAATTCCTGCTCTGGCTCACTGGGAAAACAGATATCAGGAGCGCGATGAAAAAAAGCGCGCCAAAGAACGCAAAGGACCTGCTGATCGTAATATTCTCTGGGACAAAGGAGCATGTGCTTAAAACCCTTAGGGCAAACGAAGTGAAAAAATCACTGGAGAAGAACGCGGATTCATTGCGCATCGAGGAGATTTCACTTTCGAGGATCAGGAATTAGACGAGGACCGCTAACGACTGACGGAGCACTTGCCTAGCCGAAGACGACGTCCATACAGAAAACAGGAGGAACACAACGGATTATCTGATATTGGGAAAACAGAATTACAACCCCAGCTGCTTCATCAGCGCTTCCTTGTTGAGGGGCATCTCGATGCCGAGCACTTCATATATGAAGAGGAACATGTCGACTACCTTTGCCTTGTCAGGAGTAACCCGGTCTGCCATTTCTTTTATGCTCATCTCCTTCCCGATGAGCTCGTAGAGCATAAGGCCTTCCTTTCCGAATTTCTTGTAAATCGTTAATCCATCCTCTCCATACCTGGCCCTGATGTCGTTGCGGACAACCTGGTTAAGCGTGATTGCGCCCTCGTCCCTCAGGAAATTGATTACATCGCCAAGTTTTGGCAAAGAGGTATTCAGTTTCATTGAAATATCAATAAGATCTGACTTTCCGTCTACTGCTGCCAGCACCTTGTCTCCGATATCACCATGGCGGAGCATGGTCTTGGCACGAAGCTGCACTGATTTTACGAAGGAAATGGAAAGCCTTACTGGAACGAAATCAGGGGAAACCTCCTGAACTGCGACCTTATCTACATCTTCCTCTTCCACCATTGGGGCGAATTCCTCTGCTGCTTCCTTGGGTTTTTCCGCAAGAACTGCCTCTGGCTTTCCCTTTGGGTATTCAAGCTTGATTATCCCCTGCTCATCCAGGAAATCCAGTATTTCCACGAGCTTGGATTCGCTTAGACCGGTCTCCTCCATGATTTCTTCTGCAGTTCTCTGGCCATCAATAAGGGTGTAAACGCGTATTCCAATGTCCCCGTATTTGTCTCGGATGATTTTTTCAACCGGGGTCCCTTCTTCTGCTTTTTCAAAAGTCTCTTCTTCAGGAGCAGAAGATATCTCTTCTTCGGCCTTTTCCTCTTCAGGGGCCATTTCCTCTGCAGGCGCCTCTTCCTCTGGTTCTTCCTCAAATTCCCTTGGCCTTTTCTTTTTCTTAGGTTCCTCTTCCTCAAACTCAGGGACGATTTCCTCAGCTTCTTCAGGAGCTTTCTCTTCTTCAGGGAATTCCTCTGTTGGTTCTTCCTCTGGGACTTCCTCTTTAGGAGGGGCCTTCTTTTTCTTTTTTGGAGCAACTTCCTCGAACTCAGGTACTATTTCTTCTGTGATCTCTTCAGAAGGTTTTTCTTCTTCAGGTGCAGCTTCTTCCTCTTCTTTTGGCAGGGCTCTCTTCTTTTTTGGAGCAACTTCCTCGAATTCCGGGACTATTTCTTCCGCCTCTTGCGGAACTTTTTCTTCTTCGAGTTCTTCTGGGGGTGCTTCTTCAGGAATTTCTTCCTTTGATGGCGCTTTCTTTTTCTTTTTTGGAACTTCTTCCAATTCTTCTTCGGGCGCAATCTCTCCAGGAGTTTCCTCTTCCACTGCCGGCTTTTCTTTTTCACCTGAAACAGGGGAAAGCTGGACCATTCCGGCTTCCTGCATGTACGAAAGAATCTGGTTGAAAAGCTCTGGCTCCATGTCAAGGTCATTTCTAAGCTCTTCGGACGTCCTTTTGCCGGTTATGACCTTGTACACTTGTAATCCTACTTCACCGAATTTCTTGAGAAGCAAATTCTGATTCTTGAATCGCTGGAGGGGGCCCTTTTCCAGCTTTTCTATCTTGTACTCTGCGCCTTCTTTCATTTCCATCACGCTAATTATCAATTCATTCTTCGTAATATTTATTAAACTACTTGGGTTTATTCCTGCCATGGTTGAATTCGATGAACTCCTAATCACGACCGGGGTGGACGCCCTGGTCAGACTGGTAAAAGAAAGAAACCGCATCGAACTAGCGGACGCGGCTGGTACACTGAATATCCCGGAGAGCACAATCGAGGATTGGGCAGGCGTGCTTGAGGAAGAGGGCATCCTGAAAATCGAGTACAGGCTAACCAAGATATTCCTTGTCTGGATAGCGCCAACTGAAGAAGAGATGGTGGAGGAAAGGGAGAAGCTAATAAAAAAGAAAGAGGCCACCATGGATGACATCGGCGAGCTGCGCAAAAAGATACAGCCGGAGATTGACAACCTGGAGGAGATGCGCAAATCTTTTTCTGATATTTATTCCAAGCTTTCTCCAAAGCTAACAGAGCTGGACAAGAAGCTTGAGGGGATAAAAACCACAAGGACCGCAGGACCAGCCAAACTGGACAGCTACTTATCAACCGTAGATTCAGCGACATCCAAGCTCGAGGAGATTGACAGGGAACTGAGTGGTACCAGGAAGGAGTTATCTTCCATTACTGAGAAAATAGAACAAGGACCGAGCAAGCGCAGCATTGAGCGCCTTGACGGACTCTCAGGCGAGCTCGAGAAAATGCGAAAGGAGCTTGCGACGCTTCGAACAAAGACTGAGAAATTCGCAAAAGAGACTCCGCCTGATGAAGAGATGCCGCGCGTTGAGGAAATCAGGGAGAAACTGAATGATGTCATTAAGGAATTCAAGGATGCTCGGGAGCGGTCA
>Ga0315275_10002158_pt1 | contig 17648 bp, 14 predicted proteins | sample YL17G03_0_MG_FD_205557 | JGI IMG/M metagenome (GOLD analysis project Ga0315275, IMG submission 205557) | Sediment microbial communities from Yellowstone Lake, YNP, Wyoming, USA - YL17G03_0 | ecosystem: Environmental > Aquatic > Freshwater > Lake > Sediment | place: USA: Wyoming | collected...
CGTCGCGTACAGCTGCCGCGACGCGCCCATCATCACCGACGGCTGCGCCGGGTCCTGGTAGACGCTCACGTGCGAAATCGAGACGACGGGCTTCAACCCGAACTGCTCCTGCGACCAGTAGATGAAACTGTCGAGCACCGGCAGGTGGACCCGCGGATAGGCGATCAGATAGCGCGCAAAGTCCGGTGACAGCGCGTTGAGGTACGGCGAATGCTGAATCAACGCGGTGGACTGCTCGGCGAGCCTGGCCGGCGCCTCCTTGTCGCGGTACTCGACCAGCGCGCTCGTGCCGTTCACCTGGTACTCGGCGACGTAGGCCGCGAGCAGCGCGCGGAACAGGTCCTGCGCATCGGTATGGGCAGACCTCGACGACCAGTTCACCTGCTCGCGGAGCGTCGTCATCCAGGCGTGCGGGAGCTTTACCTTGCAGTCGCCAGGCCGGCACGTGCGGAGGTCGTCCAGCATGTCCGGGCTGAACTCGAGCCTTGCGAGATCGTCGGCGTCGGGCGGCTGGGAGAATCGCCCCAGTTGCTTGACGGCTTCGTGCTGCTTGAAGCGCACGATGTCCCGGTAGCGCGCGAAGAACTGCTCCTTGGTCACGGCGATGCGCGTCACGCCGGCCACGGCCACTTCCTTGGGCTGCGGTGTCGGCAGCAACTTGACGACGATTTGACCGTTGCGGGCGAGGACGAGTTGTCCCGGGCTGAACCCGACATCCCGCAGGAGCACCGAGTAGGCCGGCTCCGGGCTGATCGGCGGCTGGGCTCGCGGCGTCGCCGTGCCGCTCACGAGCAGCACGGCCAAGACCGCCGCCCACACCGCCGCCGTGCAAAGCCGCGCGGCGCGGCGGCAGCAGGAGCGGCGGGAACGGCGGGACGCGGTGATCGCTACCTCCGCAGGAAGGGACCGATGCCCACGTAGATCCGGTAGCGGCCTTGAGCGCCGACGCTGCCGCCCACGAAGACGGGCCCGAGCGGCGACTCGAGCACGAAGGCGGCGTTGGCGTTTGTCTGGAACTTCGCTTCGTTGAGGTGTTCGAAGGTTGCGCCCTCGTCGATCCAGGCGCCGACGTACAACCGGCCGAGGGCCCCCTCGGCCAGTCGTGCGATCTCGTGGAAGTAGCCGAGGTTAGCCAGCAGGTAGTTGCTGCCCCGCAACTCGCCGGTGTAGTAGGCGCCCAGTTCGAACGGCCCGCCGAGTGTGAACGGATTCGCCAGAGCCGTGTGCCCGAACCACGTGCCGCCTCCGCCACCCACGAAAAGGCGTCCGCGGGATCCCAGCGGATGGTACCAGGTCCCCTGGCCTTCCCCCGACCACGCGCGATCCGCTTCGGCCATCGTCGCGCCGTCGGGCGAGGCGACGTCGGCGATACGGAAGTACCGGCGGAGGTCGGTCCAGAGGTAGACGCCGCGCTGCGGGATCGTCGGGCCGGTCTGATTGTCGAACACCGCGCGCACCGTGGCGAATTGTTGCATCCCGTCGACGAAGGGCAGCGTGTTCTCGCCGATGCGCTTCGTGAACGACAGCTGTTCCCAGGCGTAACCGAACCGCGCTTCGAAGACCCGTCCGGCGGCGAACCCCGCGTCCAACTCGGCCCCTGCCGAGCGGCGGCGATACTCGGCGGTGTACGTCTCATCCACGAAAAGCGGGGCGTCTCGACGCTCCGCGAACACGCGCGGAGAGAGGAACAGGCCGGTCCCATTGATCGGGCGGTACACCTCGGCGGAGGCCGCCATGGTGTTGCCCACGCTGATGTCCAGGCGGCCCTCCGACCCTGCGCCGAGCACGTCGAAGAGCACCATGCGGCCGCGGATGGTTGCTTCGACGTCGGAGGCCTGCGTGTTCTGCAGGTCGAGCGCCACCGAGAGGAACGGCGGACCGTGCGGCTTCGGCGTGACGCGGATGATCAGCACCGGCGGGCCGGGTTCCGCTGCGTAGCGATAGGTCGCGGTGTCGTATCGGCCGGCACCGGTGAGCAGCAGGAGATCGCGATCGAGGAGTTGGGGATTCAGCGGCCGGCCGACGTGCGCCTTCAACCGCCGCTGAACTTCGGCCGCCTGCCGGGCGCCCAGACCCTCGACGCGGATAAGCGACGGGGCGGGAAGGGCGTTGCGCCGTTTCGCCGCCCGCGCGGCCTGCCACGACGCGTAGTCGGCCCCGCTGACGGCGTACTTCAGCAGAGCAGCCGCCTGGGCGGCGGCGGCGGCGTAACCCTGTTTCACGAAGTCGTCGGATTTGCCGAAGTCGGTTGCCGCGAGTTCCTTGAGGTCGGGAATCAACACCAGGTCGGCCGACGCGAGGGCGCGCACCGTGCCCGACCGCATCATGACGTCGAGGGTCTCGCCGAGCACGCTGAAGATGGTGTCCGAGGTTTTCTTGTAGCTGAGATCGGCGCCGACGTCCACCGCGATCACGACATCGGCCAGGCCGGTGTCCTTCACGACGTCGGCCGGGACGTTATTCAGCACGCCGCCGTCCACCAGAACCTGGTCGCCGATGCGCACCGGCGAGAACACGCCGGGGATCGCCATGGTCGCGCGCAGCGCCTGGGCGAGCCAGCCTCCGTCGAAGACCACCGGGCGCGCCGTCCTGAGATCCGCGGCCACGCAGCGAAACGGCGTCGGGAGATCATTGAACGGGACCGAGCCGCCGTACGGCGCGGCAATCCGGTCGAACAGCAAGTCCACCTGTTCGCCGGAACTCAGGCCGCTGGGCAGCCTGAATCCGCCCTTGAGTCCGAAACGGAGTTGGGACGGAAAGGCGCGGGTGTCTTCTTTGCGCCGGAACGTCTTGTAGACGAATGGCGTGTCAGGGCTGAGGACCAGCGCCCAGTCGAGCGAGTCGACCAGCGCGCGAATCTCTGTCGGGGACATGCCCGTCGCGAAGGCGCCGCCGATCAGGCCGCCCATGCTCGTGCCGCCCACGACATCCACCGGAATCCGGTGTTCGTCGAGCCACTGGAGCACGCCGATGTGCGCGAACCCGCGGGCGCTGCCGCCGCCAAGCGCCAGGCCGACCCGCGGTCGCGGGGCGGGTGGCGCCGAGGCCGCCGGCGGTGTGCCGACCAGGCCCAGCAGGGCGATGGCGGTAAGAGCCCGGGCGCAGCCGCGGCGGACGCAATCCCTCGACTTCGGGTCCATGGGGCCTCAGTGTAACGCGAAGCGGATACAATCCAGGGGTGGCACGGTCGTTCTTTCGGGAGGGGCAGCGGCTGCTCGTGCGGGCCATTCACCTGCTCGGCTCGCGGGCGGTGTTCTTTGTCTGCCTGCTCCTGGCAGTAACGACGGCGTTCGGCGCCGCGCGGACCCTATGGTTTTCGATGACCGGCCTTGTCGTCGAGGGTCTTGTGGTGCGCGAGGTGGAGGAATTGACGGCGGACTGGACGGCGGTGGCGCCCTCGCCGGCGGCGGCAAGCCCGGGCGTCCAGACCGCCGCCGCGACGCGCGTCTATCGGGCCGTCGTGCGGTTCCGGGACAGTGGCCGCCCGTTCGACTGGCACGAAATGCCCGCACAGCTGACCAGCACCGCGAGGCTCTACCCCGTCGGCACGAAGGTGGACGTCGTGTACCCGGCCGGTGCGCCGGGCCTGGCAAAGCTGCGGCCGGAGCTCCCGGACGTCTGGGCGCAGGCGGGGTTACTGTTCATGGCCACGGTGCTCGGGACGGGCACGGTGTATGGCTGGTGGAAATCGGCGAAAAAACGCGCGGCCCGCCGCCGGCGCGTTGTCATCGGCGCCGCTTAGATGGTAGAATCGCTTCTTTGTGAGACGGCTGGATGGTCGTGTCGGGGCGGTTAGCTCAGCGGTAGAGCACCGGCTTTACACGCCGGCTGTCACAGGTTCGAATCCTGTACCGCCCACCACTTCGGGCACCATCGGGATTTCGGCCGCGCGTGTCGGTCACCCGGGCAGCACAGTGACAGTGGCTGCCGCCAAACGGGCCCGGCGCGTTTCGCCTGCGCGGGGTTGTAGTTCAGTTGGTTAGAACGCCGGCCTGTCACGTCGGAGGTCGCGGGTTCGAGTCCCGTCAACCCCGCCAGTTTCCATCCTCATATTCCCTTTTGGGGTCAGGTCTCAACTGAGGTGTTTTCCCCCTTTTGGGGCCACGTTGCCGCCCTCTGCTTCCGACGCGATTGCCTCGGTAGCCGGACTGCCTTCTCCCAGTATCTTCCCCACGGTTGACCTGTCCAACTTCACGAATCGCGCGATCTCGACGATGCGGTACCCATACGCGACATGGGCGTGCAGCATCTGTGCGTTCCTAATCGACTTCGACCGAGTCTGATCGATCAGTTCCGCAAGCGGCGGTGCGGAGGGGAGGAACTCCCGAGGACACAACCCGGATGCAGGTTCGCGCGCGGCCCCAGTTCGCTGCTGTTCAAATGCCGAGTCGTCGCCGAGCCATCGGTCGTCCCGACGAATCGACGTGGCGAGTTTGAGCATTGTCTGGCGGCTGGCCATATGCGCTCGATAGGCGGCTCCGCGATCGACGCTGTTCGTCGCCCCAATCACTTCGTAGATGAGATCCATCCGCAGAAAATCCGAGGGGCAGTCAACACCCGCGTACGCTCGATAGCTGCTCCACAGCCACTCCGCAGGGGCCTTCACGATTCCCGGCCGCGTAGGGTTCAGGTGGAGGTACCAGCTCAACGCGTAAACGTACTCGTCACGTTGAACGATCTGCGCCTTGAATCGCCCCTGGAAGACGTGACCGCACCTTGCGTGGCGGACGTTCCACCAGCGCGCGTAGACGCAGTTGAGCCAGTGGATTGCGGCGGAGAGGTTGCCGGCCGGGGTTTCCACTGCGAGGTGGTAGTGGTTCGGCATAAGGCAGTAGATGTGGCAGATGATGCCGAACCGCTTGACGGTGGCTGCGAGCAGGCGGATGAATTCGCGGAATTCGTCCTCATTGAGGAAGATATCCTGCTTGTTATTCCCGCGAGCCATGACGTGATAAACGGCACCTTGGAAGCTGATGCGCAGAGGTCTCGACATGGAGCCCCCAATCGCAATGCTGGTGCCAACTGAGTATCGGGCGATTTCGCGGCAATTCGTGTCTGGTCTCGGGGAAGCGAGCAGTTCTCGCGTACTCCCAGCCCGACGCCGGTGGCAGATTCTGCCAGTCGACAGCGTCATCCGACCGAATTCTCTGGATCGCGCCGAACCGACGTGACCCCAGTGAATGGAAAGGCCGCAGTTCAGACCTGACCCCAGAGGGGGGAAAAGGTCGCACTTCAGACCTGACCCCAGAGGGGGGAAAAGGTCGCACTTCAGACCTGACCCCAGAGGGGGAAAAGGTCGCAGTTCAGACCTGACCCCAGAGGGGGAAAAGGTCGCAGTTCAGACCTGACCCCAGAGGGGGAAAAGGTCGCAGTTCAGACCTGACCCCAGAGGGGGAAAAGGTCGCAGTTCAGACCTGACCCCGAAGGGGCTAGTTGTTCGCCAGGGCGAAGAGCAGGATCACCAGCAACACGGCCATCACCACGAAGAAGATCTTCCAGGCGCTCTTCGGGTACTTGCCGGCGATGACGCCGGTGTAGCCGTTAGCAACCACCTGGAACGTGCGCCGGCCGAAGGTGTAGGTCAGCAGCCAGATCGGCACGAGGATGTGCTTGAAGGTCTCGCCCGAGTACTGGGGATTGATCTTCAGATTGCGCTGGGTGTCACCCGGCACCTGCTGCGCGCACAGCCTGAGGAGCTGGTTGTGCATGGCGTCGCGCGACTGTTTCGCCGCGTCGACCAGCACGATCTGATAGTGCTCGACGACGTACCCGGACAGGTACGCGGTGTCGTACGGAACCAGTTCCGCGGTGGGGAACGGCTCGACCTGTCGAAGCAGGTTCATGTCCACGCCCTTGGTGCCCGGGATGGGTTCGTCGTCGAAGAAATGATCGAGTTCGCCCGAGGCGTACTCCCACCGCACCTTTTGTACCTGGCGCGTCTGCGACTTGCCCTGGTTGTCGCGGTACTCCTCGGTGACGTAGTAGTAGTAGCCGGCCTCAGCCTCCCACGGGCAGTGCACCTGCGCGTCGAACGTCCAGTAGGGCACGTACAGGCCCTTGATCTGGTCGACCAGCGCCTTCGACTTCAGCGCGCCCGGCGCGAACCACTTGCTGCCGTACCACTTCCGGATGCCGTCGCGGATATCGGTCTGGCTGACCTTGAATGGCAGCAGGCTCTGCGGACGGATCGGCGCCTTGACCTCCTGGTAGTCCACCAGCGCCGGCGACCCGCAGAATTCGCAGTTCTGGCCGACGCGCGCCGGGTCGTACACCATCACGGCCTTGCAGCTCTGGCACTGCACGCTGCGCCGCTCGGTCTCCCATCCTCGCTGCTCCTCGGGAATCTCACGCAGCGCCTTGATGAGATCGATTTCCTGGATCTTCCCCGTGTCCTTGTCGATCTCGTACGGCGACTCCATCCCGCAGAACGGGCACACCAGCATGTGCTTGGACGCGCTCCACTCGGCCTGCGCTCCGCAGGCCGGGCACGCGTGCTTCTGCAGGGCGGAAATCTCGTGTTCGGGCGCCGGTGGGGGCGTGGGTTCGCTGCTCATGGGATCCCGTCTACGGAAACGCCCCGGGCACGCGGGCCCGGGGCGATGAACTCCTGCGCGCGGCGCGCCCGCGCGGACCGTGGCTGACTGTCCTTACTGCGCCAGATACGCGTCGAGCGCCGCCTTCGTGATGCGATAGCTGGCGCCGATCTTCTTCGATTTCAGCTCGCCCGATTCGATGATGGCCATCACGTCGGCCTCGGGGACGCCGAGGACCTGCGCGACATCCGCCGGCGCGAGCATGCCGCCGCTCCCCACCGCCGGTGCGGCAGCCGCAGCCGCCGCCGCCGCCGCCCCGGCCGCCGGCGCGGCCGCCGCCTGCGGGTTCATCAGGCCCTGCTGCATCATCTGCTGCGCGATGCCGAACCCGACGGCCAACTCGGCAGCCGTGCCGCCGGCGCCCGCCGATCCCGACTCCATGCCCTTGCCCATCTGGTACTTCACGAAGTCGTTCAGGTTGCCCACCGCGGCCATGCTCGAGCGCTTGTCGATCGCCGCCTCGACCTCTGGCGGCACCGACACGTTCTCGAGAATGAAGCTGGTGATCTCGAGGCCGTACTTCGATCCCACGGCCGGGTTGATGAGCGGCAGCAGCGCGTCGCCCAGCTCGGTGAAGCGCGTCGCGACGTCGAGCACCGGCACCTTGGCCGACGCCAGCGCGTCGCTGAAGACGCTGACGATGCGCGAGCGCATCGTGTCGGCGAACTCCTCGAGGCGGAAATTCTGGTCGGAGCCGGCGACTTCCTTCAGGAACAGCTTCGGTTCGACGATCCGGAAGTCGAACGTCCCGAACGCGCGCAGCCGGACGATGCCGAAGTCGTTATCGCGCGCCATGATGGGGTTGGACGTGCCCCACTTGTTGCCGGTGAACAGGCGCGTGTTCACGTAGTAGACGTCGGCCTTGAACGGCGAGTTGAAGCCGTACTTCCACGACTGCAGCTTCGTCAGCACCGGGATGTTGTCGGTGGTGAGCGTGTGCTTGCCCGGGCTGAACGTGTCACCGAACTGCCCGAGGTACATGAACTGCACGATCTGCGACTCGCGGACGATGAGCTGCGCGCCGTTCTTGACGGCCTTGTCCTCGTCGGGAAACCGGTAGGAGAGCGTGTCGCGCGAATCGTCCGTCCACTCGATGACGTCGATCAGCTCGCCCTTGATGAAATCCATGATGCCCATGTGTGGCTCCTGTTGGCGCGGAAACGGGTGTTGGTTCCCTCTATTCTACGCATTCCGCGCCGCCGTGTTGCAACGACTCGCCCCCGCAATGTCTTGCAATATCTTGTTGCGTCCCCGCGTTCGAACGGCGTTATGATGTGCCTCAAACGGTCCCGGCAAGCGTCCGCATCCCAGCGCGGGAGCTTTCCAGGCCCAGAGCCGGTCCTGGCAACAGGGCGGCGTCCCTCCGTGATCTTGGGTGCGGACGGCGCTGCGCGCTTGTCGCACTCTGGCTTCAGGAGGCCCGGATGGCACTTTCGGACGCAGGATCCCCACGCAAGACCTACGTCGTCGACACCAGCATCCTCGTTTCCGCTCCAGACGCGCTTCAGAATCTCACGACGAACAACACCGTCATGATCCCGTTTCCTGTCCTCCAGGAACTCGACCGGCGGCGCACCGCGGCCAACGGCGCCGGGTACACGGCCCGGAACACCGTGCGCTTCCTCGACGACATGCAGGAGCATGCGTCGCTGGAGCAGCTGCGCTCCGGCATCCCGCTCAACGGCGGCATGCTCCGGTTCCACAGCGGGACGCTCGACATGCGCCACGCATGGCCGGGCTTCAAGTCCGACTACGCCGATGACGCGATCATTCTGCTGGCGGATCGGTACCAGCAGGAGCACCCGGAGGAACAGGTCATCCTCGTCACGCGCGACGCCGCGATGCGCTGCAAGGCCAGGGCGCGGGCGGTGGCGGCGGAGGACTACTATAGCGACCGGCCGGTGCCGTCGCTCGAGAAGTTCTACTCGGGGCGCCTGCGGATCGAGGTGCCCGAGGAACAAGCCGGCCTGCTCTCGACGCTCCACCACGAGCAACGGCTGCCGGTCGAGGCGTTCGGCAGCTTCTTCGACACGACGCAGTTGCTCGCCAACCAGTGCTGCGAGCTTCACGTCACCGGCAACGGCAAGACCGCATGGGGCATCTACAAGAACCACGACACGCCCGGGTACCTGCGCCGCGTCAGCACCAAGACCACCGAGCGGTTCGGGCCCATCAGCCCGGAGCAGTTCTGCGCGCGCGAGATGATCCTCGACGAGCAGACGCTGATTGTCAGCCTGGTCGGCATCGCGGGCACGGGCAAGACGCTGATCGCGCTGCTGTCGGCGTACGAGCTGCTGCGCAGCGGCAAGGTCTCGCGCATCGAGGTGTACCGTTTGAATGCGGAGGCGGGACGCGAGCTCGGGTTCCTGCCTGGCGATCTCGGCGAGAAGATGGCGCCGTGGGCGAAGCCCATCATTGACAACCTGGATTTCATCATGCGCCGGCTGCACGGGTCGACGCGCTTCTCCAACCAGGTCTCGGATCACCACGCGGAGAAGAAGGAGCCCACGCACCCGACCGTCGAGAGCCTGCTCCAGTCGAAGACGCTGGAGATTGCGCCGATCAACTACCTGCGCGGGCGGTCCATCCACGACACCGCGATCATCGTGGACGACGGGCAGAACCTGACGCAGGAGGACATGAAGCTCGTGCTGACGCGCGCGGGCGAGGGGTCGCGGGTGATTCTGACCGGCGACCCCGACCAGATCGATCGCGCCGAGATCAACGCGCTCTCGAACGGGCTGGTGCAGGTCGTCGAGCGGTTCAAGGGCGAGCCGTGCTTCGCGCACCTCTCGATGCAGGAGGTGGTGCGGTCGCGGATCGCCGAATTGGCCGCGAAGCTTCTGTGACCGCGTCTGCCGCCTGACTCGTGCCGGCGGGCGGCGGCCTGACAGCCCTGACAGCCGCCCGCCGAGTCGAGTATCCTGTGGGTCGTGAGTGCCCCGAATCTCCGTCGATTCGCCTGGCTGGCCATTGCCGCCGCGATCGCCACGATCGGCCTGAAGACGGTTGCGTATCTGCTGACCGGCTCAGTCGGTCTCCTGTCGGATGCGATGGAGTCGATCGTCAACCTGATCGGCGCCGTCATGGCGCTGAGCATGCTGACGGTCGCGGCACGCCCGGCGGATGAAGATCATGCCTACGGCCACAGCAAGGCGGAGTACTTCTCGAGCGGGGTCGAGGGATCGCTGATCCTCGTCGCTGCTCTCAGCATTGCCATCGCGGCCGCGCAGCGCCTGATGGCGCCGCAACCCCTCGAGCAGGTCGGCCTCGGGCTCGCGGTCTCAGTGGTGGCGTCGCTGGTCAACCTGGGCGTGGCGCTGGTGCTGCTGCGCGCATCGAAGACCTACCATTCGATTACGCTCGAAGCGAACGCGCATCATCTGCTGACGGACGTGTGGACGTCGGTGGGCGTCATCCTCGGCGTCGGGGCGGTGGCGGTGACCGGCTGGATCCGGCTCGACCCGATCCTGGCGCTGGCGGTCGCGGCCAATATCGTGTGGACCGGCACCCGTATCGTGCGCAAGTCAATCCTCGGCCTGATGGACGCGTCGCTGCCGATCGAGGAACTGGCGGCGGTCAAGCGCGCCCTCGACAGCCATCTCTGGGAGGGCGTGCAGTATCACGCGCTGCGGACGCGGCAGTCTGGCGCCCGGCGGTTCGTGTCGCTCCACGTCCTGGTGCCGGGGATGTGGACGGTGCACCGCGGCCACGAACTGCTCGAGGACATCGAGTCGCGGATCCGCGAGGCCGTGCCCAACGTAACGGTGTTCACGCATCTCGAATCGCTTGACGATCCGGCGTCGTGGGACGACCAGCACCTCGACCGTCCGGGGGGCGGCGCCCCGCACAAGGGCGGGGACGTCTCGGCCGCGTGAGCATGGCGCCGTGACGCTCGAGGCCGATCTCCGAGCGTTTCCATCAGTGTGCGCATGCGCACACGATCCACGACAGGTATAGCCTTACGTCCGTCTGCCCCCTTGCGGTGGGCCTCCCGTCGTCTCGCAGCAGCACCGCTGGCGCGATCCGAACGCACCGCATGGTTGGCTGCGCGTCGTTGCCCCGGGGAGTCATCGCATGGGGTTCGTGCCGCCCACCCGCGCCGAGTGCCTGCGGGCCGTCGGGCTCGATCAGGATGTGCCGCCCCACCTGCGGCGCGCACTCGAGTTCGATGACCTGATCGAGCCGCTGCCGGCTGCCGGCCCGCACGACTGGCTCGCGTCGCACGACGAGCGCGGGCAGACCTTCGAGCAGTTTCAGGCGCTCTGCCCCGAACCCCATCCCGCGGCGCGGCCTATCGCCATCCAGCCGATCGACGACTTCCTCGTGCATGCCGGGCCGTGCCTCGAGCACCTGGTCGAGTTCGCCCGCGCGTTCTTCGTGCGCGACGTCGTCTTGTTGCCGCCGCTGCAACTGCCGGGCGGCCGCATCCGATCGCGCATGGATCGGGAGACGGGCCAGGTGCAGTACTTCGCCGGCGACGTACTGATGGAGCTGGCGGCGCGGCGGCCGCCGGACGCGCTGTGCGTGCTGAGCCTGACCGCGCACGACATCTACCCGGACGTGTTCGTCGACTTCGCGTTCGGCGAGGCGTCGTCTCTGCATCGCGTGGCGCTGTGCAGCACGGCCCGGTACCGCCCGCCGTTCCGGGAAGAGAGCGCGGGCCAGCCGGCCGGGGCGATCTTCAGGCGGTGCATTCGGGTGCTGAGCCACGAGGTGTGCCATGTGCTCGGCATGGAGCACTGCATTTACGCCCGCTGCCTGATGAACGGGTCGGCCGACGTCGCCGAGGGCGACAAACGCCCGCTCCACCTCTGTCCGGTGGACCTGCACAAGCTCCAGTGGGCTCTCGGCTTCAACGTCGTCGAGCGCTACCGGCGCCTGCTGCACTTCTGGAGTGGCATGACGGACGACCCGGAGGAGATGTGGATCTCCCGGCGGCTGCGTCACGTGCTGGACGGATGGAGCACGCTCGACGAGCCGCTGCCGGGCGCCGCACCGACAGAGCAGTGATCGGACCTTCCACTTCGTAAACGCTCCGCGCGCTGCGCACGCGGCGCTCCCTTCATTTGCCCACGCTTCCTGCGGGTTCCGCCCTTGCGCGCAGGTTTGTACGCTGGCTCAGTTCTTGCAAAAGGGCCCATGGAAGCGGTTCTGGCTGAAGGCCAGACGGAGGGACCATGAGATCTGTACGTTCGATCCTGCTGCTGGTCGCGCTGTTGGTCACGGGAGCGTGCGGGGACAAGACGGCGGCTCCAACTGCGCCGACCCCGGTAGCGGAAACGCCCGCATCTTCGACGGTCACGACACCTCCGTCGACAGTTCCCTCACCGGGGGCAACCATCGCCGGCACCATCACGATGCCTGCGGGCACAGGCACGTTCGGCGCCCGGACCATCACCACGACCGTGATCGTGCAGGTCGCCGGCACCGATCTCTCGGCGATCGTCGGCGCGCAAGGGAACTTCGAACTGCGCGGCGTGCCCGCCGGCGACGTGACGCTGCGCATCTCCGGGATGGGGGTCGACACCAGCGTTGCTGTCGGCATCCTCGAGGCCGGGGAGGCCGTGCAGTTGGCGATTGTCGTCTCTGGAACCGTCCCCCTCATCACCGCGGACTCGCGGCTCGGGCACGGGCAGTCGACGGAGATCGAAGGCACGATCGTGGAGAAGCAGGCGCCTAATCGGATCGTCGTCCGGAGTCAGTTGGTCGAGGTCGCGGGCAGCACAGTCATTAGGTACGCCAACCAGACGCTGACGTATGCGGACCTCGCCGCCGGCCAGCGGGTGCATGTACGCGGCGTGGTGAGTGTGACGGTGTCGTCGACCATCGTCGTCGCCGACGCCATCGACGTGCAGTCGGAGGGGCCGCCGCCAACGCCGCCAGCCGAGATCATGGTGCGAGGCTCGGTCGTCGGCATCTCGGGCGGGTCGTGCGATTCGAAGAACCTGTCATTCACGGTCGCGGCGGTGGGAGGGGGAACCAAGCTGGTTCAGGCCTCGGCCTCCACGGCATTCTCGTCACCGACCTCGTGCGTGTCGATCAAGACCGGCGCCTACGTCGAAGCGACGGGCGCGATGCAGGCAGGTTCGGACACGCTGCTGGCGTCGAAGATCTACGTGGCCGACGCGCCGACGCCGATTACGTTTACGGGAACGGTCGGGAGCCTGACGGGCGGCTCATGCGGCGCAGCCAACCTGACCTTCGACGCGGCCGTGGCTGGCATCACGACGGTCACCAAGCACGTGCAGACGTCGTCGACGACGGCGTTCTCGCCGTCGTGCGCAGCCGTGGTCGTGGGTGCGAAAGTGACCGTCGAAGGCCAGCTCCAGAGCGGCGACATCGTGGTGGCGTCCAAGGTGACCGTCGCCACAGTGACCTCGACGCCGATTACGTTTACGGGAACGGTCGGGAGCCTGACGGGCGGCTCATGCGGCGCAGCCAACCTGACCTTCGACGCGGCCGTGGCTGGCATCACGACGGTCACCAAGCACGTGCAGACGTCGTCGACGACGGCGTTCTCGCCGTCGTGCGCAGCCGTGGTCGCCGGCGCCAAGGTGACCGTCGAGGGCATGCTGCAGGAAGGCTACGTCGTCGTCGCGTCCAAGGTGACGGTCGCGGCCGCGACGCCCACGTCAATCTCCGGTGTCGTGTCGGGCTTCGTTGCGACATCGTGTCCGGCTGTGACGTTCTCGGTGACCGTCACCGGTGTCACCTCAACGGTGACGACGGTGCAGGCGTCGTCTTCAACGGTCTTCTCACCGGGGTGCACTCTGCTGAAGGACGGTGACAAGGTGAAAGTTGAAGGCACGAAGCCTGCCGACAAGCTGCTCGCGACCTCTGTGACGCGGTACTGATCGCCTGTCCGGCGCGCCGCGGTGACGGGACGTTTCGACCCTCCTGCATCGGGACGTCCCGTTGCATTGAGCCGCGACACCCTCCGCTGATAGACTCGGGCCGCCCGGGCGGGGACCTGTCCCCGCCGAAGGAGGGGTCCGTGGAGTTCCTGAACTTCGTGCTCATGTTCGCCGCCGCCTGGATCGTGCTGCGCAAGCCCGAGAAGGAGCGGCTGGCCTTCCGTCTGCTGGTCACCAGCGTCGTCATCATGGTCGCGCTCTTCTGCCTGGCGACGCGCACGGCGCTGCTGCCGGGCGTCAACTACTGAGGGCGCCATGAGACGAAATCTGATCTACACGCTGCTGGCGGTGGCGGTGCTGGTGCTGGCGATTGTGCCCATCGGCACGGCGGTGTTCGTGCTGGGCTTCATGTACGGCGACTCGCCGTGTGTGATGTGCTGGGAACAGCGCACGGGCATGGCGATCATCGCGCTCGTCGGGCTTTTCATCCTCCGGTACGGGCCGCGGCCGAAGTACATCGGCCTGTCGGTGCTGGTCGGCGCGTGGGGGCTGTTCATGGGCATGCGTCACGTGGGGATGCATGCCGCGCGCGACGTGGGGCAGGGATTCAGCATCGAGATTCTCGGCGTCCACACCTACACGTGGGCGCTATTCATCTACTGGGTGTGCATTGTCACGATGGGCGTCCTGCTGACGCTGTTGAAGGAGCCGGAGCTGCAGGCCGCGCCGAGGCGGCTGCGCACGCTCGAGTCGGCGGCGGCCGTCGTGTTCCTGGTTGTCATCGCCGGCAACGCGGTCCAGGCGTTCGCCAGCACCGGACCGCCGCCGTATGTCGGGCAGGGCGATCCCATCCGCTTCTCGTTCAATCCCCGGCACTGGGTGTGGTCGCTCGAGGAATACTCGACCGCGCCGGTGTCGTTGCGCGGGCGTTGGGCCAGCGAGCCACCCGACGTGAAGGTCGCGAACGTCGACCCGGCATCCGGGCCGCTGGCCGGGTTGCCGGTGCTCGCGGTGAAGAGCCAGACCCGCATCTCGGCGCCGCTTCGCGGCACGGTGACCGACCTTGCGTACGACGCGGCGGGAGATCGGTTCCTCGTCACCACTCAGCAGGGCATCTACATCCTCGACGCCGCACTGGGGCGGACGTTGCGATACACGATTATCGACACGGGCTTTTCGGTGGACCTGGGCCGGTTCGCGGGCGCGGCGTTCCTCGATCCGTCGACCGTCATCGCAGTGGGGGAGAACAAGAGCTTCGTCGTGCTCAAGGAGAACGACAAGGCGGACGCGGACGGGAACTTCCGGTTCTTCCTCGAGTCGTTCGACCAGTTCAACGAGATCGCGCGTTCGCGGTTCGGAACTGTGCGGGCGCGCATGATGTACACGATGTCGGCCGCGTTCGACCCGGCGACGAAGTCGATCTACACCGTGACCGTGCCGAACACGAAGGTGAAGCGGCTGGTCGTGTCGCGCTTCGACAGGCGTGACATGACCCTGTCCGAGGAGTTCGTGCCGACACTCGCGCCCGACGCGGGCCTGACGTTCGCCGGCGAGAAGCGATCGCTGGACGAGCTTTACATCACCGGCGCGGCCGTGGCCGATGGCAAGCTGTACGCGATCAGCGCGGCGCACGGCGTGCTGTTGACGATGGACCTCGCGTCGCACGCCGTCGTGGCGGCGCACCGCATCGCGGGCCTCGACCATCCGGTGGGTCTGGCGATTCGCGGCGGCGAGTTCTACGTGGCAGACGCCGACGGATCCATCCGCATTGTCGACCGAAGAGAGTGATCCTCTATGCCTGTTCGTGGAATACGCGGAGCCATCAGCGTCGAGGCCAACACCGCTGCGGCCATCGGTGCGGCGACGACCCGGCTTCTGATGGCGATGAGCGAGGCGAACGGCCTCGAGCCGGCCGCGATCATCTCGGCGTTCTTCACCGTGACGACGGATCTGAACGCTACGTTCCCCGCGGCGGCGGCACGGGCGCTCGGGTGGCTCGACGTGCCCCTGCTCGACGCGCAGGAGATTGAGGTGCCAACCGGCATGCCGCGCGTCATCCGCGTCCTGCTGCACGTCGAGACCGATCGCGCCCGCCACGACATGCAGCACGTCTACCTCGACGAGGCCGTGGCGCTCAGGCCCGATCTCCACCAGATGCCGCGCTGAACCATGGCAGGAAACTCCTCCACGAACCGGCCGCCGTCTCCGGCGGGGCTTCGGCATCTGGCCGGAGGCACGATCGGCATTGTCGGGGCGGGGCAGGTCGGCGGATCGCTCGTTCAGCGCCTCGGGTTGCTGCGCCCCGCGATTACGGTGATCGCAACTGACCGGAACGCCACGCTGGCCGCGAAGGTCCGTCGTCACGCACGCTGGCGCAAGTCGATTGAATCAGTCGTCGTCGAGAGCGATCTCGTGGTGCTGGCGGTCCCCGGACCAGCGATCGTCCGCCTGCTTGGCGATGTCGCCCGATACGCCGCGCGCCGCCGTTCCCGCCGCCGCCTGCTCGTGCTCGACACCGGCACGATCAAGGGGCCGGTGGTGGCAGCCGCCGCAAAGCATGCCGACACGTTCGACTTCGTCGGCCTGCATCCGATCGCCGGCGTCGAGCACAACGGCTGGCAGGCCGCCCGGGCGGACATGTTCGAACGGCAGACGGTGATCTACTGCCCGGCGGCTCCCAGAGCCACCGCCATCGCCCGGGAGTTCATCAGGCTGATCGGCGCGCATCCGGTTCCGATGGATCCCGGCGCCCACGACGCCCGGGTGGCCGAGGGGATCGGGTTGCCCCACATCGTCGCGTTTGCCGCCGCGGGGGCGATCGCGGGGACGCCGGCGCATCGGCTGCGCGCGGGGTCGTGGCGGTCGCTGACCCGCGTGGCCGTCTCCGACACGGCGATGGTGGCAGGATTCCTCGCGGGCAACGCCGGCGCACAGTTGCCAGTGCTTCGCCGGTTCCAGGCCCGGCTGGCCGAGATCGAGCGGCGGCTGGAGGATGGATCGGTCGCGCGCCTCGAGCGGCAACTTCGGGCCTGGCAATCCGCCGGACGGCGCCATCGATAGCCGGAGTTAGGCATGTCCATCGTCTTCTTCGGAGATCGCTTTGTCGATCAGGCCGACGCACGCGTGCCGATTACCACGCACGCGCTGCACTACGGCACGGCCGTCTTCGAGGGCATCCGCTCGTACGGGGACGGCACCGCGGCGGCGCTCTTCCGCCCTCGCGAGCACTTCGAGCGGTTGCTGCGCAACGCCGCGTGGCTCGAGATGCGCGTGCCGTGGGATGCCGTCGCGCTGACCGACCTGACGCGTGAACTGCTCCATCGGAACGGGGCCTTCGACGACCGCTACGTCCGGCCGTTGATCTACAAGCACGCCACCACGATCGGGGCCGGCCTGCCTGCGGGCGACACGCTCGCCCTCATGGCGGTGCCGATGCCGCGGGGGCCGGTTGTCCGCCCGGCGGCGTCGGCGGGCTACTCGCGCTGGCATCGCTTCCCTCCGACGACCTGTCCGACCGGCGCGAAGATCACCGGGCTGTACGTAAACTCGTCCATGGCGCGTGCTGACGCGATCGCGCGCGGATTCGCCCAGGCCGTCACGCTCAACGCACGGGGTGAGGTCGCCGAAGGGTACGGCGCCAATTTGTTCGTCGTGCACGGGTCGGCGGTCCGCACGCCGCCGGCCGACGCCGACATCCTCCCGGGCATCACGCGCGCGACGCTGCTGAGCTTCCTGCGCGCGCAGCCGGATCTCGAGGTGTCGGAGTCGCCGCTGAGGCCGGACGAGCTGGCCAGCGCCGACGAGATCTTCCTGTGCGGGACGGGGATGGAGATTCAGCCAATCGGCAGCCTCGAGGGCGTGACGATCGGCGACGGATCCGGGAGCGGTCCGGTGGTGGCACGCGCCGCCGCGTGGTATCGGGCCGTCGTGACCGGCGTTGAGCCGTCCGATCCGGGGTGGCTCGTCCGCCTCTGAACCGGCGGTCGAGCCCGACGCCGTGCGGCAGATTCTGGAGGACGCATGATCGGCCCCTACGTCCATGACATCGATCCGATCATCGGCACCGTCGCGGGCGTGCACCTCTGGTGGTACGGGCTCAGCTACTCGCTGGGATTTCTCAACGCGTACTTCGCCATCCGACGGCGATCGGACCTCGGACTGACGCGGACCCAGATGCTGGATCTCGCGATTCTGCTCA
>Ga0315275_10002159_pt1 | contig 17647 bp, 9 predicted proteins | sample YL17G03_0_MG_FD_205557 | JGI IMG/M metagenome (GOLD analysis project Ga0315275, IMG submission 205557) | Sediment microbial communities from Yellowstone Lake, YNP, Wyoming, USA - YL17G03_0 | ecosystem: Environmental > Aquatic > Freshwater > Lake > Sediment | place: USA: Wyoming | collected...
CATCGTTTTTCCCAGCGAGAAAAACGGTGTCCGACGCTCCTCCTTCGCTCTTTTCGCCTTCGGCGAAAAACCATGCCCGCTCAGTCGTCGCACGGGTTTTTCCCCGAACGCACCTCGCCCGGCTCTGTCATCGAGATGAATTAAAACCTCGGCGGGTGACACGATGGATGCGACCGTCCCCATTCTTGAATTTGTAGCGAGTATGACGAGCGTGTTTTCCACCTTGTTCCCCGAGCGCCTGAGCGAACCTCTTCCTCCGAGCCTGACCTTCGCCCGTTCTTTACTTCTTGACGCTGATCCGGCCGTAGCCGTAGAGATTGTCGGGTCCCGGAACTCCCAGGTCGAGCGCCCGTTTTATCAGAATGGTTTTGATCTGGGCGATGGAGTACGGCGTCATGCCCTTGAGCAGAGCGATGGCCCCGGCCAGGTGGGGGGCCGACGCCGACGTTCCGTAAAAATTGTTGTTGCCGTAGGTCGTCGTCGAAACGCCGGACGGGGCGGTGAAATCGGGCTTCATCCGGCCGTCCCAGGTCGGTCCGCGCCCGCTGTAATAATGCAGGGAATCGGTTGGACCCAAACCCCCGACTCCGGCATCCGTGGCCCCCGCGGCCCAGGCCGAGGGGGAGTCCGCCGGGACCAGGACACTGCGGGCGGAATTGTAGTATTGGAGAGCTTCGTCGTTGCCCATGACGAAGATCTCCAGGTCGATGTTGGCCTTGGCGGGTGTGACGCTGATCTTCTTGATCTTCACACCCCATGTTCCCTTTATCCTGGCGTACCAGCCGTAGATATCCTCGGTCGGCCACTGCGTTCCGGTCTGGAAATCGGTCGAGGAGTAGACGAATTGCCAGGTTGCGCCGTCTAGGAAGTATAGCTCGAAGTCGTAGTCCTGGTCCGAACCGCGATAGTCGTATCCGTTATAAGGACCCCAGTCCTTCCAATTGAGAAAGGCGCCTACGGTCTCGTAGGCCGGAACATGGAAGGTGAGGATCTCCGTGCCGGTGGAATCGAAATTCATGTAGCCGTTTCCGTCCGGATCATAGAATTTGCCCGTCCAATGGTCCTGGGCGGAGTTGCCGGCCGAGCTGGCCCAGGCCAGGCCCTGCGAGGCGGCGTATTCCACGTCGTCGTCGATGGGGCCGGTGCCGTCGCCCGCGCCGGAGTTGAACCAGCCCAGGGAATAGGAGATCACATCGACGCCCTGGGAGACAATCCAATCCACGGCCTGGTGCTGTTCGACGTCCGTCTCGATGTTGACCAGGTACATTTTGGCGTTGGGCGCCATGTCGTAGACGATCTCGGCGCAGGCGGCGCCGTGCTGTTCGCCGCCGCCATTGATGTCGCCGTCCCACCGGAAGGAGCGGGTCGTGACGGTTTTGGGCAGGTCCGAGCCGAGCAGGTTCTGATAGCCGTCGAACCCGACGTCCAGGATGCAGACCTTGGCCGGATCGGCGACTCGGAAGGCCTCCAGGTTCTTCCACAGATCGGCGCCCGTTATGGCCACGCCTTCGCTGACCACGGCTTGAGGGAACGGCTTAAGCGGCAGGCGGACATATTTGATCAGAGGATCGTCGGCCAGGGTCTCGAGGGCGGCGGGGGGGATGGTGTGCTGAACGAGCCGCCGGTACGTCGTTTCAACCACTCCGCCCAGGGCTTCGACGCGTTGGCGGATGGCTGCCGTGGTCAGCGCGGCGGTCTGGAGCCCGCCTATGTTTTCGGCCAGGGTGACAACGCGGACGCGGCCGTCGCGCCAATCCATTTTCCTCTGCCGGGCGTAGGCCGCGGCCGCCTCCGCCCCCTGCGTGCGCTCGATCTCCAGAAGGCGCGTCAGGGACGATTGGATCTTGGGGTGCCCGGGCAGGACCGGCCCGTCGGCCGCGATCCGCACGGCGCCGGGAACGGCCGTCTGGGGCAGGACCAGGGCCCGGACGGGGACAAAGAGCAGGACGGCGATGCCGGCCGGGAGGCCGAAGCGGAGAATCCGGCGGGCCAGGCGAGTCAGGAGTGGGGCGTTCATGATGGTTCTCCTCTTCGCGCTAGAGGGCGAAATTGAGGCCGAGCCCGAAGACGATGGCGTCCAGGCTGAGGCCCGTGAACTTGCCGGTGAGCGACGGTCCGCCCAGGTTGTCGGTCAGCGTCCAGGTCCCGTCCGCCTTGGCCGTGGCGTAGCGGGCCTCCAGAACCAGGCCGATCCCCTTCGAGAGGGCCAGCTCCAGGCCCCCCCGGAAATGGAAGCCGACGGTGATGTCCAGATTCTGGCTGATGGTGAAGCCGACGGCGGTCCAGGCCTGCGCGGCCGCGGCGTCCTGCGTGTATTGCGGCCAATAGACGCCGCCGCCCGCGGCGACGAAGAGTTCGAGCTTGGCCGAGACCGGGAAATGGACCTTGAGATCCATCTCGATCGGGACGACGCCGAGCGTGCCCTTGCTCAAGCCGGTGGCCGATGAGGCGACCGGCGCCTGGAAACGAAGGGCGCCTATTTCCACGGCGAAGTTCGGTGCGAGGTCGAAGGAAACATGGGCGCCATAGGCCAGGCCCTGCCCGAGTTCGGCGGCGGGCGTCAGGGCGTAGCCGCCGAGAAGCCCGATCCGGACTCCGGCCCAGGCCGGCGCGGCCGTCGCCAGAAGCGCGGCCGCCGCGAGAATCGCCGCTTTTTTCATGGGTCCTCCCTTATCTCTTTCGGCCATAGCCGCCCCCTCCGGGGGTCTCGATGCGCAGGATGTCGCCCGGCTCGACCTGAAGATTGGCTTTTGAACCGAGGAGTTTTTTCTTTCCCCGGCGGATTAACAGATTGCGGCCCGGCGCCCCGGGCCCGCCGCCGGCCTGGCCGTAGGGTGCGAAGGCGCGGCGTTCGGACATGATCGTGACCCGGGCCGGGACGAAGAATTCATATTCGCGGATAATGCCCTCGCCGCCGCGCCGGCGTCCTTGGCCGCCCGAGCCGGTCCGCAGGCCGTAGCGGCGGATCCGCAGGGGCAGGTAATTTTCCAGCGCCTCCAGCGGGGTATTGAGCGAGTTGGTCATGTGGCTGTGCACCCCGCTCAAGCCCGGAAGGTCTCGGCTCGCGCCCATGCCTCCGCCGATCGTTTCGTAATAGGCGAAGGGGCGGCCGCGGGCGGGATCGAAGCCGCCGAAAGCGATGTTGTTCATTGTCCCCTGGCTGGCCGCAGGAATGCGGCCGGGGATGGCCTTGGCCAGCGCGCCCAGCAGGACGTCGACGATTCGCTGGGAGGTCTCCACATTTCCGGCCGCGGTGGCGGCCGGAAATTGGGCGCTGACGACCAGCCCCGGCGGGGCGATGATCGTGAGCGGCCGGAGAAGCCCGGTGTTGAACGGGATGTCCTCCTCGATGAGCGAGCGGAAAACATAGAGCACGGCCGAGGCCGTTACGGCCGCGTTGGCGTTGACCCCGCCCCGCACTTGGGGTGAGGAGCCGCGGAAATCCACGACGGCCTTGGCCCCCCGGATGGTGACCGCCGCCCGGATGCGGATGGGATCGGCGGAGATGCCGTCGTTGTCCAGGACGTCGCTGAAGCGGTAGGTCCCGTCCGGGATGGCCCTCAGGGTCGCCTCGAGGAACGCCGCCGTATAATCCTGGATGAAGCGGGTATAGCGGACGATCTTGGCCAAACCGTATTTGTCCACCGCCTCGGCCATGCGCGATTTGCCTTTCTCGCAGGCGGCCATCTGGGCCAGCAGGTCGCCCCGGCGCTCCTCGGGCGTGCGGACGTTGGCCAGGAGGAGGCGCAGGACGTCCTCATTCAAACGGCCGCGCCGGACCAGCTTGAGCGGCGGGATGATCAGCCCTTCCTGATATATTTCAGTGGCCAGGGGCATGGAGCCGGGCGTCATCCCGCCGACGTCGGAATGGTGGGCGCGGTTGGCGATGAAGAAGGCCGGCCGGCCGCCGTAGAAGACGGGCGCGATGCAGGTGATGTCGGGCAGGTGCGTTCCGCCGTGATAGGGATCGTTGACCAAAACGAGGTCGCCGTCCTCGAAGGGCAGGGCGGCCAGGGCGGCCTGCACCGACATGGGCATGGCCCCGAGATGGACGGGGATGTGCGAGCCCTGGGCCAGAGTCTCGCCGCGCTCGTTGAAGACGGCGCAGGAATAGTCTTTGCGCTCCTTGATGTTGGGGGAAAGGGCGGTGCGGCCCAGGACTGCGCCCATCTCCTCGGCCACGGAGACGAAGAGGTTCTTGAAGATTTCGAGCTCGATCGGATCGTACGCCTTCATGCGCCCTTGTCCTTGGCCAGCACGAGGTTGAAATCGGCATCGACGCGCATCCCGTGGCCGGGCGGGAGGAAGGTCGTCGAGCCGAAGTCGATGATCAAAGCCGGCCCGTCCAGCCGCGCTCCCGGGTCGAGCCGGTCGCGATCATAGACGCCGGCGGTGTCCCGGCGGCCGCCGTAATGAACGCTTTGTTTTTTCAGGAACGCCGCTGCGGCATGGGGCCGGGCCTTGGCCGGGTTCCCGCGGGGCAACCGGATTTTATCGCTCCGGCCGCGGGCTTTCACGCGGACGGCGACGATTTCCACGGGCGCTTCGGGATGCCGGTAGGAATAAAGCCGTTTGTGCCGCCGATGGAAGTCCTCGACCAGGCCGCGTCCGCGGAGAGGGAAGGGCATCGAGATTTCATAGGACTGCCCCAGATAGCGGACGTCGACGGACCGCTCCAGAACGATCCGGGCGGCCGGAAAACCCTCCCCGGCCAGGTCGCGGGCGCCTCTCCGTTCGAGTTCCCGGAACCAGCGCTCGAATTCGTCGGGCCGGATGCGGTCGGTCGTCCGGAGCACGGTCCGGCTATAATCTTTGACCGCATCGGCCAGCAGAAGGCCCAGGGCCGACAGCACGCCGGCCCGGGCGGGGACGACAACCCCGTCCATGCCGAGATGAGCGGCCATGTCCGCGGCGTGCAGACCGCCCGCTCCGCCGAAGGAGAAGAGGGCGAAATCGCGGGGGTCGAAGCCGCGTTCGATGGAAATCACCCGGACGGCCTTTTCCATGTTGGCGTTGGCGATATCGATGATGCCCTGGGCCGCGGCCCGGACCGATTTCCCGATCCGTTGGCCCAGAAGGCGTACGGCCCGCACACTCCGGCGCGGATCGATGCGCATCCGCCCGCCGAGGAAGAAATCGGGGTCGATGCGGCCCAGGACGACATTGGCGTCGGTGACCGTGGGGAGGTCGCCGCGGCCGTAGCAGGCCGGGCCGGGGTCGGCCCCGGCGCTCTGCGGCCCGACGCGGAGCGACCCGCCGGAGTCGACATGGGCGATCGATCCCCCGCCCGCGCCCACGGAGAGAATGTCGATGATGGGGAGGCGGACGGGAAAATCTCCGATGACGTTTTCGTTCGTCCGGCGCAGGCGGCCCTCGATGAGGGAGACGTCGGTGGACGTGCCGCCCATGTCGAAGGAAACGATACGGGGGTATCCCGCCGCCCGGGCCAGGGCCAGCGAAGCCACGGCCCCGCCGGCCGGACCGGACAAGGCGGTGCGGATCGGCTCGAGCTTGGCCTTGCCCGAGGTGAGATAGCCCTCGTTGGATTGCATGATCTGGAGGTCGGCCCGGCCGACCTTGTCCTCCAGATGGCCCAGGTACACGTTCAAAATGGGCATGAGGTAGGCGTTGACGGCGGCCGTCGAGGTCCGCTCGTACTCCCGGTATTCGGGAAGGATGTCGCTGGAGATGGAGGTCAGCCGCCCGGCCCGGCGCAGGGCCCGGCCGATGGCTCGTTCATTGGCCGGGTTGGCGTAGGAGTTGATGAGGCAGACGGCCACCGCATCGATGCCGCGCCCGGCGATCACGGCGACGATCCGGGCCAGGGCGCCGGGATCGACGGCGCGCTCTACGCGTCCGGCCGCGGTCGTCCGTTCCTCCACGCCGAACACGTCGCGGCGGTCGACGATCGGCCGGCGCGCCTCGCCGTTCAGGCTGTAGAGAAGCTTGCGCGTCTGGCGGCCGATGTAGAGAACGTCTTCGAAGCCCTTGGTCGTGATCAGGGCGATGCGGGCGCCCTTGCGTTCGAGCAGGGCGTTGGTGGCGACCGTCGTGCCGTGGATGATCTGGAGACTGGCCTCCCCGTCCAAATACTCGGCCACGCCTTCGAGGATGGCCAGCGAGGGGTTGCCGGGCGTCGAGGGCAGCTTTTTCGCGGACAGCGCGCCGCCTTGGACGATGACGAAGTCGGTGAATGTTCCGCCGGTGTCGACGCCGATGCGAACGTCCGCCGCGCGCTTCATTTGCAGGTGCTGCAGGAATGGCTGGCGCAGGACGAACAGGAGTGCCCCGAGGATTTGATCCGGCTCGATCCGCCCCCGACGCCGAAGGTGGAGAACAGCTTGCGGACCGGCCCGCCGCAGGATTCGCAGCGGACGGCCGCTTCCTGGCCGAGGCGGACGAGGGCCTCGAATTTTTTCTCGCAGTTTTCGCAGCGGAATTCGTAAAGCGGCATGGGACGTTAATTGTAAAGGACTTTGGGTCGCCGGACAAGAGGGGAGGGCTCGGGGGGCAGTTGGGGCGAGGAGCATGCGGGGGAAAACACGCTCGTTTTCCCCGGCGTGGAAAACTTGCTCCGACACTCCTCCCGCGCTCCCTGTCCTAATTGGCTATAAAAGTATATCCAATTAGGACAGGTCCATGCCCGCTTGGTCGTCGTACGGGTTTTCCCCCGCACGCCCCTCGCCCCGCCTTCCCCCTGTACGAGCAAGGATTCTAATACCTTTTCCGGACACCCGAGATGTGATGCGAATTTTTTGGCGAGGATCGCGCCGGGCAAAAACACGTGCGATTATGGAGTAGGCATAGTTTCCTGCCTGTCGATTAAAACCTCGCGGGTGACGCGATAGATGCCCCGTCCACGCGGGGTATTAATATTTTCGACGATTCGCGGTGAGCGGGTCAAAACCCGTGCGACGTACTATGCTCGCTAGAGTAAAAGCGAGCATAGTACTGTCCTACGCCTTTGCTAGGACGACGGAGCGGGCAAGGACCTGACTCGTCTGACTTGATATTGGTACGACGAGTTAGGGAGCGAAGGAGGAGCGTCGGAGTGGATTTTACTCGCCGGGGAAAATCCGCGAGTTTTGACCCGCTCACCGCGAACCGTCGCTCAAGCGAGCACGGACGGGGCGCCGGAGCAGGCAGGACCCGCCGACCTTATTAGGGTTTGACGGCGATGCAGTCGATTTCCACCTTGACGTCCTTGGGCAGGCGGACGACCTGGTAGGCGGCCCGGGCCGGGGCGACGCCCTTGAAGAACTCGGCGTAAACCTTGTTCATGGCCGCGAAGTCATTCATGTCCTGGAGAAAGACCGTGCATTTGACGGCCTGGTCCAGCGAGCTGCCGGCCGCCTCGAGAATGGCGGAGAGATTTTTGAAGACCTGGCGGGTCTGTTCCTCGATGCCGCCGGCGACGACGGCGCCCGTGACGGGATCGAGCGGGATCTGGCCTGAACAGAAGACAAACCCGCCGGCGGCGATGCCCTGCGAATAGGGGCCGATGGCCGCCGGGGCGTGGTCGGTTTGGATCTGCTTTTTCATGAAAAGACTCCTTGGGGCCGGTATCAGGACAGGACCGTGATCCGAACCGTGCGGCTCTCGACGACCTTGTCTTTGAGCCGGGCGCGGGCTTTCATTGTATAGGAACCGGGGCGGAGATTCCAAGTGCGCGTGAAAGGCGGGCCGTCCGTGCCGATCTTCTCGCCGTTCACCCACCACTCGATCGCGCCGGCCTCCAGGCCGTCGCCCAGAACGACGCGCAGGCGGATGGACTGGTACGGACCGCGCAGGACGGGATCGATCTTAAAGATATCGCCGTCCTGGGGGGAAACGATGGCCAGGCCGCCGGGGGGAGCATGGACCGCGCCCGTCGCGCCTCCGGCTGGCCCGCGCCGTTCCTCCGGTCCGTGGGCCAAGCGGCACGATTGCCTGGGGGCGGTCCCCGGGGCGAAGATTTCCTCGATGACGCCGGCGCAATGCGGTCCGGGTTTCAATCCCGAAATCGGGCAGATGCGTTCGTGGACGATGGTTTTCGGCTCGGCGAACCCCTCCTGGGGCGTGCGGGCGGCGGCCAGTTGGATGATGTCGCGGAAGATCGGCCCGGCCCCGGTGACGCCGGAGACGTTGCGCATGGGCTTGCCCGTGAAATCGCCCGCCCAGACCGCCACGGTCAGGGACGGCGTATATCCCACGGTCCAGTTGTCCCGGTAATCCTTGGACGTCCCCGTCTTGGCCGCGGCCGGAAAAGGCAGGTTGAGAGGCGAGTAATAGCCGAACGACGGAATGCGGGCGTCGCGGTCGGACAGGATGTGGGTGATGATGTAGGCCGTTTCCGGGCTGAAGACGCGGCGGGGCGGCGGCCCGGGCGAGACCGGATCGTCGCCGCCGTTTTTGAGGGTCGTCCGGAGGACGAACCGGCTGGGCTTGAAGACGCCGCCTCTGGCCAGGGCGGCGTAGGCCCGGGCCAGCTCGAGCAGAGTGACCTCGCCGTTGCCCAGGGTCAGGCCGATGCCGTAGAAGCCGGGCCTTTGGCGGAGACTGTCGAAGGATAGTTCCTTCAATTTGCGGAAGAGCAGATCCGGGCCGACGGCCTGCAGGACGGCCACGGCCGGAACATTGTAGGAGCTGGCCAGGGCGCTGCGCAGGCGGATCGCCCCGTGGAAGGTCTCGTCGTAATTCTCCGGGGCGAAGGCCCCGTTGGGCGTAATGAACGGCGTCGGGTCGTCTTCCAGGATCGAGGCCGCGGTCAGGCCGTGCTCCAGGCCCAGGCCGTAGGTGATCGGCTTGAGCGTCGAACCCGGCTGGCGCAGGGCCAGCGCGCCGTCGACCTGGCCGTCATTCCGTTCATCGAAGAAATCGCGCGAGCCGACCAGGGCCAGGATGTCGCCCGTGGCATTGTCTAGGACGATGGCCGCGGCGTTGGTGACGCCCTTTTTCTCCACCTGGACGAGTTCCGTCCGGATGAGGGCCTCGACGCGGTCCTGGAGCGCTCCGTCGAGGGTCGTCCGGATCTGGGCGATGGCCGGCTTCTTGTCCGCGGGGATAGAGGCCAGGACGGCCTCGCAGAAATGCGGCGCCCGGAATTTTTCTTCGGGCGGCAGAACGCGGACCGGCTCCTCCAGGGCGCGCAGCAGCTCGTCCTTCGGAATATACCCCAAGGCATGCATTTTGCGTAAAATCTCCTCCTGCCGCTTCTTGACCGAGGCGGCGTTGCGGTAGGGATTGAGGAGGGTCGGCGCGCGCGGCAGGGCGGCCAGGAAGGCCGATTCGGCCAGGCTCAAAAAAGAGGCGGGCTTGTCGAAATAGAGCCGCGAGGCCGCCTCGATTCCATAGGCCTGGTTGCCGTAGGAGATCCGGTTCAGATATTGAACCAGGATTTCGTCCTTGGACAGCGTGTGATCGAGCCGCACGGCCAGCCAGGCCTCGTGGATTTTCGCCGGGAGGGTGCGCGGAAAATGATAGACGTTGCGGATGACCTGTTGGGTGATCGTCGAGGCGCCGGACACGACGTGCCCGCTCTTCAAATTCTGGACGAAGGCCCGCAGCACCGCGGCGAGGTTCACCCCGGAATGGGCGAAGAACGATTTGTCCTCGGAGGCGACCGTCGCCCGCAGCAAGTGGGGCGAGATGTCCGCCAGCCCGACCCAGCGGCAGCGGCCGCCTTCGTCCGAGAGAACCTCCCGCAGCAGCGCGCCGTTGCGGTCGGTCAGCCGCAGCGACACGACGGCGCGGGGATCGAGGCGCCGCTTCGAGAGCGGCAGATAAAACGACCCCAGCGCCGCCGCGGCCAGGGCGACCGCCCCGGCGGCCAGGACGGTCCGCTTGCGCAGGCGCTTCACTTCACGATCTTGATCGTCCGCTCGTCGCTCCGGCCGAAGCGCTCGGGCGCGTACATCTGTTCGGCCTTGGCGCCCGGCAGGGTGAACGCGCCCGGCGTCAGGGCCCGGGCCAGGTAGCGGTGGGTATGGACCCCGGCGTCGAGCGAATCGGCGAACAGGGCGACCCGGTTGTCGCGCATCTCGATGTGGTTGAAGCCCGTCCACCACCAGGTGTCGTTTTCATCGGCGGCGGCGACGCCGTCCAGCTTGCGCTGCTGTTCCTCGCTTTCGGTCTCGAACGCCGGGTTGACCGCCTCGAACCCGGCCGGAAGAGGATCGTCGACGACGACGAACAGGCTCTCCTGGGGGACGAGGACCTGGAGCGTGACCATGACCAGTTGTCCGGCCTTGATGTCACCGAGAGGTTTTCCGTCCGGCGTGGTGATCGTTTTATAAACGGCGAATCCCTCGTCGCGGGCGGACAGGGCGCGCTTCGGGGCGTACGTCAGGCGGACGCCGTAGTAGAGCGTCCCCGCACCGGTCTTGGAAATCGTCAGCGGGATCTCCTTGCCCGGCTTGACCTCGGTCAGCGGGAGGATGCCGATGGCTGTCTGCTGGGCCGATTGGAAGGTCTCCCGGAGAATGGCTCGGCCGGCCAGGGCCAGTTCGGCCTTGAAGTCGGGCCGCACGCTTTCGTACACGCGGTAGAAGTCGTTGAGGGCGTAGAAGACGAAGAAGTTTTCCTGGGTCGAATGCCAGCGGCCGGCCTTCCGCTGGTTGACCAGCCAGCGGGCGATGTTCGGCGCCAGCGGGTGCTGGGTGTTGCTCTCGAGCAGGGCCTGCAGGATCATGGCCGTAGTGCGCGCGTTGGAGGAATAAATCCAGCCCAGGCCGGCGTCGTCGGCCTCCTCGAAGTGAGCCTGCGACTGCTCGATCTTGGCCAAGTTGAGGAGCTCCTTGAGCAGGGTCTCGCGGGCCTGGAGCGATCCGTTGCCCGCTGCATAGGCTTTGAGCAGGAGCGTCCGGCCGAAGATGGAGAGCCGGCCGCGAACCTTGAACAGCATTTCGGCCGCGGCCGGATCGAAGGCCTTCAACAGGGCCAGGTCGTAGAGGGCGAAGGCCTGGGTGCTCAGCCAGCCGCTGGTCTTGTAGGGATAGGGCGTGTCTTCGACCTTGGTCGTGAGGAGCTGCTTCAGCCAATGGGCGGCCCGGGTCAGCCGTTCCTCGTTGACCTCATAGCCCGCGTCCTTGGCCTTCTTCAAGGCGAAGACGGCATAGGCGCTGGCGAAGGGGGACTCGATGCTCGAGTCGGGCCACAGAGAGAAGCCGCCGTCGTCCTTCTGGCAGCCGTAGACGTCTTTGAGCGTGGACTTGACCAAAGCCTTGATCGCCGCGGGGTCGAGCGGGCTGAGCTTGAAGTCCTCGATGAGCCCGGGCGCGACGAGATAAGGCAGAATCCCCGAAGTCCGTTGTTCGAGACACAGGTACGGATAATTGGCCAGGTAATCCAGGCTTCCCTTGAGTCCGGTCAGGGCCGAGGCCGCGGCCGTCACCTCGAGGCGGCTGTCCTCGGGATAGATCGATTCGGGGATGGTGACCCATTCCTCCTTGTCCGCGGTTGTCTGGTCGAACGTGGCCACGGTTTCCGTCCCGCGGGGGACCTGGATCGGAAAACCGAATTCCAGGCCGTCGGAGTCGGCGGCCATCTTGGCCCGGACGGCGAGCCGCGCCGCCCCGGCCTTCTCGGCCTCCAGGGCGAAGAGGACTTCGCGGCTCTCGTTGACAGCCAGTTCGAACGACCGGTCGGGCTTGTCGCGGAGGGTGATGCCGCGGGCTTCGACGTTCAGGACGACCGAGCCCTGGCGGCCGGAATAGTTATTGACTACGACGCCGGCCTCGAACTTGTCGCCGACCCGGGCGAAACGCGGCGCCGAGGGCAGGAGCAGGAGCGGCTTGCTGACCTTGATGGTCGATTCCTGGCGGCCGAAGGCGGAGTCCTTGGTCTGGGCCACGGCCATGATGCGGAACGAGGTGAGATTGTCGGGCAGGGTGAACTCGAAGGAGGCCTCGCCGCCGGAATCGGTCAGGAGCGAGGGGTTCCAGTAGGCCGTCGTCTTGAAGTTGGCCCGGAGCTCGACTTCGGAGAGGCCGGCGACCCTGCCGGCCTCGGCCCCGCCGCCGCCGGCGTCTTCGCCCTTCAGGCCATAATTGCGCTGGCCGACGATGTGGATCCGCGAATCCGAGGTCTGCACGGACAGCGGTTTTTCGCCGTAGAACCAGGAGAAGGCGTCCGGCGTCTGGTAGCCGATGATGTTGAGCACGCCGACGTCGACCACGGCCACGGTCAGCGAGGCCGGGGCCCCGGCGTTTTGGGCGTCCTTGACCTTCAGCTTGACGCTGACTTTTTCGCGCGGCTTGTAGTTGGGCTTGTCCGGGGCGACGTCCACGGCCAGCCGTTTGGCCGAGGGATCGACGCGCAGCTTGGCGTAGCCGATCTTGAACTGGGGCTTGCCCACGTCGTCGGTTTCGGTGACCGCGGCGCCGGAGGTCCGGCCCTGGACGAGGATGACCGAAACGAAGGCGTTGGGGATGAGGTCGGCCGTGATGGGGATTTCCACGGACACGACGCTGCCCTTGATCTCCACCACCTGGGCCTGCAGCACGAGCTCCCGCTCGACGGTGATCATGGCCTTGGCCTTTTCGTAGGGGGACTTGATGAGGATGCGGGCCTTCTCCCCGGGTTTGTACGATTCGGCGTCCGGAACGAGCTCCAGGGCGTCGTCGTCCTTGCGTTCCCAGGCCACGTAATCGGAGCCCGTGACATAGACGTAGGTCGAGGTGACGATCGTGTTCTTGCGCCCGTCCGCCGATTCCGCAGACAAAACATACAGGCCGGATTTGTCCGGCTGGAAGGTCACCGGCACGGGGTCCGGGCCGGTCTTGATCTCGCGGGACGCGACTTCCGTGTCGGTTTTCTCCGAGACCCACTCGAACCGCCCGCCGACGCCGGCCTTGCGGGCCGAGCGCCACTCGCGCCGGATCAGCTTGACCGTCGTCTTCTTGCCGGGAGCCGCCGTGCCGTCGGGCAGGACGGAGAGGACATCGACGGCCAGCGTCTCGGACTTCTTGATGAAGGAGGATTGGGGCTTGAGGCCGAGGTAGAATTCCCCGCGGTGAACGAGCGTCTGGATGCGGTTGGAGATGGATTTGCGGCTGGAGCTCTGCACGGTCGCCTCGAGGGCGGCCATGACCGAGGACGTCTCCTTCTCCGGCTTGAGGGGGATCTCGATCGACAGCTTTCCCTCGGCGTTCAGCTTGGCCTTGGCGCTCGACAGCAGGCGGCTGTTCTCGCTGTAACGGTCCTCGTAGAGATCGATGTCCGATCCGTAGAGAAATCCTTTATGGCCCGGGGGAGAGAACGAAGTTGGGTTGAGGCGCAGGGTCCATTCCACGGACTGATCGGCCATGACTCCGCCATAGAGGTAGTTGGCCCGGATTTCGGCCCGGAAGGGCTCCCCGAAAACGAAGGCCTCTTTGTCCGAACGAAGGTGGACTTCGAATTCGGCCGGCCGAAAGGCCTCGACCCGGAAGCTGCCCTCGATCATTAAGGGCTTGGACCCGGGCGTCTGCGGCTGCACCTTGACCCCGATCCCGTAAAAGCCCAGGGCGGCGTTTTCCCGGGTCTCCAGATCGAAGGTGAACGAACCAAAGGCATCCAGGACGGCTTTGCCCTTCTGGACGGATTTCTGGAAGGGATCGGTGACGTCGTAATCGACCTCCTTGAAGGAGGGGAGGGTCCACTGGCCCTTGGTCAGGCTGCGGACGATACCTTTGGCGTGGACGGTCTCGCCGGCCCGGTAGATTCCGCGTTCCGAGAAGATGTAGCCGTGCACGGGCTCGGGCTCGGGCGACCAGTCATAATCGATATTGAAGCGCCAGGCGTCGATGCCCGTGCCCCATTCCGAGGAGGCGAAGGCGATGTCGTTGCCGCGGCGGACGAAAACGAACTGCTCCGGCTTGGCCCAATCGTTGGCCGGTTTCAGGCCGAGGGCCCGCCAGCCGGGCGATTCGGCTTTTCCTTCGGCATCCGTCCGGCCCTGCCAGCGGACCATGTTGTCGACGCCGCGGATTTCCACGTCGGCGCCGCCCACGGGCTGGCCCGTTTTGAGCTCGGTGACCCAGATGAGGTCGTTGTCCGGAGAGAACTTGCCGGTGATGGCCAGCTCGGTGACCTGGAGCATGGCCTTGGGGAAACGGGACCATTTCTCGTCGGAGAAGGTGTCCAACTGAAGGAGGACCAGGCCGAAACGGTCTTTCAGGAGATCGCGCAGGGAAACGGGCACGATCTGGCGCTTGTTGCGCGGAAGCTGGAGCGCCAGGGTTTTGTCCAGGCCGTAGAAGGACGGCCGCGGCTGGAAGAGAGTGTTGGTGCGGAAAACCGATTCATCCTTGAGGAAGGGGATGATCTCGTCCTTGGACAAGGACGCTCCCATGACCCGGACCTTATCGGCGTTCATGGCCGAAATCGGATAAATCGGGTCGGCGTAGGCTTCCAGGACGCCGTGACCCGTGGTCATGTGGACGGATGCGGGGTAGGAACCGGTCTTGAACTTGGCCTCGGCCGGGCGGCCCAGGGCGTTTCCGAATTCGTCCTTCAAATCGGCGGGAATGCGGACGGTATACGACGTCTCGGGCAGGAGCGGGAGCGAGACATAGAGATCGACGTTGCCGTGCTCCCAGCTTTGATAATAATCGGGGATTTCGATCTTGGGTTCGAAGACGGCTTTCTGGAGAAACTCCTTGTACGAAACGCGGTTGGTGAACTTGAACTGGAGCTCATCCCCGGGCGTGATCGACTCGTTGAGGAGCCCCTCGAAGAGGAAGGTGCGGATCGTTTCGAACTTGAGGACGGCCCCGCGCTCCATGCCCAGCGTTCCATCCTTGGGGGGCAGGCCGGCTTTCAGCTCGACCGTGTAGGTGAAATCGGTGCGGAGCTTTTCGCCGGGCTCGAGGAGAAGGACCCGGTCCATCGAGCCTTCGATGCCCGCTTCGCCGGTTTTCTTGGCGTCCGGATGAGAGATGGAAAAACCGGGGGTGTGGATCTTTCCCTCCGGCCCGGCCCCGGCGAAGGCGATGAAATCCTTGGCCTTATCGTCTTTGACCGGCTGGTTGAACACCAGGTAGACCGGTGAGTCGAGCCGGATCTGCCTGTCGTTATGGGCGGGGAGGCTGCGGACGAGCGCCGGGCGGGGCGTTTGGAAGGTCCAGGTATAGTCCTTGCCGAGGGCGTAGCCCTCGAGCGAGCGCAGTCCGGCCGGGACCGTAACCTTGATCTCGGTGCCGAAGGGGAAGCGGACTTTCGGGGTGAAGGTCAGGGCCCGTGTCCCCATCCAGCGGTACTGTCCGGGGAAGGAGGGCTCGATGCGGAGAAGGTTTCCGTCGTCCTCGATGGGCAGGGGTTCGAGCGGCGCCATGGTCCGATCGAAAACGATGACGATTTGATCCGCTTCGCGCAGTCCCTCGAGAGGTCCCTGAGGACTTGCTTGAAGTATGAGCAGATCGCCCTTGACCGGGCCTTCGGCGACCACCCGGCCCTTGGCCTTGATCCTGCAGGCGGGGACAACCGCCAGGGCGGCGGCGAGACACACGAGCAGAGCGACGAACAGACCGGATTTCCGCATGGGGTCTCCTCCTTCAATCATCTGCGACGTAGATCTATGCTACAAAAAAACGGGGGGGGACACAAGACTGTGTCCCTCCCCGTGAGTGTCGATGGAAATAATAAAGAGCGTCTAACCGGCCAATTCCTTGATCGCCGTCGTCAGAAACGTCCAAAAATGCTCGACGGAATCGATCTTGACCCGCTCGTCGGGGGAATGCGGGTACTGGATCTCGGGGCCCAGGGAGATCATGTCCAGGCCGGGGAATTTTTCGCCGAACAGCCCGCACTCGAGACCGGCGTGCACGGCGATGACACGGGGTTCCTTGCCCGTGACCCGGGCATGGACCGCTTTCATCGTCTTGAGCAGGGGCGATTGCAGGTTGGGCATCCAGCCGGGGTAGCCCTCGGGCTGTTTCGCCTTGGCCCCGGCCAGGCGGGTGACGGCCAGGATGACGTTGCGCAGGGCCTCCAGGGCCGAAGCGACCGAGCTGCGGCTGGAGCAGAGGATGGCGGCCTTGTCCTTAAGCGTGCGCAGGATGGCCAGGTTGGTCGAGGTCTCGACCAGCCCGGCGATTTCGGCGTGCATGGAGACGACGCCGTGGGGACAGCCGAGCAGGAGATCGAGCAGGGTTTTCTGGCTCTTGGCGGTCAGCGGGAGGTCCTTCTTGCCCGGCTCGATGGGGTCGAGGGCGAATTTCAAGTCCGGCTCGATGGTTTTGTACTCCGCCCGGATCTTGTCGCCGGCCGCTTGGAGGAAGATCGAAAGATTCTTGATTTTGGCCGGTTCGACGACGAACTCGGCCCAGGCCTCGCGGGGGATGGCGTTGTGTTTGTTGCCGCCCTCCATCTTGACCAGGGCCAGGGGGAACTTGGCCTGGGCCTGCCACAGCACGCGGACCAGGAGCTTGATGGCGTTGCCGCGCCCCTCATTGATGTTGAGGCCGGAATGGCCGCCCTTCAAGCCGGAGATTTTCAGCCGGAAAGCGGTCTTGATCTTCGAAGCCTTGCGGGCCAGAGGCAGGGCGATATCGGAATCCGCGCCGCCGGCGCAGCCGATCGTGAAGGCGCCCTCCTCCTCGCTGTCCAGGTTGAGGAGATATTTTCCCTTGAGCGAGCCGGGCTCGAGGGAGCGGGCGCCGGTCAGGCCGGTCTCCTCCTCGGTCGTGAAGAGAAATTCGAGCGGCCCATGGACGAGCGTCGCGTCTTCCATGACGGCCAGGGCGGCGCAGACACCGATGCCGTTGTCCGAGCCCAGCGTCGTGCCGGTGGCGTAAACCCAGCCGTCGCGGATGACGGGCTTGATCGGGTCCTTGAGAAAATCGTGGGCGGTGTCGGAGTTTTTCTCCCAGACCATGTCCTGATGGCCCTGCAGGATGACGCCGGGAGCTTTTTCCAGGCCGGCCGAGGCGGGCTGGCTGACGATGATGTTGCCCGCCTTGTCTTTTTTACAGGGCAAGCCGAGCTTTTTGGCCTGGGCGACGATATATTCGCCCAGCGCTTTCTCGTGGCCCGAGCCGTGGGGGATCTTCAGTAATTCGTCGAAATGCTTCCACAGATGGTTGGGTTTGAGTTCGGATAATGCGGACATGGGCGCCTCCTCTATAGGTCTAAAACGAATCATGCCATAAAGGTGAGCGGATTGGCAAGGCGGCGTGCCTGGCCGGACTCAGAGCATTCGAGGAAAAACACACGCGTTTTCCCCGCACCGTTTTTATGAAAAAACGGTGTCCGACGCTCCTTTTCAAGCGCTCTCAACACCCTTGGCGTAGAACCATGCCCGCTTGGTCGTCCTAGCAAAGGCGTAGTACTATGCTCGCTTTTGCTCTAGCGAGCATAGTACGTCGTACGGGTTTTCCCCCGAACGCTCCTCGCCCTGTTTTAATTTTATGACGAACTTAAAGTCCCGGCGGAAATTCGGTGTTACTTGATCTCAAGTACGACGACCGATTGGGGCGGCAGGGTCGCCATGATCGTGCCGGCCGTGAGGCGGGCGTCCTTGAATTCGGCTGGCTCGATCATGTTATCTGGAAAACGGCCGGCTGCGGACCGTCCATGCCGACAACGCGCCCGTGGATTGCCTGCCGATTCCCGGCGAAAGCCTCAAGCTCGAGTTGGCCGCGCTCAGCCCATCCCGCCCTCAATTGGAATTCGTCCGGGATGCAAACGG
>Ga0315275_10002160_pt1 | contig 17646 bp, 12 predicted proteins | sample YL17G03_0_MG_FD_205557 | JGI IMG/M metagenome (GOLD analysis project Ga0315275, IMG submission 205557) | Sediment microbial communities from Yellowstone Lake, YNP, Wyoming, USA - YL17G03_0 | ecosystem: Environmental > Aquatic > Freshwater > Lake > Sediment | place: USA: Wyoming | collected...
TCAAGTTTCATAATTTTCACTCCTTGGGTGGCTCGGCTGAGAATTGGAATATTTTTTATCTCAGTTCTTATTACTTGACCTCTTTGAGAAATCACAATTAAATCTTCCTCTCCGCTTAAAACCTTTGAGGCAACTATTTCTCCTGTTTTGGGATTAGTTTTGGACGTTATTATCCCGCTTCCCCCCCTTCCCTGAATTCTGTATTCTTTTAAATCGGTTTTTTTGCCATAACCATTCTCGGTTACTATCAATAAATATTTTTTCTCTTCCTTTATTTTCGGAGCCTGAAAAACATCCATACCAACCAATTTATCCCCCCCCTGCAACCTAATTCCTCTTATGCCTGAAGCCGGTCTCCCCATTTCCCTTAATGATTTTTCTTTAAAACGAATGCTTTTCCCTTTTTTTGTTATTAAAATTATCTCATCTTCGCCGCAACTCTTTGAAACTTTTTTCAATAAATCGTTGCCTTTAAGAGTCATAGCAATTAATCCTGATTTTCTGACATTTTCAAATTCGGATAGGGCAGTTTTCTTAATTATACCATCTTTAGTCGCCATTACTAAATATTTTATCCCCAAATTTTGATCGCCCTTCCCCAGAGAAATCATAGATAAAACCTTTTCTTGGGGGGATATTTCCAGAAAGTTTAAAAGCCCTCTTCCCTTAGCAACCCGATTTCCTTCCGGAATTTCGTAAGCCAGACTTCTGAAAACCCTTCCTGAATCAGTAAAAAATAAAAGATTATCGTGGGTATTAGCGGTCAAAAAGTGTTCAACAATATCTTCTCCCACGGTTTTCATCCCTAAAATTCCTTTTCCCCCTCTTCTTTGAAGTTTATAATTTTGGGGGTTTATTCTTTTAATATAACCGCCCTGAGTCAGGGTAATGATTGTTTCTTCTGCGGGAATTAAGTCCTCTTCAGCAATTTCTCCAACTTTTTGGGCGTGAATTTTTGTTTTTCTTTTATCTCCAAAGTTTTCTTTTAGAGAATCAAGCTCTCCCCTAATAACTTCCTTTATTTTTTGGGGACTCTTCAAAATAGCTGATAATATTTTGATTCTCGAGAGCATTTCCTTCAGTTCATCTTCAATCTTTTTTCTTTCCAATCTGGCCAAGGCAGACAGTTTGGTCTCTAAAATGGCATTAGCCTGTATCTCGGTCAATCTGAATTTTTTAATTAACCTTTTTTGAGCATCTTCCCGGCTCTCCGATTGTTTAATAGTTTTAATTACATCATCAATTCTTGATAGGCACTTATGAAGTCCTTCTAAAATATGAGCCCTTTCTTTGGCTTTTTCTAAATCATGCTTTGTTCTTCTAAAAATGACATCTTTTCGGTGCAAAAGGAAGTAATTCAAAAGTTCTGGCAAATTTAAAACTCTGGGCTGAATTCCATCGACCAGAGCTAGCATATTTAAATGAAAAGTTTTTTGTAAATCGGAGAATTTATATAATCTGTTCAAAATCTTTTGAGGATAGGCGTCTCTTTGCAAATCAATAACAATTCTCATTCCTTCTTTGTCCGATTCGTCTCTGATATCTTTTACTCCCTCTATCTTTTTTTCCTGAACTAAACTTGCAAAGTGTTCAATCAAAGCTGATTTTTGAACCTGAAAAGGAATTTCTGAAATTATAATTTGCAATCGGCCGGTTTTTTCTTTTTCAACAATCTCCGCCTTGCCCCTGGTTAAAATCGGCCCTTTCCCCTGAGAATAAGCAATGAGAATTTCTTTTTGGTCAAAAATTTCTCCACCGGTTGGAAAATCGGGTCCTTTAATAAAATTAAAAAGGTCTTCGGTCGTTGCTTTAGGATGGTCAATTAAATAAATCAAGGCGTCGCAAACTTCGGATAGATTATGAGAAGGGACGTTCGTTGCCATTCCCACGGCAATTCCCAGGGAACCGTTTAATAGAAGCTGGGGAAGGGGGGAAGGCAAAACAACGGGTTCTTTTCTTGTGCCATCGTAATTGTCAATGAAATCAACCGTGTTCTTCTCAATGTCATTTAACATTTCTTCGCCAATTTTTGAAAGACGGCATTCGGTATAGCGCATGGCTGCCGCTGTGTCCCCGTCAACCGAGTTGTGGACAAAAACTCCAGCGGAGAGCGCAAAGTTGTGCCAAGGACTAACAGTTAAATCATAAACATCTTTTTTTTGTTTAATAATTCTAATTTCAACTACTTTGTGATTATTTTTTCGGTTTATTTCAGATGATAATAAAAGCTGATTGTTCCCGTAATATTTCTGAATCCCCAAATCCCAACTCGTAAAACTCTTAGTCCCAAAAATTTCTTTTCTTCCATCGGCAATATTTTTTACATAGTCTAAATTGTTTTTGTGGCGATCCGAAGCGATCTCTTTATGATATTGCCAATGGTCTTGCCATTGAATCCTTAAAATATTGTCTGGATTATTATTTAATTTATTAAAATCTTTATGATGTCTAATTCTGCCGGCGCTTTTTTTGTAAATTCCGTCTTTCAAATTCCAATCATCAGCTAAACAATGCACGAAGTCCATGATTTCTTTAATAGGTTGATAAACTAATTCGTACCCTTTCAAATTTTTATCTTTGCCATTGTATAAATTTAAGTAAAGCGGCATAAGAGAATCACCTGCCTTCAAACTCTTGGCTTTTTTATAGTTTCCATCTCTCAGCATAAATCGGTGATCCAGAGTACATTTAATTTTTTCTCCGTTATCTAAAATAACTTCCATTATTTCTTCGTTTCTTCTGGTTAGTCTTGGATTTTTAATCTCAGTAATCTCAATCTTTTTAGCTTCGGGATTAAAAGTAAAAGTCCAGTGCTTTTTTCCTTCTTTCTGCTCCTTGATAAGATCCCTGAAGCTTAAATCTCTTCCGTCGCAGATCCTAATTTTAGTATCTTCTGTAAAGCAGCCAAAATTTCCCTGTCCGTTAATTAAGGGGTAGCGCAACGAAAAATCTTGGGCCATTCTGGTTAAAGAATCGTAGACAGCGACATCGCCGTGAGGGTGATACCTCCCCAGGCAACTTCCCACCACAGTCGCAGATTTTCTAAATTTTGCGTCGTGGCGAAGCCCGTCCTCTAACATCGTATATAAAATTCTCCGGTGAACCGGTTTTAAACCATCTCTAACGTCCGGCAAAGCCCTTGAGACAATCACTGACATCGCATAGTCAATATAAGACTCCTTCATCTCCTCGGTTATTTCTCTGGGTTTTACAAGACCTATTCCAGTATTTGTTTGTTTATTTTTTTCTGCCATTTTCCGATTTTATCCGGCACTTATGGTTTTAATACTATTATTTTTGCCTCCTCTGGTAAAATATCTTTCTTTTTTATGGATAATTTATTTTCAGGTACAATTGATTTTATCCCCAGACTCTTTAAAAATTTGTCTAACCCGTCTAATTTAACCTTCAATTTTGGAATTTGATAATGCATTGGAATTGTAATATGGGGCTCTATCTGAGACATTATATTAAGGGCCTCTTTGGCCGCAACAGTATAAACTCCTCCAACGGGAATAAACAAAATATCAACTTCACCGATTGTCTCGAGCTGCTCATCGGTTAGTTCTTTTTGACCTAAATCACCCAAATGACACAATTTTAAATCTTCAGTCTCTATTGTATAAATCGTATTTTCTCCCAGGGGTCCTGGCGGAAACCAGGGAGGACGGGGGGTGGGTGTCGTCTTTCCTTGAGAATTATCATGAAATGCCCGAATTCCTCGTATAAAGACGTTTTTTATATCATATTCACCCTGGCCGTCTATCAAAAAAAAGTTTCCCCCACCTTTGGGCGATTGGACTGCTTTTGTGTTGTCGTGGTCTTGATGATGATGGGTAACTAACAAAATATCGGCTTCTATTTTCGGAAGCTTTAAACCTATTTCGTCAGAAAAAGGGTCAATAACAATCGATACCTGATTATTTTTACCTTGACTTGTTATTATTTGAAAACAAGATTGTCCATGCCAAATTATTTGCATAGTGGTAAAAGAGAGTAATTATTAAATTTTATCACATCTATTGCAAATTTTCAAGAATTATTGTAAGTTATATTCTATGAAAGAACTATTAGAAAAAGAAAACCTAATGAGGCCTCCAAGAATTGGAGAACTTGTTGAGGGAAAAATTATCGGCAAGGCCAGATCAGCCGTCTATTTAGATTTAGGAATGATAGGAACGGGAATAATCTATGGTAAGGAATTTCAGGGAGCCAAAGACCGATTAAAAGATTTAAAAAATGGGGATAATATTTTTGCCAAAATAATCGACCTGGAGAACGAAGAGGGTTATATTGAATTATCAGTAAGCGGGGCGACAACCGAATTAAGCTGGGCAAGTTTGCAGCAAAAAAAGGAGGAAGGAGAAACAATATCGGTCAAAATTTTGGGAGCCAACAAGGGCGGATTGACAACAGAAATCTCCGGGATTCCGGCCTTTCTGCCGGTCTCCCAATTAAGTCCTGCTAATTATCCCCGGGTTGAGGGAGCAGATAAATCAAAGATTTTGAAGGAACTTCAGAAATTTATCGGTAAAGAAATGGGGATAAAAATTTTTGACCTCAATCCAAGAGAGGAAAAATTAATTTTATCTGAAAAGGCAAGTGGAGTAGAAAAAATAAAAGAAATTCTAAAGAATTATAAAGTGGGGGATGTAATTGAAGGAGAAATTACCGGTGTCACTGACTTTGGAGCCTTTATAAAATTCGGGGGAGAAAACCTTGAAGGATTAATTCATATTTCCGAATTAGACTGGAAAATTATTGAAGACCCAACGGAAATTATAAAAATCGGAGATAAGGTTCAGGCAAAGATTATTGACATCTCAAATGATAAAATCTCTCTTTCTTTAAAAGCCCTGAAAAATGACCCTTGGCAAAAAGTTGAAAAAAAATATAAAAAAGGAGATGTTATTTCCGGCAAAGTAACTAAATTTAATCCTTTTGGCGCCTTTGTCCAAATCACTCCTGAAATTCAAGGACTCTGTCATATTTCTGAATTCGAAACAAAAACTAAAATGGAGGAAAACTTAAAGGTTGGTAAAAAATACGACTTCCAGATTTTGGAGATTAGATCCGAAGAACACCGGATGAGTTTGAAATTAGTTTCCGATAAATAAAAAATACTTTTAAGTAAATAAGAAATTTTGTCTTTCTTGACAAAATTTTTATTTTATTATAATATTAGTAAGTAGTTATTTAACATATTTTATATTCTCACTCAGAAAGTAGATAGAAAGAGAGGTAAATGATTATGTTTAGAAGAAAGGGAAGACCAAAAAAGAATAAGATTTTATTACTTATCGATTTCGCAAATCTACAAAAAAATCTAGCAACAACCCCTACCGCCGAAAATTTCTCTATGGCAGCTGGATTTGATAGATTATTTAAACAAATATCCCGGGAAGTAGGTGAAATTGATAATGTTTTTGTTTTCGCTTCCCCCCATTTAGCTTCATTATGGGGAGAAACTTTCCATAAATTAGGATTCTTTACTATCCTTTGTCCTAAAGTTGAAAGTAAGTCTAGAGAGGAAATAGACACCACAGATGAAACATTAACAGCTTTCGGGGAAAAGATGATTCTCCAACTTCCTGAACTTACCCATCTTTGTTTGGGTAGCGGCGATAAAGATTTTAGTCCCTTACTCCGAGAAGCCATTCGTAAGGGTTTAAAAATAATTGTCGTTGCTGGGAATTTGAATTCTTTATCTTCTGAACTTATTAAGTTGGCGGATAAAAAACCAGATGGCACAAAAATGGTCTATCTTTTTTCGCCAACAGAGGATTAATCTCTCGAAGTAATAGTTCAAACGGCGAGCCTGCTCGCTGTTTTCTTTTTAAATTAAATATCTCTATAGATTTAAAAACTTGACAAAATCTACTATTTTACTATAATATAAGCAGTTCGCTACAATTTGCTACGGGTTATTAAAGGAGGTCAAAGTGCCAGATAATAAAGAAAAGATTACTAGTTTCGGTAAACTCAAAGAGATGTGGGGAGCAACAGTTGAACTGGACCTTCCCGATCCAAAGACAATTGCCCCAGACGATCTCGTCAAGCAAGCGGAAATTATCGATGCCGGCCAGCAAAAAGTCCAGGAATGGACGAAGAATCTGTTGGCTAAGGTTGACCAAAGAGCCACGGCGGTAAACACTATAGAAGATCGGAATCAAAAAAGAATCGCTCAAAAACTGGCACAAGATAACAATGCCACCGATCTTAAAGCTCTCGACAGTTTCCTGCATGGAGACAGAGATCCGTTCTATCGACAGGCGGCCTGGTTTGCAACTCTGGAGTATTTCTTTTCCGAAGATCTCCAGACAACCGCAGAACTTGCGACATTGTTGGAGAGAATGGTTGCTGCAAACTATCTTACTAAGGATGCTGCCGGCCCACTTAAACCCTACAAGGATGGATACAATTTTTGCCCTAACTGCCCACTTGATGAGACCGAAAAGACGAAGGTTAAATTGATGCTTTTAAGCCTTCGGATCAAAATCTTCGACTACGAGAAAACGGCCATCAAGGAAAAAGGCAATCTGGAAATCCGGGATTTCTTAGCCGGAAAACCAGGTAGGCTCGCCTTGACTATCAACGCAGAGCCAATAAGACGCGGCGAACAGACCATCTGGCGTAGCGGTGGAGTGTTACTTGTTAGGAGTGACGGTACGGACATTGTTCCATTGGAGGCCACTGGCGGCATTAAGGAGGCAATACTTGAAGCCAAAACAATGGAAGTACATCTTCGCCTAGACTCTCTTAACCAGAATTTCCCGCCCTTTATTCTAAGCCTACCAAAGGAGAAGAATACAAAAGTTCAACTCCTCTGGCATCTTATCAAAAGGGGGTTATTCCGGTACAAGATCGCCTCAATGGCAACCATCAACCAAAAAGAGTTTTTCCTAGAGGGTAAAACCGGCGATTGTTTCTTAGAGTTTAAGGGGAATTGGCAGGTTCCCAACGGCGGGCCGACCATAAGCAACTTCTTCCTCTTGATAAACAGGAGTGAAGAGGAGGGGGCAAAGAGGATTTGCATCGCAAAAGCCCCCAACCACCTCGTAGACTTCTTCAAGGATTGTATGGGGAAATACGAAGAAGGGAATAAATTTGAGGGCGTGCCTCAGCCTCTGCGGGCCGTTCTCCAGGCAGCTTACGGACAGATAGAAAATATACAAAAATCTGTTCAGATGATTGCCGTAAAATAAATTTTTTAAAACTAAACCTGTAGCAAAAAGTAGGAAGGGGCTCTGTGACGTATTACGTCCTCCAGAGCTCCTTTTAATTTTTTTATATTTGATTTTTTAAAAAATTTTTGATACGCTTAATTCATAATGCGAAACTTAGCGAAAAATTTTGTTTTTATTTTGTTGATTTTTCTGGCGATTTCGGCTGTTTTTTCTTTTTTCTCAAACCCGTTTCAAGAAGAAAAAGAAATATCGCTTAGTCAACTAGTTCAAGATGTAAACCAAGATAAAATTAAAACAATTATAATAAGCGGCGATACTCTTCAAATAGTTTATCAAGACAATACCGAGGCTATTTCCCAAAAAGAAGCTGACACTGCTTTGACTCAAACATTGGTAAATTTAGGAGTAGATAAAAATCATTTGGATAAAGTTGACATTGAACCAAAAAGCACGAGCAGTGTTTGGACTTGGCTGGGACCAGTTTTATACATTGTTTTGCCTTTTTTGATTTTTATAGTTTTCTTCTGGATGATATTTAAACAGGCGAGAAGTGGCGCTGCTCAGGCTTTTGATTTCACTAAGGCCAGAGCCAGATTATTCGGAGCCGGCGGTCCGCCAAAAGAAAAGATTACTTTTAATGACGTTGCCGGTTTAAAAGAAGCAAAAGAAGAACTAAAAGAAATTGTTGACTTTTTAAAAAATCCCGGAAAATATTTACAAATGGGAGCCAGAATTCCAAGAGGAGTTTTATTGGTTGGATTTCCCGGAACCGGAAAAACTTTACTGGCAAAAGCAGTGGCTTCCGAAGCCGCAGTTCCCTTCTTTTCGATTGTCGGTTCAGAACTAATTGAACTTTTCGTCGGCGTGGGCGCAGCCAGAACCCGAGACCTTTTTGCGACCGCCAAAAAAGCAGGAAAGGCAATAATTTTTATTGATGAAATTGATAGTATCGGCCGGGTGAGAGGAATCGGAGTTACCGGCGGTCATGAAGAAAGAGAACAAACTTTAAACCAGATTCTGGCAGAAATGGACGGCTTTGAGAGAGAAGACGGTAGGGTGGTTATTGCAGCAAGTATAACCGGTAATACTCCTGTCTTAATAAAAAAAGGGGGGGAATATAAGTTATTGCCCATTGCCCAAATAATTGATTCTTATTACAAAGAGGGAGAAGAAAAAATTGAAAAAGAGGCAAATGACTTAGAAGTTTTAGGGTTTGAAAAAAAGTTAACAAAGAAATATGGCTCAAAAAAGAATATTTATTTTCAAAATAGCGCTTTTAAAAAAGTAAAAAGTGTGTACCGGCACAAAGCAAACGAAATTTACGAAATTGAATATGAAGGTGGAAAGATTAAAACAACGGGGAATCATTCTCTTTTCATAAGAACTAAAAATCGCGGTCTCAAGGCCGAGATGGTGTCCAATCTAAAACCGGGAGACATTCTAGTCGATTTTCCTCTTAAGATTAGCAGAACAGATAAAGCCAAAAGAAATATTAGAGCGCATGAATTTCAGAAGGGATTTAATTTAGAATTACCAATTTGGCAAATTCTTTTTGAAAAATTCGAACCAATTAATTTTGCTTATCAATATGCATTAGCTAATACTGCCACCATTTCGCAAAACAAATTGGGCAAATTATTGGGATTTTCCCAAAGAACGATTGGCAAGTGGCAACAAGGGATATGTATACCTAGGGTTCTGTCTAAAAATTATTATCAACACAAAGACATCCTGCCAGAAAAAGTGAAAGTTACGCCTAATTTATTGCGCTTATTTGGATATTACGCCGCCGAGGGATATGCAAGAAAAGAAATTGATTTTTGCCTGAACGAGAAAGAAACGGAAAAAATAGAGGATATTAAAAAACTAATGAAAGATATTTTTAATATAGAGCCGCAAAGAATAAAAACCGCAACTCATAATGCCGTTAATATTGTTTATCAATGTAAACCTTTGGCTAATTTTTTTACTTATTACTGCGGAAAAGGAGCAAGAAATAAGCATGTGCCCTCTTTTCTCTTTGAAACACCATTTGAATATTTCCAAGAATTTTTTCGGGGCTATTTTTATGGCGACGGATATAATTACAAATCCGGAAAGGGCGAAGTAACTTCAGTAAGTAAACAATTAATTTTGGAATTGAATTGGCTTTTCCGAATGCATGGATTCAAAAGCTATGTTCATTTTTTCCGGGCAAAAGAAGGAAGAAAAATAAATAACGGAAAACCTCTGCCTGAAACTCTTGCCTGGCGACTAGGGTTTGGAAAAACACAAAATCCCTTAAATGTTTTTGACAAAAGAGCGCAAGGTTCTGTTCATAGAGCAATCATTAAAAAGATTAGAAAACTCCCTTATAATGATTACGTATATGATTTTTGTGGTTGTGAAAACGAAGCATTTTTTGCCGGCGAAAGTCCAATTTTGGCTCATAATACCAATCGTCCCGATGTTTTGGATCCTGCACTCTTACGACCGGGAAGATTTGATAGAAGAATAGTCTTAGACCTACCCGATGTTAACGATAGAGAAGAAATTTTAAAGATTCATTGCCGGGGAAAACCCTTGGCTCTAAATGTCAATTTAAGAGAAACTGCCGAAAGAACTCCGGGGTTCTCCGGAGCAGATTTGGCGAATGTTGTTAATGAGGCGGCGATTTTGGCTGCCAGACGAAATAAACATCAAGTCTTCCAGGAAGAATTTTTAGAATCAATTGAAAAAGTTTTATTGGGACCGGCGAGAAAGAGCCATATTTTATCAAAAAAAGAAAAGGAGATTGCTGCTTATCATGAAGCTGGCCATGCTTTAGTTTCAGCTTCTCTGCCCGGGACTGAACCGATTAGAAAGGTTTCAATTGTCGCTCGGGGCATGGCTGCAGGCTATACTTTGAAAATGCCGACTGAGGAAAGAAAAATTAAAACCAAATCAGAATTTCTGGCTGAAATAGCAACATTGCTGGGAGGATATTGGGCTGAGAAATTGAAATTCGGCGAAATGACTACTGGAGCGGCTAATGATTTGGAAATGGCTTCTCAATTGGCTAGAAAATTGGTAAAAGAATATGGAATGTCATCCCTTGGTCCAATTTCTTTTGGCGAAAAAGAGGAATTGGCCTTTTTAGGAAAAGAGTTTGGGGAGTATAAAAATTATTCTGAAAAAGTGGCAACTCAGATTGATGGGGAGGTGGAAAAATTTATCCGAGGCGGCGAAAATCAGGCTAAAAAAATTTTAATCAAAAAGAAAAACCTTTTAGAAAAAATTGCCCAAACCTTAATTGAAAAAGAAACCATTGAAAGAGAGGAATTTGAAACGATAGTAAAAAGAAAATCGGCATGCCCCGAACCTGAAAAACCTTTACCCCAAAAAGCACCCTCAAGAAGGATTGTTCGGGGTTTGACAAAACGGGAAAAATCAATCAAAGTAAAAATTAAACAATTGTGAGGAGTTGCGCGTGTAGTTCACCGGTAGAACGCCTCTCTTATAAAGAGGAAGTAGAAGGTTCGACCCCTTCCACGCGCACCCAGGGGCGCGTAGCTCAGTGGTTAGAGCGCTACACTGACATTGTAGAGGTCACAGGTTCAAATCCTGTCGCGCCCACCACGCTAAGCGTGGCGATTGGTTCGCTTAGCAAATCCACAAAAATATGGTTACAAAAATTGAAACTTTTAATCAAACACAATTAAAAAAGGATTTACCCGATATTCGTCCTGGCGATACGGTTCGAGTTTTACAAAAAATTAAGGAAGGGGATAAAGAAAAAACTCAGGTTTTTGAAGGGTTGGTTATCGCCAGAAAACATGGTAAAGGAATTTCGGCAACGATAACTGTTAGAAGGGAAATCTCTGGAATTGGAGTCGAGAGGGTTTTTCCAATTCACTCTCCCATCATTGAGAAAATAGAGGTTTTAAAAAGAGGGAAAGTAAGAAAAGCAAAGCTTTATTATCTAAGAGAAGTTAGGGGTAAAAAAGCAAGATTAAAAAAGAAAGACGCGCGGGTGGTGAAACTGGCAAACACGCCACTTTGAGGGGGTGGTGAGCGAAAGCTCTTGGAGGTTCAAGTCCTCTCCCGCGCACCAGTAAGAAAAAAACTCACTAATTTGTAAGCAAATCAATTTGAAGAAAAGGGTTTATTTAAGGGGCACTTGGCGCCCCGAAGGACCCCGCCCCCTATGCTCTCTTTACCAAATGGTTATCATAACGCAAAAAGATTAGAGGGCGGGCCTACGGGGCAAGCAGCGGTTAAAGTATGGACGGTTAGCTCAATGGTTAGAGCGTCCCGCTCATTATCTTGGGCAATTAGCTCAGCGGTTAGAGCGCATCGCTTACATCGATGAGGTCGCAAGTTCAAATCTTGCATTGCCCACACTTAATGGGCGGGAAGGTTGTAGGTTCGAGCCCTATACCGTCCACCCCTCGTATTGCTCCTCGGGGTAAACTAATATAAAATTTATGTATAGAAGAATAAGTTTACGGCGAGCAGCTCGCAGTGAACAGCTCGCTGTGAACTGAGCCGTGGTAGCTCAGTGGTAGAGCATTGCTCTGAAAAAGCAAGGGTCGGTGGTTCGATTCCACTCTACGGCACACCTTCGCTAAAGCTACGGTGTGCAAAGCACAAAATTAAATCGGGCTTTGCCCGCCGTAGTCCCGCAAAGCGGGACGTAGGCGGGTGTCGTATAACGGTTATTACGCTACCTTGCCAAGGTAGTGACGGCGGTTCGACTCCGCTCACCCGCTCAAGCGAGTTTCAGACGAGCGCAGAACAGAAGAAGAGATTTATCTCTTAACCCGCTTGACAATCTTTCCAAAATAGGCTATTATAACGGAACCCCTTTAAAAGGGGTTTTAAGATGCCCTCTTTATTAAAATTCAGGGCATACTGAGTTTACCACAAAAGTATGAAAATTGACTTTAAACGCTTCTTAAAGGGAGGACAAAAATTTCTAATAATCTCAATTTCGACTATTATCTTGATCGGGGTTTTTCCTTTTTTAGAGCCGGCCCAAAAAGCTGAGGCTGATTTAACTAAAATTTGTGAAGAGACGCCGGAAGGTCTAATTTTTTTTCAGGAAAACAGTCTTTTAGGGGTTTCTGAACCTAATAATCCCGAGCCGAAAGTGGTTAAAAAAATACGGGTGATGGTAACCGCTTACTCTTCTACGCCTTCAGAAACCGATGACACCCCCTTTATTACAGCCGCCGGAACCTCGGTCAGGGATGGAATTGTCGCTAATAATAAGTATCCTTTTGGGACAAAAATCAGAATTCCAGAACTATATGGTGATAAAATTTTCGTTGTCGAAGATAGAATGCATCCGACAAAAAGCTACTATTGTGTTGACATTTGGTTTTCTTCTCACAAAGAAGCCGAAAATTTCGGTGCCAAAATAACCTATATTGAGATTTTGGAAAGTTAATCTTAAGGGAAGGATAAATTTTGAGAATAAAATCCCCCACCGAATTGATGGGGGATTTTTAGTGCCCGGAGTGGGATTCGAACCCACATGAGCTTTCGCTCGCAACATTTTAAGTGTTGTGCGTAAACCATTCCGCCACCCGGGCAAATTTTGAGGCCAGGGCGAGAATTGCACTCGCGTATAGCGCTTTTGCAGAGCGCTGCCTTGCTGCTTGGCTACCTGGCCACGCTCATATTTTACTCTTTTATTTATCCAATTTCAATTATCGAGCTTTTACAATGTAAAAGTGAAGATGGCGAAGAAATTTATTTCTTCAGCCGTTCTAAAATTTCTTCGACCCGACTGGCCTCCTTTGTCTTTTTTTCTTCTAAAAATTTTATCTTTGGCAAAAGTCTCATTTTAAGTCTTTTGTTCAATTTTTGCTGTAAAAAATAAATGTTTTTGTCCAAAATTTCAATAATTTTTTCATTTTTTTCATCTGGTATGATTGAAATCCAAACATTGGTATCCCTTAAATCGCTCGTCGTTTCAACCCTGGTCAAGGTCACTAAAATATCTAAAGGGAAATCAAGCTCTTTTAAAATAAGCTGACTTAATTCCCGCTTTATTAAAGCATTTACGCGTTGAATACGTTTAGACATTAGAGTTCTCCCCTTTTCTTTTCTTCGATATAGATGACAAATATATCCCCTGTCTCAATCTTCACATCACCTTCAAAAAGTATTCCGCATTCCTCTCCTTTGGAAACCCTCTCTGCGTCTTTTTTATTTTTCTGGAGACTGATTAATTTTCCTTTACCAACAAGTTTTTCTTCCTCGCCTCGCTTCGCGGACGAAGCGGGTCTAAAAACTTCAATCTGAACTCCTTTTTTTATTTCCCCTTCAATAACCTTGCCTCCAATAATTTGACGGTTTTTTTCAACTAAAAAAATGGCTAAAATTTTAACCTTTCCCATATCCTGCCTGACCGTTTCGGGTTCCATAAATTTTTCCATAAATTTTCTGACCCCTTCAACCAAATCATAAATTATCTCAAAAGTCATTATTTTTATTTTTCCTCTTTGAGAAATTCTTTCTGTTGCCGGATTTATTTTAACGCGAAAACCCAGAATTAAAGCTCTGTCACTCTTTGCAAATTTGATATCTGACTCATTTATTTCCCCGACTTCTGATTTTAGAATTCTTAAAACTATTTTTTCTTGCGGTAACCCCTTCAAAACTTCCTCAATCGCCTCAATTGAACCTAAAACATCTGTTTTCAAAATCAAATTTAAAACTTTTTGCTCAGCTGAAATGTTTATTGTTTCAAGAACCTCTTTTTTTTCGGGAAGTTTAAGAAAGTTTTTAGCACTTTCTATATCAGGAAAAACTTTAAAATTTTCTCCTACTTTTGGCACTTTTTCGAGTCCTAAAACAATGATTGGGTCAGCCGGTAAAGCAGTTTTAATCGTTTTTTCCTGAAAATTTTCTAAATTTTTTATTTTTCCGAGTGCCGAAAGCGTACCAATGATATCTCCTTCTTTTAAAATCCCTTTTTCTAAAATTAAAGTCGCAGTTGGCCCTCTTTGCTTATCTAAATAAGATTCAATAATTACCCCCTCGGCGGGCGCTGAAACATCGACTCTTAAATTTTCCATCTCAACTACTAATAATATCATTTCTAAAAGGTCTTCCACCCCTTGGCCGGTTTTGGCCGAGACCCCTATCGATGGCACCTTTCCCCCTAAACTTTCCACTAAAATTCCTTCTTTTTGTAATTCTCTTTTTGTTTTTTCTGGATTAGCCCCAGGTTTATCAATTTTATTCAAAGCAATAATAATTGGTAAATTAGCCGATTTTGCCTGAAAAATTGCTTCTTTGGTTTGGGCCTGAACCCCTTCAGAGACATCTATAACTAAAATGGCAATATCAGCTACTTTAGCTCCTCTTGCTCTCATTGCCGAAAAAGCCTCATGCCCGGGGGTGTCAATAAAGGTAATTTTTTTACCATCCTTTTCAATTTGATAAGCTCCGATGTGTTGAGTAATGCCACCCGATTCTTTTTCGGCAATGTGAGTTTTTCTAATCTGATCTAGCAGGCTGGTTTTGCCATGGTCAATGTGTCCCATTACCACCACTACCGGTGGTTTTTGTGTTAAATTTTGATTTTCCTTGCTCATTGTTTTTAAAAATTGCTTTAGCTATGGCTTCCTTTTCTTCCTCTGATAATAAATATTCAGACTGGCCATCTTTGATTGGCTTGCCATAAACCCTGTTTCCTTCTCTGGCGTATAAACTGGTGATTACAAATCCAGAATCATTCCCGTCTAATAAGGCAAAAGAAAAGCTTTGATCCCCGCCAACTTCGGAAAAAGGATTAAATCTGACTATGCCAACTTTTTGAATTGAAAACTTATTTTCTTTTTTCAAATTTTCTAATTCTTCAGAAATCTTTTCGAAATTTTTCTCCAAACTCTTAAACTGAGATAAAATCTCTTTCAAATTCTCTGGTTCTTTTTTGTTTTTTTTGAAAAATTTAATCATGGTTTTGGGGCGGTGGGAGAGGGATTTGAACCCCCGATACCCTTACGGATATACCGCATTTCGAGTGCGGCCCATTCAACCACTCTGGCATCCCACCAGATTATTTTTTAAAAAGGAGTGGGGTTCGGAAGAGAGTTTTGGATTCTGATACTAAAATCCTACTTTGTTTTTTTACTTAAAATAATTCCCAAGGTGCTACCCCAGGCACCTGGTTCTAAAACTAAAATTTTTCTCATGTGTGTGGGTTTGCTGAAGGAACCTATTACCACGCTTAGCGCGGTGGACCCGCGGGGATTCGAACCCCGGATTCATCCATGCCATGGACGCGTGTTACCACTATACTACGGGCCCCTTCTGTGCCCCTGATAGGAATCGAACCTATAATTTAGGGTTTAGGAAACCCTCGTCCTATCCGTTGAACGACAGGGGCAACAAAAGCATTTTAGCAAAATTTTTACTTGTTGGCAATGTGATTTATTGATATAATTTAATATATGCCAGAACATTCCCCAATTGTTGAAATCGCCAAAAAGGTTTGTCCGGGGGTAATTACTATTGTAATTTCTAAAGACCTCCCAAAAGTTGAAGGTTTTTATTCTTTTCCATTCGGCGGTCAGGAATTTATTTTCCCTAAAATTGAAAATGGTAAGAAAGAGAAAACAAAAATTGGCGGCGGTTCTGGTTTTATTGTTTCACAAAGGGGTTATGTTATGACCTGCAGTCATGTGGTTGGCGACCCGGAAGCAGACTACACCGTAATTTTAGACCCGAAACACAAATATCCGGCGAAAATCTTAGCAAAAGATCCTTTAGTAGATGTGGCTATTTTAAAACTTAATGACAAAGAACTGCCTTATTTGGAACTGGGGGATTCAGACAAAATTAATTTGGGAGAAACAGTGGTTGCTATCGGCAATCCTTTAGGAGAGTTTGAAGACACATTGTCGGCTGGAATTGTCTCTGGATTAAGCAGAAAAATCACCGCCTACGGCGGTCTGCCCTTAAAAGCAACCAGTTTAAGAGGGTTAATTCAAACTGATGCCGCTATCAACCCCGGCAATTCCGGAGGTCCTTTAGTAAATATGGAAGGTAAGGTAATTGGAATTAACACTGCCATGGTAATGGGAGCCCAAAATATTGGTTTTGCTATACCCGTAAATTATGCAAAAAGAATTTTCGAAGAAGTCCAAAAATATGGGAAAATTGTTAGGCCGTTTTTGGGAGTGAGGTATGTAATTTTAAACCAGGAAATTTCCAAAGCCAATAAACTTCCGATGGATTATGGAGCTCTTGTTGTTAGAGAAAATTTAGGAGAGCCAGCAGTATTAAAGGGCTCGGCTGCCGACAAGGCAGGACTAAAAGAATACGATATAATTTTGGAAATGGATGGCAAAAAAATTACTGAAGAAAATCCCTTAGCTGATCTTTTGGCACAGCATAAAATCGGAGATGAAAAAAATTTTAAAATTTTAAGAGAAGGAAAAGAAATAAATCTAAAGGTAAAATTGGAAGAAAAAAAATAAAACAGATTTTAAAAGACACAAAAAAAACAGCCCGTTGGGCTGTTTTTTTAAATTCCTAAAATTTGAATCTGGGCTTTTCTTTTTCTTGGTCTGTCTAATTCAACAATAAAAATTCTTTGCCACCGACCAAGCTGAATTTCTTTTTCAATTAAATTTAAGGTGGCATTTACCAATAAACGGATAGCCTTACAGTGAGAATGGCCATTAATAAATTCATTTTTGCAAAGATTAACTGTTCTTTTGGAAAAATTGTCATGCTGATAATTTGAAGTTTTTGGGGCAAACATTTCGAGATTTTCTTTAAAATCATTGATAAGGAGAGGCTCATTTTCATTAACAATGAGACCAGCAGAAGTATGTAAAATCTGAATATTCACAAGGCCATTTTTTATCTGGCTCTCTTTAACAAAATTCCTTACCTTATCAGTTATGTCAATAAAATCAAATAGGCCATTAGTTTTAATCTCAATTGTTTTATTTAAAACTTTCATAAATAGCTTATCAAAAAAAATATTAAATTTATTTCATTCTACTGCGTCCGTCCGACCTTGTCCATCCGGAGTTTTAACGAAGGAGGAAGCTCGCAAGCGAAGGAGGAACAAAAAACCGCCCTCGGCCATAGCCCGCCTACGGACGAGGCCTGATTGGCGATTAATCAGTAGTTTCCTTTGTTGAATTATTGATAATTACGATAAATTACTTAATTTCAAGAATTTTATATTCAATTTCACCTTTAGGAGTTTTAATAATTACTTTATCTCCCTTAGTTTTACCCAAAATAATTTTTCCTAAGGGAGATTGGTAGGAAATTTTCCTATTGAAAACATCTGCCTCTGCGAAACCGACAACTTGAAATTCTTCTTTTTTATTATTTGAACAAAGTAAAACAGTTGAACCAATCTGAACCTCTCTTGTGTAATTTTTCTCAATCAATTTAGCTGTAGAAATAAGTCCTCTTAACTCCAAAATTCTTCCTTCTAAAAAACCTTGAGCTTCTTTTGCTT
>Ga0315275_10002162_pt1 | contig 17634 bp, 13 predicted proteins | sample YL17G03_0_MG_FD_205557 | JGI IMG/M metagenome (GOLD analysis project Ga0315275, IMG submission 205557) | Sediment microbial communities from Yellowstone Lake, YNP, Wyoming, USA - YL17G03_0 | ecosystem: Environmental > Aquatic > Freshwater > Lake > Sediment | place: USA: Wyoming | collected...
CTCTTCCTCTTCTTCGTCCTCTTCATCATCAGGATGTTCGGCCTCAAGGAGACGGACATGGTCTCGATCATCCACAACAGCACCGTCCACATCCTCATCCTGGTGATCATCGCCATCATCATGCTCTTCGCGCTCAGCAGCGCCTTCGGCCAGAAGGCGCTGGAGTCCACGCAGGGGCAGCAGCAGGGCACCTACTACAACCCTGCCGGCTACCCGACGGAGACGGAGATCGGCGGGCAGACCACCAATCAGACCACCACGGTCCAGCCGCTCCAGCCGGGCCAGGACCTCAACTACCCGTCGACAGGGCAGCCGCAGCCTGGCCAGCCCGGCGCCACGGCGACGGGCAGCTTCAGCCTCAACGTCATCAACACGCTCCTCCACCCGAAGGTGATGGCGATCCTCGCCATCATCCTCGTCGCCACAGTCACCGTCTGGCTGATGGCGCGGCCGGACTTCGTGTGAGAGGCGCCATTCTTCCGTTTTGAAGAGCAAGATGGAATACTGTGCGGGCCCTGGCTGCGCCCGAGGCGCAGCGAAGCCGATGTTGCATGCCGCGCAGTGCGCGGGAGAGCCCCGCACAGCAGATTATTCTTCAAATTATCCTTACTCAGAATAAGCGGATATAATAACCCCAAATAACCCTAACAGAATCCGCTCACTTTCCGCCCTTGACCCGTTCCGTGATCCGGGAGAGCTCGGCGACGTTCTCGGTGAAGACGGGGAGCACCTTCGAGAAGACCTTCTCCATCGCCTTCACCTCTGCGCCGACCTCGAGGATGTTCTTGTCGTACTCGCCGATCTTGCCGATGACGGCCTCGTGGAGCCGGTCGTACTCCTGCTTCATGTCCTCCATCCGCTGCTCGAGCCGCTCGATCCGGGCGTTCATCGCGTCCTTCCACTCGATGACCTTGTTGACGCTCTTCACTAGCTCGTTCCACTTCTCGTCCACCATCGCCTCGATCAGCTCCTCGTTCGACGAGCCGAGCAGGTCCGGGCCCTGCATCAGCGGGGGCGGCGGCATCGCGGCGGGCTGCCCCCAGGCCGACGGCCCGGCCTCCGGCGCAGCCATCATCCCTGCCTGGTGCGTCGGCTGCATGTTCGCCTGATTGAGGGCGTCGAAGATCTGCGTCGAGGTGAAGCCGTCCCGCTGGAGCGACTGGATGATCTGGTTGTTCGAGAGCCCCTTCCGCTGCATGTCCTCGATGCGGCTCAGAGGGATGTCGCGCCTCAATGTGTCGCTGGTGCCGAACCCGGGCATAGGCCACCTCTTCCCGCTTCCAACCCCCTCGCGGTATTTAAATCTTATGCCTTCTTCTGGCGGCGCGCATCCTCGATGAGGAGCTTCGCCTCGTCGCGGGTGACGAAGTCGAGCGGCTGCCAGAGGTCGAGGTACCGCTCCAGGACAGTCAATTCGTTCTTCTTCACCACGTTGGCCAGCTCGCCCGCCATCGCGTTGATCTTCTCCTGGACCTCATCCACCTTCCGTGCGAGCTCGGTGAGCCGCTCTGTCAGCGCCTTCAGGTCTGCGCGCGCCTCCTGCTCGTAGTCGATGAGGGACTGCTCGGTCATCTGCGTCTTCTTCCGGAGGTTGGCCGCCCGCTCCTCGAGGACCGCGAGCCTGCTCGCGGTCTCGTTCACGGTGTCGCCGAGCTTGCTCACCCACGCCGGAGGGGCCTTGTCAGGCGCTGGCGCGGAGGGCTGCTCGTTCGGGAAGAGGGATGGCTCGACCATGGGTGTTCAGTGCTCGTCATCGGGGCGCGTTGCGGAGTCCTTCTCGCGCCTGTGGCGCGAGCATTTGCGAAAAACGCCCTGCATGCCCCGAGCAACGGAGTTGCTGGGGCAAAGGAAACCCGCAGGTTTCCGTGCGCTAGGATGCTCCGCATCCTACGCGCGCCGGAAGCTTTGCTTCCTTGCGAATCGGGCGTTTTTCTGCAATCGCTCCAAGGCAACGCGCTCCCCGTTGTCTCGCTTGTTTATCCTCTTGCGTCATAACATTTATATAGGAAGCTCGTCGGGATACCGGTTTATAAGTGTATTGGAGGGGTGCGGTTTAATAAGGATTTGTCACCCCTCGGAGAGAGAGGTGGGCGCTTGGCGGTGAGGAGGGGGCGGGGCGGCGTCTTCGGCTACGAGGTGGCGCACGAGGGCGGCGAGACGATCCTCCGCGTCGAGTGCGAGGGCATCCTTCGCGTGCCGAGCCTGGAGAACGAGCCGCTCTTCATGGCCAAGGCGGTCGACCTCCTCATCGAGAACCCGGACACCACCAAGATCGTCTTCTCGCAGAAGCGCGACTACGAGTACGACTACCCGCAGGTCCGGCTCCTCAAGGAGGTGGCGATGCTCTACAACAGGCTCCTCCGCCGGAGCGCGGCCTTCAGCCACGCGGCCATCGCCTCGTTCGGCGGCACCGTCGACGCGAACAGGGCCTACAACGAGCTCCACGAGGCGGTCTTCAACACACTGAAGGCCGACCCGGTCAGCGCCTACGTCCGCCTGAAGCGGGCGGCGAGAAGAGAGCGCATCGTCCTGGAGAAGGTGGTCACGCCGGTGGATGCGAAGGCGCAGCAGAAGTACGTGGAGCTGGTCGAGCAGCTCGTCGAGGCGCTGGAGAAGACCGAGCTGGTGAGGCGCCTCCAGCCTGACCTCGCCGGCCTCAAGGAGGGGGACCGCTCGGTCTACGGCAAGGTCTTCGCCCCCATCATCAAGCCGGACTTCATGTTCACCAGGCTCATGGCGAGCTACCCGAAGGGGGCCACGGAGATAGCGAACTACCGCCTGGGGGAGACGGACGTGGTCGTCTTCTCTCTCGAGAACGACATCCAGTACCTCTACCACGTCACGCCGCCCGAGTTCAAGCTGGACGAGGAGCGGTACGAGCTGCTCGACGCAGCCCGGAGGATCCTGAGCGAGCACACGCCGACGCAGCAGGAGTTCGTCAACCCTGAGCGGATGCGCGAGGTCTTCAGCAACATCGGCCACGACCTCCTCTTCGAGCTCGCTACGCGCCGGCGGCTCAACCTCTCGGACGAGGAGCTGGAGACCCTCACAGACATCCTCATCAGGTACACGGTGGGGTTTGGCCTCATCGAGGTGCTCCTCGCGGACCAGGACATCCAGGACGTCACCGTCAACAGCCCGGCGGGCAACCTCCCCGTCTTCCTCGTCCACGCCAGGTTCGGCGAGTGCAGGACCAACATCATCCCGAGCGTGAGCGACGTCGAGTCCTGGGCCTCGAAGCTCCGCATCATGAGCGGCAGGCCCTTGGACGAGGCAGACCCGGTCCTGGACACGGAGATCGAGATCCCCGAGGTGGCGAAGGCGAGGGTCGCGGTGATCGCGCCCCCCCTGAACCCGAGCGGCATCGCCTACGCCTTCCGGCGCCACAGGGACAAGCCCTGGACCCTCGCCCTCTTCGCCAAGAACAGGATGCTGACCCCCCTCGCCGCAGGGCTCCTCAGCTTCCTCATCGACGGCAACAGGTCCCTCCTCGTCGCTGGGACGAGGAGCGCGGGGAAGACCAGCCTCCTCGGCGCAATCCTCGTCGAGGTCATGCGGAAGTACCGGATCATCACGATCGAGGACACGCTCGAGCTGCCGGTCGAGTCGCTCCGCTCCCTCGGCTACAACATCCAGTCGATGAAGGTGGCGGGCGCGCTCGCCAAGGGCGCCTCCGAGGTGCCGGCCGACGAGGGGATCCGGACCACGCTGCGGCTCGGCGACTCCGCCCTCATCATCGGCGAGGTCCGCTCCAAGGAGGCGAAGGCGCTCTACGAGGCGATGCGCGTCGGCGCCTTGGCCAACGTCGTCGCAGGCACGATCCACGGCGACTCGCCGTACGGCGTCTTCGACCGCGTGGTGAACGACCTCGAGGTGCCGCGGACCAGCTTCAAGGCGACGGACATCATCGTCGTCGCCAACCCCATCAAGAGCGCGGACGGCCTCCACAGGTGGCGCCGCATCACCAGGATCACGGAGGTGCGGAAGGAGTGGGAGGACGACCCGCTCCGCGAGAACGGCTTCGTCGACCTGATGAAGTACAGCGCGGAGAGGGACGAGCTCGAGCCGACCGACGCGCTGATCAACGGCGACAGCGACATCCTCAAGGCGATCGCCGGCCAGGTGAAGGAGTGGGCGGGCGACTGGGACGCCGTCTGGAACAACATCCAGCTCCGGGCGGACTGCAAGGCCTACCTCGTCCAGCGCGCGACAGAGGAGAAGGACGACGACATCCTCGAGGCGCCCTTCATCGTCCAGTCCAACGACGAGTTCCACCGGATCAGCGACCGGGTGCGGGAGAAGACAGGGAAGATAGACACGAAGCGAATCCTCTTCGAGTGGAAGGAGTGGATGGAGCGCGAGCTGAAGAAGCGGAAGGCCCGGCGCAGGACGGAAGAGGCGTTCAAGGCGAAGGAATAAAAAAATAGAGATAGCAGAGATTGCGCCGCCAGCGACAAGAGGTGCGTCCCCGTCCTTAAGGGCGAGCGATGCGGCAAATAAAACTGCGGGTGCGGAGGGGGTTGTCCCCACGAGGAACCTCCCGGTTCCTGGGGGCCCAGAAACGTTCCGTTTCTGAGGCCTTACGGGGAGGCGCCGCACCATCGATGGGACAAGCGAAGAGCGAACAGGACGGGACGCACCGGGCGGTGGCGGCGCGAAGGACGGCAATGGCAAAGACTGACGACGACGCCTACGAGGAGCTGCGGAAGAGGTACGTGGAGAAGCTCCGCTCGACCCTCGGCGAGGAGCAGAGCCAGGAGCTCCACACGCGCCAGTACGAGGAGTTCCGCAAGGAATACATGCCGAAGCCGCTCTCCTGGTACGAGAAGGCGTGCAACGGCGCAGCCAGGATACTCCCGCTCTCACCCGACGCGAAGCGGCGGCCCCAGCTCGCGAAGGCCATCGCGACCTGCCACCTCCAGACCACGCCCGAGGGCATCACCGCCTTCTCCGTCGTCGCCCCCCTCCTCCTCATCCTCGCCACAGTCGGACTCTTCCTTCTCCTGCCGATGGCGCTCGGCAACAGCGGGAGCCTCTTCGTCACGCTCTACGTCGCCATCGCCGCCCTCGTCCTGATCATCCCTCTCGGCAGGATCCCCCTCATCATCGCCGACACGTGGCGGATGCGGGCCTCGAACCAGATGGTCCTCTGCATCTTCTACGTCGTGACGTACATGCGCCACACCTCGAACCTCGAGCTGGCCATCGACTTCGCCGCGGAGCATCTCGCCCCGCCCCTCAGCCTCGACATGAAGAAAATCATGTGGGAGATCGAGACGCAGAGGTACGACTCGCTCAAGGACTCGATGGAGGCCTACCTGGAGGCGTGGCGCGGCACGAACGACGAGTTCATCGACGCGATCCACCTCGTCGAGAGCTCCCTGGTCGAGGCCTCCGAGCAGCGACGCCTCGAGGCGCTGGACAAGGCGCTCAGCGTGATGCTCGAGGAGACGTACGAGAAGATGCTCCACTACGCGCACAACCTGCAGAGCCCCATCACCACGCTCCACATGCTGGGCATCATCCTCCCCATCCTCGGACTCGTCATCCTCCCCCTCCTCGTCTCATTCATGCCGGAAGTGAGATGGTACCACCTCTTCCTCCTCTACAACGTGACGCTGCCCCTCGTCGTCTACTTCCTCGGCCGCGACCTCCTCTCGAAACGGCCGACAGGGTACGGCGGCGCAGAGGTCGAGGCGAGCGCGCGGGACGTCAACGTGGGCGGCTTCTCCCTCACGCCGCTCTTCGTGGCGGGGTTCGTCTTCGCGGCGCTCCTCCTCATCGGCCTCCTCCCGCTCCTCGTCCACGCGGCCAACCCCTCGTTCGACCTCGTCTACACTGGGAAGGGCGAGACGAAGGGGTGCATCCTCGGCTTCTGCGCCATCAACACGGCTGACAAGGAGCAGACCAAGGAGGCCAAGTTCTGGCTCCTCGAGTACCGCGAGGTGCAGGTGGACCAGGAGACCCAGGAGACGATCGTGGTCGGCCCCTTCGGCCTGGTGGCGACGCTCCTCAGCCTCTTCCTCCCCCTGGCCCTGGGCCTCTCGCTCGGCATCTACTACAAGCTACGGAGCCGCGACGTGATGCGGCGGCGCGACGAGGCCAAGAAGCTGGAGCTCGAGTTCGCCTCGGCCCTCTTCCAGCTCGGGAACAGGCTCGCGGACGGGCTGCCCCTCGAGATCGCCTTCTCGAAGGTGGCGGCGGTCCTCCCCGACACCGTCGCCGGGAGGTTCTTCAGCCAAGTGAGCGCCAACATCACGAAGCTCGGCCTCTCCGTCGAGGAGGCAATCTTCGACGAGAGGCACGGCGCCCTCGTCGAGTACCCGAGCAACATCATCGAGAGCAGCATGAAGGTCCTCGTGGAGAGCAGCAGGAAGGGGCCGCTCATCGCCTCGCAGGCGATCATCAACGTCTCCAACTACATCAAGGAGATGCACCGCGTGGACGAGCGGCTCAAGGACCTCATGGCGGACGTCATCAGCTCCATGACCTCGCAGATCAAGTTCCTGACGCCGACGATCGCGGGCATCGTGATGGGGATAACGTCGATGATCACCGCCATCCTCGGGAAGCTCGGCGCGAAGGTCGGCGAGCTCCAGGCGCAGACCGCGGGGCAAGGGGCCGGCGCTGCCGGCATCGGCTCCTCGCTGCTCAGCACCTTCTCCGGCGGCGCGGTCGGCACCTACTTCTTCCAGCTGGTGGTGGGGCTCTACGTCGTCCAGATCATCTTCGTGCTGACCATCCTGGTGAACGGCATCGAGAACGGCCCGGACAAGACGAGCGAGCGCGCGATGCTCGGCAAGAACATGGTGAACAGCACCCTGACATACGTCGCGCTCAGCTTCGTCGTCATCCTCCTCTTCAACATCGTGGCGACGAACATCGTGCCGGGGTGAGGAATTTATACCCCCAAAAAATACAAAAAAAAACAACAAAAAACGCATACAAACTATTATATAGAACGAAAACCGGATCTCCAAGCAACGTGGGAGAACAGGCCGGAACAACGGACAAACATTTCCTCTACTGGGGCCCGCGGCTGTTGGCGATTCTCTTCATCCTCTTCATCAGCCTCTTCTCCCTCGACGTTTTCGACACGGGGCTCGGATTCCCCGAAGTGCTGCTCGCGCTCTTCATGCACCTCATCCCGAGCCTGGTGCTGCTCGTTGTCCTGCTCATCGCGTGGAAGTACGAGCTTGTCGGCACCGTGGTCTTCGGGCTCTTCGGTCTCCTCTATGTCACGCTCATCATAGTGCAGGGTTCCCCTGTCACCTGGACCTTCATCATCGCAGGACCGGCCTTCCTCGTGGCGGGGCTCTTCTACGCGGGCTGGAAGGAGAAGAAAGGCATGAAGTGAGAATGGGTTCGCTGGCGCGGTCACTATCGTTCTCGCGCCGCTCACCCATGCTTCGCATGGGTTCGCTGGGATTTGAACCCAGGACCTCACCGTGTGTGCGGAGCGCGGGGTGCTGCCCGCGGCCCTCTTCAGCGGTGCGCTCTCCCAGTCTGAGCTACGAACCCTCACTACGTTCGGGACGTAGCTGGAACCAGCTACGAACCCTCGAAGAGGGCAGGGTCGGAAGTCCTTTTAAATAATTTGTGGGGAGAACAGGAGGATGCTAAAGGTCGTCAAACTTCCTCTTCCCTTTCAGCAGGCTGTGGAGCGTCGCCGCGATCTCGGAGCACTTGACGCGGACCTGCTTCTCCGTGTCCCGGTTCCGCAGCGTCACCGTGTCGTCCTTGAGCGTCTGGCCGTCGACGGTGATGCAGTACGGCGTCCCCTGCATCGCGGCGCGGAGATAGCGGCGGCCGACGCTGCCGGACTCGTCGTAAGCGCAGGTGAACTCTCCCACCAGCTCCTCGAAGATTACTCTTGCTTTCTCCGGCATCCCCTCCTTCTTGACTAAGGGGAAGACCTGTACTTGTATGGGCGCTAAGAAGTTGGGGAGGTGGAGCGTCGTCTTCCCCTCCGCCTCCTCCCGCGGGTTGTACGTCAAGTCCAGGATCGCGAAGACCATCCTGTCGGGGCCGAACGCTATCTCGAGGATATGGGGGATCTCCTTCTTGTGCGTCTCGTCGCTGACGCCGAGCTCCTTCTTGGAGTGCTTCGCGTGCTGCGCGAGGTCGTAGTCCGTCCTGTCGTGGACTCCGCACATCTCTGTCCAGCCGAAGCTGTTCAGCCGCACCTCGATGTCCCATGCATCGTCGGCGTAGAAGGCCTTCTCGTCGTCGTTGTGCTGGCGCAGGCGGATCCGCTCCTCCGGGATACCGATACTCGTAAACAGCTCGTACCCCAGCGCCAGGGTGTAGGCGTAGGCGTCGTTCTTCAGGATGGTGTGCTTCCGTGCCTCCTCGACTGTCAGGGTTGTCGGTGGTTTTTGGTGGAGCTGGTCCTTTGCCGGCCAGAACGGGAGCTTCCTCCCCCTGACCCTCTCATAACCATCATAACCGTTCTTTTGGTCTTTGAAAAGAATAAGTTGGGCTTCCGCCTGCGTGAACTCGCGCATCCGGAGCGTGAACTGGCGTGGCGAGATCTCGTTCCTGTACGCCTTGCCGATCTGGTAGACGCCGAAGGGCAATCTCTTCCGGAAATAGTCGAAATACCGGATGAAGGGCAGGTAGGTCGTCGTCGCGGTCTCCGGCCTGGCGTACGCCTCCTGGTCCAGCCCCACCGTGGTCCTCATCATCAGGTTGTGCTGCTCGATGTGGGGGACGAGCTCCTTGCCGTTCGGCGCCCTGATCTTCTCCTCCTTGATGACCTTGAGGTAGTCGTTGTGGCTGGCTGCGAGCGCAGGGGCGGGGTCCTCCCCCTTCGCCGCGAAGTGCTCCTCGACGAGCCTGTCCGCCCTGTAGACGTTCCCCTCGACGTCCTTGATGAGCGGGTCGGTGAAGCTCTTCAGGTGGCCGGAGGCCTCCCAGACCGCGGTGGGCATGATGGTGGGGCACTCCACCTCCCAGAAGTCGTGGAGCGCGAAGACGTTCCGTAAGGTGTTTTCGACGTTGTTCTTCAGGAGCTTGCCGAGCGGGCCGTACTCGTAGAAGCCGGCGAGGCCGCCGTAGAGCTCAGGCGACGGGCCCCAGACGAGGCCGCGCTCCTGGCAGAAGGCGACGAGCTTGCTCATGAACTGCTCGGACTCCGACTGCTGCTTCGCCATCACCATCTGAGACTGAGATGTTTTTATAAAAGTTTGCGCCTACGCAGCCTTCTTCGGGGCTTTCCTCCTCGATTGAATCTTATCCTTGACCCAGAAGAGGAGTGGCCAGAGGTTGTAGCTGAGGAGGATGATGGCGATAAGGGTGGAGGCGCTTATGGGCTCGAAGTCGATGGCGGTCAGGAGGCTCGCCCCTATCGGCATGCCGGCTTGGGTAGCGGCCTGCGACACGGCGTTGAGCTGCTCGAGCTGCGCTCTGAGGGGGGCGAGCAGCACGGTGAGGGCGCGGCATCCGGTGAACGCGACTGTGGCCACGACTGCGCTGGCGAAGAAGGTGAAGAGGAGCTTCGCCCACTCGTGGATGTTGAAGGCGCTGAGGCCGAAGTAGAAGAGGAAGCCGGCGGAGCCGACGAGGAAGAAGGCCCCCGCATAGAAGAGGTCGCCCTTGACGAAGAGATTGCCGAGGATGATGAGCGGCGTCACGAGCAGGCCGAAGAGGACGCCTGCGACGAGGATGAAGAGGATGAGCCAGTTGTGCTGCCACGGGAGCGGCGACGCGACCCGGTCGAACGACTCGCGCACGACAACAGGAGGATACCCTTCTGCCTCCGTCTTCTGGACGAGCCCCTTGAACCGGGCGGAGAGCTTCTTGTCCTCCATCCGGCACTATCCGGCGACGCCCGTTAAATAGTTTTTGGTGAGCGGCTCGTGGAGAAAATGGCCGCCGGGCCGGAGCCCGGGCGGCGTGGAGGTCCAGAATACGACTTTCGTTGCGACAAAGGTGTATTTGGTACCCTCCAAGGGCGCCGGAGACGTCCAGCTATTTAAAGGTTATGCTGAAAGGTTATGCTGCAGAGCGATGAGGAAGGGAGAGACGCGGCAGCCAGATTACCGCCGTTATATGCATTTATCCGGGAGTGGATACAGGAGAAAGCTTTAAAAAAAGAATAGGCGCCCAAGAGCCGCTTGGACGGGAAGGCGTACCTGTGAATCCCCTCAAAAAGCTTGCAACAGCGACAAGGACCAGCTTCCCGGACGAAGCCTCAGCGAACCGGCTGTACACGGACGCACGCCGCCTGGCGGTGGAGCTGGGCACTGAAGCGGCAGGCCGTGGCTACGACGGACCCTCCCAGGTGGACCTCGAGAGGATAGTGGGAGACCACCCCTGGCTCGCCAAGACCATCACTATCGCCGACGGCCAACAGCTGCCTGGGGTGATTCCGCGGCTCTTCAAGCCCCTCTTCCGCCTCTACGCGCCTGAGCCGCTCAGCCGCCTCTACGTCCCGACGTCATCCCGCGACGGTCTTCTTCCCTCAGGTGAGGGTACCCCTCTCGCCGCCATAGTTGAGCAGCTCCAGATGAAGGCGGAGGCGGCCGTCCGCCACCCAGAGGAGAGTGCGCATCACTACCACGCCCTCCTCGACGACGTCTTCGAGGCGTTCCACGACCCGGCGGGCAGGCTGCGAAACAGCCATTACAGGAAGTCCCTGAAGGCGCCTGACCTCGAAGTGCCACCAGAACCGCTACCGCGTCTCGACAGGCTGCATGCGGACGGCAAGGAGTGGTACAGGCAGCTCATCCGCCACCCAGTCCTCTCCCGCAGCCAGGAACGGAGCCTGTTCCGAGCGCTCCACTGGGAGATCGACGCCTATATGCGCGAGCTCTTCAGCCACCCCCTCTTGACAGAGTACGCCGTGGAGCAATGCGTGCGTCAGCCGGCGGACGAGATAGGGCATTACTCACGAATCCCGCAGGCTCGGAGGCGCTCCACGTGCCTACGCGACCGTCTCCTCGATGCGCGGGAGTGGCTGGGGGAGGTGAACGCGCGGAAGCATCCGGCCATGATCACCGACGCCCTCCTCCGGACCTTCAAGGATGTGCCGTTCAGCAGCCGCTTCGTCGCCGACACCTACCGCGCGCTCCAGCTAATGGACGGGGAGCTCCACCTCCTCAGCTGGCACTATGGCGGCGTCCAGCAGACGGTCAACGCGCTCTGGCGCCACAATCTCCGCCTCGTCTGGGGAGAGGCGGACCGCTACGATTCACGCTCATTCGATTTCCTCGACGCAATCCAGGCGGGCAACCTCGGCCTCCTCCGGGCAATCGACAAGTTCGACCTCGCCCGCGAGGGGAAGTTCTCCACCTACGCCGTTCACTGGATCCGGCAATCGATTACCAGAGAAAAGGCGAATACCGAGGATACCATCCGGCTGCCAATCCACATGGGAGAGAGGCTCAGGAGGATGAACCATCTGGATGTCGAGTACTGGCGGCTGCATGGCCGTTTTCCCATACCGGAGGAGTATGCGAAAGAGCTCAAAATCTCTCCGGCAGGGGTGTCGAGTCTCCTCCAGCGACGCCAGGGGATGGTCTCGCTCGATGACCCTATCGACCCTGAGAACGACACTCCGCTCGGGGCGTTCGTGATGGACCCGCGCTCTCTCAATCCGGAGAAAGAATTGGACGGCTCGATGCTCAAGGAGCGGGTCCGCGAGGCGCTCACCGACCTGTCGGAACGTGAGGGGGATATACTGTGCCTCAGGTTCGGCATCCATGATGGGGTGCCGCGGACGCTCGACGAGATCGGGAAGCGCTACAACGTCAGTCGCGAGAGGATCCGCCAAATCGAAAAGAAGGCCTTGGAGCGTGCGAGCAACCTGCCGGAGTTCCGCGCTTTGCGAAGCCAGCTCTCCTAGTAGCTGTCCTCTAAGAAGATCTCGTCCAGCTCGTGCTTCGTCAGCCTGCCTTTCTTGTTCAGGACCGAGATGATGGATTTCTTCTCCTTCCGGCCGGTGACAGGGTCGACGCGCCGCTCGTCCTCGAAGGAGCGCTCCTCAAGCTCTCTCTCGTCGTCGAACACATTGCTCACCTGTACCAGTCCGCCATCTTCGGAGGGACGTTCAGCTTGATGCAGTTGTCCGGCCCGGCCAGCGCTTTCGCGATGTCAGTCTCGAGGTTCGGGTTCTTTTTGTAGAGAACCCACTCGACGCTCTTCTCGAGCTCCTCCCTGGCGCTGCCGCCGAGATCCCGCTCCATGCTCGGTGGGATGCGCCGGAGCTGGCTGATTGCCTGTAGGACAGTGTAAGAGGGGTCGACGCAGACGACCACCTGGCTCGGCGGATACGTCATCTCCTGGGCGAGGGCGTGCCGGAACTGGGGGGCGACGCCATAGCGCGCGCTAATCGCTTTCTCTGCGACAGCCCCGATACCGGCAGCGACGAAGATTGCGGTAAGATAGCCCCCGAGCCGCTGCGACTGCTTCTCAAACATCGACATATTTCGTTCCCTCCTAAAAGATATGGTCACTCGCGCGCCTCTCCGCGACCCCCTCCGCCTTCGGCGCGCTCTCGACCTTCTTTTCGAGATCCATTGGTGACCCCCAACCTTATTAACTTTTATGGAAAAGATTCCCCTAGTTTAAATACATTTCGATTTTGTAACCACTTGATAATGAGTATATTCTTTGATATCGAGGGAAATCGAGCCACAATAATATCACTAAAAATATTAAAAATAATATTCTAAAAAATATTAATAATCGGAACGGGTAAAGAAAAAATATAATCCATATAGAAAATATCTTTATGGCGGAACCGACAACAGGGGATAAATCTTTAAAACTGCCGATGCTCCACAGAATCCATGGCGCAGCCGCTCTCCCCGTACAACACCCTCTCCCGGAAGAAGGAGCTGTTCGAGCCCCTCCACCCGCCGAAGGTCGGGATGTACACCTGCGGCCCCACAGTCTACAACTACGCCCACATCGGCAACCTCAGGAGCTACATCTTCGCCGACACCCTGCGACGCGTTCTCGCCTACAACGGCTACAAGGTGACCCAGGTGATGAACATCACCGACGTCGGCCACCTCACCAGCGACGCTGACGAGGGTGAGGACAAGATGGAGAAGGGCGCCCGGCGGGAGGGGAAGTCCGTCTGGGAGATCGCGGAGCACTACACCGAGGCGTTCAAGGCGGACATCGCGAAGCTCAACATCGGGGAGCCGGACATCTGGTGCAAGGCGACAGACCACATCAAGGAGCAGATCGAACAGGTCAAGACACTGGAGAAGAAGGGCTACACCTACAGGATAGCGGACGGCCTCTATTTCGACACGAGCAGGCTCGCCGATTACGGCAAGCTCGCGCGCCTGGACACCAAGAGCCTGAAAGCCGGCGCGCGCATCGAGATGGCCGCGGGGAAGCGCAATCCGACAGATTTCGCCCTCTGGAAGCTCTCGCCGAAGGAGGGGCCGAAGCGGCAGATGGAGTGGCCAAGCCCGTGGGGCGTCGGCTTCCCCGGTTGGCACATCGAGTGCAGCGCAATGTCGAGCAAGTACCTCGGCGAGCAGTTTGACATCCACACCGGCGGCATCGATCACATCCCTGTCCACCACACGAACGAGATTGCGCAGGCGGAGACTGCCTTCGGAAAGAAACCCTGGGTCAAGTACTGGCTCCACGGCGAGTTCCTCGTCATGGAGCAGTCCAAGATGGCAAAGTCAGGCGAGGGGTTCATCACGCTCCAGACAGTGGTCGACAAGGGTTACCACCCGCTCGACTACCGCTACCTCTGCCTCACCGCGCACTACCGGCAGCAGCTCAAGTTCTCGTGGGAGGCGCTCGACACGGCGAAGCAGTCCAGGCAGCGCCTCATGAACATCATCGATGAACTGAGAACCCAAAAATCTCCTCACCCGGACCATCACAACACCAAAAGAATCGGTACGTACGAAGACGAGTTCCTCGACGCCGCCAACGACGACCTGAACACGCCGCAGGCGTTCGCCGTCCTCTGGAACGCGCTGCGGGACAACAAGCTCTCGAACGCCGAAAAGCTCGGACTCATCAGCAAATTTGAGAAGGTGTTGGGACTGCGCCTTCTCGATAAGGAGGAGGCCGAGGTCCCCGCGGAGATCCTCGCCCTCGCGGAGAAGCGCGAGGCGGCGCGGAGGCGGAAGGAGTTCAAGGAGTCCGACAGGCTCCGCCACGAGATCCTCGCGAAGGGCTACCGGATCGACGACACGAAGGGCGGGTACAAGATAAAGAGGAAATGAGTTTCTAGCCTTCTCTGTCATGCTGGAAGAAATGATATCCGCCGTGGAGCGGGTCCTCATTCCCGTGGACGCCGTACAGGTAGTTCATCACGGCTGAATGAAGCACATTCGGCAGTTGAGAGAGAGGAATCTCTTTGGGGTTCCAGCCGGCGCCGCGTGGAGAGATGGTGCGATGCAGCCGCACGTTCTGCATACCCAAGCGAGCAGTGTTTATCGTGTCATATAACCTTGGCACGCAGTCGAACATATCACGCTGCGTGACTCCTGCCGCCTCCATCGCATTCTCAACTTCAATCTCGAACTCTGAAGGTTCATCAGGCTCATCGCCCCAGGCATCAGCGTCCGGGCTGAAATGCTCCGGTCTCTTGGGCTCGACAATAAAATCTCGGACAGGCTCTGCCACATACCCAACGACATGCCCTTTAGCCAACATGCGGCCGGATGCTGAGTACCCTGCCGCGAAGACCGGGCCGCTGTCCACCGCATCGAACCGCATATGAAGGTTCTTAGTTTTTCGGCGTGCCATTGATATTCTCTCAGCCCTAGAGACGCCCCTCGAGGTCGTCGAGCGGCTGGGCCTGAGCCGCATGAGATGAATCCCAGGGGTTTGAACGATACGGCTGGAGGTTGCCGTCCTCACCGAGCTCAAAGCCGAGAGCGGCAAGGTTGTGTGGGTCGATATCTTCGAGATGGCGCCGGCTTGTTCGCGGATTCCCGGCTGACTTCTTGCAGACGTGGAGGAACTCCACGGGGTCGATGCCCTCCCTCTTCCCGAACAGGTAGAGCTCCGCCGCATCTTGGACCGTCGCCGTCGGAATGCATTCCTGGAAGTTCTCATGCAAGTCTGCAATCTCGAGGAACATATGGCCGAGACGCGAAGGCGAGGCGCGGCTTACGACCTCATATGCAGTTCCTGGAGCAACGCCATTCTTGACGAGGTTGAGCGCGGCCATCCGGTATGCAAAGGAAGGGAGTTCCAGCATGCACATCGCCGTATCGACCGGCACCCCCACTTCTCGGGCTTCCGCATAGGCGCGGTGGCGGAGAGATTTAGGCATGGTCCAGGCACAGCTGACATCGTTCAAGGAGACGCCGTACTCCCGTGCCTCGACGCGCATCTGCACCGCCTCAAGCCCTTCCAAGGCGGGGTCCGAAAGCTGCCCATGAAGAACGTCATCAGGAGTAGCAGAATCTGTTGCTGAATGTGCAGGAATCATTCTGGAGTAAATCGAGTCAGGACGGAGCGTTTCTGCCCCAAGCTCATAGGCGATATGCTTCCGTTCATTCATGATTGGCCGATGCATCTCCATTCACCTCTCAAAGGCTTATCTTCCGGTGTTTTGAGTATTAAAATGTTGCTTTGAGAAGGAGAGGAAACCATTATTTATAAATGTTACTATTATTAAGTAGTTATTATAACTATTCTTCTATCTCGACGGCGAACTCCCCTTTCCTGTGCTCCAGGGTGGCGGCGGCGGTGACTGCAAGGAGGTCCTGCTCGACGAGGCGGAGGTCGAGGGGGGTCGTGATGACGAGCCGCTTCAGCGGGGCCTTCATGCTGAGGTGGCGCTCGGACTTGAACTTCCGGACGGCTGCGACGACTGCGACCACCTCGTCGCCGATCTTCTCAGCCCCGTGGTCGATCAGCTCCTTCCGCCACTGCGGCCAGTGCGAGAGGTGGATGGAGGGGGCGCCGTCTATCTTGCGGTAGAAGAGCTGGTAGAGCTCCTCCGTGATGTGGGGCATGATGGGAGCGAAGAGCTTGAGGATGCCGAGGCTGACGGAGTAGAGGGTGTGCTTTGCTGACAACGCGCCCTCGCCGTACTTCTCAGGCGAGTAGAGCCTGTCCTTGACGATCTCGAGGTAGTTGTCGCAGAAGGTCTGCCAGAAGAACTTCTCTGCCTCGAGCTTTGTCTTGCTGTACTCGTACTGGTCGAAGCTCTCCGTCGCCTCCCTGACGACCCTGTTGAACTTGGAGAGGAGCCACCTGTCCATGACAGAGAGCTCCCCCTCGAAGTCGCGGTAGTCGTGGAGATGGGAGATGGAGAACTTCGTCGCGTTCCAGAGCTTGGTGACGGTCTTCTGCCCGGTCTGGAGGTCCTTCTCCATGAATGGCAGGTCGTCGCCCAGCTTGACGCCGGCTGCCCAGAAGCGGAGCGCGTCAGCCCCGTACTTCCGGATGACGTCCTGCGGCTCCACCACGTTCCCCTTCGACTTGGACATCTTCTGCCCCTTCGGATCGAGGACGTGGCCGCTGATGACGATGTCCTTCCACGGCACGTCGTTGTGATGGTAGATGCCTTTGGCGATCGTGTAGAAGGCCCAGGTCCGGATGATGTCGTGCGCCTGCGGCCGGAGCGACATCGGGTAGAGGGCCATCCTGCTCTTCCTCTCAGCCCAGTCGAGCGCTATCTGGGGGGTGACGCTGCTCACCATCCAGGTGTCGAGGACGTCAGGCTCGGGAATTATATCATGAGGGTTACCGTTATAGTTAAGGGGTCGGTCTTTGAATGGGTCCACGGGGAGCTGCGACTCGTCCGCGACGAGTATCGTGCCGTCCTTCGCGTACCAGACCGGGAACGGGACGCCGTAGTACCGCTGCCTGGAGATGCACCAGTCCCAGTTGAGGTTCTCCACCCAGTGCCGGTACCGGACCTTCATGTGGCTCGGATACCAGTTGATCCTGTCTGCGGCCTCGAGGAGCTCCTTCTTGTGGTCGAGGACCCTGATGAACCACTGCCGCGTCTTCAGGAACTCGATCTCGGTGGAGCACCGCTCGTGGACATTGACTGCGTGGAGGATCTGCTCCTGCTTGAGGAGGAGGCCCGCCTCTTTCAGGTCGGCGATGATCCGCTGCCGCGCCTCCTTGATGGCGAGTCCCTGGTATTTCGGGGTTGCGTGCTCGTTCATCCTCCCGTCGGGGGTGAAGACGACGCGCAATGGCAGCTTGTACCTGTACCACTTCTCCACGTCATCCTTGTCGCCGAAGGTGCAGCACATCATCAGGCCGCTCCCCCTCTCGGGGTCCGCGGCCGCGTCGAAGAGGATGGGCACTTCGTAGTTGAACAAAGGGACTGTCGCGAACTTCCCCGCGAGATGCTTGTACCGGCTGTCGTCCGGGTGGGCGAAGAGGGCGACGCAGGCGGGGATCAGCTCCGGCCGCGTCGTGGCGACGACGAGCTTCTCGGCGTCCGCCTTGAAGACGACGTCGTTGAAGTGGCTCGCCATCTCGACGTTGTCGAACTCCGCCTGGGCGATCGCTGTCTGGCAGGTCGGGCACCAGGCGACCGGCGTCTCCGCCTGATAGAGGCGCCCTTTCCTGTAGAGGTCGAGGAAGGACTTCTGGCCAGTCTTCTGGCAGTGCGGGTCGATCGTGGAGTAGGAGATGGAGAAGTCGCAGCTCATCCCGAGCTTCACCCAGTCTGCG
>Ga0315275_10002164_pt1 | contig 17629 bp, 8 predicted proteins | sample YL17G03_0_MG_FD_205557 | JGI IMG/M metagenome (GOLD analysis project Ga0315275, IMG submission 205557) | Sediment microbial communities from Yellowstone Lake, YNP, Wyoming, USA - YL17G03_0 | ecosystem: Environmental > Aquatic > Freshwater > Lake > Sediment | place: USA: Wyoming | collected...
CCGCGCCATTCCGCCTTTGAAAGCTCCTTTTCGGTACTTGATGCTCTCAACTGAAATGTTATAGAAGTTCTAAGCGGAGTTTCGGCACCCCAGTTAATTGAAACCGGTTTGGAACTACCTGCATCATAAGGCGTCGAACAATAACTATATGTGTTCTTCCTATTCCAAATACTCCCAACATCAACTCCCATGCTGTAATGTGCCCCGACGCTTGGCAGCTTCAGAACGTTCTTCTCAGAAAAACCATTTGCGCTTCCCCAGTATAGAAGTGAATTGGTGTGGTGGTCACTGTAATCATCTATTTCATCATAACTTCCATCTGCTCGATGACAATAGAAAAATATGTCTGGATAGCCGTCACGATTGAAATCGCAGATCAATGCGCCGGTACCGCCGTCTGTGGGAAATTTCAGGCTGTTGTCAATACTGAATCCGTTCTTACTCCCGAGCAACACGGTTGAGTACCAGCTCCGCTTACCGTTGCCGCTGTAGTAGGGACACACCAGATCGAGCCAGCCATCACTATTCACATCGCCGATTGTCATCGTCTTTGCTTGTAGCGGCATCAAAACGGGGTTGCCAAACTTGTGATCTTGAGCCTGATAGTAGATGAGAACATTCTTATCGTGAGCAAATGCAATGTCCAGTAAGCCGTCCTTGTTCAAATCGGCAACGCCTCCCATTCCCGATCCTTGGCTGTTGTCAAGCTGGGCTGAATGCTTCACATTGTACTTTCGTGTCCCGTCACCATAAAAAATTATTGCTAGTCCACCCTTTTTCTGATTACCAAATACCAGATCCAGATAACCATCGCAATTAATATCGCAGACTGTAGCCGACCTCGTTACATCGGTTGGCAGCACGGTTCTGTCTTCGACTGACCATCCTTTATCGCTTCCCCAGTAGATGAAAGATCCTTCAGTCAATTTGTTGGGTAAGTTAGGAGGGGGGCCACCGTTCGAAACAATGACGTCTAAATAGCCGTCGCGGTCCAAATCTGCAATTTGAACGCCCAAGCCGTTGTAACACGGCAGGCCAGACATATCCCATGTACTGAACTTGTTACCCTTGTTCCAGTATATCCACACCTCATTTGCTACGCGACTCGTTTCTCCCCTATTCACCATGAGAACATCCACCTGACCATCATCATTCAGATCAGCAAAAGCTTGCTCGTACGGTTCACGACCTGGTAGCTCAATGCGCTGATTCACGTCGAAGCTGCCATCCTGTTTTCCAAAGTATAGATAAGACGGATCGTATCCGCCACGCGAGTTGCCCATCATTGATGTTATACATATATCGGGATAGCCGTCATTGTTGAAATCGGCGATAGCGTTCCCCTCTGCGCCGTGTTCGTATAAACAAGTGCGTTTTGTTTCTTGGAATCCTTCCGGGCCATTCCAATAAACATATGACGGAACTTCATATGAATAGTGTTCTTGATTATTACACACGAGAAGATCCACCCATCCATCGTTATTAAAATCTGCAACATTAGCTCCCCAGGCACCGATCGTTGGAATAGGCTGTCTGTGATTTTTGCTGAAACCGTTAGCAGAACCAAAATAAAGGAAGGAATCAATGAGACGGTTGGCAAGATTGGGATCGCCGGTAAGTGAGTGCTGATGGTTTGTAAAAAAGATATCTGCAAATCCGTCTTTATTGAAATCTGATACTACAACGTCCTTGGCGTCGTATGTTTCAAATTCGATCCTTCTATTAATATCGAACTTGCCGTTGATACTAGTATAGGCATATGAAGCAATGCCGTCCTCACAAGCAAATACCACGTCGGGAGTTCCATTATTATCAATATCGGCGACCTTAACAGCAGAAGCTTTGTTGGTAGGCAGCTCAATCATCTTGTCCTCGCTAAAGCCATCCTTACTACCGTAATAGACGTAGGATGTTCTTCCTTCGCTGTTTGCGAAAACAAGATCGGGCCAGCCGTCGGAGTTTAAATCCGCAGTCACTACGTCAGTCGCCCCATCCGTGGCAATGTCGGTGAAGCGTTCGTTACTATAACCATCCTTTCCGCCCCAATAGATTCTTGAATAGGATGACCCTTTTTTATTCTTATCACGATACTCCCAATACCCGCTTGAGAAAGCAAAAACAATATCCTTATAACCATCTTTATTAAGATCACCAACTGCTGCCTTTTGTGCGGAAGTGCTTTTCAATGATACCCGTTTCTTGAAAGGGAAGAATGCCCATTCTCCTCTCTTCCTCACATAAGTCTTGTCTAATCCTCCGTAGTACACAAAAGAGTCCATGTTCGTCCAAGTACCGTTTGAATAATTGGGAACTACAAGATCTATAGTGCCGTCATTATCTACGTCGTTTGCAGTAACCCACATGGGACCATTGGCAGGTATATAACTGTGATTTAAAATGCTGAAGTCCTTGCCGTTACCCCAATAGATTGACAAATCTAGTTTTTCGACGAGCGAATGAGTATTCACGCACAATATGTCGACAAATCCGTCGTTGTTAACATCCCAGCGATTAATTGCCTGGATCCGCCCATTGTGAGAGACATACATATTGGCACCACCATCATCAAATGTGCCCTTGACAAAATCGTTGTAACTGTTTTGTTTCCAGATCTTCTGTCCCGAGATTTCACATACGGACAAAACAAACATCAACAATACATTCATTGGCATCATGTATCACATCCAGTATTGATTTTCTCTTGAACTATTTCTTTTTGAACGCAATTTCAACGGCCGTTAAATATGGTGTTGCTGCATCGTTTGGTGAAATTAGGCGAGCGCGATACTGTATGAACTTTCCATGCAATGCCACTATTTCGCTTCCGGGTTTCGTGTACCATGAGTCCTCACCACCAGGACCCCGCCACTTATAATTCTCAATTTCCTTCTCAGTATCGGCCACCCGCACCTGAAAGCTCACAGCCGTGCCAAATGGTGTTTCGGCTTCCCATCTGATCGAGGCAGGAGTTTCGTTCTTATTTATCTGATGAACTGAAGAGATATAGTCCTCATAGAGTCCACGATCATAACTGTTACCCGGATCTCGTAGATTAAGCCCACTCGGTCCCACTGCCATCAATTCCAATCGGTTGTCTTTGGAGAAGCCATTTGGACCGCCCCAGTACAACAAGGAGGGACAAACATGTTGATGAGGTTCAGGCTCAACGTACGAACCCGATTTACGATGATTAGCAACTAAGATATCGAGCCAACTGTCCCCGTCATAGTCCAGCAATTCAACACCGGAAGAACCGTATGTTTCAATTGTAGTTGGTTCTTTGTTGAAGCCATCTTTGCTTCCCCAATAAATCAAAGACGGACGGTTACCACTAACTTCTCCGCCATAACTTGTTACAAATAGATCAAGCCAGCCGTCTTTATTAATATCTGCGAAGCAATTTTGATAAGGAACGTAAGTCGGGATTAGGATGCGATTCGTATTGCTAAATCCTTTTGGAGAACCAAAATAGATATATGAGTTATCTATATTTCCCTCAGGCGCAGCACGATGTGGGCAAAACAAATCCAACCAACCGTCGTTATCTATATCTGCGGCTGTTAAATACATAAGTTCATCTTTCCTGCCAAGGTCAAGATCAGTTATTCTTTCATCTTTAAATCCATCCCGACCTCCCCACCAAAACCTAACCTTGCCGAACTCAACTTGCCCTGCAATATCCAGCCAGCCGTCCTTATTTAAATCCATCAATAACGGTCCACGTATTTTTTGAATGTCACAATGTAACACCATACGATTTTTAAAACTGTATCCATGTGAAGAGCCCCAGAAAATCGGGAAGCCATGTTTTTTAGGATCACTCAGATCAATACAATCTCCGCCGGCAAGAATATCCAAATAACCATCTCGATTGATATCAGCAATCCTCACACCGCCGTATGCGACATTCATTGTCAAATTAGTCTGCGCATCGAACTTACCAACCTTGCTCCATTCAATTACCAAGCCGGCTTGATCGTGGGCTACATTGTCAACAAAGGTATTTTTGTATGCTTGCATAGCCATTACAATATCAACATTACCATCGTCATCTAAATCAGCATTACCAAATCCGAAAACCTGATGTGTGTTAAATTCTGTAACTCTTTCTTTTGAAAACTTTCGAGTACCATCGCCCCAATACATCGTGGATGTGGCAGCACCGTCACTAAAATACCCTACGCTGTTAAACAATATTACGTCGGGTAATCCATCATTGTTAGCATCACCAATTGTATTTGCCATCGACCCCTGGGTTTGTAATTGTGTACGATCTTCAAAACGAAATGTGCCCTTTTCATTCCAGAAAACATAAGAGAGCAAATCATGCTCGTTTGTGACATATTGATTGCTAAATACTATTTCTGGATAGCCATCGTTATCTAAATCACCACAGCTTACTCCGCTTGCACCGAGAGTTGGCAGCAATAATGGTTTTCGCCTGGACAAATCCCCTCTATCGGAATAAAACACATAGGAATCTGTCCATGTTGCGCCGCCGGGCGTTTCTAGATTAGCTACTACTACATCATCAAATCCGTCTTTATCCACATCTGAAAGAACAACATCGCATGCATGACTGACAGGCAATACAATCGAATCAGTCAAATCATAAACCCCTTTACCCTTTCCTTTAAGAATCAAAACTCCTTCTTTTGTGCAAACTGCGATATCATGTTTGTTATCATCATTTATATCACCAATCGATACAGCAGTGCCTTTGACTCTTAATGCAACTGCATTGTTCATATCCTTAAAGGCGCCTTTAGATGACAATAACAAATACATGTTCTCGTTGGTTAGAAAAACGAGATCTGCAATTCCATCTCCATCAAGATCTTTTGAAGCCAACGCTACAGCTCCCAAACCATTAAAAGAAACATCAAGACGATTGTTAGCACTAAATCCATTTGATGAATTCCAGTAAATAAAACTCTTACGCGGAGCGCTTTCATCTTCATTCTCACCCCAATACTGACATCCGACAGCCACGTCCAACCAGGAATCACCGTCAAAATCTCCGGCAACTATTGCAGTTCCATCCGCTGCGGGTAACTCAATTCTACTATAGGGTGTGAATCCTTTGCTAGTGCCATAATAAACCCATGCTGGTACTTTACGTGCATGGCTATCATTAAAATTAACAACAGCTAGATCATTCAATCCATCCTTATTAAAATCGGCTATTAAACCATCTCGGGAACCCCCGCCCGGTAATTCTATTCGAGAACGTGCATCAATATCATTCCCATTATTCAAATAGATATAAGTATTTTCTTTTTCGGTTTGACCATGACCCGAGGGTAAGAAAATGTCTAAATAACCGTCATTGTTGAAATCCCACCTCGTAATTATTTGAATCCTGCCTTTGGCAGATACATAACAATTGCTACCGGCATCCAAGAATGTTCCATTTTTGAAATCATTGAACGACGCTTGACGCCAAACAGACTGCGCCAGAGCTTGTGAAACACTAACGAGCAGTACAAGAAATATTAGCGGCAATACAAAGCGCTGCTTTATTTGTGTCATATCACTTTTTGTCTGTTAGATCGCTTAGATTCAATGTCATCGAAAACACTTTTTCATTGTCGATGCTATAAGCATCAAATGTAACTGAAGGATCGGGCTTGGCTGTATCGAATGTTAACAGTCCAAAACACTGCTTTGCATTGTAACCGTACATTGCGCCCGGTTCGACAGGATGAACAATCTGATTTGTCAATCGACAACTTTCCCAATCATATAGGCTGTAGCCATTCGAACGTTCGATCTTTCTGATATCGGTGCGGTGGCGGTCTCCTGAAAGTAGAATTACACCATCAATATTGTTGTTTGCCAAAAAGTCAAATATCTCTGTTCGTTCCTCATGAAATCCGTTCCAAGTGTCTCTTACCCCTGGTTTTGAGTCATAGGCCCAAGGAGTTCCAGATGCAATGACCTTGAAAGTAGCTGTTGATCTTTTCAAAGCATTGAGCAGCCAGGCTTTCTGTTCTGGTCCTAACTGCGTTGGGTTTTCATCATACGGGTTTGTGCGGTAATATCGTCCATCGAGCATGAAGAACTCCACATCCGCAATCTTGAAATTGAACCAACATGCAGGCCACTCTTTGCATCCGTAGAATGGATTTATCCATTGTTCCTGGAAAATATCAAGCATGGACTTTTTCCAAACGGGTTTATCTCTGTATGGGCCCATCCAGACATCATCGGTTGCGACATCATGATCGTCCCATATCGCATAATTGGATGTCGAGGCTACCAGGTTTCTGAATTCTGTGCGCGACTGCCTCTGATAATAACAATAACGTATATCATCTGGCTGAAGCGGCGTATTGATATAGACATTATCTCCCATCCACAAGAACGCTAGGGGATTATGGTCTTTAATCACATTCCAGATTCTTTCGTGCCAGGGTGTATAACCCGCACAACCACCGAAGACTACTTCAAATGTGGAGCTCACATTTACTCTGGGAAAGGTGTCGAATGAATAGATCACTGTTTGATCTGAGGTTTTGCCGTTTACTAAGACTTCATAAAAATATTGAGTGGAAGGCTCAAGATCATCCACCGTTACTATCGCCGTGTAATCTTTAGCCTCATCACTCTTCACAACATCTGAATTAATCGCATTTGTCATCGATTTGTTCTTGCTCAATCTCACCTGAATCGTTACTACCTTAGCTGTGCGTACCCAGAAACTCGCCCCGTGATCAGTAACTCGACCCACCATTGGTCCATGTATGATTTCTAGATTAAATGGAGCCGCGTATTCTTTAAATGCATTTGATTCTACGAGAGGTTTCAGCAGAGCACGCGGACCGGCAAGAAGACGTCCAAGCGGTAATCCCATATCAATAGCATTCTTGACCGTGTGAACCGCTTCATCAATTTTGTTTTGTTGAGTCAGGGCTACTATGAGATTAAAGTGAGCTTCCAAATCCTCACTGTCTCCCTCTAATAACTGACGACAGAAGTTTTCTGCTTCTTCCGGTTTGCCGGCAATTGTTAGAAGCAAAGCCCTTTGACCACGCCTCTTGTATTCTCTTTTATAATCACGTGTAAAGAATCTGCTACCTAAAGCATCTCCGCCAACGTCCCAAGGATTTTCAGAACCGTAATAAGGATGCTTGCTCCCATTCAAATATGCATCGGGAGGAGCAAATTCACCTAGCGCTTCATTCGTAGGAATTGTCACTTGCTGAGCTTCGCTTGTGGAACATACAATCATGACCAACAGCACCGCAGATATCATATGGAGTTTTGTTGCCATGGCACCACCTCGTCCAATAACAAACGATGGAACAGATTCAAAAGAACAAACTGCCGGGAACAGTGTTTGTTTTGCATCATCACATCCGCCTAAAGTACTACTGAGAGATGCACCCAACTCAGTCTGAACCGTAAGACGATTGCTTCAAGTACTATATGTGTTAGAAATACTTTCTCCCCCCTCTGGGGTAAGGTTCTTTCACAACTTCTTGTTTATGTCTTTCCGTTTTGTCTCTGGGTATGCGTGAAGAATAGATCAGGTCATCAATGTAAACGTCAACATATTTTCCCCCTTTACGTGGATTTAGCAAACCGAACCGGTTAAACTTTGATCCAGTCTTACGTTGCTCTTCAGTCAGGTCATAAGAAAAATTATCATTGCCCAGCGATACGCTTATTCTTCCGAATTTACTTGCGTTAGGATCATATTCAAAAGTAAATGGTCGAGAAATGCGATCTGGAATAATGATCGGTCCACGTTGCTCGGTCGAAATGTTTTGCCTTGGTGAACAGACTGCCGTGAAGTTGTATCCCACACTCGTTTGATCCATAACCTCGAGTCCCAAATACTGATTCGGCGGATTACCTTTATACTCGCCTTTAACAGGAGCCATCTTTTCTTCTTTGTTGAAATACCCAATCAGCATTCTTCCATCAACGGCTCCTTCGGTAAAACAGATCCGGCCGGAAAATTGTATCGGATCATCAAGAGTCAATTCACCGATGTCGGTTGCGTAATAACCATGTAATGGATCTATTACTTCCGTGCCCCAAAATCTTCCGCCTATCTCACCCGGTTTTTCACCCGCCCAGTTTGTCTGTGAATAGCCATAGTTATGACGTGAATGAAAATCGGTTTCAGTGAAGGTGACTTTGTTATTCAAACCCTGCCAGTGCGGATCCTGTGATAGAACGATCTTTTTACCATTGATCATCAGCTCGGAAAGATAGAACTCCAATCCGCCAGTATATATTTGGGTATTATAAATGCCGAAGCGGTTCATGACCGTAGGCAAATCTTGATGACCTGGGATTAAATAGTAGCTTACTGATTGTCCATCAAGCGTAAATGTGATTTTCCCCTTTATTCGTTCGGGATGTCTTTCCAACGTCCACAAATGATATGTCCCTTTTCTATACCAATCATCAAGCAAACCGGCGTCGCGAGCTTTGAAGAGAAGACCCAATAATGTTTCTTTTGTCATCGAAGGATCGTTCTGCTGAATTGCTGCAAGAAGTGTATCTGTATGAACACTGCCGCTTCTACCTTCGAAGTATTTGGGCAATCTAGCGTCAGGCCATTGTTCATCGGCAACGCTAGCATGAGGATCGTACATTAGTTCCCAAGCGTGAATAGAACCATTGCCTGAAATTCCCAGGTCTGGATTCAAAATTGCACCGCAGGCTTTGCCAGTCTTATAATCTAAATAGAAACGACCGTTTCCATTCTCCATGTCACCGATTCGAAAACCGCATGACGACCACACACGCCACCCCTGCCGTTCAGCATTGAAAAATCCTATATAAAACCCGACACCACCTTCCGGCGGAACAATGACGGCAAGTTGTCCTGATGCTGAAAACGGATCTTTGAACGAAAGAAGTTTATTAATAGGCATTGCATAATAAGAAGGCGTGGTGGACCTCCAAATTATGCCGCCAATTTCACCGAGACCGAACCCGGTCTTGTTCGTCGGTGCCCATCCAAAGTCTTGAGTAATAATTGGACAATCGCTGCCCTCAACTCTATTGTTTAGTCCTTCCCATTGCGGATCATTGTCACAATGTTCATGGATTGCGATGATTTGCGAATTGCTCTGTGCGAATAATGTTACTGGGATTAAGCAAACGAGACAAAATAGATAATTTCTAAAGGATTGTGGCTTCAAGAATTACCTCAGACATTGTTTTTAGGAGAGAATGTATTAACGCAGGTAGAAGCCAAATAATTGTGCAGTCTTGAGTTGAAACTCGATACGAACAGGTTTACCTGAAATTGAATATAACTTCTTAACCCATTCAACTTTATGCTCAACAGAATCTCCCTTCAATTCTACCCAATCAAAACCATCAAGTGGTTTACAGTTCATATCTAATAGACGAATCCGGCATTCATCTCTTACGTTTGCATTTACGATTAAGTGGTCAGCTGTAATCATAACAGGTTTTGTTATAAGAGTACCGAGGTTCAAGTCGGCATCTCTGCTCACATACCTGTCACGTGGCATGCGTGCAAGACCAAAATGACGTTCATTGAAACGGTTTACTTTGTGCCCTCTTTCATACCCCCCGTAATAAACATATGTCTCATCACCAACAATGATTTGTTCATCACCCCAAGCCATTGCATGATCAAAAGTTCCCGGGATTGGATTATTTGGGATAAAGGGTTCGTAATCTCTTTCCCAAGTTCGTCCGTCACGACTCCAAGCTATAACGGTATATCCGATACCTGCGGCTTTCCTATCCATATCTCCCATTTCTTTAGCGTTTGTTCCGGGAGTTGCATTTAGATCGTCGCGCAGAATTTTAACCAAACCAATTAATAAATCTCCACGTGCAATTATTCCCGACATGGAATAGAATTGTGTTTCTCCTTGCTCCTTGGGTACACCAATTTTGGGCATCATGATAGGCCATATCGGTTCCCAGTGAACCAAATCTTTGCTAATAGTTTCGTGTGGAATTCGGCGTGAATCGTCAATAGCACGATTCTTTGAATCACCAAATCCTGTGAGCCTATGGGAGATAATTGCAACATACTGGGAACGTGGTTTGTCCCAATACAATGAAGTTATGTCGTGGTTATGAAGAAATACCGGTTCATCGGAAATGGGTGTCCAAGCATATCCGTCCGGGGAAGTAGAAATTCTGAATCCCGGTCTTAAATAGGTAGCAAAAAGAAATCGTTTGCTTTTATCTTCACAAATAGTTCCTCGGTCAATTACTGTGACACCAAACTGAATTTCATGTGGGTCCTTAAGAATCTTAGGTGGTTTAATCCAATTTATTCCATCTTCGGATTCGATATACCCCAAATGACAACGAGATACTTGTGTTGTATCAACGGGTGTATTATACCACATGCGAAAAAGCCTTGTTGTAGAATCATAAATAACCGAAAGATAGGGTTGCCAAACCAAATCGCTATTCAATCCGCTCTTGAGAATGGGTTTATCCAATTTCACTGGATTATTGACCGTCCGAAATAGAAACGATTGGTCGGCGATCAAATAATCATCAATGAACAAGTGCGGACCTTTATTAAGCACAATTGGTTTGCTGCATTCCTGTCCTCTTAATGCAATAGAAAACAGAACTACCAAAGAAATAATCAGGTCTAACCTTCTTATCATCGATTTTCCAGGATTTACAATCCGAGATCTACATAACTTTTTATCAATGCCACATTTTCTTTTTCCGTCAAGCGAACCAAAGGCGGCAAGACATAAGGAGTGCAAATGCCCATGTGATTCATTATTGCCTTCAATTCAGGAATTGTTCTCACCATGGTTTTGTTGTTCTGCACAAGTTGCGAAAGACTTTCAGCCCTATCTTGAAATTTCACTGCCTGTTGCTCCTCACCTTTAAATGCCGATTCATACAGTGATTGAAAGAGCGCGGGTGTTACATTTGACGTGTTTGGAACTATTCCATCAAATCCAAGCAGTAATGCCTGGCTTGACTTATTTGTCCAACCAATAAACAATGAAAAATCTTCTCTGTCTTTAAACAGTTCTGCTAATTTTTCAACACGCTCGTAATCGCGTTCCGAGTCTTTCAATCCGACAATGTTGGGGTGCGAGCTGAGTGTTTCAATTACATCAATTGGTATTGACATATGTGTAATAGACTTGATATTATAGAGTACAATCGGTGCAGGGGACTTTTCTGCTATGGTTTCATAATACTTTAACATCAAGTCACTTGTCAACGGAAAGAAATACGGAAGATGTACTACAAAAACATTTATTCCCCAATCTGCATACTTCTTTGCAGTATCTATAGTATGGTCAATACAATTATCGGTAATGCCTGCATACAATGTTTTCCTTCCATTCACATGTTGTGCCGTTAGTTTTGCTAAATACTCTCGATTAGCAAATGAGTTCGAAGCTATTTCCCCAGTTGTACCCAATATGAATGGAAAATTTCCGGCTTCAATTACAAAATCAATCAGTTTTTCAACCGAGCCTGGATGTATTTGTCCTGTTTCAGTTAAAGGGGTTACCATCGGTGCAATAACACCGTAATATGTTTTTCGTGTTCTCATTTTCACAAGTATGTTCCTATTTCTGATTGTGAACTGTCAAAATAATGGGCAGCAAATTAATGCTGCCCATTATTAGTTCAAGATATAATTACAAAGAATATTTAACACCAAAACGAGCGTTCCAGGAGTAGAATTCTACGTTTATTGGCCGACTTGGATCTCCCATATACTTATTATCAAATGCATTATTAAGGTTCGCTAATTCCAGAAAACACCCTAATCCTTTCAATACTTCCTGAGAAGCTGTGAAATCGGCGCCTCCATGAGAGGCTTGGTAATAATCATAACCTTCAGCGATACCAATCGCGGTTAGGTATTTACCTTGATATTGATAGCTCAACCTGGCTTTAAAACCACCCTTTTCATAAGCCAAAGCAATATTTGCTATGTCACCAGCTTGACCGGGTAAAAAACCTTCACGACCGACCAAATTTGCTTTTGCCCAGGTATGACAATAATTAGCACTAATACCGAAACCGGACAAAAATCCAGGTAAAAATGTTAATTCCTGCTGCCAGTTTAATTCAACACCATATAAATCTGCATCTCCTCCGTTCACGACCATTTGTTCTGTATAACCTGCATATGTACCGCTCTGAATAACAAAGGTCTTGCTAAAAGTTATATCCTTTAGAGATTTATAGAAACATCCAATCGACGCAATACCAATCCCGCTGAAATAATGTTCGCCACTAAAATCAACGTTATACGCATATGTTGGCAATAGATCAGGATTACCGGCTCTTATACTCAGACCTTTATCCTGTATATAAAAATATGGTACTAGATCCCAGAAATTGGGACGTGAAGTAGTCTTGGCAACAGCTAAACGAGCCTTTGTCATTTCACCTAAATTATATTTTAAATTAACCATCGGGAACAGAGCATTATAATTTAGACTTGTGCTAACAGGAGTAATACTTGAGAAAGCTCCTTTGCTATCAAAAACCAATTTATACCCATCTTGGGTAGCATTGATGAATTCATGACGGAATCCTGCAATTGCTGTAAGATTGCCAAATGTAACGTCCGTCATTAAGTAGTATGCCATAACATTTTCTCTAACTTCATATGTCGTTCCAAGTCCATCCCAAGTAATATCTGTTCCGGGAAAAATGGTACTGTTATATAAATTCTGTTCAACAAAATCTTTTATTGCGGCATTGTCCCCTTGCGGACCATATACATAATTACCATCCATAAAATCATTATTATTCCTGCCTGAAAGAAATTGGTTCAATGTTAGCGGACTAGTTCCTTTCCATGCGTATGTCATATGTGTATCACCGTTATCCTTAAATGCATGGGTGTATTTCAAACCAGCTTTGACTGTTGCATAGTAGCCCATGAAATCATAAGGCAATGCAATATTGGTCTTTCCAACGGTATATGAGTTGGACGCATGGAAATTGCGATAATCAAAACTAGGGGAACCATATAGAGTGGGATCATTTGGAACTGTTGAAGCAAGATTTGTTACGGCCCACTTTGGATAATTTGTATTAGATAAGTCAAGAGCAAGGTTAAACTTCGAACCATGAGTCCACGTTGACACAACATCGGGCTTTGTGTTTACGGCACCATAGCTGTACCCAAAGTTGTAATCCAGGGATAGTTTACCAAAATGATTCTCACCTCCTACACTATAATTAATTTGACGATGTTTTTCAATGTGCCATTTACTTTCCCGAACGATTTGCGCATTTTGTATAAGTGTACCTGTTGGGTTCAAGTAAGTTCCTCTATCGATACGAATGCGGGCACGGGCTCTATTATATTCGTCATCGAATTCGCTCCCCAATAGTTTGGCGTAAAATCTATTATTATTATCAAGACGATACTCAATACTACCACCCGCGCCATAGCGATGATGCACAATCTCAAGATCTTCAAGAATAACTTCTGCTAACGCAAATGGAATATTGTTCTTATTTACATCAACTCTTTGACCCCAGACGGGTTCCATTTGATTGATACCCTTGTTCTTTTGATCCCAATAAATATTTGCTGCAACGCCAAGATTGTTCTCCTCACCAAAACGAGCACTATAACTAACATCTCCGCCCCATAGCGGTTTTCCAACCAAATCAGCATATCCGCTGCTAGCTGCTACTTTTAGACTGGTGCCGGGGTAATCAAATGCACTGCGTGAAATAATATTAACCGAACCTGCAATTGAATTTGCATCCATGTCAGGAGTTAGTGTTTTATTAACTTCTATAGATGCTATCTGGTTTGTACTTATGATATCCAATTGTGAATAGCGTTGCTGATTACGATTTGTTGCCATTGGGTCACCATTTACCGTAACGGTGTTTAGACGGGGCTCTGTGCCGCGTATCAAGGCAAAACGACCATCACCTTCCGATCTTTGAATATAAACACCAGGCATCCTCTGTAATACCTCCGCAACATTTTGATCGGGATAGTTTTCCATTTGTTCCTTGGATACAACATTTTTAATATTACTTGCTTCCCGTTGAACGCTAAGGGCTTTTGTCGCTCCTTGTCTTAGTCCAAGAACAACAACATCCTCCATGCTGACGTAACTGACTCTAAGTTTAACATCAATGGTTATGATTGATCCGGCTCTAACCACAACGTCGGACGAGTATTGTTCATAACCCATAAACCTTACCACAAGAGTGAACTTTCCTGTAGGAACATTAGCAATTCTGAATTGCCCTTGAAGATCAGTTGCGACTCCAATAGTAGTACCTTGAACCATGACGCTAGCCCCAGGCAAATATTCTCCTGATTCTGAATCAACAACGTGCCCGGTAATTATTCCAGACGTTTGTGCATAGGAAAGTGCAGTGGCGCTCAGCATCAATACAATTAGCCAAGGGTGAATATGCTGTTTCATACTCTGTTTCATAAATACCTCCTTCTAGTGGCGAACCCAATAGTTGATTAATTCCTATGAGATGCAAAGTCCTTCATTCATATTGTTCTCCTTACACATAAATATTCAAATTGTGAATTATTTTAGAAGGAGCATTTTTTGTATTCTTATGCCAAATGTTGACTTGAGTTGACAGAAATAGACGCCGCTGGAAAACTTATCTGCATTGAATCCGATGCTGTATTTGCCCGCGGATTTTATTCCATCAAAAAGAGTCACTAATCTTTGCCCAATAACATTGCATATGTCAAGCTCAACGAGACTCTGTTCGGGTAATTGGAAAGTGATTTGCGTTTGATTATTGAAGGGATTGGGATAATTGGCAAACAGTTGAAAATCTGATGGCAACTTGTGATCTTGTTCTTCTAGTACGTGCGTTATACTACCTTGAGGATTTATGTTCAAGAAATAGTTCCCACCATAACTGCTTGTTGACCCTGCTATAATCACATTGCCATTGCCATTGATGATCATATCTCCAACAGCTTCATTCTGCAGTCGTCCGAATTGAGACTTCCATGATTGATTTCCATTCAGATCTATTTTGATTACAAGAATATCAACATTTCCGCTAGATACAGTATTCTTGATACTAATAGTCTGAGTTCCGGAAACAATGATGCCATCAGAAGTAGTAACTACTTTGGAAGCATTATCTTGGTAGATTCCGCCGAAAGCTTTATGCCATTGTTCAACACCACTTGCATTTGTTTTAACTAAGAACATATCTCTAGCGCCTGGACCAAAACCAATTGCAAAACCAGCAATAACCAGACTGCCATCGGATAGTTCAGCGACACTATTGCCTTCATCCCAATCACTACCCCCATAGAGTTTGTCCCAGATCTTATTCCCACTTCCGTCAATTTTGAACAAGTAGATATCAAAAGCGCCGCTCGCGCCAAAACTTGAAGTCGTTCCAACGATAACAAAGTTGCCGTCTTTAGTCGAAATGATTTGTGAACCAGTATCTCCTCCCGCACCTCCGTAATTATGATGCCAGATTTCATTACCGGAATCATCTATCTTAACAACATATATATCAGAACTCCCATCGCCATAACTCATTGTTGATCCAGCAATCATATAACCGCTGGAAGTCTTTACAATTGATGCGGCATTATCATCATATTTGCCCCCATAGGTCTTCTGCCAAATAACTCGACCGGTCGGATCTAGTCTTGCCAGATAAACGTCTACTCCGGTCGCCCCAGTGCTGCTGGTATTTCCAAGAACGATATATCCGCCATCAGATGTTTGTAACACTTTTGCGACACTACTATTTCCATCATAACTGCCGTATGCAAATGATTTCGACCATTGAATGTCACCAAGGCTATCAGTCTTCACAACATAGAAATTGGAATAAAAAGCACTTGGCAATGTGGCAGATCCACCCAGAACATAACCGCCATCATTGGTCTGTGAAACAGAACTTGTCTCACCATATTGATCTGTAAAGATCCTCTCGAAAGTTATCTTCGAACTCTGTAAGCCTATTCCCTGAATTACCAAACTAGATTGCCCTGATTTTGCGTCGCTCGCGATTGAGACGACAGACCCACAATATCCGCCACTCGAGGGAGAAAATTCGATTTCCAGAATCAACATTTCTAACAGTTTTAGAGTTTTTGTTCCTGGATTGTTTAGAAGCCGAAAGCCATTTGTATTCGACAGATTGATAGAGCTAATATGAAGATCTTTACTATCTATATTGGTTATAGATAGTTGCCGCATTGCTTTGCTGTTCGTTGGAATTTGACCCATATATAGGGTGTCAGGAGATAACAAGATCGATTGCGCCGTGAGAATATTGCAGACTGGAAATAACGAAATAGAAGTGATAAGAGTGGAAACAACCAATTTCAATCTTAGTGACATGTGCCCTCCACTGCTATAAACAAATTCCCTATTACAAGAAGTTGTTAATAGCTTCGAAGCGATAGAGTTGCTCATTAACTATTTGAATTATTTAAGCACCTTTTAGTAATCCGTATCCAAGACTTTGCGAAATGATATCGGCATACTTCTTTACTTCTTTTCCAATGCTTTCAAAGTTCGCTGCTTCAACTCGAAAAGAGGGACCAGTAATCCATATTGCTGCAATGGGATAACCACGCCTGTTGAATATAGGTGCTGCTACACAATGCATTCCTTGGATCTCTTCGGCAAAATCAATTGCATAACCTTTCTTCTTTACATCCTCCAATCGTTTCCTATAGTCATCTATGTTTGTAATGGTGTTTTTATTAAACTTCTTATATTCAATTTTGTTCATCAGCGTTTCGCGTTCTTCTTCCTGTAGGAAAGCAACCATCGCTTTTCCTGGTGCCGACGTATGCAAATGGAAAGGTTTGCCGGGAGCCAGTACGAATCGAAATGGATGGGTCCCAGGTATCTCTTCAACCACTACGCCTTCGTTGCCATGCAGAACACCGAGAGGCACAGTTTCGCCGTAACGATTTCTCAAGCTCCTCATGCTTTCTAAGGCTTTTTCGACCAGTGTCTCTTCCCCCAGCGCCGAGTAGCCCATACTCAAGAGTTTCTGTGAGAGCAGAAGCGCTTTCGTTTCTTCATCCCTGAGTAAGTATTCATGATTGATCAACGTCGCAGTAATTCTGAATACACTGTTCCTTGATATCTGAAGGGTTTTTGTGATATCGGCTACGGTCAGACCGGCAGGATGTTTGGCAAGGAGCTCGAGAATGTCCAAAGCTCGCTCGAGATTCGGAACGTGGTACTTGGAATTCTTCTTCTTCAACATTTTTTCCTCCTCAGCAAAAGTCCGGAGTTCCAAACAAGTTCTTGGACACAGGAAGCGAAAAGTTCTGGGATTTGCTCATAAAGGGCACATGAAAATCTCTTCTGAAGAGATTCCTTTACGTAAAGCAAGAATCGCGCAACGAGAGACTAAGTGCAGGCCAGTACTGTCGACGGCGCAAGTCTCGTGCCTTTTGAGAAAGGAGCAATTGTGGAATTCAATCCAAAATGAAAACCGGGACGATCAGAATGCGCTCTCAGATTGTCTCCGACATTTCAGGGAACACAAGGGGTTTCATATATAGACGGTGTGTCTAAATCTACAACATTTGTTTTCTTGTGTCAAGTGTTTTCTGTGTGATTTCTTCTGTGTACTGCCCACCATATTTTAGCCCATTTTGACTAACAAATAAATC